>WNFD01011077.1_pt1 | contig 10646 bp, 13 predicted proteins | sample 5400491 | NCBI WGS metagenome assembly WNFD01 (sample SAMN13153343, study PRJNA577476) | soil metagenome | isolation source: 120 cm saprolite under Douglas fir tree site 2 hole 2 replicate 2 | place: USA:California | collected 2015-04-18 | reverse complement strand
GGAAAGAGCCGCTCGCTGCCGGATGGGATTTTATCTTCGATCTGCAGGCGGGGTTCGACCCTTATTCGCTGCATTTGGCCAATGGCCCGCACTCGGTGGCCCAGAACGCCGGCATACCGCTCACCAGCCAGGACTCGGGTGCCGACTCGAGCCGGGCCGGGCAATTTTACAATTCCGTGGGCTATTTGGGCGTCAGTTCACCCTATGGCACCTTAACCGTTTTCCGGCAAAACTCGCTGACTTTGGACGCCGTTTTTGCCTACGATCCGATGGGCGCTTCGTACGCCTTCTCGCCGATCGGGTGGCAGGGAATTACCTGCGGCGCGGGCGATACCGAGGACTGCCGATTTAGCACGGCGGTGAAGTACCGTGTCAACATCGACCAGTTCAGGCTTGCGGCGCTCTGGCAATTCGGCGGCTACGATCTGAACAACGGCGCGACCGGTTCCTACCAGGTCCAGCTCGGCGGGGACATTCCCAATCTGGCTGGCGGCACGCTTTCGCTCGACGCCATTGGCAGCTACGTCCAGAACGCCGTGTCGATAGGGCTTGCCGGCAGCACGCTGCCAGCGGTGTTGCCGCAGGTTCTCACCGCGACGCTCTCCGATAATTCGAGCGTGATGCTGGTCGGCAAATACAGCAACGGGCCGTTCAAGCTGTTTGCTGGTTACGAATTCATTCGATATGCGCCCCCCAGCAATCCTTTTGCCCCCCGAACCGGTTTTAGTGATATCGCGGGAGACTTCGTCTGCGCCGGCTGCGCTGCGATCAACAATACGAACATTAACAACACGGCTTTCAACGCCGGCGACAAGTTATTCCATGTATTCTGGACTGGAGTGAAATACGCCGTCACTGACAATCTAGATGTGATTGGCGGTTATTATCACTACGACCAGCCCGCCTTTGGTGCACCCGTCAATTGCGCCGACGCCGCGGCGTTCCCGAACTGCCATGGGACGTTCGACGCCGTTTCTTTCGTCGTCGATTGGCAGTTTGCGAAGAAGTTTGATGCCTACGCCGGGCTCATGTTCTCACAGGTCAATGGCGGCTTGGCGAACGGATTCCTCCATCGCAACACGATCGATCCCACGGTTGGCCTTCGCTTCCGCTTCTGAGGAAGCTACGGGCACGGATCAGTCATTCCCCGAAAGCGCGGGCACCACCAGCGTTTGCTGGGCCTCTGGCTTCTTGAAATTCAATTTAATGGTATCGGCCGACTGCCAACCTACATTAGCCTTATGCCTAACGCCGATGTTTCTGCTTTGGGTTCTTATGGAGAAGCGCAATGTCGAAACCTGGTGTTGTAGGGGCTACGGCCCTGTCACTCGCGTTAGCAGTTGCAACCCCGGCCTTCGCCGTGGGGCTCGGCGGCGGCGGCGGTGCGATGCACGTCGGCAGCGGGTTGCGCGGTTTTCAAGCAATCAGCTCCGTGGTGCCGAGCCGCGCTGATGCTTCCCATTGCGCCCAGCGTTGGGCGTACTACGATCGGGTTTCCGGGAAGTATATGGGCGACGATGGTGAGTGGCGTCCTTGCCTATAAAACCAAACAAGAGCGGCTCAAGCCGCTCTTTTTTATGCTCGACACTTTCCGTGCTCGACAATCGGCCGGAGTAGATTGAGAGTTCCAAGCTTCACATTCTTCGGGCGGCTTTTCTTTTGGCCGCCTTTGATCGTCACGTTGGCGACCCGAAACAAGCTGCCTGCGGTCTACTACGAACGGTTTTTTGTCAGCGCGGGAGGCTTGCTGTCGTATGGACCCGATCTCGTCGACCAGCATAGAGCAGCAGCTGTTTATGTCGATCTCATCCTGAAGGGAAAAAAGGCGGCCGAGCTGCCGGTGCAGGCGCCAACCAAATACGAGCTTGCGATCAACCTCGAGGTCGCGAAGGAACTCGGGATAACTGTGCCACCTTCGCTGCTGGCTCGCGCCAATGAAGTGATCGAATGAATCCACCACCCAACCCGGACTCGTCATTGCGTTGCCGCTCGCGAGAAGGGCCATCAACCTGGCCAATCGTTTGCGGCCGGCAAGAATTTATTTTATTTTGGTCTCGGCCGCGATCAGCTCTTTGCCTTCCGCGGTCCTGATCGTCAGCTGTACCTGTTCGCCGCTGAGGCCTGCAGGAATCGTCGCGGAAATGCGATTTCCGTTTTTCGGGTCGGCTTTCACGTCGTCGTTGAACAACACCGCCTCGCCGCGTTTCAACGTTACGCGCAACGGCGTGGCCGGTTCGATACTGAAGAACTGAAGATTCACGCCGGACGCCTCGGCCGAGAGATTGATCAGGATGCTCTCGTTCGCATGCGTCACGTTGCTCAAGCCGACAGTCGGGCTGTAGGTTTCCGGAATCGACACTTCGCCCAGTGCGGGAAAGTTCGCGCTGTGGAAAAACTCGTCCGACACGCCCGCCCACAATTCGATGTAGGGCCGCTGTTCGTTCGGGTCTTTGCGTGCGTCGGTTTCGTCCGTAAACGACGGGAATCCCCACGTCCACATTTTCAAGCCCGGCGTGACCGTATTGTCGGCGATGCGGATGATCCCCTCTTCGTTGTCGTGGTTGATCACGCCCCAGAAATTCCCGCCCTGCATATCGGGCGCCGCGTACGCGATGCCCATCGTCGGCCAGTTCTTGAAGTAGCGCAGTTTTTCGAAACGGCTCTTGCCCATGCCCGCGCTCTTGTCGCCGTCGGACAGATTGGTCGACCAAGTCGGCGTGCTGTAGGCCTCGATCGGCGCGATGATTTCGGCGCCGCCGGTAGTTTTGGGATTCTTCGGGTCCGATCCCGGCGCGAGCGTCGTGCACGTCCAGTACTCGTATTTGATCGTCGTGTCGTGCGGATTTTTCAGCACCACGCGCGCATCGAGCGCGGCGCGATCGGCTTTCAGCGTGAAATAGTAAGTGGCTTCGATGCCCGTCGAGGCCCTGTACTTCCTCGGTGCCGCGGAATACTCGAAATCGTCTTTAAGCGACATCGACACCGTCACTTCGCCAGCACTCTCCTTCACCACCTTAAAATCCCACGGCTTCAGCCACGTCTTGCCGTGCTCGGCATCGGGGAACGTGGGGAAGATGCCGCCATACACCATCAACCAGTCGTAATAAAAAATGCCGCCCTTGATCCCGTAAGGCACGCCTACTTCCGTGCGATAAAGTTGTTCGTGGCCGGTCGGCTTGTAAATGATGGAAAGAATGCGCCCGCCAAATTCGGGTAGGAGTGTTACCTTCAGATAACGATTCTCGAGCACGTGGGTCCTGAACGTGCGATCGACGATGGTCTTCTTGTCGAGCGACCCGCTGACGAAACCGTTCTCCGCATCGGTCGCGTACTTGACGGTGCTCCACGTAATCGTCGACTCCCTGAGAGACACTCTGTCGGGCACCGGCGACGCCGCATGCACGACGGCATGAAACGCACAGACCGCCGAAAGTAGTGCAACCGCGAAAGCATGAATCGCCATCTACGTCACCTTCGAATGAGCGGGGCGATCCTGTCGCAAATATCAAATTGCTGGAGGATCCGGTGAAGAATCTAGCCGTCATCATGAAGGACGGGAAGACTTTTAAGAATACGCTGTCGACGTCGCGCGACGCGCAGGAACCTTCTTCGATCCCGAAACGGAAGCGCCAGGAAATACAGGCGCCGTTGAGGACCTAACTGGCAATCAGCCTTAAGCCGCAGCGGACACTGAAAATGTCTGCTTATCGGGTCGGAAGGCGCACGGCTGAAATGACGCGTCTGATCCAAAGCGGATATAAATCCCGATGACACAGGGCCAAAAGGAAGCGCCAATCGGCGCCGTGTTCAGCGGCCTCGATCGAACACGCTATTTTCGGTCCGCGATATCCGCGGCAAAAATCCGCAGGAAGATCGCGCGCCGGGCGGTCTCGCGGTTGTTGCAATACGCGATCATCGGATTGGCCATCGTGCCCTGGAAATAATCGTACCAAAACGCGCAGGTCAGATCGCGGGTATGAATCCATGATCGCTGCATCTCGCGCAGCTTGGCCTGCTGGTCGGGCTCGAGCGCGTCCATCATGGTCTTGTAGGAATCGTTGATGATCTGGTCCCAGACCAGCCGCTCGCGATCCAGGCATTCGATCTGGCGCCGCGAGCTCACGCCCGTTTCATCGCCGCCCATGCATGGCTTCGCCACGCTCATAAGGCAGGCCGCCTCGTCGGCTTCCTGCGATCCCCCCTGCTTGTCCTGCTTGCGCAGGCAGTCGCCGATCGTGGCGACATCCTTTGCCGCCGGAGCCTCCGCCCGCGCCGGAAGCGGACCAGCAACGATCAGCGCGAGAGCGAGCGACAACAACAGATGGCGGAATTGCATGCCTTGAACCCACCGACGAGCACAAATTGGATCTCCTCCGATAGGTCGTCTCTGCCCGACCACCGGTTCGAACCCGGCCGGGATTCGGACGAGCGGCGCCGCCGCCGGACCGCTTCAGGCGGAAGCCGACGCCGGCAGCGGCCGCTGCCGATGGCCGGGTCACCGGCTGATCGATCTCCAATTCAAACAGAATGTGGACGTTCGGGCAAATTCGGGGGCGAACATCACCGCCGCCGTCTGGCGGACGAGCCAGTCGTGGCAAACTGGCCTGGAAGTGAGCCGCGTATAGTCAAAGTGAAATGTCTGACCCAAGGCGGAAATTGGCCAGCCACTCTGACGCTTATTTCCCTGGGCTCCGCCAAGGAGTTGGTGGTAGCATTTTTAGGATTGGGTGATCCCTGCTAACACAAACCAGGGTTGGTGTAGACTGATGATGGATCGGTCCACCGTTCCGACGTCCAACACACCGTTCGGCTACATTTGCCGACGCTGCTCCCGTTGTTGTCAGCACAAACACATTCAACTCGACCCCTATGAGGTCGCACGCCTCGCTCGTGCGAAAGGCGAAAGCACAACTCAATTTCGGGAAGCATGGACCGTCGACGGCCAAGGCACGACCTTGCGGCAGAAGGAGGACGGCACCTGCGTATTCCTTGGTCCGCAAGGGTGTGAAGTGCATGCGGACCGACCATTGGTTTGCCGGCTTTACCCGCTTGGCCGCCATTTTCGCAAGGACGGGTTCGAATACTTCTCGATATCGGAGGGTCATCCTCTGACGGCAGGTGAATACAACAAAAGCGGCACCATCGCGGATTACCTTGAGGCCCAAGGGACAAAGCCCTTTATCTCAGCGGGTGACGGCTATTTCCAATGGTTTTGCTCTGCCTACCAAAGACTTGGCGCCACAGACAATGTGCTCATTTCTGAGTTCATCAACGGCGCGGATGATCAGGGCCTGCTCGATATGGACCGCATGATCGCAAAACACTGCGCCGCCACCGGCGAGCCGGAACCCGAAAATATTGATGATCGTGCGCAACTACATTTGAAGCTGCTTTTCGACGTGCTTGCTAACCTGGAGGGAAAAGATGACCAAGGAAGTTCAACGACCAGTGAGCCCGCTGCCTGAAAACCCGACGGGCGTAACTAAAAGGTCTGCGGTGCTGGCGGCTTTGTCATTTCTGGCTGCTTCGATGGGTCTCTCGCTGAATGATGCCGCTAAGGGCGATGTAACGGTGAACAAAGCAAAGACCGCCGACAAAGCTTTTAGCGCAATGGATGGTTACATTAAAGGGCAGGTAAAGCCGGGCAGCACAGGGCCGACCGCGCCGCCTAAGCCAGCCGGAGGCGGGTCACGCAGGAAATAGCGTGCTGACGAAAATTCTGTTCCGGCCGTGCAGCCCTGAGATCAACCAACCGAACGAAGAGGAGACGGAGCATGCGTGCTATTCTGGCCATCGCGCTGGCGTTCCTGTTAGCCGCACCTTGCATCGCGCTTGCAGACAAGAAGAAGAGTTCTTCCGGTAAGGACACTCCGACCGAGAGCGTTAGTTTTAACTACGGGAAGATAGAACAGACCTACGTCCAACAACGAACGATCAATCCTGCACCCAAGTCAGGCGTAAACGGCGCAAGTGCACCCAAGGGCGGCACGCGGCACTAGCTCCGACCAATTTGCACACTGCCGTCCGCATCACGCGGGACATGCCCAAGGCCACTAGCTGCCCCCAACAAAAAGCCCGGCTCTTGGCCGGGCTTCTGTTCGTTCAGTGGCGCTGATGGCCGGGAGGACCTCCGGCGGGAGGGCCGCCGCCAACACGGGGAGCGGCGTTGATGTGAGGAGGGGCTCCGCCACCCACATGCGGCATCGCGGGCGCTGCACGTGGCGCGCCCATTTGCGCGTGCGCGTTCAGCGGGCCACCGGCACGGCCGGCGTTCGGCTGCGCAATATGCGCGGGCATCGCGGGCCGGGCCGCCGGTGCGGCGGAGAAGCGGGTTGCTTCCCGCCCGCGGGCTATCGGCTGCTGCGTCCGAGAAAAGGTTCGGTTCGCGCCGTTCACATGCGCCATCCGCCCTTGGGTCGCTTGCGCACCGCGAACGTTGGCGAAGCTCTGCTGGCGAGTCACGCCTGGCGCAACGCTGGTGCGTGTCCGTCCCCCGGTGACGGCCGTGCGCGTCTCCGTTCTGCCGAGGCGGGTGGACCGATCGGTCGGTATCTGCGTCGCGAAGCGGGCGTGCGACTGCCAGTAGCTACTCCAATAGGCGCGGCGGTGATACCAGGGCCGCCCCGAGTAGTAGCTCGACCAATACGAGCTCAGCACGAACGGCACGACGGGAACGTCGATGACATCGACATAGTCAGGCAGATAGACGTAGCGGTTGCGGTAAAGATATTCGAGATATTGCGACGAAACCCAGCCGCGATCGCCGGACCAACTCACGTCGCACCAGACATCGCCCCTGAGACAGCCATGGATGTTGACGTGGGCGCCTCCGGGAATGCGGTCGACCATCGGAAAGCCCGGGCCCGGGCCTGCCCTCATGGCGACGGATGTGGTGACAATGCCCGGCGCCGCCAGCGCAGCGGCAGGCGTCAGCAGCATGGCCGCAACGAAAACTTCTTTCAGTTTCATGGCGAGTTCCTCCTCGGAAGTCGGAACGCGGGGACGGGACAACAGTTCCGTGACAGATCATCGCACTAGCCGAAACGTGAAGTTGCCGAGGAGCCAGCGTAGGTCTGCGTCTGCTGATTTCCCGGATGTCGCTTTGAACCCGCCGCGCTCTTCATCCTTCGTTGGAACCGGGTCTGAATTCTCGTCCGGGGCGGGCAAGTCATGTTCGGCGTAAAATCCCGGGGCCGCATCCCGGCTGCATCTACTTCGCGTTGAGAATCCTTGTGTTGATTTAGCGAAAGCGCTGCGCGCGTCACGCCGGCGGGTTTTTCTTGCGGCCTCTGCATTTTTGACGTTCTATTATTCTATTATTGAGTTTGTTCGGAACCTTGGGTGGGAGCCCATTTTGATGGAAATCGGTCTGGCGTCGATTATTGGTCTCGCGGTCGCTTGCGTCGTCTTCATACTGGGCCGGGCATTTGTCGGATCGGGAACCGCTCGCGATCAGATGCAGCACCAGCCGGGACTTTCGATTTCAGCCAGCGCGGGTGATCATGGCGCGGCTAGCGATACGGTTAAGAGCATCGTTGCTGAAACCGAGACGGCACCCGCAGCGGAGCCTGTTCCAGATCATCAAGCTGTTACAAAAGCTTCCAGGAAAGCCCGGAAACCATCTGCCGCTCGCTCGCAAGAAGGTGTCGCGAAAAGACCTCCGCGCCGGCGACAAAAGACGAACACGCCAACGGCACCGGCCACGGACGAGGAAACGCCCGCCGCTACTGGTGTATCCCCGGGGGCGCCGGCGGCGCTGGACCCTCGGTGATCTCAATCGATCCATCGTGAAACGGCGCAAGCGTCTGCCGGATGAGCCTTTGCCATGAAGCGCGCCTCAATCGAACTGGCAATCTATCTGGCGATCTTGCTCGGTGCAGCCCAGAGTGGCGCGAGAGGCGAATCCATCCAAGCGTGGTCGCGTCAATTCAACGTCACATACATCACCGGCATGGCCACGTTTCAGGCGAAGCTTCGGGCCGATCCGTCAGTTGATAAAGGATTGATCATCGCAGTGCCGGTGAAGTTCGACCGAATGGTGGCCGAAAATGTTGCTATTTTTCGCGGTGGTGTCTCACAAGGGATAGGTGATAACTCGCCAACTGCACAAATGGTGGTTTCAAACATTCCGGTCGGGCAATTCACTGCCGGAGAGTCGGTCGTACTAGCGTTTGAAATCCTTGGAATGCACCCCGAATACGGATTGCCTCATGGCGAATTCGTAGCCGCGCATCATTGCACCCGACCGGACTGTCTGGATTTTCTCGGATGAGTGACCGGCATATTTGCCGGCCTACAAGGTCCTTATTGAGTTCTTTCACCTTTCAGGCGGAATTGGCTGTTGATGCTAAGCCGCTGCCTTCTTTAGGAGAATCCCATTTGGGTTCGTTCTGCCAATTTTCAGAGACGCAACTAAAAAGAGCATTCTTAATATTTAGAAACCTTGGCTAGACTATCCCTTCCGGATATCCGGCCTACTGTTCCGCAGGTGTGCGCGATTCATTTCGCGGTGCCCCTCAAAGAATATGCTTTTTCAGCTTTGAATGGGAGCGCTGCGCGTAGCGTTCGAGCGCGGCGAGGCGTCCGACCGTTGAACACCTTGAGCCGTTCAACCTCGATTTGGCGGAGACGGTGATACATCGCGTCCACGCCCGAATCGTCGACGGTTGCGTTGTCGTTACCGGTGCTGGTGGTGGTATTGATCAACACCGCGGCCAAGCCGTGGCGAAGCGCGTTCATTCGCGAACGCGCCTTGCCTTCTTCACTGCGGGGGCCGCGACTTTTCGCGCCATTGCGCTGGTTTGCTGCGATCTGCCGTTGCGACGCCATGGCACTTACTTTCGCGACGCCAACACGGCGGCGTCGTTCTGAGCGATGGCTTTTTCTGCCGCCGCGCGCAGTGCCCGGGCATGGGCTTTCGAGGTCCTTTCCAGATCCTCCAGATACCGATCGAGACGCTTCTGCGCTGACACGATCAGGCGCTCGATCGGTGCCAAGGTCGGCAATGCGAGTTGGAATGCTTCGATCTCGATCGCATCGGGCGGGTAGCCGGCCATCTCGATCGTTTTCATCATGGCCGGTCGGGAGGCCGGGTCCTTGAACCATGGCGCTGCGAGCTGACGTGCCTCCGATTTCGCGACTGCCTCGGCGATGCCGTTCTTTGACGGCGACGTCGTGCGCACTTGAATTTTGCGGAGCAGGGACTCCAACGCCGGCCGCTGGTGGCTACGCAACACTCCGACTTTCATGTCCTGACAGCGCAGGATGTCCCAGGTCAGGACCGTGGCTTGATGCACTGCCAAATGGTCGCGCAGATTCTGGGGTTTGCCATAGTCCTCGAAGCTGGCAAACAGCTCGTGAAATTCCTTCAAGCTCTCGTGGGGGAGCAGTTGCGGGGTTTCGCGCAGACGCTCCAGGATATCCAGCGGATAGCTCTTGGGGTGGGAAGCTTTGTGGTCGCCCATGGTGGGGGGCCCCTTATACCAGCACGGGATTATGCTGTGGTATCGAGGAGCAGCAGCGGAATCGATTCCGCCAGCGTCACGCTGTGGGAACAATCGGGTAGGGCGCCTAGCTGGCCTTCGGGAAATCCTCGGTTATGCGTCGGACGATTGTCTCGGTGGTCACCGGCGCGAGCAGTTTTGCGTGCAGATGTGCCCGCAGTGGTTTCAAAACCAGCGCAAGAAAATTGTGGATAGGACCACCGCTTTCAACGTAGACCGCCTCGCCCCGGCGCATGACCGGCTCACGGTGCCGCCGAATGGGGTCTCCGCTGCGGCGAAAAATTGCGCCCAACCGGACTGCAAGAATTTGATCGGCCTCATTGTAAGGGCGGCCAGCCTTCCGCTGAATCCTTGCAATGGCTGCGTTTGCGGCCTTCGCAATATTCGCCTCTGTCGGCTGTTCAACTTGTCCTGGAAAAGCCGCGACCTGATCGCCCCAGACGTCGCGCCAATGCGTTCCAGGGGGCTCGTCGCCGCGCTGATAGTCGTTTGCGAGTGCCCATTCGACGGGTTGCGGCAGTTCGCGCCCGAAAAACAGGTTGGGATTTTTCGACACCTTTTTAAGGGTGGCGACGAGCACCCGGGTGGGCATAACCTCCGACGCCGCAGCTGCAACCGTCAGCGCGCTGGCTATTTGCCGCAATTCCTCTTCTTCATCTTTCGTTGGAACCGCATCTGAACTCGCTGGGGGCGTCAAATCGCGTTCGGCGTAAAATCCGAGAGCCGTCAGGATGGGGACCCGATCCCGGCACAGTGACAGATACATCCGATCGAATGGGGCTCCCCACGGAGATTCAGATTCAATCAATTGAGGCTTGGCAACGGTCGGCATCAATGCGCTCCATTAGAATTGACAAACATATCGGCTGGATGTGTTCGCAAAACCAAGCCGTAATATTGGGTGCGTCTCACTTATCCTCTGTCATCTGACCGTGCCTGGAAAGGTGAGGCGGCCTTAATTGGCGGCCTCTCTGAGAGTTTTGGCCGGCTTGCATCCGACGATGTCGACCCGTTGCAATCTTGCCACGTACCGACCATTGCCTGCTTATCGGGCTGGACCGGAAGTAAGCTTCACCTGTCAGAATGGCGCGATTGACCGCTCTTGCGAAATCAGTCCAGCGAACCGAATTTGAAAAGCGAGAA
>WNFD01007694.1_pt1 | contig 10647 bp, 8 predicted proteins | sample 5400491 | NCBI WGS metagenome assembly WNFD01 (sample SAMN13153343, study PRJNA577476) | soil metagenome | isolation source: 120 cm saprolite under Douglas fir tree site 2 hole 2 replicate 2 | place: USA:California | collected 2015-04-18 | reverse complement strand
GTGCCGGAGTCGCCGATGGTCGGGCCCGGCTTGAGCGGCGGCGAGCCCGGGAAGCCGGTCAGCGCCATGGCGCCGCCGGTGGCCTGCGCGATCATGTCGAAGCTCTTGTACTGGCTGTACGGGCCGTACGTGCCGAAGCCCTTGACCGAGAGATAGACCAGGCGCGGGTTGATGGCGGCGAGGGCGTCGTAGCCGAGGCCGTTCTTCTCGAGGGCGCCCGGCGCCTGGTTCTCGGCCAGCACGTCCGCCTGCTTCACCATCTCGAGCAGCATGGCCTTACCCTGCGGGTGCTTGAGATTGAGCGTGACGCTCTTCTTGTTGCTGTTCAGCGTGAGGAAGTAGCTGCTGTCGACGCCCGGCTTCTCGGCCCGGCCGTAGCGGCCCGGGTCGCCCTTGCCGGGCTCCTCCACCTTGATGACCAGGGCGCCCAGCCAGGCCAGGAGCTGGGTGCACGAGGTGCCTGCCTCGAACTGGGTCAGGTCCAGCAGGCGCACGCCATCAAGCGCGAGGGTCATGGCTCCGCGTCGAAGCGGCAACCCACCCGGTAGACGGTCTTGCTCTCGTTCGTGCCATGATGGTCTCCTTCCGGCCAGGGTCGATGACGGCTCGGGTGCGGCGCGAGTACGGTAACACGATCGTCACCGCCGCCGGCCAGGTCCCGGCTACTCGGCCAGCCACACGGTGTCGAGCTGGTTGTTGAGGAAATGGCTCGGCGTGATCGTCCAGCCCCGGACCCGCGCGCTGTGGGCCACGATGCGGTGCCACTGGAACGTGTAGATGTAGTGCGTCTCCTCGTCGAGCAGCCGCCGCTCGAACTCGCGGATATATCGCCTCCGCTCCTCGCGGTCAGCCGCCCGGCTCTGCTTCTGGTAGAGGTCGTCGAGCGTCCGGTCGACGTAGCGGCTGTAGTTGATGGGGCTCACGTCCATCGACTGGAACTTGAACAGGGCCAGGTCCGGCTCGACGATGTAGCTGCAGTGGAAGTCGGCGGCGACCTCGAAGTTGCCGTTGAAGACGTCGCGGTAGAGCATCCCCAGCTCGAGCGTCTCGATCCTCACGTTGAGGCCGATCTGCCGCCACTGGTCGACGAGCCACACCCCGAGGGCGTCGTAGGGATTGGGGATCCCCCGGTTCTTGAAGGTGAACGCGAAGCCCTCGGGGACGCCCGCCTCGCGCAGGAGCCGCCGCGCCTCCGCCCGAGACTTCGCGACGTCGCGTGAATAGCCGGCCAGCCGCTCCAGCTCCGCGGGCGGGGTGGCGAAGGGAGTGCCCACGCCCTGCACGCCGGCCACCTCGCGGAGGATGGTGAGCCGCGACAGGGTCGCCGCGCCCTGGTGGCGGTCCAGGGCCAGCGAGAGCGCGCGCCGCACGCGCCGGTCGTCGAACGGCTTGCGCTCGTGGTTGACCGCGAGCGGATTGCTGCACTCCCAGGGGCTCTCCTGGACGGTGACCGCGCTGCCGAGGGCCTGCACGAGCGTGTCGCGCTCCGGGGGCGAGAAGCCACGGAACTGGATCATGGCCCGCTGACCGCGGATGGCCGCGACCTGCGCCGCCGAGTCCCGCACGAAGAGGGCCCGGTAACCGTCGAGGTACGGCTTGCCTCGATCCCAGTAGTCGGGGTTCCGCCGGCCGATCCAGTGCGAGCCCTTCACGTACTCGACGAAGAGGAACGGCCCCGTCCCCATGACGTTCTTCTCGTACCAGTGGATGTCCCGGGCCAGGATGTCCGCCTTGTAGATCCAGTTGAACGGGGAGGCGAGGGAGGACAGGAGCGAGGCGAGCGGCCACTTGAGGCGGAAGACGACGGTGGCCGGATCAGGCGCGGTGACCGCTTCTATGCCGATGTACTCGCCCTTGCGATTCGAGGTCACTCCGGGCGGCGGGAAGATGATCTTGTCGTAGCTGGCCTTGACGTCGCGCGCGGTCAGCTCGCTGCCGTCGTGGAACCGCACGCCGCGGCGGACCCTGAACGTGTAGGTCCGGCCGTCCGGCGCGACCGTCCACGACTCGGCCAGGTCGCCGACGAGGCGCGTGCCCGTCCGATCGGCGGGATCCACGCGCAGCAGCGTGCTGTAGTGCGGGGCGGCCGGGTGCACCACCGCGAAGGTCTCCTCGCGGTGGGCGTCGTAGGAGGGCGGCTCCGCGGGCACCACGAAGATCAGCTCGCCGCCCCGCCGCGGGCTCTCCTGGGCGGCCGTGGGGGCGCCGCCCAGCGCCAGCAGGAGGACGGCGGCGAGGAGCCGGCGCGCCCTACACGCGCATGACGACCTTGAGCGCATTGCCGATCCGATCGACGTAGGTGTGGAAGGCCTCGTGGACCTCGTCGAGCGCGAAGTGGTGGGTGATGATCGCGTCCGCGTCGAGCTTGCCGGCGCTCATCAGGGCCAGCGAGCGGCCCGAGTTCATCCCGCCTTCCCCGCGGGCCGCGTAGATGCGCACGTTGCTACGGACGGCCAGGTTCATGTCCAGCTCCACCGGCCCCGCGTACCACGCGACCACCCCGATGCGCCCGCCGCGCTTGACGCATTCGAGCGCTTCCTGCATCGAGGTGGGCCCGCCCGCGCACTCCAGCACGGAGTCCGCCCCCTTGCCGCCGGTGATGTCGGCGACCCGCCCGGCGAGGCTCTCCTGGCGCACGTTGACGACGAAATCGGCGCCGAGCCGCGCGCCGATCGCGAGGCGCTCGGGACGCGTGCCGGAGAGGATCACGCGCTCGGCCCCGAGCGCCTTGCAGAGCTGGACGGCGAGCAGGCCGATGGGCCCCGGCCCCTGGACCAGCACGGTCTCGCCCGCCAGATAGCCCCCCATGAGATCGATCGCCCAGAGCGGCGAGGCGGCGGTGGTCACCATGCACGCCTGCTCGAAGGTGAGGTTGTCCGGCAGCTTGTAGAGCGTGTTGACGTGATTCGCGGCGTACTCGGCGAAGCCGCCGTCGCAGGTGAGCCCCTTGGCCCGGTGGCCCTTGGCGAGGTTGCCGTAGTTGAGACAGGACGTGTACCAGCCCTTGATGCAGTTCTCGCACCGCTCGCAGCCCTTGTGCACCTCCACCGCGACGCGATCGCCCACCCTGAACTCGTCCACTCCGGGACCGAGCGCGGCCACGGTGCCCGCGTACTCGTGCCCCATGATGAAGGGGCCCTCCGGCTGGCCCAGGAGCTTGCGGTGCAGGATCTTCACGTCGGTCCCGCAGATCGAGGTGACGTTGACCTTGAGCAGGGCCTCGCCCGGCCCGGGCTCGGGCACCGGCCGCTGCTCCACGCGCATCTCGTCGGCCCCGTGCAGGACCACTGCTTTCATCATGGGAGCACCACCTCCCGCGGACCGCCGCGCATGTCCACCTCGAATTCGAGGCCCTGGATCGGCGGCCCGCTCGGATACCAGTGGACGCCGCGGATTGCCGCGGGCCCTGCTAGCCGGAGGATGTCTTCCATCAGAACGCCAAGGATGCGCATGGCGGTGTACTTCGGGATGGCCTCATTGTTCCTCCTCTCTTCCTTGACGGAGCCCCTGAGAGTGGGCGCGAGTTGACCGCCCCTCATTGCCCTCCTCCGCAGAGTCGGAATCTGCCCGGCGGGACTTGCCGGGAGTCTAAGTGGACGAAGAACCGCTGTCAAAGGCTCGGGTGCGCTACCGTGCCCTACGAACTCTGGACCCGGGAGCACGCGTTCACTTCACCTTGCGGGTGCGCGTGGCGTACATGGGGGCAAGTTCGGATCGGCCACAATGACCTCATGGCCCAACCCCTCCACGCAGCGCGCCACCCATTCACTCTCCGTCGACGCCTCGATCAGAATCCGTCCGCGGGGCCGACCGCCGAGCACCGCCGCGAAGCGCTCGGGCTCGGTGCGGATCCGACGCTCGATCAGCTCGCCCCCTTCACCGAGAATACAAATCTGGCTTTCCTTCTTGTGGACGTCGATGCCAAGATGCTCCATGGCTGGCCTCTCCTCTCTGCGGCTTGACCGCGTAGGACTCTTGTGGGGCAGCGTATGCCACCACGTCGAGCGAGAGGCCAGCCGCTTCATCACATCTATGCGCTCGCCCGCGTCTGACCGCCTCCGTCCCGTCGGCGAAGGAGCGGACGTATACTTGCGCCTGGAGGGATCACCCTCAGCTTCCGAGAGATCGGCACCGTACTCGATGAAAGGGACTGTCACCGCCGCTGAGGAAGGAGGACATGATGGCGACCCAACAGACCGCGCTCCCGACCTGGACCCTCGATCCCGTGCATTCGAGCATCGAGTTCTCGCTCGAGTTCATGGGCATGTCGACCTACCGGACGGGCTTCCGGGCGCTGGAGGGCACACTCCGGTTCGACCCGGACCGCCCGGCGGAGTCTTCGGTGTCGGCCACGATTCCGGTCGCCAGCGTGGACGTGACGAACGACCGGCTGATGGGTCGTCTCATGGAGGACGACCTGTTGGGCGGCGCCAACCATCCGTCCATCACCTTCCGCAGCACGCGAGTTGACGTCGTGTCCCCGGAGAGCTGGAAGATCTCCGGAGAGTTGACCATCCACGGCACGTCTCGACCCGTCACGCTGGATGCGCGCTACCTCGGGCAGAAGAAAAGTCCGTTTTCGGGCAAGATGATGGCGACCTTCCGGGCCGAGACCATCGTCAACCGCGGGGATTTCGGCGTGACCTGGAACGCCCCCCTCGAGGCCGGAGGCACGTACCTCGGAGAGCGCGTCCATCTCTCCCTGCTGATCGTCGCGGCGCGGCAGGACTGACGAGCGCGGCCCCCGTCCACGACGCTCTACCCTAATGGCGGAAATTGCCTCATACGGCCCGTGGCTGATCGTGTCCGTGGCGCGCCGCCTCGTGCTCAGACGGCGGCTCTCCGCGAGGCCAGATTGAAGTACTGGAGCTTTCGACGGACCGAGAGCCCTCAACTGCAGGGCTCGCGAGGCGAGGTCTCTGCGGAGTTCGACATACGGATCTTCTCGTACGAGTGCCTCACCGATACCGTGGACCCGCGCCGGCCGAAGGGGAAATGAAGCCGCATGGACGGCCGACGCGGCTGGGCGCGCTCTGCCGCCATACTGATAGAACTGTAGAATGGTCCCCCCCCTGAAGCGTCGCCATCTTCTGATCGTAACGACGTCCGCTCCCGGCAGATACGCGAAGCGATTGCCAAGGGGATTGGGAAGGACATCATCGAGCGGCTCTGGAAGGGATGGTAGGGTCCGAAAGGGCCGGTTCCCAGCACGGAACGTGGACCCTCCCCTCGTGATGGCAGTGAGCCTGTCCAGGACGGGGCAAGGAAGCCGAACAGCAAGAGGAGGGCGATCGCGCTGTCATCCGTCGGCACCCCGTAAGGGCCGGGCGAACGAAAGGGCGTGGCCGTCGGCGTCGGTCAGGTGAAAGTAGCGCTCGCCCCACGACGCGTCCCGAGCGGGCGCCTCCGGCGTGAAACCCTGGGCCAGGACATGCGCGTACATGGCGTCAACATCGTCGACGTAGAAAATGACGCGCACCCTACCCGTCGAAGGCGGCTGATCGTCGGCCCTCGCGAGGTTCAGGTATCCCTTCCCGACCCGGAACGATGTGAAGGCGCCTGTCTCGCCCCCGTAGGCTATCGCACGGCTCGCGCCATGTCGCGCGTGGCAAGCGTGACAGCACTGATTGAGCGGATCTCCGGCACCCTGAGCACCCTCGGACTAGTGGTGGGCGGGGCAGGGCTCGAACCTGCGGCCTCGGCCGTGTAACGGCCGCGCTCTCCCACTGAGCTACCCGCCTATGCCCTGTGACCTGACAGACCTGTTGTACCAAGCAGAGCGAGTTTACATGATCGCCAGGGACGGTGAACTTCGGTTGGTAGAGATGAAGAGGTGAGAGTGCGCGATCCGGCCGTCGTTCATCGACTCTGTAGAGCGCGTTCGGCAGCTCTATCGGCTCGTCGCCGAAGTAGCGCGCGTCGGTGAAATAAATCCTGCCACGCGCGTCACTCGTCACGTCATTGGGACCGTTGAGGCGCTTGCCTTGGTACGAGTCGGCAACGACAGTCGCTTGGCTAGCCAGGTCTTCGTCGCTCGCGCCCTGCCGTTCGGAACCGCACGGTTGTGAACACCAGTGAAACTCCGGAGGGAGGCGCCGGCGCAGCTCTCACCGTCATTGCTGCGCCCGGCCGCTGGCCTTCAACTTCACGCGCCCCTCAAATAATTCGCCGACCTTGCATCGGAGTGCTCGACACAGCTGAGTTCCGCAGGGTTGTGTTCTGGCCGGCGGTCTCGAGCCGGTTGAGCGTGGCTGGCTGATCCCGAGCCGCCGTCCCCTCTCCGCTACCGCTCCGCGATTAACTACGGGCCCGAGTTGGGCGGATGTCTTGTGTCAACAAACCCGAGGGAAGAACCCGGCGCCGCATATACACCAGCGGGTGTACTACTGACCGCTATCGCCTGGTGCCACGGCGGTGCCATAGCCTGGCGAACTCCACGCACGCGGTGGAGTCGTCATGTCGTGGAACCTTCGGAATTATCTACAGGGGGAACGTTAGGTGTGTCTGCGGCTGCTTCTGGGTCTGATTCAGGGTCATGTGCCCGCAAGGGTGTGGGGGTTCGAGTCCCCCCTTCGGCACCACCGATATTGACCACCCAGGTAAACAAGCACTTCGCTCTCTAACTAGCTGGCGTATTTCGTTCGCGAGATCATCGCTGGGCACGACCCCAGCTTCCCTCAGGGTCACGAGTTGCGATTCGACACCTGCCGAGAGCCCGATGATCCCGCCGAGTGCCCGGCCGTAGCTCCCTCGGGCGCCGAAGCGGAAGTATCGGGAGCCGTCCTCCGCCTCGACCGGGAACACATAGATCGGACTCGTCAGCAGCTTACCGAGCACCTGCCGGGCGACCTCGGGGCTGGCTCCCAGGAGCCTCTGCCAATCGTCTAGGACCTCACGGACCTTCTCGCCATAGGCGCCGGCATCCCACGACTCGCTCGCCTTCTGGAGCCCGTCGAGGTGCTCCAGCTTGGCCTGTAGGGCGTCTTGTTCGCGCTCCCGTGTTTTGATGGCCTCCAGCAGCGTCGTCACTGCTGCCCCCTCGGCCACCGCGGTCGCGAGACGCTGCAATTCCACCCCGATCCTCCGTAGCGCCTTCTGGAGATCCTCACGCTCCCCCACGAACTGGGCCAGCCATTGCGCATGGTCTTCCAGCCCATCGTGTACTGCCTGCTCGACTCGCGTGGGCGTCAGGATGTCGCGCTTGAAGGCGGCCACGATCATGTCGTGCATCAGTCCCGCCCGCAGACCCTTGCCGTTCGAGCACGCGGTGGCGCCCCGAGTCCGGTGCGTCCCGCAGACGTAGTACAGGAAGAGGCGACCGCTCTTGCTCTTCCGTTGGATCGCGACCAGGCTGCCGGAGCAGACGCCGCATCGCAGCATCCCGCTCAGCAAGTACTTCGACGCGACAATGCTCCGCTCAGGGCTCCCGCTCAGGCGACCGTCGCGCCGACGACGGTACGATGAAAACGTCTTGTCGAGCCGCTGGTGCGTCGTCCGCCAGAGTGCCTCGGGGACGATTCGCAGGTGAGGGACCTCCAAACGAATCCATTCAGCCTCTGGCGCTTGGACCTTCCGACGCAGCCCTTTCCGGACCTCCCACGTCGTGCGGCCGAAGACGAGCATCCCTCGATACCGGTCATTTCGGAGCATGTCGCGGATGCCCGTCGCTGACCATCGGCCGCTGCCCTTCGGCCCCGGTAGGCCCTCCGCGTTCAGAATCCCCGCGATGCGCTTGATGCCGTGCCCCTGTGCCGACAGCTCGAAGAGCCGCCTCACGGCAGGCGCCTCCGCTGGGTTCACGCGCAGTTCGATATGTCCGTCGACGGGCACCGCGTCATACCCATACACGCGGCCCCCGGTATGATGGCCGCTTCGTACCTTGCTGAACATCTTGTCGCGGACGCGCGCGGACGCGCGTTCGCGCTCGAAGGCCGCGCCGAAGTTCGAGATGGCCATCAGCAGGGCATCCGTCGCACTCTCCAACTTGCGCTCGGTGCCGTCCGCGAAGAAGATCCGCACGCCGTTGTCGATGATCCGCTTGGCCAGGTACCCGGTCTCGACGACATCCCGGCCGAGCCGGTCTTCGGCGTGCATGACCAGCATGTCGAAGGGCCGTGGGCGATGTTCAACGGCGTTCACAAGGCGCCGCAGACCCGGCCGGTCGAACACCGCACCAGACACGCCATCATCAACGTAAACGTGCGCATCCAGCAGCGTCCACCCTTGCTGGGCGATGAACGCGCGACACCGCTTGTCTTGGTGGACGACGCTCTTCGCGTCCTCCGGCACATTGTCCTGGGCCGTACTCTTCCGCTCGTAGATCGCCGCACGCATTCCCTGATCACCTCGTCGATTCGACTCAGAACCCCGCGATTGGGAGGGCCCACTAGACCGTGTAGCGCTCACGAGCCTCGAAGTGGCTGCAGGTCACTCCCCGACCCGTCTGAAGAACTTGACGCCGACGGGTCGCACTGCCTAGAACTACCGGGCGCCCGGTCACCATCATGTCTCAGGGGGAGCCCGGAGGCAAATCTCTCCGGCGGCGCAGTTCCCCAGCGCAGATTCCCAGGCCCCGGCAGCGGTGTGGTACTGTGCGCGCCGCTCACCCCGGAGACGCGCGGGATGATTGGGACGAAGGAACTCGGGCTGAACGTCATCCACGACGGTCCAGCGTGGGTCCAGCGAGGGAGCATGATGTCACGATCCGGGGGTCAATTCAGGGCTCATTCAGCGCCAATTCGGCGCTAATGCAACAGCCCAGCAACCGCCCAGCGAGTGAACCGCCACGGGTTTCATACGAAGGCTCGGATTGTTGCGAGACGGCCACCCAGGCTAGGTCCCCTGATGCTAGTAGATGGCCTCAAAATCGGCGGGAGGGATCATGCTAGGGCGGTGATCCCGGTCAGTGCGATTTCGGTCGTTGCAGGGGCCCGCAACAAGAGGTACCTCGCGGCCCTCAGCCACGCGGCGGGGGTTGACAACACGCGGGAATCTGGCTTAACTTTAGAGTTAGTTAACTAACTCAGGGACAAGCATGGCGAAACCACAACCAGACAAGCGGATACGGCTGATTGAGACCGCCATGAAGCTGGCGTATCGGAACGGTTTCAGAGAGACGAGCCTGGCGGACATCGCCGAAGCCGCCCATGTTCCGGTAGGCAACGTTTACTACTACTTCAAGACCAAGGAAGAGCTTGGCGAGGCCGTTGTGGAGCGGCGCCTGGCGCAATTTCGAGAATTCCGGGAGGAGATGGACCGGTTGAGTTCTCCGAAGGAGCGGCTGTTTGCTTTTGTGGAAAGCATTCATAGGAATCGGGAGCAGCTTGCGCGTGGGGGATGTCCGCTGGGCGGCTTGTGTTCCGAGTTGCACAAGGAGGGCGGCGCTCTGGCAAAGAAATCCCCGGCACTCTTCGCCGAGCCAATGGGCTGGCTCAAGGAGCAATTCCGGGCGGCCGGCCATGAAGAGGAAGCACGAGAACTTTCCGTGCATCTCTTCTGTGCTTTTCAGGGTATGGCTGCGGTGGCACACGCCGCCAATGACCCCGACTTGGTGGTGATGGAGGTAAAGCGCCTGAAAGATTGGATCGGCACGCTGTGAGACCGAACGATGGAGCAACAGGTGCAATCGACAGAAAGGAACAGCACGATGAAAGCAGCGCTTGATAAAGGACAGTTCGGACCGTGGGCGCTCGTCACGGGCGCTTCGTCGGGAATCGGTAAGGAATTCGCGCGGCAAATCGCAGCGTCGGGGATCAACGTAGTGCTGGTGGCCAGGCGAGACGCATTGCTTGCCGAACTGGGACGCGCCATCTCACAGGAGTTTGATGTTCAGTACCGCGCCTTGGCTATGGACCTCTCACAAGAGGGATTCATAGCGGGACTCGCCGACGCTACGGACGATATCGACATCGGGCTTGTCGTCTCCAATGCCGGCACCGGCAATCCGGGCGAATTCCTGAAGCTCGATCGTCAACTGCTTCAGAAGACGCTGCGGCTCAGCACGATGGCCCATCTGGATATTGCTCACCATTTCGGCGCGAAACTCGCCGAGCGACGCCGGGGCGGCCTTATCCTCATAGGGTCGATGGGCGCGGAAAATGGGGTTCCGTTCATGGCGAATGACGGTGGCGCCAAGGCGTATGTCCACAGTCTCGGGGAAGCGCTCCACTACGAGTTCAAGCCTCGGGGCGTCTACGTTACCGTCGTGCCGCCCCCGCTGACAAACACGCCGGTGCTGGCCAAGCTTGGGTTCGACCCGCGGACCATGCTGATGAAGCCGATGAGCGTGGAGCAGTGCGTATCCGAAGGTCTGAACGCGTTACGGGTAAACCGCTCCAGGATCATCCCTGGTCGGCTGCACCGCATCATGAATGCGTTGGTGCCCGCTTCCGTGAAACGGACGATGACAGCCAAGATGCTCGGCAAAACGCTTGCGAACAAGCCCGCACCCGCAAGCGCGAGGGCCTAGGCCTGATAACGGACGGGTAATGAATCGAGGCGCCAAACCACCCAGATCGGCCAGATCGGGTCGAGCGAGCTGGTGTCTCCGCCGGGCGCGAACGTCAGTTCGCTGGCCCACCGGTGGTGGATCCCGTCCTCGTCGCGTGAGAACACGTTCAGGACCGGCAGTTGCTCGCCCTCGGGTGT
>WNFD01007692.1_pt1 | contig 10648 bp, 18 predicted proteins | sample 5400491 | NCBI WGS metagenome assembly WNFD01 (sample SAMN13153343, study PRJNA577476) | soil metagenome | isolation source: 120 cm saprolite under Douglas fir tree site 2 hole 2 replicate 2 | place: USA:California | collected 2015-04-18 | reverse complement strand
TAGCCGTCCCAGCAGCGCCAAAGCGGGCGAGTGTTCAATACCGTAGTTGGCCAGGACCTGATCCGGAGCCAGCACAAAGCCGATGCCGAAGAGGAAGGAGAGAACGGCGAGGATCGCGAAAAACATTCTGATCGTCATGGTGGTGCTCCCTGGGCCTCTAGCCGAAAGCGAAATGCCGTCGGCCTTGCCAATCTAGCACGGCCATGGGCGAGTCGCTGGCCAGCCTATCAACACGCGATCAACGGTCAGGCTTAGTGACTCCATCCTTCCGGGAACAACGGGTGGCCGTGCCTGGAACCGGAACCGGACGCTGCGAAAATTGTTTTTCCGCTGCCGCGCCTCTGCGGCTTTGAGGGAGAAAACTGATGAAGAAACTGCTGATACTTGCTGCGGCGGCGTCGCTCGCCGCGACGATGGCCAATGCGCAAACCGCCACCGTAACCACTGGCGCGGGGAACGCGTGACGAAGCCATTTTTTTCTAACCCAGAACGAGCGACATGATTTAGAGCAAAATGATTTAGCCGAGATTTGGCGAAGCGCCCAACATCGCCGTACCGAAGATCTTGGTAGATGGCTCGCGCAATACTTCGAAAGGCGGCAGCCAACCAAAACGATCGAGACCCGACCGCAATATTTGAAGGCGCGTGCCGCGGGATGAAGCTGGCAGGCTGCTACGGCCCTCCCCAATACGGCTCGGCACGTAACGAGCGATGAGTACCAAGACCGCTACCAGAAAGCGTACAATCCCCGCTATTAAGTTCCTTTGACGGAACAGGATCCTTTTGGTTGCCACCACGGCGTTCCCCTGGATAATCTGAGAAGACCGGGGCTGGTGCGTTTTACACTGATCAATTTTGAGCCCGGCGGGCCGTTCGACATATTTCGGGCGGCCTTTTCATTAGCGGCTAGGTAACGGCGCAGTTTGCGCGCTAAAGTGGACACCGATGCACGCAAGGGGATTGCGTCGTGTGGGGATTTCTGATCGGCCTCTATATTGCGATGCTGATCTACCCGGTCATTGAAGAATGGCGGCAGCGTCGGGCAGACAAGCGGCGCCTCGCGAATATGCGCGCGCATCATGCGACGGGCCGCCGCTGGGACGTGGCGAAAGGTCAATGGATCGACGAATAGGTCCCGGTCCCGCCCTGAAGGCAAGGAAACGAAACGATGTTGATGGATCAACCGGACTCGCCACTGGCCTAATTTCTCATCGTCCGGGCTGCCGCTCGCAATCCCGTGAAGCTGTTTCGTTCGCTCGAGGCCGCGAAACAATACGGCCGTACCGACGAAGCCTTTTTCTTATCCCGCGAAAGCACCCGGAAACAAGCGACTGATATCAGCACTCCCCGATCAACCAATGAGGGCTTGGTCATGTGGTGGGGATTAATTATCGGTCTGGTTTTTACCTACCCGGCGATCGAGATGGTCGAGGAATGGCGCATTCATCGTTCCGCCGAGAAAGACCTCGTTGAAATGCGGAGGCATACAGCCTCGGGCGATAAGTGGGACGTTGTGCGCGGCCGATGGGTAGCGTGAGCCGCCCCTTTTTGCTTTGTACGGGCATCAGAGAGTCAGCTGGGAATGGAACATCGCGGCATCGAGTACCGGATCATCCAAGGCATCAAACGCGGCTTCTGGAAATGGTTGGTCGAGACCGCGACAGATAGAAAGTCGGGCACATCTGACAGCAGGGAGGCGGCGATGGCCGCGGCCAGGCGCGCGATCGACAACGCGCTCGGTCCCAAAAAACGCAAGCTTGATCCGCCCGCATGATCGGCCCGTTGTTCGCGACCAGACCTCCTGAAAGACAGCGCAATCCCCCGGTGGCAATTGAACCATCACATCAAAACCGTCTGTCCGGTGGCGGACCCAACGATATTTTTGCAACTCGCCCTGATCTCAAAAAAAGACACGCGACGATGCCGCTAAACCCGCCGCGCCCCTTGCCTGTCGCCACGTCATCCGCGAAAACCGGTCGCTAGATCGAGAAAGGCCCGAGTGGACGGAGAGCGATGATCGGCGGTCTTTCGACCGCGATGCCATCGCCGGCGATTGTCAATCGCGTCCAGTCGGGCAATGGGCGCCATGAATATTGTCGGTTTTATCGGGGCACTGCGGAAGTACCAGGACACGTTGCCTGGCTACCTGATCGCGGCTTTGGTGTTTTTCTTCGCACTCGGCGTGCGCGAGGCGGTCGATCCATACATCAAGATTCCCTACGTGACGCTGTTTCCGGCCATGATCATTTGCTCGCTGGTCGGTGGCCGCGCCGCCGGCATTCTGGCGGCCGTCGTGGGTGGCCTGATCGCGTGGTATCTCTGGCTGCCGCCGAGGGGGACTTTCAAGCTGGAGTGGCCGATCGGACAGCTCAGTATCGTTCTTTACGTCCTGACCTCGACAATCCTGCTGCTCTTGATGCGCGGCCTCAATCAAACGCTCCGTGCGCTGGAGAGCGAGCGCGACCTTTCGGCCGAACTGTTTCGCGAGCTGCAGCATCGCACCGCCAACAACCTGCAGAGTATTTCCGCGATGTTGCGGCAGAACCGCGGCGCGATCGAACGCGATCCCGCCGTGGCCCTCGGGGTCATCGATACCGCGCATCGGCGGTTTGAGATCATGAGCCGCATCAACCGCAGGCTTTACAGTCCCGACATGCGGGAGGTCGATGCCGAGACCCTGCTGCGCGATCTCTGCGAGGATATCAAGGACGCCAGCGGCAGTGACAGTATCGTATGTCATATTCACCCCTCGTCGGTGCAATTAAGCCGTGAGCGGGCGATGCTGCTGTCGCTGCTGGTCGCGGAGCTGATGCTCAACGCCAGCAAACATGCGTTCGATGTCGGACAATCCGGCAACATCCAGATCGCCATGGAAACCGTCGGATCCAACCACCGCTTCACATTCACCGACGACGGCAAGGGATTTGAGCCCGATACTGAGACCAGCGCTCCCGGCCTCGGCAGCCGCATCATGCAGGGGCTGGTCGGCCAGATGCACGGCACCATGCGCACTGCAAGCGGGCCTTCCGGCACCAGCGTGGAAGTCACCATGCCCGCGCTCGAACGCTGAATCATCGGGCAGATTCTGTTCGACGCTCCCGAACCCCTGGCCCCAGGAACGCAACGCCGCCCAAGCGGAATATGATCGCTGGGCGGCGTCGGTTTAGGTGCTGGGCCCTCAAATCCCCAGCAGGGATATGTCGGCACAGACCGTGCCAAGGTTCATGTAATAAATTGGGACGTTTGTCGCCCCGCAAAGTGCTATTGTGCGATCGGGCCGTGGAAAATTCCGCGCCCAGAATGCCTTCAAAACAGGGAGGAGAAGATGCCTTTGTTCATCACCTATGCATCGTATTCCCATTCCGGCGTGAAGGGACTTGTCAATAAACCGGAGGATCGATCCGGTGCCGTCAAGGCGGTGATCGAAAAAGCCGGCGGCAAGATTGTAGCGCTATATAATACAACGGGCTCAAATGACGTTGTGCTCGTTTCCGAGTTCGCTGATGGATCGGATGCGGTCGCTGTGGGAATGGCCGTTGCCGCATCTGGTGCGGTATCCAAAATAGAGACTGCACACGCCTGGACGCCGGGCGAATTCAAAAGTATCGCGGACAAGGCTGCCCGAGTTGCCAGCGCCTACACTCCGCCCGGAAAATAATTGCGCAATGCACGGCGTTTTGTAGCGCCGCCTGATCGACACGAGCGCGGCCTTTTCGGAACCCGCGTGGAAGTCGCCATGCCAGCGCTTGAGCGCTGAATTATCGGCACGCTTTGCAAGACGCGGTGTCGGAACGCGAAGCCACACCGACCGATTGCCCTGCGCCCTCACCTTTTGTCGCATGCAGTGAACTCTTCGTTCCCCGCACCAAGATGTTCATTCTAAAGCAGAATTTAATGGTACCGGCGGATTGCGAACCCATATCGGTGTCACGCGCATCGGCGTTCGCTATGCAGCGATGCGCAATTCCGGGCGATGGGGGATCTGACACGACAAGGAAACAGAGTTATGACGAAAAATCTCGCTTTAGCCGCATCGGTCATGATGCTGGCCGCAATCTCAGGACAAGCGTTTGCGCAAACCGCCGCACCGAACTCGCGGTATTGGCCCGAAGCGACCGGTCCCTCGGACCGTCAAGCGGCCTACGCCTTCAATGCTTTCGATTCCATGATGGCGACGCAGACGGACGAGCCCAATGCGTACCGCTATCATGGCGGACCGAAATACAACGATTGACGCTTGATGTTCTCGACCTGAGCGGAGCCGTCGTCGTTTTTCACGACGACTTCGGCGCCCTCACCTCTCCTCGTCCGGATGCACCCAGACATAGGGCACCGTCTGCCGTTCGTCCGTGAGCCTGATCATGTGCACCGGCGGGGCGTAACGACCCTTCCGGCACGATCGACACTTCAGCGACGCTTCAAGTTTCCATATCGGCGTGTCGCGCGGACGCCGGACATGCTCGAGCGGAATGCTGGCCTCGGTTTCGCAGCGGCGGCATTGGACCTGTAACCAGCCGTAGCCGCCATTGAGGCATTGCGCGATGGTCGGCGACGGCTGCGCCGGCCCGCCAAAGCCTTCCATTCGCAGCGACCACGCGTGAGCTTCCGCACGATCGGCCTGACGGACGGCTTCTTTAGCTCGTTGGCGGGCATGTTCGGCGTTCATCTTCGCCGCGCGGACCTGACCGCCCCAGATGACCTCGCGAGACTTCGTGCCCATCGGATGATTACAGCGGGCCTTGCTCGCGCAGGCAATGCCACTAGGATTAGATACCCGGAACGGCGCTGCGGCCCCATAGGTGAGGTCAATGTGCAATCTCTACCGCATCACCGGGAATCCGGGCGCGATCCGCGTCATCCCCGCAGTTGGCGCGGCTGACGGAGAGCAGTGAAACGGAAATGGATCATCCCGCGAAACTCGCGCTTATGGGGGTGTCCTACCTTCGGAACCTTGATCGGGAAATCGACTCCCGAAACTAGCGCGCGGTATTTAGGGCATCCCGCTGCTTCCGCAGCGATTCCCGGCGCGTTATTTTCGCTTTCGCCGCGCGGACCGCTTCCGTCCGGGTCGGTTGTTTTTTGGGTTCCGGAGCCTTCATTGCCTTTCCGGCCGTCGGCATCATCGGCAACGCTTGTGTCGGCGTGATCGCGCCGCGCCTGGCAGGTTGCGTGCTCATGGGACCGGTAGGCGGCGGTTTGCTCTTGGGCATGATCAGACAACTCGTTCCCGCCTGGTTCGTTCGATCGCGAATCCCCGGCTGTTCCGAGCATGGAACCTTTCCGGCTGTGACCGGTTGTCAGGCGTTGTTTCACTAACCGGGAGATCAAAATGCGGAATCTGATCGTTGCAGCGTGCTGTGCGGCTCTCGTGGGAAGCGTGTCGGTTGCCTCTGCCCAGACCACCGGGCCGGCCGCACAGCCAACCGTGAAGGCCAGCGACCCCATGAACGCCCATGCCATGAAAATGAAGAAGAAACACAAGACGAAGAAAATGGCGAAACCCGACGCCGGCACGTCCGGCATGAAGAAAGATACCAAGTAAGTTCAAGGCCTACCGAACCGCATGGCCGCGCTACCTCCCGGTGGCGCGGCCTTTTCGTGCCGGAATTGATCGCGGGCTGTGCGGGAGCAACCGGGGCACCCAAGCCCCCAGACTTGCCGGAGGCGCCTGGCCGGGGCGCCGTTGAACGCGGGCAGTTGACGAAACCCTTTTGGCGATCCGACGAAGCCATTTTGCCGGAGCATGAAGCAGGCCTGAAACGAAGATCCGCTATCAACGATCCCTGATCAAACAACGGGGTTAGATCATGTGGGACATCATCATCAGCTTGTTTTACCACCAGGCCCGCAAGCGATATGTTGCTGCCGCGCGAAGGCCTTGGGCCCTCTGGGCCTGAAACTCTGGATCCAGCCTCCGACGCCCACCAGAACGTCGTGCGGGGTGCGCCGAACGGTTACTCGGCAGGCGCAGTTAATCGCTGACTGGGCAGTTCAGCCGGCTCGGGGCTGAAAACGAGCCAGCCAAACAGCAGCGTGTCCGCGAGAACAAGCAGCGAAGATACCGCGGCTATGGGATCGCCGATTTGATGTCCGGAGTGAACCAGACCCACTCCGATCGTCAGGATGACCGTAGCAACAATCCAGATCCAGACCTGCAAGAAAGCCGAGCCGCTGCGGTCAATTGCTGGGTGCAGATGATAATAGATGCCAAAGAGGAAGAGAGACACCCAGCCCAGCAGATTAAGGTGGGCATGGGCTGGCAGAGTCGAGTGATCCTGGCTGATCCCCATCACGATGCCCCAGATCATGCCGGCGATAACCATCAGCACCGCGGCGCGGAAGCTTAAGACAGAAGCTTTCATTTCGATCCCCCCAAAATCTCGGTCGTCACCGTACTCAGGGAACCGCTGGCTGAGCAAGTCGGACTTCAAACGAAAACCCGCCCGGCATGAACCGGCGGGTAATCCATGTGCCGGTACCAGGTGTGACTTGTGCGTCTGGCCGCTCGTGCAATATCAAGCCATTCCCGCCATAGCGTCGCGGTTTCTGCGGCCGCTACGTGGTCGTTTTTTATGGATCGGTCTTTAGTGACGGGCCTTGAGCTGAAACAGCTCCGCGAGGATCTCGGTGACGCCATCGGCAGAAGCCTGTCGGCTGCTGAAATGGCGAAGCTGTGTGGCCTCGCACCCGGCGACGGCGCCGACACCATACGCAAATGGGAGGTCACCGGCCCGAGCGGGCCGGCGACCGAACTACTTCGCATCCTGGCGATGGCAAGCGATCGTCATCCGATCCTGGAAAATTTCAACGTCTTCGATCGGTTCAACATCAACGAAAATGAAAGGCCGGCGCGCAGGGAAGAGTTCCGGGAAAAGATGCGGAACGAGATTCGCCGGCGTCTCGGCTGACCCGGCGTCCCAACGCTGATATCTGAGCTTGGGTCCGCCGAGGGGCGCGCCCGCGTCCTGTTGATAACCTGCTGCCCCCTGTGCCGGCGGGGTGACAGATGCCCGCGGCGTGTTATCGACGGAACAGATACTCGCTCATAACGGATAGAACCATGCGGATTACTCTCGTCGGCTCCCGCCATTTCGGCGTGACGACGCTGAACATGCTGCGTCGACACGGTGTTGAAGTCGTCAGGGTCGTGGTTGCCGATGGCGAAGACCGGCTCGCCGCCGCGGCCCGTGCCGCCGGGATCGAGGTCACCGTGCAGGCCGATCCCAAGCTCGTGGTTGCCTCCGAGATCGCCGAGGGTACCGACCTGATCGTGACGGCTCACAGCCACGCGCGCATCAGCAGGGAGGCGCTGGCGGCGGCAAAGCTCGGAGGTATCGGCTATCATCCCTCGTTGTTGCCGCGGCACCGCGGCATCGCGGCGGTCGAATGGACGATCCGGGAAGGCGATCCGATCGCCGGCGGCACCGTGTACCATCTTGCCGATCGCATGGACGCCGGCGCGATCGCAGTCCAGGAGTGGTGTTTCGTCAAAAAGGGTGAAACGGCCCGGGAGTTGTGGGAACGCGCGCTGGCGCCGCTCGGCCAGAAACTGCTGGGGGAGGTCATCGACTACGCGAAGGCTTTCAAAAGCCTGCCGGCGAAGCCGCAGGACGAGCAGTTTGCGACCCAGGCGCCGAGCCTGTTGAAGTAAGATTATACCGATCTCCTCTCCGCCGCTGGGGTACTTTGAGGCCAGGAAACCCCTGCCTGGCGAAAATTCCTGTTCCCCATCAGGAACCAATGTCCCGATCAAATGTTTGATTTGTTGGGAACTATTCCTGTTGTCGCGGCGCAGCAAATTTTGAACACATTGTGACTGAATAAGCCAAGCTTCAGCACACAAATCGGGGACTGATTCATGCGGCTCAATCGCATCCGGACCACATTTCTTCTTTCCGCCCTCGCCGCCGCGGCGGTCCTTGCCGCCGCTCCCGCAACCGCCCAGACCCCGTATGACGGACTTTGGAGTGTCACGATCGTGACCAAGGCAGGAGCGTGCGAGCCGTCGACGCGCTCCACGCTGACCGTTACGGATGGTAAAGTTTCCGCCCCCGGCGCCGACGTTACCGGCAGCATCGGACGGGAGGGGCTTGTGCGCGTCTCTATCGGTGGTGCATATGCAAATGGTCAACTCAGTGGCAACTCCGGATCGGGAAAATGGAATGGGGCATCTGCGGGCGTACCGTGCAGCGGTCGATGGGAAGCCTCACGGCAATAAAACAGGCCGGACGCCCAACCCGCTCCCGGATGTCAGACGGCTGATTTTCGCGGTCGTCACGTTGTTCGCAGCATCTGCTTCCAGCTCCGCAAGCCACGCGCAGTCGGGACCGTTCACCGGCATGGCCGGCAACTGGTCCGGCGGCGGAACGGTCACCCTTGACGACGGATCGAGTGAGCGAATTCGTTGCCGCGCCACTTACGCCGTCGGCGCGGGCGGCAACGGCCTCAATCAGAGCCTCACTTGCGCCAGCGACAGCTACAGATTCAATCTCGCTAGCAATGTGATCGCGCAGGGCGGAGCGCTCTCGGGAACCTGGAGCGAAAGCAGCCGAAATATCAACGGAAACCTCGAAGGACGGGCAAGCGGCGGCAATTTCCAGGTGATCGCGACTGCGCCGGGGTTCACCGCGAACCTGTCGTTGACGACCCGCGGTAACAAGCAGTCTGTCCTCATCAAGTCCGACAGCGCATTCAGGTCCGCGGCTATCTCGCTGTCCCGTTTTTAGGCCGTTTCGCGAGGATTTGCTTCAGCTGCCTCGCTTGGGCCTTGCCAGCCGCGCCGCGGTTTCTTTCATGGTCTTTGCGATCAACAGCGCCTGTTCCTTGGTGAACGCAAAATCCTGAACCCCTTTGTGCGTGGTAAGGGAAAGCACCATGATTTCCGGCTGGTTCTCGGGCCAGCCAGTAGCGAAGGCCGTCACAAAATCCGCAGATGTCGATCGCTTTGTCATCGGGAAATGTCCTATGCGGCCGGTACGAATGCGGTGACTTCGATTTCCACTTTTGCGCGTTCATCAACCAAGCCTGAAATATATAGCAAAGTCGAAGGCGGGAAATTCTTCCCCAGCGTCTCGCGCCAGGCAGCCCCGATACCGGCACCTGCGGCTTCGTATTCCCCGCGGCTGGTCAAATACCAGGTGAGGCGGAGGATGTGCTGGGGACCGGCGCCCGCCTCCGCGAGCAGCTTGATGATCCTCCGCAGTGCGACCGCGACCTGCCCGGCCATGTCGGGCTGATATTCCCCGTTCTCGTCGCCGCCGGTCTGGCCGGCAAGGACGATCCATCGGCCCGGACCATCGACCGCGACGCCATGCGAGAAGCCGCGTGGCTTCGACCATTCGGCCGGTTGCAAGATAAGCATGAGCAGGTTCTCCAGGACTGACATGGATCGTCATTCCGGCTTCGCGTCTTCGAGGCGCCCCGGAATAACGAGCCAGACCGAGCGATCCTTAGCACCGATCGCACCGACGCTCCCACATCGAAATTGATGCCGGCGCATCAGTGCATCGGCATATTTGGATGCCTCGATTCATTTGGTGCAATCTGCGTTTCCCTGCGTCAGCTTTACCAGTTTGTCTCCGCCCGAACTCAGCCGGCACATTTCCACTTCCTTGCCGGCCGGGACCGGCTTGGCGCAAGTGATCTGGGGATTGTTATCGTATCTGGTCGTTGAGAATTTGCAGGTCACGATACAGGAGGCGTCGCTCGCCAGCGAATTCGTCATCAGGATGCTGGCGACCTCTTCGCCCGGCAAAATGATGCAGTTGAACGGCACGGACTCCGCTGACGCCGGCGTGATTTGCACCGCGGCGAGAAGCGCGAGCCAAGGGCCCGTCGAATGTAAGCGCATGAGTTGTGCCGGGCTTATTTCCCTGCCGCCTTTCTCAAGGCGTCATTGATGCGATCCTGCCAGCCGGGCCCGCCTTCCTGGAAATGCTCCAGGACATCCTGATCGATCCGCAGTGAAACCAGTTCCTTCACGCCGGGAAGCGTGGTCGTTTTCGGCGGAGCCTCCGGCACCTTGGTTGTGGTCCGCTTGAACGCGGCTTCAGCTTCGGTTCGGGCGTCGTTCAGGGTTCTCGGCCGTCGCGGTTGGTCTGCCATGATTAGATTCCTTCAAACAGCGCCGTCGACAGATAGCGCTCCGCGAACGACGGCACGATCGCAAGGATGGTCTTGCCCGCAGCTTCCGGTCGTTTGCCGATCTCGAGCGCGGCGGCGATCGCGGCGCCCGAGGAAATGCCGCCGGGAATGCCCTCGATGCGCGCCAGTGCGCGCGAGGTTTCGATCGCAGTCGCGCTGTTGACCTTGACGATCTCGTCGATCACCGAACGGTCCAGGATGTCCGGAATGAACCCTGCGCCGATTCCCTGGATCTTGTGCGGGGAATGCTGACCGCCGGAGAGTACCGGACTTTCCTCGGGCTCCACGGCGACGATCCGCAGCGAGGGCTTGCGGGGTTTGAGGACCTGCCCCACCCCGGTGATGGTGCCGCCGGTGCCGACGCCCGCGACGAAGAAATCGATGTTGCCGCCGGTGTCGTTCCAGATTTCCTCCGCCGTGGTGCGGCGGTGAATTTCGGGATTGGCCAGGTTCTTGAACTGCTGCGGCATGACGGCGTTGGGTGTCGTCCGCACCAGTTCCTCCG
>WNFD01007691.1_pt1 | contig 10649 bp, 8 predicted proteins | sample 5400491 | NCBI WGS metagenome assembly WNFD01 (sample SAMN13153343, study PRJNA577476) | soil metagenome | isolation source: 120 cm saprolite under Douglas fir tree site 2 hole 2 replicate 2 | place: USA:California | collected 2015-04-18 | reverse complement strand
CGTCGGTCTTCGATGGCGATGAAGGCTTTCGGCAGATAGCTCGGCAGTTCATTGAGCGGAATCGCAGCCCCGCCCATGTCACCGCGGGTCGCGAGCGCATGACCATTGAGCCCGACGATCTGAATCGATGGCGGACGCTTCGGAATCTCGAGGGATTGAATGGGCGGAAGATGGGCCCCGATCCACACCAACGCGGCGAAGACGGCGATGGCAAGCCAGAGGCACAACACGAAGGCCCAGTAGATGTAGCGGCCGAGTCTGCTGCCCGTGGATTCACCGTCGTCGTCGTCATCATCATCATCATCGTCGTCATCGTTTGCGCGCCAGCGCGCCCGGTGAGAATCGCTCGCGGACCGGCGTCCGTTTCGCGCCTTCGGCGCAGCACGGCTGCTCTTGCCGCGGCCGCGACGCTTGGGCGGGGCGTCGTCGAAATCCTCGTCGTCATCGTCGTCGTCGTCGAAATCGGGATCGGACGCGTCAAAATGAGGCTCGCGGCGCTCTTTCGTGCGTCTGCGTCCGGCCGCCATGTCCCGTCCCAAAGCTAACGGTCCCGCGCGCTCTAACCGCCGGGCCCCCGCCTGCAGGTTAGAGGTGCGCGTTTAAGGGACGGTTAACCGCTCGGTGCGGCTTGCGGCGCGGATGGCAATCCCGCATCGCAGTACCAGCGCGCTCGCTGTGTTCCGGGAATTGCTGGGGGCACCGCCCGCGGTCAGCGGCCGCGCGTCGCGTTCACGCCGCGATTGAAGTCCGAGAGCAGCATTGCCCGCATGCGCGGATCGGGATCATCGCCGACATAGGTCCCCGCCGAGATCACCGCGGTCGGTGAACGACACGCCGGCATCGGATAACAAGGGACGGGTGCGTAGGTCTCCCACTCCGGTTGGTAATGCCCTAGAAAATGCCGATGTTTTGCGACGGCAAGCGATGGCAAACCAATGGCAACGGTCACCGCAAGCACCGCCGTGAACGGGCGCTTCATCGTGTGTTTCATTTTGGCGTCCTTTTCAACACTAAGGCATGATCGCGAAAAGTGGATACCGGTTTTCGGAAAAGATCATGCTCCACCAAAAGGCTAGAGCGGGATGACGATTCGAAGATAGAGTCATCGCGCTCTGGGAGCGAGAACTCAGCCGGGATGGTCCACCTTCAATGGCGCAATTCGTTCGTGACATTCTCAATCGGAATGAAGAGGGCAGCAATGGCTGGATGCGATCGATCACCGAGAATTGCACTGTGGCCATCGAGAGAGAAGCTGCCGCGACCTCCGCCGTAGATCGAGCAAACGCCGTTGGCATCACCCACTCGCCGCCTTGTTCGCCGTCGGCGGCTCCTCGACCGGGAACAGTTGGATCAAGGCGCGCTTGATCGCCGCCTGGCGCGTGGGGGATGAAATTTTCGCGCCCAGCAGATCCGTGACGTAGAACACGTCGACCGCGCGCTCGCCGAAGGTCGCGACATGCGCGGAGGCGATGTTCAAGTTGAGCCTGGAGAGCGTCGTCGTCAGCTCATACAGGAGGCCGGGGCGATCAAGGCCTGAGACCTCGACCACGGTATAGCGGTTCGACCACTGGTTGTTGATCATCACCTCGGGCTCGACGGTGAAGGCCTTGATGCGGCCCTTCGGAATTGACCGCTTGGCGACCACTTCGGGAAGTTTGAGTTCACCGCGCAGCGCCTTCTCGATCGCATCGGCGATGCGGATGGCGCGGCGGCCCTCGTCGTCGTCGCGATCGAATTCGCGCGACAGTGAAATCGTATCGAGCGCGAGACCATCGGTGGTGGTGTAGATCTGGGCATCGACGATATTGGAACCGGCCGCGGCACAAGCACCGGCGATGACCGACAACAGCCAGGGATGATCGGGCGCGAGCACCGTGAGCTCGGTCACGCCGCGCGCGGCGTCAAAGCCGACCGCAGTCGCGAGCGACTTGTTGGCCTGTTCGGCGGAGCGAACAAAGTGCGCATGGGCCATTTTGTGCGGCAAATCGACTTTGAGCCAGTAAGCCGGGTAGTGCCGGCTTGCATAGCGATCGATCTCCTCCGGCCGCCAATCCCTGAGTTCGGCCCGAAATTCGGCCTGCGCCATCTCGACCCGGCGCGCACGGTCGACTTCGGAAAAGCCCCCGGTCAGCGCCGGCTCGGTCTCATAATAGAGCGCCCGCAACAGCTGGGCTTTCCAGCCGTTCCACACGCCCGGCCCGACCGCGCGGATATCGGCGGTCGTGAGAATGGTGAGCAGCTTCATGCGCTCCAGCGATTGCACGACCGCGCTGAAGTTTTCGATCGTCCGGCGATCGGAGAGATCGCGCGACTGAGCAACCGCCGACATCACGAGGTGGTTTTCGACCAGCCACGCCACGGTCTCGGCGTCGGCCGGCGAGAGACCAAAGCGCGGACAGAAATGGCGGGCGACGCGCGCGCCGGCAATCGAGTGATCCTCGATCCGCCCCTTCGCAATGTCGTGCAGGAACAGCGCGATATAGAGGAGATCGCGATGTTCCGGCGCGATCGTGCGCATCAGTTCGTTGGCGAGGCCGTATTCCTCGTGATCGCCGGCTTCGATCTCGGCCAGCACGCCGATGCATCGCAGCAAATGTTCGTCCACCGTGTAATGGTGGTACATGTTAAACTGCATCATCGACACGACCCGACCGAAGTCGGGCACGAAACGACCGAGCACGCCGGCTTCGTTCATTCGCCGCAGCACGACTTCGGTATCGTTATGCGCGGTCAGAATGTCGTAAAACAGCCGGTTGGCGTCGGAATTCTTGCGCAGCTGCTCATCGATCAGGTGGAGCGAACGCGTGGCCGCGTGCATGGCGTCGGGATGGAAGGCGAGATTGTGCTGCTGGGCCAATCGGAAGATGCGGATCAGATTGACCGGATCGCGCCGGAATGCGTCCACCTCGGCAATGTTGATGCGGTTGTTGTCGACGACGAAGTCTTCGCTTTCGCGCAGCGTTCGCCGGCCGCGCGGCCGCAGCCGCGCCACGAAGCGGTTCAACATCGGCACCGCCTTCGCCTGCCGGCTTTCGAGTCCGGCGCACAAGATGGCGGTCAGATCGCCGACGTCCTTGGCAATCAGGAAGTAGTGCTTCATGAAGCGCTCGACTTCCTTCAGGCCGGGGTGCGCGGTGTAGCCGAGCCGGACCGCGATATCGCGCTGGATGTCGAAGGAGAGCCGTTCTTCCGCCCGTCCCGCCATGAAGTGCATGTGGCAGCGCACTGCCCATTGGAAGTTCTCGCAGCGGCGGAACAGCTTGTATTCCTGCAAATCGAACACGCCGCGCTCGATCAGCTCCTCCGGCTCACGCACGCGATAGACGTATTTGGCGATCCAGAACAAGGTGTGCAGATCGCGCAGGCCGCCCTTGCCGTCCTTGACGTTCGGCTCGACCAGATAGCGCGACTGTCCGGCGCGGCGATGGCGTTCCTCCCGCTCGGCGAGCTTTGCGGCGACGAATTCGGCGGCGGTTCCCAGCACGACCTGCCGATCGAAGCGCGTCACCAGTTGATCGAAGAGGCCACGATCGCCGAGCAGAAAGCGCGCCTCCAGCACCGCAGTGCGGATCGTCATGTCGGCCTTGGCTTGGCGGATGCATTCATCGACCGAGCGGGTAGCGTGACCGACTTTCAGGCCCATGTCCCACAGACAATAGAGAATGGTTTCGGCGACCTGCTCCCCCCAGGCGGTTTGCTTATAGGGAAGCAGGAACAAAAGGTCGATGTCAGAGCCCGGCGCCATCAGACCGCGGCCGTAGCCGCCGGTCGCGATCACCGCCATGTGTTCCGCTTCCGATGGGTTCTGTGAGGGATAGAGACGCTTGCTCGTGAACTCATAGAGCACGCGGATGATTTCATCCTGAACGAAACAGATCCTCTCGGCACAGCGCAAGCCGTGGCGATCCTTCAACAGCAAGCGTTCGATCTCGGTCCGGCTTTGGGCGAGCGCCTCTTTGAGTCGCTGTGCCACCGACGTCCGCAGCTCGCGTTCGCGCCCTTTATAGGTTTCCGCAAGTACGGCGAGATTGGCTGCGACCTCCTCCGCATCGAACAGCTGCGAGGGCTGGAGCGGGGCGTCGGCGTTCGGGGCTAAGACTGACATGGCACCATCGGGATAGCCGAGGAGCGCGTCTCTGTCACCGTTTCTTGCTCAACTATCGGTGTGAAACATAGTCACTGTTCAAGCGGCCATGGAGGAAATGGATTTCCTCATAATGCCTTCAATTCGCTAATAATTCTCCATTGACCGGGGTAGGGCGTCAAATTAGACAATGAGTTGGCGCCGATTTGAGCGTGCAGCTTGCGGGCGCTTAACAAATGCAGCTAAAGCGAGGGCTAGTCCCGTCGCCGAGCTGACGGCGGGCAACCAGTCCCGCCTCCATCCACCGGCGGTGGTGGGCGTTTCGAACGCCGGCACGGCCTTACGCATGGAGGTCGTCATGACCCGAAGTTCTCCAACCCAGATCTCACGACGTTTGCTTCTGATCCTCACCGCTGGTGCAGGCCTTGCGCCCGCAACAGCGTTTGCCGCCGATAATCCCAAGGAAATCCGCATTGATTGGGCGACTTATAATCCCGTTTCGATGGTGCTGAAGGACAAGGGCCTGCTCGAGAAGGAGTTTGCCAAGGACGGCATCGGTATCCGTTGGGTGCAGTCGCTCGGCTCCAACAAGGCGCTGGAATTTCTCAACGCCGGCTCGATCGATCTGGGTTCGACCGCCGGTTCGGCCGCGTTGCTCGCCAAGATCAACGGCAATCCGATCAAGTCGATTTACGTCTATTCGCAACCGGAATGGACGGCGTTGGTGACACGCAAGGATACGACCATTGCCGGCATCGCCGATCTCAAGGGCAAGCGCGTCGCGGTCACCCGTGGCACCGATCCGCATATTTTCCTGGTGCGCGCGTTGTTGTCGGTGGGCCTGAGCGAAAAGGACATCCAGCCGGTCCTGCTGCAGCACCCCGACGGCAAGACCGCGTTGATCCGTGGCGACGTCGACGCCTGGGCCGGGCTCGATCCGATGATGGCGCAAGCCGAGATCGAAGACGGCGCGCGACTGTTCTACCGTAACAAGGATGCCAACACCTGGGGCATCCTCAATGTTCGCGAGGAGTTTCTGAAGGATCACCCGGATCTCGTTCGTCGCGTGCTCGCCGTCTATGATGAGGCACGCAAGTATTCGCTGTCGCACTACGATGATTTGAAGCAGACCTTCATCACCGTGACCAAACTGCCGGAGGCGGTCGTCGACAAGCAGCTCAAGGAGCGTACCGATTTGACCCACAGCCGGATCGGCGCCCCACAGCGCGACTCCATCCTTGCGGCCGGCCTCGCGCTGCAGCAGGCCGGCGTGATCCCGGCCGGCGTCGACGTCAAGGCGAACGCGGACGCGCTGATCGACGATCGCGTGCCCTTGACCGGAAATTGAAGCGGGCGCGGCACCAGTCGTGCGGTAGCGCGGTTCCCTCCCCCTGAAAGGGGGAGGGTTAGGGAGGGGGTCCTTCTTGCTACCACCTTGGAGGTGATCGCTGCGAGACCTGACCCCCACCCGGTTTGCTGACGCAAACCGACCTCCCCCTTTTAGGGGGAGGTGGCAGAAAGGAATGCGTCTTCGCGTCGTTTCGGCCTTCGAAAGCCATTGAAACGAGTAGGCGTCCCATGTCTCTTATCGGCATGACCGTATCGGCCGAGCAGACACGCACAACCGAGACCGCAGGACCAAAGCGTTCCGGCTGGGACGTTGCACGTCTTGCCGGACCGCTGCTTGGGCTCGCCTTGCCGGTCGGGCTCGCGCTGCTGTGGGAAATTGCCGTCCGCATGGGCCTTTCCGACGGCCGTCTGGTGCCGCCGCCGTCACGCGTTTACGAGCAGTTCGCTGAACTCGCCCGAACCGGCGAGCTCTTTCGCCATATCATCGCGACGCTGCTTCGCGTTGCGGTCGGCTTCGCCCTTGGAACTGTTGCAGGGACGGTGCTCGGTGCGCTCGCCAGTTATTCTTCGCTCGTGCGCCGCCTCGTCGACCCGACCCTGCAAGGGTTGCGCGCGGTCCCCTCCATTGCTTGGATCCCCTTGTTCATCCTCTGGCTCGGCATCTTCGAAACCTCCAAGGTCGCGCTCATTGCCGTTGGCGTGTTCTTCCCGGTCTACCTCGGCGTCACCAGCGCGATCCTCTCGGTTGACCGCAAAATCGTCGAGGTCGGCCGGGCCTTTCGGCTGTCGGGATTGGCCATGGTCTGGCGCATCCTGCTGCCGGCGGTGTTGCCCACCTATGTGGTGTCGCTGCGCGCAGGCCTCGGGCTTGGCTGGATGTTCGTCATTGCGGCGGAATTCATGGGTGCGTCGGAAGGGCTCGGCTATCTCCTGATCGATGGTCAGCAGCTTGGTAAGCCCGCCGAGATCGTCGCCGCGATCATTGCGTTTGCGGTGATCGGCAAGGCGACCGACTGGCTGATCGTTGTGGCCACCACTCCGTTCCTGCGCTGGGAAGACGCCTACGGCTCGCGCCAAAGCGAAGATTGAAGGCGAAGGGTAAGCGTAAATGTTGGTGATCGAGAACATCGGCAAGACCTATCCGAATGGCGTGCGCGCGCTCGGTGGCGTGAGCATGAATGTCGGCCTGGGCGAGGTCGTAGCCGTCGTCGGCGGATCTGGCTCCGGCAAATCAACGATGCTGCGTGTGGTCTCGGGCCTCGATCGGCCCACCTACGGCAAGGTCGTGCTGGACGGCGATGAGATTACCGCGCCGCACGAGAAGATCGGCATTGTCTTTCAGGAGCCGCGATTGCTTCCGTGGCTGTCGGTCGAAGGCAACGTCGGCTTCGGTTTGGCCGACCGGCCGAAAGAGGAGCGCGACCGCCGGGTCGGCGCACAGGTCGATCGGGTGGGGCTGGCGGACAAAGCCAAGGTTTGGCCGCGCGAGTTGTCCGGCGGTCAGGCCCAGCGTGTCGCCATTGCCCGCGCGCTGGTGACGCGGCCGGAGGTGCTGCTGCTCGATGAGCCGTTCTCCGCGCTCGATGCCTTCACCCGGATCGATCTGCAGGATCATTTGCTAGATCTCCTGGCCGAACTCAAACCCACGGTCGTCGTCGTCACCCACGACGTCGATGAGGCGATCGTGCTCGCGGACCGGGTCATCGTCTTGCGGCCGCGACCCGGCCGAATTCTGGAGGAGATCGTGACCGACATGCCGCGTCCCCGCGATCGCCAGTCGGCCGCCTTCGACTTCGCCAAACGGCGCGTACTGGCGGCGCTCGACCGTTCGCTCGAACGGCAGGTGACGGCGGACGCCGCAGAGACTAAAACCAGCGCCGGCGCCGCCCTGTGGTGGTGACGAAAATTGTGAGAACGCTAATTGCAGGAGAGAGCGATGGATGCCGGTGAATTGCGCGCGCTGCAGGCGCCGATCAAGGAGCGCTACAAGGCCGATCCCATGGCCGCGACGATTACGCTCAAAGCCAAAGGGACGCTCGATGACGCGCATATCGCGTGCAAAGTCGAGACCGGGCGCGCGCTGGCGGTCGCCGGCCTCCACCCGGCAACGGGGGGATCCGGGCTCGAGCTTTGTTCCGGCGACATGCTGCTGGAGGCGCTCGTCGCCTGCGCCGGCGTGACGCTCAAGGCGGTCGCCACCGCGCTCGACATTCCCTTGAAATCCGGCGCTGTTTACGCCGAAGGCGATCTCGATTTTCGCGGAACCTTGGGTGTTGCCAAGGACACCCCGGTTGGCTTCGTGCAGATCCGCTTGCGCTTCGATGTCGACACCGATGCGCCGCAGGATAAGCTCGATCAATTGCTCAAGCTGACCGAACGCTACTGCGTCGTATACCAGACCATCAAAAGCAGTCCCCCGGTCGAGGTCCGCTTGAATCGCACGTGAGCTATGCGCTTTGGCGCAGCCGCGATGCAGCGAGACGAAGTAGGTTGCGCTGCCGCACCGGCCCTCCGGCGGGCATCAGCGGGCTGGAGCGCATTCAGCAAAAGTGGAAGCCGGTTTTGCGTAAAGCAATCCAGCATGCGCAGATTGCGTAGACTTATCTGCGGTATGCGCTCCAACTTAATAATTGGCGCGCTTTACTGATCTCGGGTTTACCCGAAATCGGCAGTTTAAGCGGCCCAAGTCGGCTAGAGCCGACTTGGGTGCGGCCGACCGGTACCCACTCGGCCTGAAAGCGCGCGAATGTCGCCTGATCTATTCTTCGCGCTGACGCTCGTCGTCAAGATGGGTGTCACCGCGGCCTTTGTCGTCATAGCCTCGATGGTCGCCGAGCGTGCCGGACCTCTGGTCGGCGCGATGGTGTCCACGCTGCCGATTTCGGCCGGACCGGCGTATGTGTTTCTCGCGCTCGATCACGGCAACGCGTTCGTGGCGCAGAGCGCGCTCACGAGCTTCGCAGTCAACGCCGCCACTACAGTCTACGCGCTGATCTATGCGGCCGTCGCCCAGCGCGGAACACTCGCCCGCAGTCTACCGATCGCACTCGGATCATGGCTCATACTCGCAATCGCCATCGAGCAGGCACATTGGACCCTCGTCAATGCGCTCGCCCTCAACGTTGTGATTCTTGCAATCTGCATTCCGCTGAGCCATCGCTTTCAACACGTGAAAATGCCTTTCGCCCGACGCCGCTGGTACGACATGCCGCTGCGCGCGGGAATGGTTGCCTGTCTGGTGGCGACGGTGGTTGGCCTCAGCGCTCGGGTCGGCCCGGCTGTGACTGGCATTCTAGCTGTCTTCCCGATTGTGCTCACGAGCCTCATGCTGATTCTGCAGCCGCGCATCGGCGGGCCCGCCACCGCCGCCGTGATCGCCAACACGCTTTGGGGGCTCGTGGGGTTTGGGGCGGCGCTGGTGACGCTGCACGTGTTCGTCAGTCCCCTTGGTGCTGCGAGCGCGCTGTCGTTGGCGCTCGCCGTAGCAATCGGCTGGAACGTGATGATCTGGGTCATCAGGCGCCGCGCCCATTCGCCGCGCTGACGGCGTTTGCCTATATTTTCTCATTCCGTTCAAGCAAGAGATTGTTGGCCCGTGCGGCCTCGGCTGCTATGGCAAGCGCATCCCTCCTGCGTTGCGCAACGAGGAAAAATAAGACGTCTGCGCGGGATTCTCTCGCCGCAGGCCCGGAATAGGGAGATGGCCGTGAGTGACCTGAGCCAACGATGGACGTTTGCTGCTGCGGTACTGCTTGGCGTGTTGAACCTGCCGACGCAAAGCGCTGCGATTGACGCGCCCGCCAACTACCCGAGTCAGTCGATCCGGATGATCGTGCCGTTCGCGCCCGCCGGAGCCTCGGACTTTGTCGCGCGCATCATCCAGAACAGTATGGCGCAGTTTCTTGGTGGCAGCATCGTCATCGATAACCGCGCTGGCGCCGCCGGCAACATCGGTATGGCGGAGGCGGCGCGCGCTCCGGCCGACGGCTACACCCTCTTTCTCGGCAATGTCGGCACGCTGGCCGTCAACCCATCGCTGTTTCCGCATCTGCATCTCAAATCGGACCGGGATTTCGTCGCGATCTCGCTGGTCGCCGAGACGCCGGACGTTCTTATCGCCAATACCAACTTCCCGCCCAACAGCGTCAAGGAACTGGTTGAGTACGTAAAGTCCCATCAGGCTCAGATCAATTTCGCTACGCCCGGCAGCGGCAGTCTCAATCGCCTCGAAATGGAAGTGTTCCGCCGGGACGCGGGTTTGGAGATGCAGCACGTGCCCTACAAGGGCGGCGCAGCACCCGCGGTCATGGATGTGCTCGCCGGACATGTGGAGCTGATGTTCACGACGCTGCCGTCGGCCATCGAGCAGATCAGGAGCCACAACGTGAAGGCGCTCGCGGTCACGACCAAGGAGCGGGTCCCGACGTTGCCCGACGTTCCGACCATGACCGAATTGGGTTACCCGAACTGCACGAGCTCCTCGTGGCAGGGACTGGCGGTGCCGAAAGGCACGCCGCGGCCGATCGTCGACATGCTCTATCGCGCGACCGTGCATACGCTGGCCGATCCAGAGGTACGACGCCGTCTCGCCGACGGCGGCGTGTTGCCGATCGTCAGCAAGTCGCCGGAGGAATTCGCGGCCTTCGTCGAGGCGGAAACAGTGCGTTGGGAACAGGTCGTCAAGGAGACCGGGGCAAGCCCCGACTGACATTGGGGGCTATCGCACTTACTTTGTCGCTGCCGCGAGCGCCGCTTCTCATCCCTCCCCTTTCAGGGGAGGGATGATCGCGCGTGTGGAGAGCACAATAAATCCCACAAGCGATGACCCCTGGGCGGGGCGATTATAATCGCTGTGTTTAACGCGCGTTGCCCAGCAGCACCATCGAGATCGCCGGCACATACGTGATGACCAAGAGGGTGAGAGAATTGATGGCGACGAACGGCAAGACGCCGCGGTAGATATTTCCGAGCGGCGTTTCGAACACCGCCTGCGAGGCAAAAAGATTGAGGCCGAAGGGCGGGGTGTACATGCCGATGCTCAGATTGACGGCCATGATGATGCCGAAGTGAAGGGGATGCACGCCGACGGCTTGGACGATCGGAAGCAGCAGCGGCGTCAGGATCAAGATCGCGGCCGGCGGTTCGAGAAAACTTCCCATCGCCAGCAACACGACATTGAGCGACAGCAGCATCGCCCACACCGGCAGATGCAGCG
>WNFD01011923.1_pt1 | contig 10650 bp, 10 predicted proteins | sample 5400491 | NCBI WGS metagenome assembly WNFD01 (sample SAMN13153343, study PRJNA577476) | soil metagenome | isolation source: 120 cm saprolite under Douglas fir tree site 2 hole 2 replicate 2 | place: USA:California | collected 2015-04-18 | reverse complement strand
GTGCTTCTTCTGGGTCACGCCCACGCGCTCGCTTTACGACCTGTTCTGGGCGATCCACAGCATGAAGGAGCAGAAGCCCGAGGAGGTGGTCGCGCTCGCCGCCAAGCACGAGGTGGTGTTCCTGCCGCCGCCGCCCGGGGCGTGACGCCAACCCCTACCGCAACTTGGGCATCACCTCGCCGGCGAACAGATCCATGTTGCGGCGCGCGAGCTCGTCGCCGAGCACGCCGAACTGCAGCATCGTGATCAGGATGTTCACCCCGGTCTGGTCGCGCACCCGCTCGATCTTCTCGCGCACCGTCCGCGGGCTGCCCACCACCGCGGTGCCGTTGGCGATCAGCTCGTCGATGGTCTGGTCGTGCGCGCGCGAGCCGAGCGCGGTGCGGATCTTCATGGTCGCCCGCATCGAGGCGATCGAGGTATAGCCCGGCGGCAGCAGCATCTCCCACGGCATCGGCAGAAAATTGTTGAACAGCGTCTCGATCCCGGCCTTGGCCTCGGCGCGGGCGCGCTCGTCGGTCTCGGCCACGTAGAGCGGGACCGCCCAGCCGAGCTGGTCGCCCGAGGCCACGTAGCCGTGCGCCTGCGCCGCCTCCTTGTACATGTTGAGATAGCGCACCACCGCCGCCTCGGAGCTGAACGTCACCAGGAACGGGTATTTGCGCTCGGGGGCGGAGGCCCAGACGATGGTCTCGCGCGAGCCCATCGAGGGGATCCACACCGGCGGATGCGGCGCCTGATAGGGCCGCGGCCACAGGTTCACGTAGCGGAAGCGGTAGTGGTCGCCTTCGAACTCGAACGGGCCCGGCGTGGTCCAGGCCTTGACGATCAGATCGTGGGCCTCGTGGAAGCGCTCGTGCGAGAGCGCGGGATTGACGCCGGTCGAGTGATACTCGGCGCCGATGCCGCGCACGAAGCCGGCGATGATCCGTCCCTTGGAGAGGACGTCGAGCATCGCGAATTCCTCCGCGATGTTGATCGGATTGTTGACCAGCGGCAAAGCGCGGCCGAGGATCGCGATCTTCACGGTCTTTGTGCGCTGAATCAGCGCGCTCGCGATCAGGTTCGGCGCCGGCATCATCCCGTACGCGGTCTGGTGATGCTCGTTGACCGCGATCACGTCGAAGCCGAGCGCTTCGGCATGGACGAGCTGGTCGAGATAGGAGTCGTATTCGGCCGCGCCTTTCTGCGGATCGTAGAAGCTGTTCGGGAGGACGACCCAGGCCGAGCGATGGGCCTTCGCCGCCTTCAGATCGAGCGGCCGGTAGGGCATGAGATGGAAACAGGCGAATTTCATGCGGCCGCCCGCTCGATGAAGGCGAGGACGCTGTCGGCGACGCGCTCGGCCTGCTCGACGTGCGGCCGGTGACCGCACGCCTCGATCATCGTCACCTGCGCGCCGGCTACGCGCTCCCGCCACAGCTCCGCATAGGCGCTGGGCAGGAGCTTGTCCTCTTTGCCCCACAGCACGTGGGTCGGCACCGCGATGCGGTGCAGCCATTTCTCGAGCTCGGGGTTGAACCAGCGCGGCTCCCAGCCAAACTTCACCGCCGCGAGCTGGTTCTGCATCTGCTGCTCGACCACCTCGTCGCTCGGCGGCGGCGCCGCGAGCAGCGCGTCCGCGAACTTTTGGTCGTGGAAGCGGTTGCGCGCGGCCTCCTCCGGCGACCAGATGAAGTTGTCGCCCGGCGGGATGCCCTTGACGCGGATGCCGGCGGGGGCAACGAGCGTCAGGCTGGCGAAGCGGCGGCCGTTTCGGCACGCCGCCTCGGCGGCGATCCAGCCGCCGAGCGAATGGCCGATCACGTGCGCCGGCGCCGAATAGGCGGCGTCGAGCAGGTCGAGGTAGTACATCGCGAGGTCCGGCACGTTGCGCATCCAGGCCGGGTCGTCCGAGGCGCCGAAGCAGGGATGCTCGGGGACCGCGAGCTCGCCGTGCTGCGACAGGCGCTCGAAGAACGGCGACCATGCCGGCCAGCCGCCGGCGCCGTGCAGGAACAGGAGCGGCCGCCCCGTCCCGCCGCGCAGGACGCGGACCGAGACGTTGCGGGTGGCCAAGCGATCCGATCTATGCGGCATGCCCTGCAGCATCCCTGGTCCCGGAGTGGCTTCTGGTGAGATCGGCCCACGACGGCGCCGCATACTCGGTGTGTTCCCCTCCCCCTTGTGGGGAGGGGTTAGGGGTGGGGGTGGGGATGGTAGGTACAGACCGGAGACATGGGTAACAGTTTAGACCGGATACATGGGTGACAGGTCAGAAAGCTCGGCAAGGGGGACTTGCCGATGCCTTGGAAAGAGACCTGCGCCATGGATGAGCGGTTGATGTTCATTGGGGAATGCCTTCGAGGCGAGCTGCCGATGACGGCCTTGTGCGAGCGATATGGGATCAGCCGGAAGACTGGTTACAAATGGTTGGAGCGCCATCGCAGCGATCCACTGCACGGCTTGATCGATCGATCGCGCGCACCGCATCGGCCTGTGAACGCAATGGCCGCGGACGTGGCGCAGGAGATTGTGGCGTTGCGTCGCCGCTATCCACACTTTGGTCCGCGCAAGCTGCTGGTGAAGTTGCAGCTGCGGGATCCATCGATCGCTTGGCCGGCGGCGAGCACGATCGGCGATCTGTTGCGGCGCGAAGGGTTGAGCGAACCCCGCCGACGTCGGACGCGGGCCGAGCCGGTGACGCAGCCGTTCCTTGCGGTGACGGCGCCCAACGATGTGTGGTGTACCGACTTCAAAGGATGGTTTCGCACCGCTGATGGAACGCGCTGCGATCCGCTGACGATCAGCGACGCCCACAGCCGGTTCTTGCTGGCTTGCCGGATCGTGGCGCCGACCACGGAAGGAGTGCAGCCCTGGTTTGAGCGGACGTTCCGCGAGTTTGGGCTGCCGCGGGCGATCCGCTCGGACAACGGGGCGCCCTTTGCCTCGACTGGGGCAGCTGGCTTGAGCCGGCTGTCGATCGTGTGGGTGAAGCTCGGCATCAAGCTGGAGCGCATCGAGCCAGGCGCTCCGCAGCAAAATGGACGGCACGAACGCATGCATCGCACACTCAAGGAGCAGACCTCGCAACCGCCGGCGGCGGGTGCCCGGGAGCAGCAGAATCGCTTTGACTGTTTTCGCGATGAGTACAATCACGACCGGCCGCACGAGGCGCTCGACCAGACCACGCCGGCAAGCCACTATGCGGCTTCGCGGCGACCTTATCCCGATCGCATCGTGGAACCGTGGTACGATGCCGATCACGCTGTCCGTCGCGTGCGCGCCGATGGCGCGATCAAGTGGAACGGCGACTATGTCTTCGTCGGCGAGGCGTTGGCCGGCGAGCCGGTCGGGATCGTCGAGACCGAGGAGGGCAACTGGCTGGTCCGTTTCGCCGACATCGACCTCGGTCGCATCGTGCGGCAGACGAAAAAATTCTCGCGCTTTGCGGCGCCCCGGCCGGGGCGCCGCAAAGCGCGACCGGAACAGATCGGGAAAACTGTCACCCATGTCTCCGGTCCAAAGTGTCACCCATGATCCCGGCCGCTCAGATCATGGCATTCATGCCGCCTTGTTGACCTGCTCGCGCGCGAAGCCCGCGCTCAAGGCATAGCCGCGCACGATCGCCTTGCGCTCCTCGAACGGCAGCACGTCGTCGATGCTGGTGAAGCCGTCGGGCGCGCGCTCCTCGACCGCGTCGATCACGCCCTCGGGGCCGCCCGTGCGGTTCATGCGCACGATCTGCGCGGTCATCGGCAGGCGCTCCTGCTCGTAGATCGCGAGCGCGTGCAGGGGATGCTCGGCGCTGCGCAGCCGGTCGGCCAGGCAGCGGGCGTCGAGGATCGCCTGCGACGCCCCGTTCGAGCCGACCGGATACATCGGATGCGCGGCGTCGCCGAGTAGCGTGACCCGGCCTTGCGACCAGCGCGGCAGCGGATCGCGGTCGCACATCGGATATTCCCAGAATTCGGGCGTCGCCTCGATCAGCGCCTGTGCGTTGACGTAGGGAATGCGGAAGCGCTCGACGTGCGGCATCAGGTCCTCGAACCGTCCCGGCCGCGACCAGTCCTCCTTGTTCGGCGGCGGGGTCGCGCTGTCGCCGATCTTGGCGACCACCGCCCAGTTGGTCAGGCGCCGGTCCGCCCGCGCCGCCTCGGCGATCGGGTAGACCACGAGCTTGGCGGCCATGCCGCCGGCGATGACCATCGAGCGGCCGGTGAGGAAGGCCGGCCATTCGACCGCGCCGCGCCACAGCATGGCGCCGTTCCAGCGCGCCGGCCCCTCGTTCGGATAGAGCGTGTCGCGCACCAGCGAATGAATGCCGTCGGCGCCGATGAGCACGTCGCCGCGCGCGCTCGCGCGGTGGGCGCCGTGGCGATCGAAGAAATAGCCGGTGACGCCGGCCTCGTCCTGGCTGAATGCCCCCAGCCGATGCCCGGTATGGATGCGCGTCTCGCCGAGCCGGGCGCGCACCGCCTGATGGATCACCGCCTGCAGCCGGCCGCGGTGGATGGAGAACTGCGGCACCTCGTAGCCGGCGTCGAGGCCGCGCAGCTCGCGCCAGATCTCCTGCCCGAAGCGGTTGGTGTAGAACAGCTCGTAGGTGCGGATGCCGACCGCGTCGAGCCGCTCGAGCAGCCCGAGCTCGGCGAGCTCCTTGATCGCATGCGGCAGCGTATTGATGCCGACGCCGAGCTCGCGGATGGTCTCGGACTGCTCGTAGATCTCGCAGTCGATCCCGCGCGCATGCAGCATGAGCGCCGCGGTCAGACCGCCGATGCCGCCGCCGACAATGATAACCTTCATCGCGCAACCCGCAACACAACAAACGCGTCCGGGGATGAATAATGGTGCGCCGGGCCATGCCGGCGCAACGGCTTTCGCACAACGTCGTTGACGCGGCGGGGCCGGCCTGGCGGGCGGCCGGTGGCGGTGCGCTATCTATCGACAGCTGCTACAGAAATCGCCGGCGTCGTAGGGTGGGCAAAGGCGCACGCCGGATACGCGAAGGACTAAACCGCAAGCTCGGTCGCGTGCGCCGTGCCCACGCGGAAATGGCAGTGGGGAAACGAGGCCGCGTGGGCACGGCGCTCTACCGTTTGCTTGGCGAGAGCGCGAATATTGCCCGCGCCTTTGCCCACCCTACGGCGAGATCCCGCTCAATCGTGGGAGCTGAACCGTCCGTGCCGCGCGTCCGCCATCAGCCGGCCGAACTCGGCCCGGTCGAGGTGGATGAGCGTCGTGTGATCGCCGCCTTCGAGATAGACGTCGGGCTCTTCCCCGATGCTGTCGTCGACGATGACGTCGAGGTCGTAGCACTCGCCGACCGGCGGCACTGCGCCGAGCGCGCAGTCCGGAAACAGCGGCTTGATCTCCCGTTCGGCGGCCATCTCGACGTCGTCGCCGATCTGCCGCCTCAGCTCGAGGAGCCGGATGTGGTGCGAGGCCGGCAGCACCGCCAGCATGTAGCCGCCGTTGCGGCGCAGCACGACGGCCTTGGCGAGGCGATTGCCGGGGACGTGGCAGGCCTGCGCGGTGCGGGTCGCCGACATCGTGGGGTCGTGGGTCATCACCTCGTAGGTGACGTTGCGGTCGAGATGCTTCTGGAGCGTCGGGGCGATGGTCATGGCGGGCCTCCATGCGACGCGGTCGCTCGCACGCGAGAGGGCCCTGCTGCGGGCCGTCGTCTGGCGAGCGCGGCCGCGGGATGTGAGACTAGATTAGGCCTGATTCCGGCGGACCTCAATCACCCGAATCGACCGCGCAAGGGTGCTCGTCCCGCTGCGTTGCGCGCGCTTGGAGTGACGGCCACGGTGCGCCTGCGGGTGCTGCCGGACATCCCGCTGATCGGCGATGTTGTCCCGGGCTACGCGGTTACCGGCTGGCTCGGCGTCGGCGTTCCCAAGGGCACCCCGGCCGAGATCGTCGAGCGGCTCAACCGGGAGGTCAACGCGGCGCTCGTCGATCCGGCGGTGAAGGCGCGGATGGCTGATCTTGGCAGCGATCCGCTCCCCGGCTCCGTCGCTGACTTTACCAAGCTCATCGCCGAGGAAACCGAGAAGTGGGCCAAGGTGGTCAAGTTCGCCGGCCTCAAGGCGGAGTAGGCCGATCCATCGATTGAACCGGTTTGCCAGCCAGCGCGACTAATGAATTGGTCGGAACTGGGGCGAGCACATGTATTGGCGTGGGAATCAGCTTGGGCCGAGCACCTCGCGCTATGAGGATTATCGCTTGGCCGCGGCGGTCGGAATCATCCTTGCAGCGTACGCAGGCTTTGCTTTCGGTCTCTTTTGGTTGATGCAGCCGAGCGTCGCCACGAATTACGGATTGGCCGGATATCGGCCGCCACCCAAGACAGTCGTGCACTCTGCAGATTCGCCGTGGGTACCTCCCTCCACATCAGAAGCGCTTCCGATACTTGCAAGAGCCGAACCAGCACCCGAGATCGCAAAGAGCAGCGTCGCCGAGGAGCCGAAGAAAGAGACAAAGAAGCAAGAGGCACGGACAATTCCTCGACCGGCGCGCCCCGTGAGGGAGCAACCAAATCCGTTCTGGGGTTATGCTTCATCCCGGTCATTCGGTTCTCGCCCCTGGTTCTGATCTGCAAGCAGTCGCCGACGCGCTGAACGCCCGCGGAGTGCCAACGGCGCGCGGCCGTGCTTAATCGCGCCCCGCCGCCAGGCTCGACAGCGTTGCATCGGCATCGGCCAACGCCTGCCACGTCAGCGCAGTCGCGAGCCTCAGCGCCTGATCGAGCTCGTCCGGGTGCACTTTGTCGCGGGTGTCGGCGGCGGTCAGCAGGAGACGGAGATTGCTGTCGGGCGCGTTGAATCCGGCGATCAGCCGGACGGCGGGAATGCCGTGCGCCGCAAAATTGGCGTGGTCGGAATTGGCCATGAGCGGCAAGTGCGTCACGATCGGTAGACCGGCGAGCGCGGCGGTGTCCTTGACCCAGGCATCGAGACGTTCGAAGCCGGACGTGAGCGCGGTCAACCCGGATGCGCCACCGACGCAGTCGAGATTGACGTTGACGACCATCGACCGCCGCGCCGCCTCGTCCATTCGTTCGAGCCAGATGCGCGATCCGATGAGGCCCCATTCCTCGGCGCTGAACAGGCATATTCGCAAGCCGCGCGGACATCCGGATACGTGCGGCGCGAGCAGGCGTGCAAGCCCGAGCGCTACCGCGACGCCGGTGGCGTTATCCATCGCGCTTTCGCCATGCGGATGGCCGTCGATATGCGCGCTGACCACGACCCAATCCGGGCCTCGGCCCGGCAGGTCGGCAATCAGCATGCGCGTCTGCGCGGGATGATCATCGCCGTCGATGACCATGCGGGCGGTCGGGAGCGTGCCGTCCGGCGAACGGCGGAACACCTCCGCCGCTTCGACACCGATGCCGAGCGCCGGGATGCCGGCGCCGCCGTTGCGTCCACTCGACCCCGATACGGCGCCGACGCCGGGTTCCGGATGCGCGATCAGCAACCCGACCGCGCCCATCTGCTGCGCCAACGTGAGCTTGACGCGGCGGTGCACGTGCCCGATCGCGAACGGATATTCGTGGCGGACCATGACGATCCGGCCGCGGACGCGGTTCGCCTGCCGCTCGAAATCCTCACGTCGGCCCAAGCCGAGATCGAGGACTTCGGCCGCTACGCCCGCCGCCGATGCCGTGCCCAGAAGTGGCGTGCATTGGAACGAAACGCCCGTCATCTCGCTGGTCAATTGCGCCGTCCGGCACCGCCAACCCGGATATTCCACGGGATCGTCGCGAACCTTTGCGCCCGGCACGGCCGCGAGCCGCTGCCGGGCGAAGGCCAGCGCCGCATCTTCGCTCGCCGAGCCGGCGAGGCGGCCGCCCAGATCGCACAGCGACTGGAAGTCCCTCCACATCAGCGGGTCGCTGGGAGTTACCGGTGGCGAGAGCAGACGCCCCGTCGATGCGGCGTCCGTCACGGGACGCTGATCCCGACCGACTTGACGATATCGGCCCAGCGCGCCGTGTCGCTCTCGATCAGGACTCGGAACTGCGCGGGTGAGGCATGGGACGCCGTGACGCCCAGCGGCGCGAGGCGCGTCGCGAACTCGTGCGAGTCGAGAATGGCTTTGAGGTCCCCCGTCAGGCGTGCGGCGATCTCCGACGGTAGGCCGGCCGGAGCGAGCATGCCCCACCAATGCTCGACGACGAGATCGATGCCGCCTTCCCTGAACGTCGGAATACTCGTCCGCGTCGCCAGCCGCGTCTCGCTTGCGATCGCGAGCGCGCGAACGCGGTCGAGAACCGAGCTCGCCGTCGCGAGCGTGGTGAAGCCCGACTGCACGTGACCGGCGACCAGATCGTTCATGGCGGGGCCGGCGCCGCGAAACGGCACATGCACGAGCTTGATGCCGGTTCTGGCCTGAAAAAGCTCCGCGGTGAGATGGGTGGCGCTGCCGATTCCGCCCGAGGCGATGGTGATTTTTTCCGGGTCGGCTTTCGCGAGCGCGATGAAGTCCCGAACTGTCTCGGCCTTCACCGCCGGATTGACGAAAAAAAACATCGAAGCGGTGCCGATCAGACCGATCGGCGTGAAGTCGCGGACCGGATCGTAATGCACGCCCTTCTGGATCGCCGGAATGATGGTGTGCGGCATGTCGGCGAGCAGCAGGGTGTAGCCGTCCGGCGCGGATTTGACGGCGATCTCGATGCCGAGGCGGCTGCCGGCGCCGGCACGGTTGTCGATGACGATTTGCTGGCCGAGTGATTTCGACAACCGCTCGCCGAGAAGGCGGGCGAGCACATCCGAGCTGCCGCCGGCCGCGTACGGCACGATGAGGGTGATGGGATGATCGGGATAGGGCTCCGCCGCCAGCGCGGAGCCGGCGAGGGCAATGAGGGCGGCGAGAGCAAGCTTTGCCGGCATTCCAATTCCTTTTGTGCGCAGGACGGTAACGGCTTTTTTCATGAGCTCAAGGCGGCCAGCGTGCCGGTGACGCTACGCGAAGCGCGCGCCGCCAGCGGCCACGCAGCCGCGCCGCCGATGAGCGACATGAGCTCGCGGCGGTTCAAGAGATCGAATTGCATTTGGTCCCTACCAGCAAGATGGCGCCGCAGGATACCGAATTGGCAATGGTCGGTCAGTGGATTTCCCGATCCACTTTGCCGGCAGGAACAGTGCTCTCTCGATCTGCTTGGTCGCGAGCTCGATGCTGCCACGGCGCTCCGCTGCCTCCATCACGAGCTCGATCACCGGCGGCCCGGCGTCAGCGTACCCGAAAGACGAGCTTGCCCCTGAAATGGCGCGACTCGCTCAGCCGATGCGCATCGGCGGCCTCGGATAGCCGATAGAGCTTGACCTCGGGCGGGCGTACGGCTCCGGCCTGAAACAGCTGGGCGATGCGCTCGAGATGCCGGCGGGCGCGTCCGACTGGAGGCCGCAGCGCCGTCACGTCCTTGCGATCGGGCGTCGGCGCCTGCGCGCCGGAAGCGATGAAGGCCGCGCGGCCGCCCGGCTTGAGCACCGCGAACGACTTTTGCGCCACGTCGCCGCCGACGGTATCGAAGACGGCGTCGCAACCGCTCACGACCCGGGTGAAATCCCTGGCCTGGTAGTCGATGATCTCGTCGGCGCCGAGGCCGCGCACATAGTCGTGGTTCGCGGCGCTCGCCGTCGTGATCACGCGGGCGCCGATATGCTTTGCGAGCTGAATGGCGAAGCCGGCGACCCCGCCCGCTCCGCCGTGGATCAGGATCGTCTCGCCGGGCTTGAGCTTCAACGTGTCCTCGATCGCGCTCATGGCGGTGAGGCCGGTGAGCGCCAGGGCGGCGGCGTCGACATGCGACAGCCCGTCCGGCTTCTTGGCGACGATCGCAGCCTTGACCGCGATCTTCTCGGCGTAGGCGCCTTCCTGGCCGGCCTCGCAGACGCCGAAGACCGCATCGCCGACCTCGAGATCCGCGACGCCTTCGCCGACGGCGCTGACGACGCCGGAAAAATCCCGTCCCAGCGCAAACGGAAACTTCGATTGCTTGTACTGGCCGACGCGCACCTTCCAGTCGGCGCCGTTGACGCTGGCGGCATGCACGTCGATGACCACCTCTCCCGGCGCGGCGACGGGATCCGGCAAATCACCGTATTTCAGGACTTCCGGCCCGCCATATCGTTCAATGAAAGCAGCCTTCATCGCCTCGTCCTGCCTGTGCGATCGATTGTCGGATGGATGCTCGCCGGATGGTACACAGACGCTGCCGTTCGGGCAAAGGCGGCCCGAGAGCACGTCTGCCATTGGCATTGTGTCACGAGTATCGCCGGTCCACACGGCGATACGCAACTGTACGAGAGATGAAGGAAGGCCCTTCGGGTTCGGCGATCAGGTCGCTGATCCCAAGCCACCGCGAGCTGCTGTCGTCAAAAGCGATGGTGGTGAACGTTGCGGAAAAGTCGGAATAAGATTTCGACAGGCATGATTGAGAGAGGCGAGCGCAAGCGAACTGCTGATGACGTGTCGAAAGCGGATTAGGCGATGCCAAAACCGGGGGGTTGCCATTCCTCCGGGATCAGTTTGGGGGATGTCCTGAGACTGCCCAAGCGGCATCCGGCATGGAGGCGGCGCGATGCTCAATCTGGCTCTTGTATGGAACGTGAGAACCTGGCCGGCGATGCCAAGGGAAAAGGCGCAAGAGGCTCC
>WNFD01018354.1_pt1 | contig 10652 bp, 7 predicted proteins | sample 5400491 | NCBI WGS metagenome assembly WNFD01 (sample SAMN13153343, study PRJNA577476) | soil metagenome | isolation source: 120 cm saprolite under Douglas fir tree site 2 hole 2 replicate 2 | place: USA:California | collected 2015-04-18 | reverse complement strand
GAGCCTTGATGTAAGCCACAATCGCCCAGCGGTCAGCCGGCGCAACCTGCGCCGAGTAGTCCGGCATCGCGCCGTAGCCGTTCGAGATGACGTTGAAGAAGTGGCCCAGCGGAGCCGTCTCAAGCCGCGTCGTGTGGTAGTTGCCCGCCTGCGCATATCCGCGCTGCACAATCATGCCGACGCCGTTGCCGACCCGTGAATGGCAGGGCGTGCAATACACGTTGAAGCGCTCCTGCCCACGCGCCAGCACATCCATCGTGACGGGGAAGGGCATGCCGTCACCCTCTTTGCCGCCGGAGAATCCGGTGTAGAAGTAGCTGTCTTCGCGAAGCTGATTGCGCGCAACGGTGTTCTCCACCTGCGGACGAACCGAGCGGCCATCGGCATAGAGCGAAGTGCCGCGCTGCGGAAAGAACTTCGGCTGGTCGTGCATATCCTGCCGGCAGCCGAGCGCAGAGAAGAGCGCAACGGTCGCAGCGGCGGCCATGGCCAATCTCGGAGCGCGTGTGATTAGGGTATTAATGATCCACCTCCACCACGGAGACCGCAGGGAACTGCTCGAGGAATGCTCGTGTTTCGCCGAGCGAAAACTTGGGATCGGTGGCCTCCAGACAAAGGAAGAACTTGTCCGTGGTCGCACCGTTACGGAAGTTGGGTGCGTTGAAGACGGGGTGATAGAGCTGCGGCAGTCCATTCAACGCCAGCATGCCGAACGCAGCCGAGAGGCCGGAGAACAGAATCGTCCACTCGTAGGCGGGAATGATGAACGCCGGCCATGAGAACAGCGGACGCCCGGCGATATTCAGCGGATACGCCCACACCGAGATCCATGTCTCCATCAGAAACGCAGTCGTGACGCCCATCAGTCCGCCCAGCAGACAGACCAGCGGCACGTGGTTCTTGTGGACGTGAAGCGCACTGGCGGCTTCCTCAACCGGGTAAGGCGTATAGCACTCCATGCGGCGATAACCTGCCCGGTGAGCCTCCTCCGTTGCATGGACAAGCCCACTCGGAGTATTGAACTCCGCCAGCAAGCCGTAGATTCCTTCAGTACGCGGCATCAGGCAGTCTCCTCAATAACAGTCTCTGCATCGGGCCCGCTGCGCGTGACCTTGCTCTGCGGCAGCATCATCCGGATCTCAGACATCGGAATCATGGGCAGGAAGCGGACGAAGAGCAGGAACAGGAGGGTGAACAGACCCCACGTCCCGATAAAGATGATGTAGTCCCAGCGGGTCGCCACATAGGTCCCCCAGCTGGACGGCAGATATTCGCGGTAGAGGCTGGTCACGACGATGACGAAGCGCTCGAACCACATACCCGTGTTCACAATGAACGACAGGATGAAGAGGTACGTCACGTTGACCCGCAGCTTGCGCGACCAGAGCGTGGTCAGCGGAATCGCAAGGTTCGTCAGGACCAGGATCCAGTACGCCCAGCCCATAGGCCCGAACATACGGTTCCACATCATGAAGAACTCCCAGTGGCTCGCCGAAAACCACGACATGAAGACCTCCATGGCGTAGCCGTAGCCCACGATGGATCCTGTCGCCAGCATGACCTTCGCCATGTTGTCCAGGTGGCGCAGCGTCACCAGGTCTTCCATGTGGTAGAACTTGCGGATCGGAATCGCCAGCGTCAGCACCATGGCGAAGCCGGAGTAGACGGCGCCCGCAACGAAGTACGGCGGGAAGATCGTCGTATGCCAACCGGCCAGCGCCGCCACCGCGAAGTCGAAGCTGATGACCGTGTGAACCGAGAGCACCAGCGGCGTCGACAGACCGGCCAGCAGCAGGGAAGCCGTCTCAAACCGGATCCAGTGCCGCGTCGATCCGCGCCAGCCCAGCGACAGCAGGCCGTACATATACTTCGCGAACGGCAGCTGCGCACGATCGCGCAGGGTCCCGAAGTCGGGGATCATGCCGATGTACCAGAACACGATCGAGATCGTCGCATACGTCGACACGGCGAACACGTCCCAGGCCAGGGGTGACCGGAACTGCGGCCACATGTTCATCGTGTTCGGGTAGGGGAACAGCCAGTAGCTCACCCATGGACGTCCCACGTGAATCAGCGGGAACATTCCGGCGCAGACAACCGCGAAGATCGTCATCGCCTCGGCGAACCGGTTGATCGAGTTGCGCCACGTCTGCTTGAACAGCAGCAGAATCGCCGAGATCAGCGTGCCGGCATGGCCAATACCGATCCACCAGACGAAGTTGATGATCGCAAAGCCCCAGGCTCCGGGCATCGTCACGCCCCAGATGCCGACGCCCTTCAGGAACAGCCAGGTCAGGCCGATCACAACGCCCGTTGCAACGCCGGCCGCGACGATCAGCCCGAAGAACCAACCCAGAGGTGTGTTCGATGTCAGGACGATTCCGGCGAGCTTCTGCGTGACCGATTTGAAGTTGTGGCCCGGGGCGATGACCGCGTACTCGCCGGTACGCGGGTCAATCATCGGGTCAACGATCAGGTCCCGGGCTGGATCGTGGAGGGGTCCTTTGGTTGCCATCTTATGCAAGCTCCGGATTCGGGTTGATGACGCCAGCCGTATAGGTTGTGCGTGGACGGTAGTTCAGGTCTCCAAGGACCTGGTAGTTGCGCTCCTCGGCCTTGCGCTTCGCGACCGCGGAGTTCTTGTCGTTGATATTGCCGAAGATGATGGCGTCGGTCGGGCAGGCCTGCTGGCAGGCCGTTACGATCTCACCGTCGCGAATCTCGCGGTTCTCCTTGTCGGCCGTGATCTTCGCGGCCTCGATGCGCTGGACGCAGTAGCTGCACTTCTCCATCACGCCGCGCGAGCGAACCGTGACATCCGGGTTGCGCATGAACTTCAGGCTCTCCGTGTCGTAGTCCGAGTACAGCAGGAAGTTGAAGCGCCGAACCTTGTATGGGCAGTTGTTCGAGCAGTAGCGGGTTCCCACGCAGCGGTTGTACACCATCATGTTCAACCCCTCCGGCGTGTGGACCGTTGCACCGACCGGGCAGACCTGTTCGCAACCCGCGTTCTCGCAGTGCTGGCAAGCCATCGGCTGGAAGTGTGCCTTCGGCGCATGCAGATCGCCCTCAAAGTAGGTGTCGATGCGCAACCACTGCATGTTGCGGCCGATCTTCACCTGCTCGCGGCCGACGACTGGAATGTTGTTCTCCGCGTAGCAGCTCACGACGCAGGCGTTGCAGCCGATGCAGGAGTTCAGGTCGATCGCCATACCCCAGGCGTTCTGAATCTTCAGCGACGAGGGGTCGGTCTTTTCGTAGTTCCACGCATCCGGGAAGAAGCTCTCGTCCTTCTTCGGAGCCTCGCCCTGCGGACCGTAGCCGACCTTATTGACTACCGTGCCGCTCGCGCCCTCATGGGCGAAGTCGGGATTCTTCTTCGCCTCTTCGACCGTGGCGTAACGAATGATCGAACGCTCCATCGCCTCATGGCCCGCGAGAGAGAAGGTCCCCTCTGTGTCGTACTGCGGCTTCTCAAGATCGTGCTGCGCAAATTTGCCGCGATGCTCGATGTTGTGAACCTTGGTCACGCACAGGTCATAGGTTCCTGGAGCCTTCTTGCCCGTAGCTCCTGCCGAGTAGAACGGAGCATCGGCGGTGCGCAACTGGTAGGCATTGAATCCCACACCCGCTGCTACGCGTCCTGCCTCAACCCTGCGGCCCAGCCCAAGATGAACCGTAATGGAGCCGTCAGAATGACCGGGAACCATCAGAACAGGCGCGATCACCTTGCGGCCATTCAGCTCCAGCTCAATCAGTTCGGTCTCTTCGATCTTCAGGTCCGCCATCGTGCCCATGCTCATCAGCGCGGCGTTGTCCCAGCTCAGGTTCGTCACCTGCTTGGGAAGCTCCTGCAGCCAGCCGACGTTGGCAAAGCGCCCATCGTACAGCGATGGATCGGGGCGGAAGGAGATCTCAAGACCGCCCGTTCCGGCAGACTGGACCGGCAGTACAGCGATGGATCGGGGCGGAAGGAGATCTCAAGACCGCCCGTTCCCGCAGACTGGACCGGTAGCCCACCGCTCTTCGGCGCACCCGTCGCCTTCGCCGTGAAGGCCGTTCCCTCAACCCATCCATCATGCAGCGACTTGCGCCATGCGGTCGCAAAGTCACCCTTCACGTAAGTCTTCGCATTCGCCTGAACCACGCCGTAGGCCGAGGCCTGAGGATCGGCGAGCAGCGACTGAAAGACATCATGCGCAGACTTGCCGCCGTAGAGCGGATCGATCATCGGCTGGATGATCGTGATGGTGCCGTCATAGGCGCGCGCATCCGACCAGCTCTCCAGATAGTGAGCCTTGTTGATGTGCCACGTCGAAAGCACACCCGTCTCGTCCAGATGCGTACCCAGATGCACCGTCGTCGGAACCTTGTTATAGGCATCCTGGAAGTTGAGGTCTGCGGGAGCCGAGTACACCGGGTTCACGCCCAGCGTCACCAGCCACTTAACCTTGCCCGCATTGATGTCGGCGACCAGAGCCTTCAGGTCGGCCACCTGCTCGCTCGGCAGAGGATTCACCGTCTCGGTGTAGATGACGGTCTTGCCAATATTCTCAAGCGAGCCATTCAGCAGATAGGCTGCAGCGTGTACCGCGGGAGAGGCCTGTTCGCCAGGAATGACGACACACCTGCCGGTGGTCTGCTCAAGATCCGCGTGAAGCGCCGCGAAGAACTTCTGCTGCTCAGCGCTGGCGCCCTGGGGAGCCACGCCGCTGATCAATGCCTGCGCAAATCCTGCGATCTCGCTCGGCTTCAATGCCAGCCGATGCTCCGCCTTGAATCCGGTCACGGTCGGCATCGTCTCGACGACGTACAGCCGGTTCATCGTCTTGCCTTCTTCGTAGCGATGCCGCTCGGCGTAGGCTGCCGCCAAAGGCAGGAAGCCAGGATGAGCGATGCCGCCAAGGAAATCCGCATCCAGCGAGACGATGACGTCCGCATTCTCAAGCTTGTACTGCGCGTCGACGTAACTGCCAAAGACCGCCTTCGACGCCGTGCGCGACGAGTCGGAGTTCACCGGCTCCCACTGCACCAGCTTCGCATGCGGATACGCCTGCTGCACCTGCTTCCACTGCGCCGCCAGCGTCGGCGACGTAATGGTCTCGCTCAAAAAGTAGATGCCCTGTCCGCCCGAGGTCTTCTTGGCTGCAGCCGCAAACGCCTTCTGGAAGTCGCCAAAGACGGAGTTCTGTCCGCGATACGTCACATGCTGCGAGCGGTCCGGATCGTAGAGGTCAAGCAGCGTCGCCTGCGTGAACGCGTCCGACTTGCCCTTCGAGATCGGGTGCTCAGGGTTGCCTTCAATCTTGATGGGCCGGAACGAGTCCGACTTCACCAGCACCGGAACCGCGCCCGTCGGGAACGGATAGGCCGTGGCGAAGTACATCGGCTTGCCCAGGACCAGGTCCTCGGGCTGCTTGATGTAGGGATAGATGGCCTCGTCCGGCTGCTTCGTGCAACCCGCAAGCCCGGCCAGCGCCAGCGACGCGCCCATCACCTTCAGGAAGCCGCGGCGGCTCACAGCGTCCACCCACTCAGTCGATTGGCGCGGAAATTCTTCCGCCATCAACTCGTGGAACGCCGGTGTCTCGGCCAGTTCATCCAGGTTCTTCCAGAAGCGTCGTCCCGTCTTGCCGTCCAGCTTCGCGCGCACCTCGGCGAGCGTCAGCTTTGCCGGAGCAATCTGGGTGACCACTTGAGGTTTTGCTTCCGCCAGTGACTTCGTCTCTGCCATCGTTTCTTCTGTTCCAATCCCAGTCGTTTTCATCGGTGGCACGTCTCGCAACTCGAAAGCTCTTCCGGTCTGCGGATGTGGTATTGGGCTGTCAGGTACTTGCCCAGGTCCATCTGATTCGTGAACTTCTGATAGCTCGCCGGCACAAGAATCCCGCCCGGAGAGACATCGCTGATCGCCGGCTTGCCCTGACCTGCAGGCGCAGGCGACTCCAGCTGCAGCATCGCCAGCTCAGGTCCACCCTTGCCGGTGGGATTGGTCGTCGTGCAGCTCACATTCTGAGCCGTCGCGCCGCCCTTCACCGTACTCGCGCACCAGACCGGCTTGTCGCTCGAAGGCCCAGCCCATGCCATGTTGTAGATCTCGCTCGTGGGCCGCAGGTTCACGGCGGGGTTGCGATGGCAGTTCAGGCACCACTCCATCTGCAACGTGTTCTGCTGATACATCAGCGGCATCTCGTCGACGCGCCCGTGACAGCTCGCGCATCCGATGCCCTTGTTCACGTGGATGTCATGGCTGAAATAAACATAGTCCGGAAGGTCATGCACCCGGATCCACTGGATCGACGCCCCCGTCGCCCAGCTCTGCCGCACCGGCTCCAGCAGATCGGCATTCGTCCAGATCTGCGCGTGGCAGTTGATACAGGTCTTCGTCGGAGGGATACCGGCATACGCCGCCTTCTCCACCTGCGTGTGGCAATACTGACACTGCAGCCCAAGCCCCTCGACGTGGTGCTTGTGGCTGAACGGTATCGGCTGGTCCGGCCGCTGGCCCTGCTTCGTCACCCACGGTGATCGCTGCAGCTGGTCCAGAGCTACGCCGAGCGCGATGACGATCAATCCCGTCAATACCAGGCTCATCCGAGCCAGCGCGTTCGAACTGCGGTCAAAAACTTGCGCCATGAGTGCGTTCCTACTTCCTCTGCGTTACCTGACTTTAGGTCGAGAAGGTGCTTTCGATGGTTATGCTTCTTCTGGTTACTTTGCCGATGGGTCCCAGCGGGTCGGCGGTTGGGGCGTCCGCGATTGGTTATGCCCGAAAAAAACTAGCTCGGAAAGATCGAGTATATCAGTGGAAAAGCCCGGTCATTACTGTCTCCCACCGCTCGCAACTGTTTTTTTACCTGCAACATCCGATTATCGAACTGCTCACGAAACACGTGCACTACATCTCGTGCATCTACGGTGGCTGGTTACTTTAAGCCACTACATCTACCCTGCCGCAAAGGTATCGTTCTTGTAAATGCGAACCAATCTAGTCCGAGATTAAACTCTCATCCAAAAGACTTTCTCGCGCCTCTGCGTTACCGTCATCTCATGCCGCGTCCGCTCACGAGCCCTCGCCCTCCCCGCTACGACTTCGCTCTCGCCTGCCAGGAGCTCTCCACCGCCGACCCCAAACTCGGCAAACTCATCCAGCGCGCCGGCCCCTTCACCATGCGCATCGCCAGCGCGCAATCGCCCTTCGAGGCTCTCGTCGAGTCCATCGTCTACCAGCAGCTCCACGGCAAAGCCGCCGCCACCATCCATCGCCGCCTGCTCGAGAGCTTCTACCCCGTCAACGGCGACCAGCACTTCGCCGCCCAGCATCTACTCGACTGCCCCAACGAGCAGCTCCGCGCCGCCGGCCTCTCCCACAACAAGGCCTTAGCCCTCCGCGACCTCGCCGCCAAGACCATCGACGGCACCGTTCCCACCCTCCCGCAGATCCGCCGCATGTCCAACCAGGACATCATTGACCACCTCACCCAGGTCCGCGGCATCGGCCAGTGGACCGTCGAGATGCTCCTCATCTTCCGCCTCGGCCGCCCCGACGTCCTTCCCGTCTCCGACTACGGCGTCCGCAAAGGCTTCGCGCTCACCTTCCAGGGCCTCAAGCCCACCGTCAAGGTAACGCCCGACCTGCTCCCCAAACCCGACGTCATGCATCGCCGCGCCGAGCGCTGGGCCCCCTGGCGCTCCATCGCCAGCTGGTACATGTGGCGAGCCTGCGATCTCGCGGCGGGCAAACCAACGCCACCTGTGTGAATCCAAATGACAAGATGACAAGCACGTGACACACAAATATCAACGACTCCTCTCACACCGCGCACGACCCTCTCATAAAGGACCCATGGCCAAGGCCCGACCATCCGCAAAGAGCGCCGTCCCACAGCCACCGCCGCCCGAAGAGACGGCACGCTTCCTCTGCGTCCACGGCCACTTCTACCAGCCGCCCCGCGAGAACCCCTGGCTCGAGACCGTCGAGGTCCAGGACTCCGCCGCCCCCTACCACGACTGGAACGACCGCATCACCGCCGAGTGTTACGCCCCCAACGGAGCCTCCCGCATCACCAACGTCGAGAACGAGATCATCCGCATCATGAACAACTACGCGCGGATGAGCTACAACTTCGGCCCGACCCTGCTCAGCTGGCTCAACGACAAGGCGCCCCGCACCTACCGCATGATCCTCGACGCCGACAAGACCAGCGCCCAGCGCTACGGCGGACACGGCTCCGCCATCGCCCAGGTCTACAACCACATCATCATGCCTCTCGCGAACAGGCGCGACGCCCTCACCCAGATCCGCTGGGGAATCGCCGACTTCGAACATCGCTTCGGCCGCAAGCCCGAGGGCATGTGGCTCGCCGAGACCGCCGTCAATCGCAGCGTACTGGACCTCATGGCGCAGGAGGGCATCCGGTTCACCATCCTCGCTCCCAATCAATGCGCACGCGTCCGCCGCATCCCCGCTTCGCCCAGGAAATCTTACCCTAAGCCCGAGCCTGAGGCCGAGTTGGTTGAGGACTGGATCGGCACCCCCGACGCCACCGTCAACCCAAGACACCCCTACACCGTCTCACTCGACGAGGGCCGCAGCATCGCGGTCTTCTTCTACGACGGCCCCAACTCCCGCGCCATCGCCTTCGAGGGCCTGCTCAACAGCGGCGAAGACTTCGGCCGCCGTCTGCTCGACGGCTTCCGTCCCACCTCACCCGAGGACGCCGAAAAGGCCCAGCTCTCCCACGTCGCCACCGATGGCGAGAGCTACGGCCACCACCACAAGCACGGCGAGATGGCGCTCTCCTACGCCATGCATTGGATCGAGGACGAACAACACGCCAAGCTGACCAACTACGCCGAGTTTCTCCGCAAGTTTCCGCCGCAGTGGGAGGCCGAGGTCGCCGAAGACACCTCCTGGAGCTGCGCCCACGGCGTCGAGCGCTGGCGCTCCAACTGCGGCTGCAACGGCGGCAAGCCCGGCTGGAACCAGGAGTGGCGCGGCCCTCTCCGCGCCTCCCTCGACTACCTGCGCGACGCCACCGCGCCCCTCGCGGAACAACTCGCGCATCCCCTTTTCAAGGACCTCTGGGCCGCCCGCGACGCCTACATCCAGGTCATCCTCGACCGCTCCCCCGCCTCCACCAGCAGCTTCTTCGAGGCCCACGCCACTCACGAGCTCAGCGAAGCCGAGCGGACCACCGCCTTCGAACTGCTCGAGCTCGAACGCCACACCCAGCTCATGTACACCAGCTGCGGCTGGTTCTTCGACGAACTCTCAGGCATCGAGACCGTGCAGATCATCGCCTACGCCGGCCGCGTCCTCCAGCTCGCCGCCAAGCTCTTCGGCGAACCCGGCGCCGCACTCGAAGCAGGCTTCCTCGAAATCCTCGCCAACGCCAAGAGCAACATCCCCGACGTCGGCGACGGAGCCCAGGTCTATCGCCACTACGTCACCGGCATGAAGATCGGCCTCGAGCAGGTAGGCGCGCACTTCGCCATCAGCTCCATCTTCCGCGCCCAACCGGAGGAGGGTGAGCTCTTCTGCTTCGACGTCCGTCGCGACAGCCACGAGGTCTTCAGCTCCGGCCGCGGACGCGTTGCGCTCGGCAGCACCAGCGTGCGCTCCCGCATCACCGAGGAGGCCGAGGAGATCTGCTTCGCCGTTCTCCACCTCGGCGACCAGAACCTCTCCGCCGCCGTCAAACGCTACGACTCTACCGACCCCGACCAGGCCGCCGCCTTCTCCACCTTCTCCACCGACGTCGGCAACGCCATCCGCCGCGCCAACCTTCCCGAGGTCATCCGCCTCATCGACCGCTTCTTCGGCGAGATGGCCTACTCCCTCACCTCGCTCTTCGCCGACGAGCAGCATCGCATCCTCCGCACCATCCTCAACCAGACCGTCTCCGAGATGGAGGACTCGCTCCGCAAGATCTACGAAGACCACGCCTCTCTGCTCCACTTCCTCATCGAGTCCGGTATGGCGGCCCCGCCCGCGCTCGCCATCGCCTCCAGCTTCGCCATCAACGCCGGCCTCCGCCAGGCCCTCGATGCCGAAACCTTCGACCCCGTCGAGATCGAGACGCTCCTCAACCGCGCAGCCACCGATCAGATCGATCTCGACACCCACCTCCTCGGCTACACCGCCGGCCAGCGCATGAAGCGCGCCATGATTCGCCTCGAAGCAGCAGCCTCAGGCGAATCCACCACCACAGGCGCCCTCACCATCGCCCTCACCATCGCCGAGACAATTCACAAGATGCCCTTCGAGGTAACCATCTGGCAGGCCCAGAACATCTGGAACGACCTCCTCCGCCGCAGCGACAAGGACTACTGGTCGGAGGAGTGGAAGGAAGGCTTCAAGAAACTTGGCGAAGCCATGAACATCAAAGTCGACCAGCTAGTAGTCGATGAAGGCGTAAGCGCCTTCTAACCCATCTTCCGTTGCAGTTGCTTTTGTTCTTGCCCGTTGCAGTTGCTTTTGTTCTTGCCCGTTGCAGTTGCTTTTGTTCTTGCCCGTTGCAGTTGTCACTTCTAGAGCATTTCTAATTTAGTTGCGTACATATCCTGACGAGGCGAAGTAGTTTGCGCATTCCATTGGGACGATGGTCTTGAGCAGTGCTCCTATCTCCGTCCAGAGTTCCTCTACGGAT
>WNFD01017958.1_pt1 | contig 10652 bp, 11 predicted proteins | sample 5400491 | NCBI WGS metagenome assembly WNFD01 (sample SAMN13153343, study PRJNA577476) | soil metagenome | isolation source: 120 cm saprolite under Douglas fir tree site 2 hole 2 replicate 2 | place: USA:California | collected 2015-04-18 | reverse complement strand
GTGAGGCTACTAGACCCATTGCGAGGCAACACCAATTAGCATTACATACCGAAATCGCGAAAGAATGACATTGAGTGACCGTCGAGACATGCACGTCAATTACTACCAACAAGTAGTTGACGGGGACAGAGCTTGCTTGCCGCCGCTCAACAAACCAAACGTACGTCATATCGGGAAATAAAATGGAACAAAACCCTATCAAAGTCAGGTGATCACGGTGATTGGATGAACGCCGAGTCACCTATTGACCGACTTACTCTTCAGTACCATCGCTCAAGCTCGAGCCACCCGACTACGAATCTACGTTGGCAGTCTTTTGCTTCCTTCTTACCGCATGGCTCAGAAAATTAGGGCTGCCGAGGGCTTGCTTAGATCGGTGCCAGATCCCGGTCAATTGGTGTGAGTTTACCGTTGGCTCGCTCAAGTTCGCTTAATAGCAGAACCGTATTCCCTAGGTTACCGAATGACGGAGAGGCTGTTCGTCTCTTGTTGAAAGGCAATATAATTGGAAGCACCCTTAGTGCAGATGTATATAGCCGGTCAGCACTGTCATATCCGTCGTTGCTTTTCCAACCCTGAACAATCCTATCAGATATTCTCGTAAGAGAGAGCATCTTCCTTTTTGACGATACAGGAAATGCCGACTCTGTGCAGGCACCCGAAACCGAAGGACGCTATATATATGCGGAACGGATGAATACGGAACAGCCACCGAAACCCGAGCTCTGAAGGAGGGTGTTTCTCCGAAGCAGCTGTGCGACAAGTATCACGTACTTCACCGCGAAACGTACGAGTGGTTTGACATCGGGTATGTGCCTATTCTATGACTGCTTTTCGAAGAACACCTGACCTTCCATAGATTCGACTACTTCGGACGCACGTCAACACCTCTGCATACAGAGTACGCTAGACTGTACTGGCTTAGTTTTCATCCCTAATGGGAAGAATAGGATCAGCCAAGAGATCTACTTGAATCTCAAGAAGCACGGCAACCTGTTGCGGCAGGAAAAGGAACAGACGTATTGCCAAGACGATCAGAAGTAAGTGACTATTCAACCTTCACAAGGTCATCGCGTCAACAGGAAACAGGTTCCTTGCAGACCGCTTTGTGGAAGGCATCTGCCCGCATTGCAATTCAGAGGTAAAGTTCTCTGCACTCAACTTCGGGCCCATTACTAAGTAGCTGTTAGGATGCGCGTGGAGATCAGTGCGATACTTGCGGCCGGACTCTCGACGCTGTGGAGCTTATTGACCCTCGTTGCATCCTCGACAAGACGCACAAAGTCGTAACCCACATCTCCGCCCATATGTATGTGCGTCTAGACGAAATCCAGCCTCGAACAGAAGACTGGATCAAGGAATCATGGAGAAGGGGGAAATGGTCTTCGAATTCAGTGATCAACGGTGATGGTGTGCTTATCGATGCACGACTTAAGAGTGGTCTACGTCCTAGCCCCGTTACTAGAGATCTCAAATGGGGTGTCCCCGTTCCCGTGCTGGATGACGACCCTGATCAAGACATGAAGGAAAAAGTCCTTTGTGAGTAGCTTGTATCACGTTATCTCCGTCATTAAACTTTTTCGTTACAGATGTTTGGGTGGGCCTAGTTCATTTCACCATATCAATGTATTGCCTGATCTTCTCTAGTTCGAAGCACCTATAGGCTACGTTAGTATTACAGCGAATTTCACACCCGAGTGGAGGCAATGGTGGTTTAATCCCCAGAATGTCCATCTCTATCAGTTCATGGGCAAAGACAATGTGTATTTCCACACAATCTATTTCCCCTCGGTACAACTCGGTGACGGAAGGGACTGGACCACGCTCTATCATCTCTCTACCACGGGTTAGCACAACGCCTTACTGTTATTTATCTGACTGACGGGCTGTTTTTTTAAGAATATCTTAACTATGAAGGTGGCAAATTCTCTAAGAGTCATAATCGTGGAGTGTTCGGCCCTGCTGCGAAGGAGACCGGCATTCCTGCATCTGTGTGGAGGTATTACCTATTGTCGACTCGTCCAGAAACCGCAGATGCCACATTCTCATGGGATGATTGCGTAAGTTGATCGCGTTGGTCAGGTAAACTATCGACTCACAATGGGTATCAGGTGGCGGCGAACAACAACGTCCTGTTAAATAAGTGCGTTGCTGTCGTTGTTTAGACTCGTTCGCTGTTGACGACCCCCAGCTTCGGCAACTTCGTCAATCGAGCCATCAAATTCATTTCTTCCCAATACGGAGGGTCCATTCCAGAAGGCGATACCCCTGGACCCCTCTCACCTAACGATGAGACGGACTCCGAGTTTATCATTGATGTCAACGGCCTCTTGAAGGATTACACAGAAGCCATGGATTCAGTAAAACTCCGGCTTGGGCTTCAAACCGTCATGCTCCTCTCACAGCGTGGCAATCTCTATTTACAATCTTCTGGCCTCGGAAAGGCGCTCATGACTGAGAACCCGACACGCTGCGCTAAAGTCGTCACGCGCGCTGCGAACCTCATTTATGTGCTTTCCGCACTTGTCTACCCTTTCATGCCCTCGACGTCCGCTTCAATCTTGTCGCAGCTTAACGCACCCGCCCGCTCAGTTTCTGATGCGATCTCGATCGACCTCTTGCCGGGGCACCATATCGGCACTCCAGAACACCTGTTCAAAAAGATTGAGGAGAAGATGGCAGACGTTTGGCGCACCAACTTTGCAGGAAACGACCCTGCATCAGCGGCGCCTGTTGCGAACGAGGCGTCAGGGATGTCGAAACGCAAGGCGGCGGCGGCAAAGAAATCAGCGCAAAATCCTACCGGGGACCAAGTGGGAGAAGCAGATGGACCCAAGTCGACAGAAGTACTTGCCCTGGACGCAAAGATTGCGGAGCAAGGTGGCCTTGTGCGTGGGCTCAAGACTAAGACACCGAGGACCAAGGAACTAGAGGAGGAGATCGCGGCTGCAATCGCCGAACTGAAGAAATTGAAAGCGGATCGTGCAGCACTGTCTAAATAAATTGGACCTAGTAGAGAAGCCATATCTGAAGTCGATAAGATGGAATCTTGTAGGACTCAAGTAGATACCACATAGGTACCAGCGTAGAAGTATCTTTCATCTTATTGGTTGGTGGATTTGTTGACGTGGCGAGTCAATTCCGATACTGAGTGAGCTTTCCCCGAACTCAGTTCAAGCGTCCACCAGTACGACTCGTTGGGTGACGCCGGCTGTGGCAATCGCTTTCAAGTTACACTCTATCATCTAGCCATTGTACAGACCACAGGGTTTTGTGCGTGGTCGTCGGCGTTCCCATAGCCAATTGAAGAATGGCCACCGTGACACCACGTTCGAGTCTCCACCTGGAAGGTGAGAACATCATAGTGAGTCTCTTTTTCTGTCGCGATCTACCGCTTGCTTGATTCTTGAGCCTTGAAGATCAAGCGACGACGTAAACGATTGCTACCTCCTGCGCCTTGCTTGGACGATTCATGCGTGAAGACGTCTCCTGACATCGTTCTACCTGATGGTGATTGTTTTCGTCTCCTTGACTTCCCACCTGGCCCCGGGCCTGCGCGCGATCACGGCACCGTGACCGAAGGCTCTCCTTCGCATAGAAACCCGTTGACGTACGAGGGTCGCGATGGCGAGAGCAGCCCCCTTCTCTCTCAAATTTCTTCCCACTCGGCGGCTCTACCAATCCTTGATCACGACTCAGAAGGGCAGTTCGTCACTGTTCATGAATTTTTACAAGGCAGGGAGAGCAGAGTTTGCAGAAAATACGGTCGCAGGAATCGTCCCGCCACGGCCAAACCTGATGCCCACTACCGTGACCATAGCGAGGTTTGCAGCCCTACACCTAGTACCCCTTGCCGTGTTCTCGCATACAGTCCAAACACATCGCCCGCCGGGCACCGCACCATCGTCGCAAAAAGCAATTCGCAAAGTCGCTCGCTCAACGGCTGTTCGAAGCTGATGTCTTCTCCAGTGGGTCCTCCGAGTCGTCACGTCCCACGTCCGTCCGGAATCCCGCGCATACATTCACCCGCCGGCCACTGCAGTTCGTCACATCCCTGAACCTGACCCCATCTCTCGAAAGTCGGATGTATCCACGAAGAAAAGGAGGGGCTAGAGATGGCTCCCGGGCCCCGGCCCCGGCCGACTCGGACTCGGAAATACTGGCGGTCTCTAATTCCGCGCGGGATGCCTCGCCGAATCCGAAACCGACTCGTCCGACTGCAGCGGCAACGTCTGGTGAACGTTCTTCGAGTCGGACATGGAACAGCGCCACCGCGCAGAGGGCACGACTCGGAACGGCGGGTGGCTCTGCAGCAGCCGCGCTGGCTTCTGGACGAAGGGCGCAAGCATTCCGTGCACGTGGCGGTAAGCAGAGCGTAGCCCGGGGGCCACCCAGTCCATTTGGGTACGTTCCGCTGCCCCTCGTGTGGGTGAAAATGCGGCAAGGAGCTGTGTAACGGCCCATTTCCGGGGCACGCACGCATGTGTCAAGCCAATTTCAATTTTGACTAATGCGTCCTCCAGCACCCTTTAGCGTTCCAAGCCATGGATCTGGCGATTGTGGCATGCTGCATCCTCCCCTGGCTCGTGAAGGGTGTCATGCCTCGTATCTGGAGTTGCTGCGCATGATACGCCCACTTGACTCTTGGCCGTAACGGGTTTTTTTTCCCTCGTCCTTCGATCAATCCATACACGCCGGTACCTGTCACTGGCCTTTTTCCTTCTTGCGCATACCGTCTTCGTCGGTGCTCATCCTTGATCCCGTGGTCCTTATTGCTTGGTAATTGCTCCGTGAGCCCGCCACGAGGCGTTGAGGTCGTTTAGGTGCATCTTCCGAGGTCAAAGAAGTCCACTTTCATTTCACAAGATAAGACCCCCTCGTCTCCATTACATTATGCTTCTTAATATCTACAGCTAGCCCGGTCTCCTCGAGTTGGGGGGCAAGGACAAATTCGATGGTGTAGGGGCACTCCCATAGCGCCAATCTGGCGTTTTTCGTGTCGTGTTTCCATGGATAATTCCTCCGATCATCCGCAGGTATAAACGTGACCTTCTTTGTTCACAAAACTCGTCACCCAATCGCTATAGTACTCGGTATTCATCCAGGATTTCTGTCCCGTTATCGTGTCGCTCGTGATATTAGATACGATCTGTTACATACAGATAGATACGCCGAATATCAAAGACTAACGTACATACATGTTCGTGTTCACCACTGCAAAAGCTAGCTATGCGTCCGGTGAGGTAAGTCCAGAACGACGGAAGAACACTATGCCCCGCAAGCGTAATCCCATCGTTGCTCACCATGCGTCCAGAGTTCGTGACTCCGAACCACCATGCCGTGGTGGGCTGCGTCTCTGCGGTGTGGGGGTGCGCGCCTTGGCTCGTGAAGCGCGCATTTTGGGGTATGTGAGTTCGAGGCGACGGAGGAGCCTGGCTTCTATCTCATCGAACTGCGCGGAACGCATTCGTCTTGTAAGGAAACGAAGTGTAGATGTGGAAAGAAGGCTCACTCTTGTCCCTTCTGGTAATGGGATGGTCCGACAGAAAGTTCTTTCCTCGACATCTCGGACCATCATACCATCTTCGACGTCTCTCTCCGTAATCTTGATGGTCTTCCAGCTGACTTCCAGCCGGGCGGGGAGAGGGTGGTACGTGACATTCATGTCTTCCTTCGCGATCCCAGGAATGTCAAACTTGGCGGTAACCTGTTGTGCACAAATGCAGGCTCAAAATCCGGTCTCGAAGAGCGTGTCGATCGCTGCGATTCTCACCCTGGTGCCATCTGAGGAGTCCTTGAATTCCACACTACGTAGAAGGTAGTCGTATCATTCGCCTTTGCACGAATAGGCGTAAAGGACTCACATCGATCGCTGCCTCCTCAAAGGAGGTGCTGGTGAGGGCACTCGCGCCGCTGGCCGTGTAGACGGTTCCAAGGACAAGCCTCTGAGCGGGGAATGCAGCACCGGAGAGGATCTCCCCCTCTCCAGCGACTTGATCTTTGAAGGGGAGGCTGCCATTTCGCGTTCCTTGGCCTTGCGTACCGCGCTCCACACGCGGTCCAGCGACTCTGATTCGTCGGGTGTCGCGGGGCCTGACGAGCTCGTAGATGCATGAGAACAGAAGGGGGTCGAAAATGGCTCGGGCGCCATCGGTCGGTTTCGAGGAAGGTGGTGATTGAGCGATTCGCTGTCTTCCCCGGAGCTGGGGGACGCCGGCTGCGCTGCGAACGTTCTATCGAAAGCCTCCCAGGAATGGAGGAAGTCTTGCGAGATGTTACGGCTGCCGGCGGGCATTATGGAGGGGTGGCCGTTAGCAGCAGAGGGACCGGCGTGCGCGTAGTACTTTACGCACAGAGGGCGTCCGGATGAAAAGCGGAGAATTGAAGGTCCGAAGACCTAGGCTATTCGTATGGCGCCGATGTTTTCACTTTGAGACCCCACCTGTCTTCCTTGAGGCAAGGTGATAATGAGATGAGAAACCCGCTGGGAAACGGAAAGGGAAGTCTGGGCGATCGGAATGGGCTGGTAAACCTGTCGAGGATCTCTATCATGTCTGAGAAGAAAGATTGGGGGACATCGGGAACATACCTTTGATAGTGTGCAAGTATGAAGAAGAGATGATGCGGGATAGGCCAGCAAAAGGCAAACACATGGCCCTCGGATTTTGTACCCGACCTCATTCAGAACATGAGGCAGGCGGCTGGTGGCACCACCCCCTTGATGACCTCTAAGGACATGCAGACGACACGCGCCGAAAATTATAGCGTAAGAGGCTGTCCTTGGACCGATAGTATGGGATCATATGTGCTGGCATTGTGATAATGCTGCCCAGATGGTGAAAGTGTGAGTGTGACGGCTCCGTAGGATGACCGTAGTCGGGTTCCAATTATTCCGATTCCGAGAGGAGAATGAAATAATCATAATTGCGGTTGGCACCGTGGCGACCACACGGCGTGTGGCAGTCCGTCCTAACTACGGTTTTATAAACATGGGAGTGTAGGCAGAGAATGGCTCATGTCCGAGTCGTCGCAATCATCCATCTCACCATGCTTCGGAACGTTCTCATCGCAACTTTAATCAGCATCAGCATCTCCTTCGCATGCTCCGCAGATGGAGCCGAACACGCGGGTCCTGCCTGCCTCGTCCCTGCCACTACCACCACATGTTCTAGCTCCAGTTGGCCTAGCTCCCCGGAGGCTGATAAGGCACCCCTCTGGGCGGACTTCCGAAGCCTGGTGGGCGTGGAAGGCACATTGCTCGGTAACTTGTTCGACGAACGTTTCGACGGGTTCAAGTTTCCGCTCGAAATGAGGCAAGGCGAGATGGCCATTAAGGACCTCCGTACGTTAGTGCGCACAAGCGAACTCCACGATCGCGAGATTCTCGCGGATTCCTTGACGGAGTTGCTGAAATGCGCCTGTAATTTAAGAAAAAGTTTGGTACGGTTCTACTCGGGAGCTCGCGATACGCTCGACAGGTAAGTCAACACCTACCCGCGGGATGAGCTCTCACGACTCCCACAAGCATACTTCTTGGCCGCGGACATGCATTTCGTGTGATGGATGGCGCGAGCCTTGAGCCGCCCACCCCTTGGTTTCGGAGTTTCTTGCCCTTTTCCTACATCAAAGTACCCAACAACGGAGCAGCGAATCAAGTCTTCGCCAGTTTAATGGATTCGCTTTCGGTCAAGATAGACCGCCTTTCCCTCGGGGCGGAAGCTCCACTTGTAGACCTTATCAACTTAGACAAGCAGTTGGCGATGATCCAAGAAACTGTCTCTCGCAAAGCCTCTCGAAAAACCCCTGACGAGAGTCACGAGACCCGTATTCTCTCCGATCTATGGGCGACACTGGGCGAGGGCAGAGTGTCCACCAAGAGAATAGACGAGGTCCGCAGGGTACTGGAGAGTTTCGACAGCACCAAGAACCGTGCGCTTGCCTACGTAACTTCGGCACAGAGAGCTCTACGGACGGCAAAGAAGCAAATCGTAGAACTTCGCCGGCGCGTAGCTATGCCTGAACCCGACAGTGAAGCGACACTGATAACGGTCCACGCAAGCCACCTTAAGGACAGCATAGAGGACCTGCAGGAAATGAGAACTCAAGTAGCCCAAAGGCGTACCAATAATGGGCGACACTGGCAAGTGGTAGATGAGGTGGGCTGATCTTGAGGCCCGTGTATAAAAAAAATGAGGAGGATTTGGAGGGTCAGCTATTCATCGTGATCGTAGTTCAAAATAGGATAGGAGCCAAGTGGCCGCTGCATTGCATGTTGATTTGGGTTACAGTAACAACATTTGGATGATGGACAGGTGCGAGCTCTGAACGGGGCAGCAGCACAGCCTGCCTGCCAGCCACTGGCGCCACACTGGCGCCAGTGATGCCAGCGCCGCCGAGTGGCTGCAACGTTTCCCCAAATCAAGACACGCGGCTCATCTTCTGATCCAACTATACGATCTCACACATGGACTGGAGGAACGACCCTTCGAACTATCGCCCTCATGATGCTCCCCCACCTCCTGGGCAGCAGCGCTTCCCTGTTCACCCAAGGTAATCTACGTCTTGATTGCGGCAAATTCGACATAACTGATTAGTCCCATCACAAACCCCAGCTTCAACCCGTGAGCGTCGTTTATTTGATTTCCAAGGGTTCTCTGACGCTTTTTCAAGTCAAGGCCCGTTTCCCCCACCTCCTGGTCCGCCTCCAGGGTATGGCCCGATAATATCAACCGGATGAGCTATCTCAGATGTAACATTTCGCAGGTTTCGTCCCCCGGGAGGCGGCCCTCTTTCCGGTCCATCAGTGTCGTATCCGGGACCAAGTCACTCCTCTCACTATCGTGTCCAAGGCATAGCACCTCCCGTAGGCCCCCCTGGCCCTCCCATCGGCCATCCTGGCCCTCCCATGGGTCCTCCTCATGGCCTACCTGTGGGTCCTCCTCCCGGCCCTCCCCGTGTGTACCCTCTTCCGAGTCACGATCTCGCCCACAAATGGACTTACTATACACCCTTATTGCTAGATGGACCCCTTCCCCGTCCTTACGGAGGCCAACAACAACAACAACAACGACTACCGTATTTCCTGTATTCGCGGTGCACTGGAAAAAAGAGAGCCCTCTGCGTACGTCATCGCCCGGTTCCGAGGACAAAACTTGCAAGCTTATCTCAGGTCTTACTAGATCGGCATCAACTATTTCAGACAGACTGCAGCGTTGAGGGGATGCATCAATGACGCCCGTAACATCGAGAGGTTCCTTTGCGGTATTTTCAGCGTTTGTCTCCCACTAACCTCATCTAATGATACGTTTCAGAGAGATGCGGTTACAAACGCGAGGACATAGTGGTGCTGACAGATGATCAACATGATCCGCGCTCGATACCCACAAAGGATAATATGGTAAGACTTTTTCCTCGAAGGTTTCTGCTTCCTCACGTCCAGCCGGCAGTTGATGGCGATGCGATGGCTAGTGACGGACGCGCAACCAAATGACTCTTTGTTTTTCCATTGTATGTTTTCCCACATTCGAGTCGGTTCGTGCAACCTTGATGGTTTTATCTAGTTTCTGGGCACGGGGGACAAACGGAGGATTTAGATGGTGACGAAGAAGATGGATATGACGAAGGTTTTTCACAACCCCCTTGACGTCGACCGTTTGTTCACGTAAATCCCCTTGCCAGTGATTTATCCCGTGGATTTCAAGAAAGCAGGATCTATCGTTGACGATGTGAGCTAAGTGCATTTGTTTTGTCTCACTGAATAATCTCTTCCTAGCAAATGCACGACATCATGGTCAAGCCCCTCCCTGCTGGTTGTCGACTAACTGCTATTTTCGATGCAAGTTCGACTCTCACATGTCACCCGAACTTTACTGATTTGAGGCCACAGTGCTGTCACTCTGGATCGGCATTGGGTGAGTCCACTCAGTTCTGAGCCAATCACATAACAGCACACTCTAATATCACTACGAAGATCTACCATATATGGTACGTGACTTCAGATTCTGTCCACTGCACCAGCCTAGAGCTTTTTGCGTCTCAGTATTCTACAGAAGGCCAAATCAAAGAACCTAATCTTCTGATGGAGGCTGGCCAGAGCCTCCTTGGCGCAGCGTCGTCCTATACGCGTGGTGATATCGGCGGTGCCGTGCAATCTGTAGCTGGTTTCGTCAGGGGCGCAACCGCAGGAAGATCAGCACAGCAGAGGTCCCGCCAGATCAAGACAAGCCCCGCTGATGTCGTGCGTAGGTTTCTACTTCTATCTTTCAGGTGGCTCAAATTACATATAGATATCATGGAGTGGGTGCAAAGACTCTCAGACAAGTGCAGATGCTGTGGAGGTTGGTGTCGCTACTGGCGCCATGAGCTATGTAAGCGGCACGTACATGCACTATATTCATGAGTTAACGCGTTTCAATAGGCCTTTATACTTGCCCTTAGTAAATCTCTCTGTCTTAGAGGGTCGTGGACGCCCTGACTGATCCTATCTTCTCAGCCCAGCGCCCTCAACAGAGTTATCAGCAACTCCTCGTGTCTCTTCGGTGAGAGCCTCGTTTCATTCCAATACATGATATCAAACGTGGGGTGAACAGGGCAATTTTGCGTGCGAAATATAGCCAGAAGCCCCAGGTATGCAATGTCAGCCTTTTGTCTTT
>WNFD01007685.1_pt1 | contig 10652 bp, 6 predicted proteins | sample 5400491 | NCBI WGS metagenome assembly WNFD01 (sample SAMN13153343, study PRJNA577476) | soil metagenome | isolation source: 120 cm saprolite under Douglas fir tree site 2 hole 2 replicate 2 | place: USA:California | collected 2015-04-18 | reverse complement strand
CTCCTCGTATGCGATGGCGATCACGCAACAGCGATTCAATCTGCTGCTGTGCGGCATAGCTGCCGGAGCGTGACTTGGCAGAGACCATTACAAAACGCAGCCATGGTTGCCCGGTGATTTTCTTTTGCAGCGTTGTGAGCGGCACAATGATCGTGTCGTCCTGGTCTTCGCTCATCGCCGGGGATTGGCCTTTGGCTGCCAGAACTCCAACAATCTTGAAAGGCAGGTTCCCGATGCGGATGGTTTTGCCCACCGGTTCGGTGGTGGCAAAAAGGTTCTTTCGCACCGTGTCGCCAATCACGGCAACGTTGGCGGCTGTGGTCACGTCGTCCTGGATGAAGCTGGTTCCACTTTGAAAGTCCCAGGTGCGAATATCAAAGTATTCCGGTGTAGTGCCGGTAATGCGCGTTCCCCAGTTGTCATTCTCGTACACCACCTGCGCAGAGGTCTGCGTGCCGGGCGCAGCAGCCGCCACTGCGGGACATTCTTTCAGCATCGCGGTGACGTCTTCACGGACCAGCGTCTTGGTGGCGCCCCATCCCAGCCGTAGGCCTCCCAGATTCATTGAGCCTGAGCTGACAAAGAGCATGTTGGAGCCGAGATTTGCGATCTGGCTTTGCACCGTCTGATCAGCGCCCTGACCAATTCCCACCATTGCAATGACCGCGCCCACCCCGATGATGATGCCGAGCATGGTCAGGGTTGAACGCATCTTGTTTCGCGCCAGTGCGCGAAACGCAATCCGCAATGTGGAAAGTAAATCCATAAACGCTAGTCTTCGATCGCAGGCATAGTCTTGAGAACTTCGGCGGCATGAGCGCGGTTGGAGATCGCATCATCCCGGCGGATCTTTCCGTCACGAAAGACGATGTTTCTTTTCGTGAACTGAGCAATATCATGTTCGTGAGTGACCAGAATGATGGTGAGCCCTTTTTCGTTCAGCGACTGAAAGATTTCCATGACTTCAACGGACGTGCGGCTGTCGAGATTGCCGGTGGGTTCGTCTGCCAGCAGAATGGACGGCTGATTTACCAACGCCCGCGCAATCGCAACCCGCTGCTGCTGGCCTCCCGAAAGCTGCGAGGGAAAGTGATCAATCCGGTCTCCCAGCCCTACCATCTTTAAAGCATCAATCGCGCGATGATGCCGCTCCGCTTTGTCTATGCGCGCGTAAAGCGTTGGCAATTCGGTGTTCTCCAACGCGGTTGTCCGTGCCAGAAGATTGAATCCCTGAAAAACGAAACCGATTTTGCGGTTACGAATTCCGGCCAGTTGTCTCTTCGCAAGACCGGAGACATCCGTGCCTTCCAGGAAATATTGTCCTGAGCTTGGCTTGTCCAGGCATCCCAGGATGTTCATGAATGTGGATTTACCGCTGCCGCTGGCACCCATGATGGCGACGAACTCTCCGCGCCTGATTTCGAGACTCACTCCACGCAGGGCATGAACCTGGGTTTCGCCCAACTGGTAAAACTTATGGATATCCCGGGCCTGAATAACGATTTCGTCCCGATTAATTTCGGGAGCCTGGAGAACGGAGCCTGGCAACGAGTTGGTTTGTTGAACGCTCATAAGGAAGTTACCGGCCGCGCGGAACTCCAGGGCCGCCCGGGCGCGGAGCATTGGCTGATCCGCGACCTTGGGCTACGCCCGTCACCACATCATCGCCGGCTTTAAGATCACCGTTTAGTTCCTGGATCATTTCAGTAAAAGTATGGTCGGTGATTCCGGTCTTAATCCGCACCGGCGCAAGCGAGTTGTCGGCAAGCTCTTTCCACACGATCTGGGTATCGTATTTTGGCCCGCTGCTCTTAGCTGTTTCTGCCGGAGTCGCCGCAGCGCCAGGTGAGGGTTCCGATTTCGTGTTTTGCGACCGCTGCCCGGTACCCTCGGGAATTCCATACTTCTGGTAGAGTGCACGAAGATCATCCGGGGACAAGTCAGGCTTGTATCGCAAAGCTCCGTTAGGAACCTTCATGACGTTCGCCGCGGTTGCTACCGGGATGCTCACATAGGCAGTCATGCCGGGAAAGAGTTTCAGTTCAGGATTGTTGAAGTCGATGATTGTGTCATACGTGACCACGTTCTGGACCACGGTCGAGTTCATTCTCACCTGGGAGACGGTACCGGTGAATGTTTCCCGTGGATAAGCGTCTACTTTGAATGTTACTTTTTGTCCGGAACGGATCTGGCCAACGTCAGATTCATCGGTCTTGGCGTAAACCTGCATCTTGGTCAGGTCCTGGGCAATGGTGAAGAGGGTAGGCGCCTGCAGTGAGGCCGCCACCGTTTGGCCTACGTCAACATTGCGTGCCACAACGGTACCGTCAATCGGCGCGTGGATGGTTGTGTAATCCAGGTTCGTTTGCGCCACCTGCACGGCTGCTTCTTTTTGCTGGACCTGTGCCCTTGCCTGGTGCTCTTGTGCCAAAGCAGCAGAAACCTGAGCTGCCGCACTCTCGGCATTGGCTCTTGCAACATCCAGAGCCTGCTGGCTGATTACGCCTTGTTTGCTGAGTCCGGAATTGCGCTCATAGTCTGCTTTGGTCTGAGCGTCCGCAGCCCGCGCTTTGGCGGTGTTAGCGATGGCAACTGCCAGGTTGGCCCTGGCATTTTCCAGATCGGCCTCCGCCTGTGAGAGCGCACCCCTGAATAACGGAGGATCAATTTCGGCGATCAGTTGCCCTTTACGCACGCGTGAGTTGAAATCCACATACAGTTTGGAGATGGTGCCAGATACCTGCGATCCGACCTGGACTGTGATCACCGCGTTGATGGTGCCCGTGGCTTCCACCACCTGCTTGATGTCGCCGTTCTCAACTTTGGCAGTGTAGTACTGGACTGGGCCCTTGCTCTTCAACTGAAAGGCGGTGAAGGTCACAACGCTTGCCACGACCAGCAAGATGACCGCTACTTTTCCCTTGGTTAGTTTCAATTTTCCGTCGCCGTCTGATGAGATTGTTTCAAGAGTCTACATGATACCAACCCGGTTATTTTCAGAGCCATTTGAGCCAAACTCTCTAGACTTCAAAGGGAAAGAGATTGCCGTGTGCATCATCACGGTTTGGCCAGGATTCGCTGTTCTGCCCCTTTTCCCAATTTCTTGAGGATCCGCAGCAAGATCAGACGTTCTTGCTTTGTAAGGACGCCGGCGGCTTCTTCCATTGTGGTCGCATGCTCCCGAAAAATTTTAGTGACGAGTGCTCGGCCTTTTGCCCTGAGCTCGACCATGCGAACGCGCCGGTCGTCCGTATTCTTTCGTTTCACGAGCGCTTTCTTCTCCAACTGCGAAGCGCTAGGCGAGGCCCAGAAGCGAATCTCGGCAATTTCAGAAGAGTCTGATTCAGCAGGGCAAACTTGGACCAACAGGAGCTTAAAGGCTCGGCTTCGCTCGGCTTTGTTCTGAGGGGCTTTGCCCCCTCGCGAGTGTTTCGCGCAAGCCGGTCTTCTGCCATTTTAAGAGTTAGTTCCTCGGTTCTGGCTTGTAAGCAGGTCCTCTCCGCCTGTCAAGCCAACCCTAGGAGCGGGCCCACTCGGTACTTATTCTTGGTGAACGCAGCAAGGTTTGCAGAACGACGCAATATTGTTCCGTTTTCTCCTGCAGCGCTCGCAACTGCTCTGGAGCAGCCTGCGGCGCGTCAATATCGAATTGGACGCGAATTGCTTCAAAGCCGACGGTGACATCCTTTGAAACGCCCAGAGTACCTTGTAAGTCCAGATCGCCATTGACAGTAACCTCGATGTGCTGGGTTGGCACGCCCATAGCAACTGCCACCAATTGGCAGGTGATCTGCGCGCATGCGGCCAGTGCACCGAGCAGGAGATCGCCAGAACACGCTGCTGCACCCGTTCCCCCAACTCCCTTGTGGGCCTCGGCCTGGTAGATCGCGCGTCCGATATCCACTGAGCAGGTCATGGGACTAGCAGTCTCGGCGCCCCTTGCGGTCAACGTAATTCGAGAGGTACTCGGGTCGCGACGATACTGCTCTTTTAACGGTCGTTGAAGAGATTTAATATCCATAACATCCTCCGAGAATTTTGCTATCCTGCACTAATGTGAGACGTGCGGCATTTGGCACCGCACGTGAACGAGAGCTGAAATGGATGAGCGGCTCACAACACCGGACCCGGTCAGGGCAGCTCAAACCGAATCACCGACGCTTTCCTGCGGCACACGATTCGGTCGCTATGAGATCCTTTGTCCGCTCGGAGCCGGCGGCATGGGCGAAGTTTATCGGGCACGGGACACTCGCCTCGGGCGCGACCTGGCCATCAAGATTCTTTCACGCAAGCTGTCGCCTGACAAACAGGACCTGGAACGTTTTGAGCGGGAAGCCTGTTCTGCTTCGGCACTCAACCACCCAAATATAGTGACGATCTTCGAGCTGGGGCAGGTTGATACTACTTACTACATCGCAATGGAGTTTGTGGAGGGAGAGTTGCTTCGCGACATGCTCAGCGGAGATCCGATTCCCCTGCAGAAGGCCATCCCCATTGCCGCGCAAATTGTGGACGGGCTCGCAAAAGCCCATGAAGCAGGCGTTGTCCATCGAGACCTGAAGCCAGAGAACCTGATGGTCTCTCGCGACGGGTTCGTCAAAATCCTGGACTTCGGACTTGCCAAGCTTGTCAGAGCCGACATCAACCAGCCGCTTGATGCCGATACCCTGGGCGCCTCTCAAACCTTTCCGGGGACAGTTCTGGGCACCGTCGAATACATGTCTCCGGAGCAAGCGAAGGGTCTGCCCATGGACTTCCGGTCAGACCAGTTTTCGTTCGGATCGGTGTTGTACGAAATGGTGACTGGAAAACGCAGTTTCCAGCGGCGCAGCAAGGCCGAAACGCTGGCCGCCATTCTTCGGGATGATCCGGAACCGGTGGTGTCGCTAACCCCCCAGGTTCCATCGCCACTTTGCTGGGTAATCGAACGCTGCCTGGCCAAGAATCCCAAGGAACGCTACGCATCCACCCGTGATCTGTCCCGAGATCTTGCGACCATACGCGACCGGCTCTCCGAAGCGCCATCGAGACATTCCCCGCCTCAAAAGAGCAATCTTCCCACCCAACGAACGGCATTTATTGGTCGCGATCGGGAAGTCAGAGCCGTGAAGCGAGTGCTGCTGCGAGACGATGTGCGCCTGATAACGCTTACTGGACCAGGCGGGATCGGGAAAACCAGTCTGGGGCTGAAGGTGGCGGGTGAAGTCGCCCAGAGCTTTCCGGGCGGCGTGTGTTTTATTCCCCTCGCCGCAGTGAGTGATCCCGCACTGATTCCGGCCATCATCGCGCAGGCGTTGGGGATGAGGCAATGTGGTCGCCAAGTAACCATTGAGAGCCTGAAGGAATACTTGCATGACCTATGCACGAACTTACTGTTGTTCGTCGACAATTTCGAGCACATGCTTCCAGCGGCGCCGGCACTGGCAGAATTAATCACAATCGCCCCTAAGCTCAAAGTCCTGGTGACCAGCCGCGCGCCTCTGCACATTTATGGGGAACATGAATTTCCTGTTCCCTCCCTTGCCTTGCCGGACCTTCGATTTACGAGGCCGGTTCAAGTGCTTGCAAAGAATCCCGCGATTGCCTTATTCATGGAACGGGCGGCCGCTGTCAAACCAAATTTTGAACTCACGGAAGAGAATGCTCTTGCTGTGGCCACTATCTGCACCCGGCTGGATGGGCTACCTCTCGCCATCGAGCTAGCCGCTGCGCGCATCAAGCTGCTCTCGCCGTCTGCAATGCAGGCGCGACTGGAGAGTCGCCTGCAACTGCTCACTGGCGGGGCGAAAGATCTGCCGGTGCGACAACAGACGCTGCGAGGAACAATCGACTGGAGCTACGGCCTTCTCAGCCAGGCAGAGCAGGCGCTGTTCCGAAGAGTTTCCGTTTTTGTCGGTGGGTGCACTCTGGAAGGAGTGGAGGCAGTCTGCAACACCAAACAAGACCTTGAACTAGATGCTCTCGAAGGCATGGAATCGCTTTTTGACAAAAGCCTCGTCCAGCAAATTGAGCGTATAGAGGGAGAATCACGTTTTGTGTTGCTGGATACGGTGCGTGAGTACGGGCTTGAACGTCTGGCCGCCAGTGGAGAGGAAGGCGCGACCAAACGCGCTCATGCCGCGTATTGTCTGGTGCTTGCGGAAGAGTTTGCATCCCAAGCCGCCAATCCTGCGCGGACGGAATGGGTGAGTTTGTTCGAGGTGGACCACGATAATTTTCGCGCGGCCCTGGAATGGCTGACGCAGACAGGCGACGTTGAGTGGGGGCTGCGGCTGGGCGCGGCGCTCTTCCAGTTCTGGGATACGCGTGAGCATCTAACCGAAGGACGCGACCGTCTAGGGAAACTCCTCAAACTGGAAGGCGCGACCACACGTTCAAATACGCGCGCGCGAGCTCTCTTCGCTGCCGGCGTACTCGCTGGAGAACAGGGCGATTACGGGCCGGCATGTACGCTGATCGAGGAAAGCCTTGACATCGCACGCGAGTTGAACGACTCACGCGGCGTCGGAATTGCGCTGAATGCCCTGGCAGTACACGCTCGTGATCGGGGCGATCTTGCAGCTTCCCGCTCGCTGCTTGAAGAGAGCCTGGAAGTCTGGAGGGGTTTAGGCGACCGTGTGGTGGTGGCCCGTTCGCTCAGTAATCTGGCAAATGTGATCAAGTTACAGGCGAATTATCCACTTGCACGCTCCCTCTATGAAGAAGGCCTTTCGATTTTCCGGGAATTGGGTGACCGCACGGGGATGGCGTGGTCACTCAATTACGAGGGCGATGTGGCCCATGAGCAGGGTGAGGACGCAGTCGCGCGGGCGCGGTACGAGCAGAGTCTGGCCATATTCAGGGAGCTTGGTGACAAATGGGGTATCGCCGGATGCCTTGTTGACCTGGGGAATCTTGCCCGCGACCAAAGGGATTATCAGACTTCACGTTCACAGTATGCTGAAAGCCTGAAGCTTTTCCAGGAACTAGGACAGAAACGCGGTATGGCGCGACTCCTCGATTGCCTGGCGTGTTCCGCGTCTCTCCAGTCCCAGCCAGAGCGCGCACTACGACTGGCAGGAGCAGCTGCGGCAATGCGTCGGGTTCTTGGCGCACCTCTACCATTGGCTGAGCAAGCGCGATTGGAAAAAGCGCTTGACCTGGCGCGCCAGTCAGTGTCCCCTACGATAGCTGCCGCCGCATGGATGGACGGTTGGACGACGCCGGCTGATAAAACCATTGGGGATGCTCTAGCCCACGAATGACCGTCTCCGGGTGACTTGCAACATGCTCACCGGGATAGCAGCAGGTGCCTGGAGTTCTTCCAGCAGGATTGGTCATTCAGCCGTTGTGGGATCAATCATGCGGCGCACGGCCGAGATGCGGTTGGCGGGGAATCCGCCTCTGCTTGCGTGTTCCCGGACAGCAGCTTCATCCGGAGCAAGGTAGACGCAATAAATCTTGTTACCGGTTACATAGCTGTGCAACCACTGAATCTCCGGCCCCATTCCCTTGAGAATCCCGACCGACTTCTGCGACATTGCACGCAGTTCGCTATCCGACAGATTGCCCGCATTGGGTATTTCGCGTTCTATGACAAACTTGGGCATGTTTACCTCCTGAACAGATGCGGTCCGTTTTCACATAGCCAGCGGAAGGTCTGAGAGCCAAACTCTACTCTTGGCGTGAGTAGCAGTCAACGGAGTCAAATTCCTTCTAAGTGGTGTGGGTGAAGTATTTGGAGTAGCGCATATCTTCAACTCTGGCGCAGATCTCTCCCCATCCACTCTCGAAAAGGAATTAATAAAGACCACCGTACCTCTGGCGTAGGCATCCGTGCTCGTTAACAACGGAGAACGAGTTCTCATGAATTCTCTCTCTTTCCTCTCTGCAGCAACGCAACCCACATGAACACATAAAAAGGAGTTCTCAAATGAAGCGATTGTTTCTGCTTGCAATAGCCTTCCTCACGACGTCGTCCTTCGTCATCGGGCAGGACACACGAGTGAACGTCGGCAGTCCGACAACGCCGTTCGCCCAAAACAAACAAAACGAACCTGGCTTGGCCGTGGATGCACACAACCCTCTCGTCCTCGCCGCTGGTTCCAATGACGAGATAGATATTGAAGCCTGCAATGCAGGAAATCCCACCACCTGTCCCTTCACCCAAGGCGTAGGCACATCCGGCATTTACTTTTCTTTCGACGGCGGACATACATGGGTTCAACCAACCTATACGGGCTGGACAGCCAGAGACTGCCTGGGGCCGGCGCCGTGCACACCTCATGTCGGCCCGATTGGCACGTTGCCGAAGTACTTTGAAAGCGGGTTGGTCTCCGATGGCGACCCCGCACTCGCCTTTGGTCCCAGGCCTGACTCAAGCGGCCACTTCTCATGGGCCAATGGCTCTCGCCTATATTACGCAAACCTGACGTCAAACTTCAGCGCGCTGCGATCTGAGGAAGCCTTCAAAGGCTCTGAGGCAGCTGCGGTCTCGCGCACTGATAATCTGGCCGCGGCAGCAACCGGTAATGCGAGTGCATGGTTCGCCCCAGTGATTGTCACCAAGCAGAATGCGGCACTCTTCTCCGATAAAGAAGGCATCTGGGCTGATAACACCGAGTCCAGTGCATTTTTCGGCAATGTTTACGTGTGCAATGTTGCGTTTCGAGGAGTGGGTCTCGGCTTCACCCCTGAACCGGTGGTGTTCGCGCGTTCTACTGATGGTGGTGCTACATGGACCAACCATCGGCAACTATCAGCGGCCACCAACAATGCCCAAACCGGCGGACGTCAGGGCTGCGCCGTTCGCTCCGACAGTGCAGGAGTGGTTTATGTTTACTGGGTAGGAACGGATATACAAACTAAACAGACCGTCTTCTTCCAGGTGCGCTCGTTTGACGGCGGTGTCAACTTCGAGCGCCCAGGTACAGTTGCCATTGTTCAGGGAGTGGGGCTCTTCGATCCGAATACCGGCCGTTTCAGCTTCGATGGAGTAGCAGGTGCACGCACCGACAGCTTCCCCAGCGTGGATATTGCTAACGGTGCTCCCACCGGCACCGATGCCACTAACGAGATTGCACTGGCTTGGTCGAATGGGCCGACACCCTCAGATACAAGTCCGGGGCCAAATGAACAGGCACTGGTGCAGTTCTCGCTTAACAAGGGCGTAACGTGGTCCGCACCGGTAAATGCCGCACCGGCAAGTGACCGGCCTGACTTCCCCGCGGTGGCGATCTCACCCAATGGGACAGACCTTTACATCACGTATGACAACTTCCTCCAGCCGTGGCAACACTCGGCTTTGAGCCCGCCGCGGCTTATGCAGGGAGTCGTCCGCCATGCGGATGTGGGTACAGGCGGAGTGCCAGGCGCTTGGGCGGATTTGCATCGCGCTGCAACGGGAGATGCGCGCGGCTCCAGCCAGAATGGTCTCACCGCTGAGTTTCTAGGCGATTACAACTACGCCGTCGCTACCCGCACCTATGGAGCCGCCACCTGGAACGATGTTCGCAACGCGGCTGACTGTGCTGCCATTGATGCCTTCCGCCAGTCGCTAGTGGTTGGAGTGCCAATTGCTCCGCCGGCGCCAAACACCGCTTGTCCTGCAACATTCGGCAACTCTGACATTTTTGGTGGAGCGTTCCCTGATCCAACTCCATAGCCATTGTTGCTGAAACAGAAAGGGGCGGCCAGTTTGGTCCGCCCCTTTCGTCCGGGGTTTTAGGCTTCTTGAGCGCATCACAGACTGCGCCCGCCGTGATTCATCCCAGCCGCCTGAAGGAGGAAAGGCCCAAGAAGATTAGAAATTAAACCGACGTGGAGGGACCCACGTCGGTTGACTTGCTGGTAGGGACAAATTAGTGGCATAGCCGCTTTTCCAGAGCGGGCTAAGTTAAAACGAAGCGTACTTACGGCGCTCTCTCGTGTGGACTAGCGCGATCCCATAGGAAAGGTTGAAAAACTAACTTTTTCACCATACCTCCTGAGCGAAAGTTCGCTAAAAGTATTTTAACGCGAAATCCTAAGTACCTAAGACAAATCCTAAGTACCTAAGCAGAAGCGTTTCTGGAACCTGCGTCCTGCGCGGGTATGCGCTTGCAGCAATGAGCTGGCTTGACGTCTTACGAAGCGAGCCGCAACATTTGGATCTACGAATTTTTCAGGGCTACTTGAATCTTCAGGCACCGTCGCCAGCCTCGAAAAATTTTTCGGGCTTCGGGACGAGATACGGCCCCAAAGTTAGTCAAAAATTTTGGTTTGGTTTTGTGAAGCGACGGGTTGGATCGACTTGGCGCTTGAGCCACGACGCTGGACGCGTCATCCGCTTGCCGAGTCGGTTGCAGAAAGCCAACCGACAAACCTAATATACTTTGGTGTTTGCGGTTTGTGCGGGGAAATGCAGATTTTTTCGAGCGACTATCGCACGAAAAATAATAACAGCTGGAACACAGCCCGAAGATTTTGGATTTGAACGTTCAGCAGAATTGGAAATAGGTTCTTTTTACGCGGGTAAGATGATGGTGGCCAGGGACGGAACCCACATCCCAGCGCACGAAGCGCACGCCGGGGACCCCGTCGAACCGCCGACGCCAGTCTTTTCAGGGCTGCGAGCTTTTTTCTAAGGGGCTTTGCCCCTTGCGAGTGCTTCGCGCTCAACGGCGCTCAGCCTC
>WNFD01007682.1_pt1 | contig 10653 bp, 5 predicted proteins | sample 5400491 | NCBI WGS metagenome assembly WNFD01 (sample SAMN13153343, study PRJNA577476) | soil metagenome | isolation source: 120 cm saprolite under Douglas fir tree site 2 hole 2 replicate 2 | place: USA:California | collected 2015-04-18 | reverse complement strand
TATCCAAGCGAAGGTTAAGCAGGGAAGTCATTTCACGATAAAAGGCGCCGATGAAAATCTGGTGACCGTGATTACATTCTTGAAAATATTTATGCCAGCGACTTATCAGGGGAGCGTTCTTGTCACTTAGAGCTCGCAAACCTTCAACGTGCACGTGTTTCCGGAGGGCTTCGTTATAACGCACAGCCGGCATAATTCCTGCCGGCGCGTAATAATTGAGCCAGCGAGTTTGCTCAGTGCTGGGTGTTTCCGGTAGCGCCGCGCCGAGGTACCGCGCAACTTTCCACGTGATTGCCGGAACCTCCGCAGTTCCGGCGAAAATCTTGCGGACCCCGGAGTCGGGATCGACGGGACGAAAGACAACCAGACCCCAACCGGCCGCTGCGCGACGCAGCAGTGGAATTGGCGGCAAGATCTGTTCTTCGGCTACTTCGCGGCCGGGCGCGGCACGCATTGCCGCTCCGAGAAAAACCCGACCGCTAGCTCGGATCGAAGCCGCAAAATCTTCGTCCAAGGCGGGCTGTGAGCTAGCTGAATCAAAGACGACATCGAAAAGGATTGCACGGACCCCCGCGTCAGTAAGCGTCTTTACAAGTCGGGCGTGCAGACGCAGATCCCATGGCGCATTAACCGGTTGGTTTAGAGCACGGGCGGATTTTTCATCGATCACGACAAGGCAAATCTCCGGCGTCGCTATGTTTGATCGGAGGGAAAATGGCAGATCGTAACTCAGCCGAGCAAGCCCATTGCCGAAAGGAAAATAAAAGCAAGCCCACCCGAGGGTCACGACGAAAAGGACCCCCAAAAAGGTCACCATTAGACTCTTAGCGGAAGGGATGCGCACAACAATAGTTTCTTTGGAGGAACAAGGAGTCGGAATTAGGCGCACGCTATTTACCTACCGCCCGCGAAATGCATTCCGTCTACCCTCCTCGATTGTTATGAATACTGCACGCGCCAAATGCAGCATTTTTTTGGTAATGGTTAGTTTGAAACTGACGAATTACCTATTTTGATAGCCGCTGCCCGATCCAGTTACTCCGCACTTCCTAAGCTCATTGTTAACTCCAAAAGTTATTTGTTCGTATTAATTAGAAAGACAGTATTGATTGCGGCACCGATGGCTCAATAGAGCCGGATTCAACCTCGATTCCTCTGCATGGTGGGGTTGCACACGACTTAATCAGAAATGCGCCAAACTTTGGCGGGCTACAGATCAGTGAATGGATCTACCTTGGCGATGGTGCCAAAACTGCCTTGTTGTTGAATCAATTTCGCAATCAAGCCGGTCCACCCGGTTTGATGGCACGCGCCAAGTCCCGCGCCGTTGTCGCCATCAAAATATTCGTGAAACCAATAGCGATGCCGGTCCCGTTCATTGTGCATTACGTCCCCGGACGCGCGGGCAAAAGGCCGGTGACCGTCTTCGCAGCGCAGCCAAATCCGAATAAGCCGGTTCGAAAGTTCATTCGCGATTCCATTGAGCGGTGTAAATTGGCCGGAACCGACCGGACATTCGACCTTGAAATCGTCGCCATAGTAATGATGAAATTTTTGCAGCGACTCGATCAGCAGGTAATTAATTGGCATCCAGACCGGCCCTCGCCAATTCGAGTTGCCGCCGAATAGTTCCGTCTCTGATTCCGCCGGTTCGTACTTTATGGTCTTTTGCTCTCCGTGCATTTCGAGAACGTAGGGATGCGCTTTGTGAAATTTGCTGAGGGAGCGCACGCCGTACGAGCTTAGGAATTCATTTGGATCGAGCATACGGCGCAGCAGACATTTCATGCGATGGCCGCGTGTCAGCGCGATGAGGCGCCGCTCGCCGACGCCAGGCTCATACCAGCGCGAGACGAGCGCAGCGAGGTCGGGGCGATTCGTTAGGTACCACTCGAGCCGAAACTTGAAGCCCGGCATCGCATCGAGCAGCTCGGGCTCGATTGTTTCCACCGCGAGTAAGGGCATCAAGCCGACGAGCGATCGAATGCGCAATGGAAGGCAACGGTTGTCCGGCAAATGCAGCACATCGTAAAAAAATTCATCCGCCTCGTCCCAAAGCCCGATTCCTTTTCCCCCGATATTGTTCATCGCGCCGGCGATCCCGAGGAAATGCTCGAAGAATTTTGTCGCGATGTTTTCGTAAACTGGATTTTCGCGCGCCAATTCGAGCGCCATCCGCATGAGGTTGAGGCAGAACATGGCCATCCAGCTGGTGCCATCGCTTTGCTCGAGATGGCCACCGCCCGGCAACGGCGCACTGCGATCGAAGATGCCGATGTTATCCAGCCCAAGGAAGCCACCTTCAAAAATATTGTTGCCCTCGGAATCTTTGCGATTGACCCACCAGGTGAAAGCAATGAGCAATTTATGGAAGACCGTTTCGAGAAAAGCGCGATCGCCTTTGCCAACCTGCTTCTCTTCGATCTTGTAAACGCGCCACGCCGCCCAACCGAGCACTGGCGGATTTACGTCGCCGAAATTCCATTCGTAGGCGGGAATCTGGCCGTTGGGATGTTGATACCATTCGCGCATAAGCAGATCGAGCTGACTCTTAGCGAAGTGCGGATCGACCAATGCGAGCGGAATGCAATGGAACGCCAGGTCCCATGCTGCGTACCAGGGAAACTCCCAAGTGTCGGGCATGGACATTACGCGCTGGTTATAAAGATGGTGCCAGTGGTGGTTGCGGCCGTTTTGCCTCTCGTTAGGCGGCGCTGGTTGCGCGGGATCACCTTCCAGCCATTGCTCCACAATGTAATGATAAAACTGCTTGTTCCAGAGCATCCCGGCCAGAGCTTGCCGTTGGATTGCCTTGTGTTCGTTACTCAAGCACGAAAATGCTAGAGCTTCGTAAAATTCATCCGCTTCCATGCGCCGTTGCGAATAACATTGATCAAGATCGGTGAACGACCCTTCGGAGCTTTCGTTCTCCTCGATCCGTTGCAGTCGTAGTCGGATGGTCTGTGTCTCTCCAGGAGCGATCGTGAGATGGTAATGGGCGGCGGCTTTTGTTCCGGTGCGCGCAGGATTAAGAGAGGGTTGTTGGTGAACGACGAAATCGTGGAATGCATCTTTGACGAACTCGCTCCGGTTAGGCGCGTTCCAGAGTCGTCGCGCGTTGCTTTCGTTTTCGGTGAAGAGCAAATCATCCGTGCCTTCACAGTAGAGCCGATATTTACCTAACGAGTGGTGGGTTCCTTCAATCACGGCGACATTGAGGGCGTCGTCCGAACCGACGCGCAAATTTGGCAGCCTTTCATCGCGTCCCCAGCTCCAGGTATTGCGAAACCAAAGTGTTGGCAGAATGTGAAGCGCAGCCGCGTTCGGACCGTGATTCGTTGCGTTTGCGCGAATGAAAATGTCGTCTGGCCCAGCCTTCGCATATTCGATCTCGATATCGAAGAAACCGGCGTTGAGCGCACCGGTGTCCCAAAGCTCAAACTCCGGATCTAGTTTCGAGCGGTTACGATTAGCGGCGATGAGTTGCTCGTATGGAAAAGCCGCTTGCGGATAGCGATAAACCATCCGCATGTAACTGTGAGAAGGTGTGTTGTCAGTGTAGAAGTAAATTTCCTTCACATCTTCACTGTGATTTCCCTGCGGACCAGTCAGACCAAAGAAGCGCTCCTTCAGAATCGCGTCCCGTTCATTCCAAAACGCGAAGGCGAAACAGAGCCGCTGTTTGTCATCGCAGATGCCGCCAATCCCATCTTCACTCCAGCGGTAGGCGCGTGATCGGGCGTGGTCGTGCGGAAAATAATTCCAGGCATCTCCGTCGGCGCTGTAATCTTCGCGCACCGTGCCCCAGGCGCGCTCCGACAGATATGGTCCCCACAAATCCCAGCGCTCCTTGCCCTGCTTGTTTCGCTCGAGACGAAGTTCTTCGGCATTCATCTACGTAAATTGAAAGTAGGATACGACGGCGCCGCAAAAGCAATCTTTAACAAACCGCTAACAAGAACGCCGCGTCCCCCCACAAACACTCTGCTAGTGTATCAATGATAGCCCTACTGAGTTTCTGCATTGGTTGGAAACAAAGTGTGCTAAGTGAGCCTAATTACGGTCACCGAGGCCTTCGACAAGTCACGCCAATCCGAAGCCATGTTAAGCTACCCTGCGTTCGACACTATAGATCCGAAACATTCCATAGCTTTTGGCTAGCGCCATCGTTCCGATAAAGTCGCAGGTGAAGCCGACCACGTTTTCTGCCGCGGCTAACGCAGCGAATTCTTCGCTCGCAAAAACCTCTCCTTCATGAGTGATTGGTTCAAGACGGGCGGCGCGACTAACGTGAGCGCCGGTGAAAGTTAACTGTCGCACCACAGGGTCGAAGTTCACGTAAACAGGCCCCGCATGCACCGCAATTCGAATAGAGAGATCTTTTGGCAGACCGAGATCGCCCCAGCTGGTCGTCACCACAAGATCGCGAAGGTCGAGCGCGAACCGACCGGCATCTTCAACACCGCTGAAAACAAAGTAGAAACCATCACCCCAAGTATTCACGTTGATGGGCGCCGATGAGCTGGCCGCGATTAGTCTCGAGACCCTTTGGTTGAATTGTGCGACGAACTTGGGAATCGCACTCTCGGGTAGCTTGCTGTAACCGACCACGTCGGCGAACATGATTGCTTTGATTTCCTGCCGTCCAGACGCGCGTACCCATGCTTCGAATTCATCGTCAACTGGTTCTGCGCCGCTATCGAACTCCTCAGGCTGAGGCAACGTGGAGGCCGACGGAAGCCCTACGGGTATGATTTTGATGGGGATCTGATGGCTACGCCAATAGCGAACAAACGAACCTGTCCCTCCGGGGGCCCCGGGTAGTCCGTCCCATACTGCAAGTGGCGTGAGATCGAGATCGAGCGACCTCGCGAAAAGACGAGCCAGACCGGTCAAGGTGAGGGTGCAATATTCAAAACCGATGCCCGTAGCCGGCATGTAAAGCTCGCCGAGAATTCGTACAGACGCGGAGCGCGCTAGCACACTATCGAATCTTTCGCGCCAGGCTTTTTCACCGCCGAGGTCAACGCTGGTTTTCAAAAACTCTTCTTTCGGCCACGGTAGGACGACGTGGACAATACCGCCACGGTCCAGCATCGCTTCCAGGAACAGAATATCGGAGCCGCATGCGGCACTCGCGAAACCAATGCCTGCTTTCATTGCGGCAAGTTGCGCCTCGAGTGATTTCCTGATCGTGTCTTCTTTTTCCGCGGGGAATCGCGGCACCCGCCGATCCGGCGTATCACACATGTGTCCGGAAAAAACGACGAGCTTGGGAATGGGGAAGCATTCGTCGAAGATATCCGCGCGGGCAAAGAGACGTCGGGACAGAATGCGAGCTTGCTTTCGAGTAGAAGATAGGTCGCGCAGGTTAGTGCCGCCGGCAGCTACCGCGTTGCGATAAGCTTGTCTTGCTTCCTCTGGGGCTCCCAGGACGATCAGCGCCTCTGCGATAGTTGCGTTTCTCCAATAACCATCTGGTTGGGCTTCGCAGATTTGCAGAACCTCTCGGGCAATGCGCTTCGCTTCCTCTGTTTCGTTGAGAAGGAGAGCTGTTGTAGCGGCGTTTATCCCAGGGTAGTAGTCGGGAGGTTCAATCTTAAATGCCTGGCTGTAGCATTCGAATGCCTGTCGCAAATACCCACTCTTCGATGGATCCGCGCACCACTGGTCTTTGTAGGTGCGGCCGAGGAGACTCAACGTCTCGCAATCCTTCGAGTTACTAGCGACCAGTGAAGAAAGGATTACCTGGGCCCGGCTTGTCGCCCCCATCTGCGCGAGCGCGAGCGCCATCCGTTGACGAACCCAAACATCAGTAAGATGACACTCCTCGATCGCGGCGCGAGCCGCATCGTAAGCCATCAAAAACTCGCCTTGAGAAAGCGCTCGCTGCAAAAAGGTGCGCACGGTTTCAAGATCGTCGAGCCATTGGGCCCGACGCTTCCATAGGTTACAAAGGGCGATAGCGTCGCCGAGGTCTTTAGCTTCGAGAGAGTTAGGCGGCTTGGAAACTGGGGGCGTGCTTGATTTTTTAGGCATGCGTTTGAACGCTGAAAAAAATTAACCCTCAGTGCGATGGGCAGAGACCTGTTAACCGCGCCGCATGGTTAGGGATTTGGCGCGTCGTCGGAAAACGGTTGCGCCCACGTGGGCATTTTATCATAGGGGATGTAACCGTCTAACCGCCCAATCACGCGACTACGCGCAATGTCATATTTGATGAATACGGCCGGGCCATGGTGGCCCCGGGACTTAATGACGACTGCCTGGTCATAGTCTGCCAAGCCCCACTGCTCGATGAAAGGGCCATAAGCGTTCGGTTGGAACTCCTTGATCGTGCCATCGAGTAAGCGAATACTCAGACTGTCCTTATTGGTTTTACGAATCCGACTGGTCCAACCGACATAGCCTCCGCTCGAGACGTACGGCAGACGGCCCTTTCCGAGTTTCGTTAAAATCTCGGTATGGTCGTCGGTAAAAGTAACTTTGATGTCGCCTGCGTCCATTTCGGTATCGTCCGATTGTGAAGAGAGCTTAACGATGGTAGCGCTCTTGGGCTTGGCCGCAGGCGCACCCAAGTCTCGCAAGAGCTTGGCACATTTTTGTGTGAAAGAGTGGCTGGGACCCAAAACTTTTTGAGCACTGTCTATAGCTCGCCGCGCAACCCCCGTTGCTTCCTCAATCTTGCCCTGCCGCGCCAAATCGTAAGCAAACTTGTAGCAGGACTCCAGCGTGCTGGGATGTTCGGGTCCGAGGAGCTTTTCTTGGATCTCGATCACATCGCGATATTGCGCCTCAGCCTCCGCGTAATTATTTTGGCTCGTCAGAACCCCGGCTAAGCCTACACGGCTGGCAAGCGTGGAGGGATGCTGTGGCCCAAGTACTTTCTCCTCGATCTTAATTACATCGCGAAACTGTGTTTCCGCTTCTGAGTAGCGGCCTTGCTTCGCGAGCGCGTAGGCCAGGTTGGTGCGGCTCCTGAGCGTATCGGGATGGTCCTGCCCCAGAACCTTTTCTTGTAGCTCGATTAGTTTACGAAATTCTGCTTCGGCCTGAGCGTCCTTACCCTGGTTACCAAGCGCAACAATAAGGTTACTGTGGCTCCTGAGTGTGTCTGGATGCTCGGGCCCGAGAACCTTTTCTTCGAGTTTGATGAGTTCGGTGAAATCGGCTTCTGCCTCGGCATATTTGCCTTCTCGATTGAGCGCCAGGGCCAGGTTGTTGCGGCTCCTAAGTGTGTCGGGGTGCTCGGGGCCTAACACCTTCTCTCTCAATTTTAGCACTTCACGATGCTCGGCTTCTGCTTCCGAATGCTTGCCAGCATCATCAAGTGCGATGGCTAGGCCATTGCGACTTAACAGCGTGTCGGGATGCTCTGGTCCGAGAACCTTTTCTTCTAGTTTGATGAGCTCGCCGAAATCCGCTTCTGCCTCGGCATACTTGCCTTGTCTCCAGAGCGCGTAGCTTAGGCGATTACGACTCCTGAGTGTATCAGGATGCTCGGGCCCGAACACCCGAGTACGCACGTCGACAACGCTACGCAATATATTCTCGGCCTCACTATACTGTCCCTGATCAAGTAAGAGATCGGCAATCGCGTGTTGCACCTCGGTCCATTCCGCCGGATTGCGCTCCTGGTTCGTGAGCTTCTCGGCCTCTCGAAAGTGTTCCATTGCACTCGCATACTGAATGCGTTTCTGGGCCGATAAGCCCGCTAGTTTGAGAGCTTGGATGACGTCGCTCGGTTTGGCCAGCGCGGTTTTTTTTTCCTCTTCGGCGGCTTGAGATGATAAGCGCTCGGCCTCTGAAAAATCATTGGAAACATAGGCGGCGTTTGCACGTTCATAACTGGTGGCATCGGGTGCTTGCTTCAGCTTCTTGGCGACCTGCGGCAGCTTTTCCCGCACGAGATTGGCATCAAGGTCGAGCTGCTTGCCAAGTTGGGCGTAGACCCGTTCCTGAACGTCGCCGGAATCCTGGCCGGATTGCGCCTGGCGCACTTGAGCTTCCACCTTTGTGTATTGCATGATGCCCTGCCGTAGCTTTGTCATTTCTTCTGTTATGGCGAACACTGCCTGCTTCGTCTCGCCCATTTGTTGTGCAGCACGCCGCTGGCCGCGCAAAAGCCAAAAGCCCAGTATGACGCTGATGAGGAGCAAAATCGCTACGCCGGCGGCCCATCGCTTCACGCCGCGGCGGAGATGGACGAGATCGTCGCGTAGCTTGAGCACGCTCGCTTCCAACGCTTCCGCACTAGTCAGCGGGTGAAAGAGGTGGGAGTCAGCTTCCAAGCGGCGACGATACGTCGCCTGAAGATCGCGCAAATCCTTGGGCTCGGGATCGCATGTATCGGTCGGGAAGTTTTTGTCAATGAAAAGGTACCAAACTTTCTTGCCGCGCAGGCGGGCGTAAAGCGCTTCAAATTGCGTATAGCTCACCCGGCCGAATTGCTCGTCAGCTGTTGGCGGCTCCGCGCCATAGCATTGGCCAACCAGCTGAACGACACCCTGGCATTGATCCACCTGCTGGCGCAGGATGTCTCGCAGGTCGCCGCCTTCGGTACCGAAAATGTCCTGCCAGACTGGCTCGTAACCGAGAAAGGTCAACGTGTTAGCCACCAGCTGCCGAGCGCTTCGAAGCTCCCGACTCACTGCGGAAACAAAAATCAGCGAGCGAGGTGACACTGGGGAAACCGGCTACCAAGTCGAGCACAACCTGGCAAGTCGAAAGAGGAAGAGCTGCCTAGAATCAGGAGACGAAATCCAGTCTAGTTGGCAAAGAAAATGCGCAGCACTATGTTCTTGTCACCTTACTTCCTGCAAACTATAACACGAGTCCACCTATGAATATACGCACGCTGAGAGCATCTTCGTTGTTGACCGCCGGGGCAATTTTCGCGGGCGGTTGTGCCGGCCTTACTCCAGAAGAAAACGCTGGCGTCTTTGGTGCGACCGGAGGCACCCTCGCTGGCAGCATCGCCCGGGCTTCCGGGATGGGGACCGGCGAATCCATTGCCACCGGCGTAGCAGCCGGCGCGGTGATCGGAGCCGTCACTTACATCATCGCGAAACACGAAGCCTCCGAGCAGCAGAAGCGTATCGCGGAGATGCGCGCGCGTCGCGTCTACGAAGCTCGCAAAGCTAAACCCGCGGCACACAAAACCCGCTACATCGCGGTAGATACAGAAAAAGATAATAAAACTTCTCCTGCTGCAAAGAAGAGTGTCATGATCTGGGACACACAATCTCAAGAAGTGGTGGGCAACGAGGTCTACGATGTAAAAAGCCCGCCCGCTGTGGGAACGACCGCGAAATTCGACAACTACTCCGCGGAATACGTGGGTTCAGGGGCGTAATCGTCCGTCCGAAACTCCGATCGATTTCGCGTAGCAGCGGCGGTGCCGCTGCCTAGCTAAACTCTTGGCGCGATTAGTAGACGTCGCGCTTATAGCGTTTATCGCTCTTCAGTTTCTCGAGATACTCGTTCGCGTCATCGACGCTTTTGCCGCCTTGTTCCTGCACGATTGTGCGCAGAGCGGCGTCGACATCTTTCGCCATGCGACGTGCGTCGCCGCAGACAAAAAAGTGCGCGCCATCTGCGTCGAGCCATTTCCAAATTTCGGTCGCGTTTTCCAGCATGCGGTTTTGCACGTAAACCTTCTGGGCCTGATCGCGCGAGAAGGCGCAATCGATCCGCGTGAGAATCCCGTCGCGTTTGAGCGCATCAAATTCATCCCTATAAAAATAATCGCAACTCTCGCGCTGCGATCCGAAGAAGAGCCAGTTTTTTCCCTTCGCGCCGACCGCTTTGCGTTCCTGCAAGTAGGCGCGGAACGGCGCGACGCCGGTGCCGGGGCCGACCATGATGATAGGCATATTTCCATCTTCGGGCAGACGGAACCGTGACGCGTTCGGAAAAACAGGAACAGCCGCATTCTCGGCACGCTCACCGAGAAATGAGGAGCAAACGCCTTTGCGCATGCGGCCGTGACTCTCGTAGTGCACGACGTCGATGGTGAAATGCACTTGTTCGGGATGCGCCTTCAAGCTTGACGAAATGGAATACAAACGGGGCATTAATTTTGCTAACAGGCCAACGAACTCCGCGGGCGTAAATTTGACCGAAGGATGCTCGATCAAAAAGTCGATCACCTCCATGCCCCAGAGGTAAGTGTCGAGATCTTGTTTGCGATTGGGTTTGAGCAGTTCGGTCAACAGCGGCGCCGCTGAGGCGCGCTCGGTGATCGCTTTCAAGAACTTCGGCGTGGTTTGGGTGATGCGATAATCGCGCAGCAGCGCCTCGCGTAGCGTGGTCGGTCCTTTCGCGCCCGGAACCTCTTCGTCGCCCTTCGCACAGAGCGCGCGAATGATTTCATCCACAAGAACGGGATCGTTCGTCGGCCAGACAGTCATCGAGTCGCCCACTTCGTAGTTCAAGCCCCAGCCTTTGAGATCGATCTCGAAATGGCGCGTGTCCTTTTCCGAATCGGCGCCGGTTAGGCGACGATTGGCGACCAGCTTGCCGGGAAACGGATTGGTGCGCGTGTAGCGCGAGGAAGCAGATGTCTCGTTAGGCATATCGAGTCACGGGCATTTTACTGCGGCGGCCGCTCCATTGTCGCGCGAAAAGTTGCGAGGTGCTCGGCGAAACGCG
>WNFD01019614.1_pt1 | contig 10654 bp, 7 predicted proteins | sample 5400491 | NCBI WGS metagenome assembly WNFD01 (sample SAMN13153343, study PRJNA577476) | soil metagenome | isolation source: 120 cm saprolite under Douglas fir tree site 2 hole 2 replicate 2 | place: USA:California | collected 2015-04-18 | reverse complement strand
AGATCCTGTTATTACCAGTGATCGAATGAGTCTTCAGAACGCGTGCACGCAATTGGACGAAGCGCAGAAATCAGTGGATAGGTTGTACGCGCGCTGGGCGGAACTCGAACAGAAGCAGACATGATCTTCTGTCAGGAACGGCTACACGGTCGAAATCAAGGAGTTTGGGTGCAGAAGGCCGACATACAAAGGCTGCGCCCCCCTCCCCCCATCATTTTGTATGAATATCAAAATAAAAGAGTTACAAAAATTGCATTTCGTAACTGATTGATTCTAAAGGACGCGATTTTGGTTGTTTTGGACCAGCAAAGGCCGAAATAGCGGACTTGAAAAAGAAAAGCGGGAGCAGGCTCCCGCACTCCAGACGTAGTTTTCTACAGCATTAAGTGTATCACAAAATAGAGAAAAGTCAAGGGAAACTTTGGCGGAATTTTGCGGGCCGACTGCCGGGGGTATGCGAGCCATGATTCGCGGCAGACGATTCCTTCGACGCTACGCTGTCCTCGACACTATTTGCGGAGCAAACTCTTCCAGCGAACCCAGGACTCGGTACGCGCTTTCTTGTCGGCGTCTTTGGCATCGGGAGCTTCGCCGGCGCGCATGAAGCCGTGGCCCGCGCCTTCGTAGGTCACGATGTCGTAGGTTTTGCCGGCGGCCTTCATCTGCGTGACGGCATCGGGGATCATGGCGCCAATGCGGGCGTCGTTTCCGGCATAAAACCCGTAAACCGGAGCTTTGATGCGGGCCATGGAATCCTTGTCCGGCGGCGGGCCATAGAAAACGAAAGCAGCCGCCAGATCAGAACGATTCGTTGCAAAGCGGAAGCTCTGGCCGCCGCCCCAGCAGAAGCCCGCGACGAAGAGCTTGCCGTTCGAGGCGGGAATCTTCAACGCGTAATCCGCCGCGGCATTCAAATCCGCGGTTACCTGGTCTGGATTCAGGTGACTTACGGCTTCCATCGTTTTGCCCTCAGCAAAATCGCTGCTACGGCCGCCGTTCGGGCCCATGCCGGATAGGAGATCGGGCGCAACGGCAATGTAACCCGCCGCGGCCACCTGGTCTGCCAGATCCTGCACCCAGTCCGTCATGCCATAGATTTCGTGAATGACCAGAACAACCGGAGTCTTGCTCTTGGATTCGGGATAGACAACAAATGTTTCGACCGAACGGTTATCGTGCTTGACGGTGACCCACTCACGGTGCCTTGGAGATTTTTCCAGCGTGGCCTTGGCCCAATCTTGCGCAGAAGCAATCTGCGCCACGCAGAGAATCAACATAAAAATCAGAGCGATACGTTTCATGGCGTGGTTCCTCCCTCAGCAAATTTGCCGGCCGGATTGAAGCGAAAAAGCGTGGGCGCTGGACGTTGGGCATTGTAATGCCGTGCGACACAGCCTGCAAGACAGAGGAGAAGTCTTTCTTTTTCACTGCATGCGTTGACACACTTGCAGGCGTCCGATACGCTTTTGAGTTTACTCGGCTTGAGATATTGCATCTGAGAGGAACGGACAAACTGCCGCATGGCCGAAGAAAAGCTTCCTACCCGCGCACAAGATTTTTCCGAGTGGTACAACCAACTTGTCGTCAAAGCGCAGCTTGCTGATTACGCGCCGGTACGCGGCTGTATGATCGTGCGCCCCTATGGATGGGCGCTATGGGAAAATATTCAGCAGGCGCTCGATCGCCGCTTCAAGGCCACCGGCCATCAAAACGTGGCGTTCCCTCTGCTGATCCCGCGGAGCTTCATCGACAAGGAAAAGCATCACGTTGAAGGGTTCGCGCCCGAGCTTGCGGTTGTCACCATTGGTGGGGGCGAAGAGCTCGCCGAGCCTCTCGTCATCCGCCCCACGTCGGAAACGATTATCGGCCACATGTGGTCCAAATGGATCCAATCGTATCGCGACCTGCCGGTGTTGATGAACCAGTGGAACAGTGTAGTGCGCTGGGAATTGCGCACCAAACTCTTTTTGCGCACGCTCGAATTTTACTGGCAGGAAGGCCACACCGCTCACGCCACGCGCGAAGAAGCGGAAGCGGAAACACTCCAGATGTTGAATATTTATGCGGACTTTGCCGTGAACGACGCGGCGATTCCGGTGATACCCGGCAAGAAGTCCGACGCCGAGAAATTTGCCGGCGCGGACATCACCTATTCGATTGAAGCGATGATGGGCGACGGCAAAGCGCTTCAATCCGGCACGTCGCACTTTCTGGGCCAGAATTTTGCCCAAGCCTTCGAGGTCAAGTACCTCGATCAGAACGGCCAGCTGCAGCATTGCTGGACAACATCGTGGGGGCTCTCCACGCGCGTCGTTGGCGCGATCATCATGGTCCACGGAGACGACCAAGGCCTCGTCCTGCCTCCCAAGCTTGCGCCTTATCAGGTCGTCATCGTCCCGATCTTCAAGACAGACGCAGAAAAGGCTTCTGTCCTTGAAACTGCGCGCAAACTAAAGTCCGAACTTGTGAAAGCTAACATTCGGGTCACTCTCGATGAACGCGAGGGCAATAGTCCTGGCTGGAAATTCAACGATTGGGAAATGCGCGGAGTCCCTCTGCGCGTGGAACTTGGACCCAAGGACGTCGCGAACCAAGCCGCCGTCCTCGCGCGCCGTGACCGCCCCGGCCGAGAGGGGAAGGTCAGTGCTTCGTTAGCCGACTTGCCCGTCACCATTGAGCGGTTGCTGGCGGAAATCCAGCAATCGCTGCACGACAAGGCATTGGCTTTCCGCAAGAGCAACACACATGATGCCAAAACCTACGACGACCTGAAGAAGGCCGTTGAGAGTGGATTCGCCTTTTCCTTCTGGTGCGGGAGTGCCGATTGCGAGGCCAAAATCAAGGAAGAGACCCGCGCCACCATGCGTTGTATCCCTCTGGAGCAGCCTGGTGGCACCGGGACTTGCGTTTACTGCGGCCAGACCGCCACAGCGCGCGCGATCTTCGCGCGAGCCTACTAGGCCCGTTTCTTTCCGGGAACATGACCCTTGCCAAGTTCTCGACACCGGTTCGCGCGGATGTTAGTTTTAGGAAGTCGACAAATAATGCGTCGCCGTTCGCAGCCGTGGGCACTTTGGGGCAAAAATGGACCGGGGGAGATGAATCTAGTGCATTCTGAAGGCAACCGAGATCGTCGCTCACCGGCGTACCGCCTTTGCGAACGAGGCGAGGGCAAGCTCAAGGCCATCATCTACACTGCGATCGTCGTGTTTGCGATCTACTCCGCTATCAAAATCGTGCCCGCTTACGTTAAGAATTATGAGCTACAGGATAAGATGCAGGAACAGGCGCGCTTCGCGGTCGTGAATCGTTACCCCGAAGAGAAGATTCGCGACATCATTTTCAAAGAGGTGCAGGATCTGGAAGTCCCCGTCAAGCGAGAGGAAATCAAGATTGTCTCCAACACCGGGGTGGTGAAGATTGCGATGGACTATACTGTTCCGATTGATTTGCTAGTTTACCGCTTCGATCTGCACTTCACGCCGTCCAGCGAGAATAAGGCCCTTTATTGAGGTAGGGGCGCCGCGGCTGTCCGTTTTCGATTCTTTGCCGGCAACCAAGCGCCGGGCAATACCGTCTTTCCCAGAGTGCGGTCTTGCGAGACAATAAGAGTTCAGCCCTCGGGAGCTAAGACTTGCGCATCCGCATTCAAAAGGGATTCTTCACTTCGACTATCGGCCTGACCATTCTGGGCACTGTCTTCGCCATCTTTCTGATTGCTGGCGGAGTCTTCACTTACTATTACATGAAGTACTCGCGCATGATCGATGCGCGGCTCTCCGGCAACGTCCTGCAGAACAGCACGCAGATTTTCTCCGCGCCGGAACATATCTCGGCAGGCCAAGCCTGGGGACCGGAGGATCTGACCGGATATCTCACCCGCGTGGGATACCGCCCGCTCCAGGATGAAAACGCCATCGGCCAATTCACGGTGCAAGCGAACACCGTCGATATCCGGCCCTCCAAGCTTTCCTATTTCGGGGGGAACAACGCTTTGGCGGTCCAATTCCGGGGAAAGAGCATTCGATCCATCAAACCACTGGCCGGCGGAACCGAACTTGATGCCGCTGAAATCGAACCGGAGCTCATTACCAATCTTTTTGACAGCGCGCGTGAGAAGCGGCGGCCCGTGCGCTATGAAGATTTGCCGGTAATGCTGGTAGACGCGATCCTTTCCGCCGAGGACAAGCGGTTCTTCGAACATGGAGGCTTTGACTTCATCCGCATCGCGGGAGCGGCGTGGGCCGACATGCGGCACACCAGTCAGCATTACCAAGGCGCAAGTACCATCACCATGCAAGTGGCGCGCACGTTCTTTCTCTCGACCGAACGCAATTGGCGGCGGAAGCTGGCCGAAGCCATGATATCCGTCGAGCTCGAGCAACGCTTCAACAAACAGCAAATTTTCGAGCTGTATGCCAACGAAGTTTATCTGGGAGACCGCGGGAGCTTTGGCATTCGCGGGTTTTCCGAGGCCAGCGTCGCCTATTTCGGAAGGGATTTGAGGCAGCTGACGCTATCCGAATGCGCGTACCTCGCGGGGATCATTCGTGCGCCGAATTATTATTCGTCGGCCGACCGACACCCAGAGCGTGGAGTGCAGGCGCGGGATCGCGTTCTGACGCAGATGCTGGACAACAAATACATCAACGACGAAGACCTGAAGGAAGCGAAGCTCGCGCCGCTGAAGATTATCCGGACATCGACGTCCGGGAGTGAAGCGCCCTACTTCATCGACATGGTGAAAGACCACCTGCTCGACAAATACTCCGAGAACGAACTGCTAAGTGAGAATTTCCGGGTTTACACGACACTCGATCCTGCTTTGCAGCGCGCCGCGGCCGCCGCCGTCGATGCGGGGATGAAGAATGTGGACTTGCTCTTAGCGAAGAAATACGACAAGTGGCGGCGCGAGCAGGCTAAGAAGGGAAGTAGCGAGCCGATCCCGCAGGCGCAAGTTGCGTTGGTCGCGCTGGATCCCCGGACTGGGGAAATCAAAGCAGTCATTGGCGGCCGCGATTACGGGCAGAGCCAGCTCAATCATGCGCTGGCGCATCGCCAGCCCGGGTCAGTGTTCAAACCCTTTGTTTATGCCGCAGCACTTGACAATGCCGTTGACGGCGTGCAGCCCATCATCACGCCCGCCACGACGATCGACGATGAGCCGACGACTTTTGAATTCGACGGCAAGGAATACACCCCGAATAACTATGGAGAGAAATTCATGGGGCGCGTCACCGTGCGCGACGCGCTGACGAATTCTCTCAACGTCGCGACCGTCAAAGTCGCGGAACTCATCGGCTACGGCCGTGTCGTGCAAGTCGCGCGGAAAATGGGACTCGGCACGAACATTCAGCCGACACCGGCCGTTGCCCTCGGCGCTTATGAAATGACGCCGATCGACGTCGCAGCGGGATACACAACCTTTGCCACCATGGGCACGCGAGCGGAGCCGCAATTTCTGCGCATCGTTGTCAACGCGGACGGCACGCCACTGGAAAAGTTCACGCCGCAAACGCACCTGGCGTTGGATCCACGAGTCACGTTTCTTGTTGACAGCCTGCTGAAAGACGTCATGAACCGTGGCACGGCCGCGGGAGTCCGCGCTCGCGGCTTCACCCTGCCTGCTGCCGGAAAAACCGGCACGTCCCGCGACGGATGGTTCGCTGGATTCACTTCCAACCTCCTGTGCGTGATCTGGATTGGCTTTGATGACAATCGTGACCTGGGCATTACGGGTGGCATTGTGGCCGCGCCGATCTGGGCGGACTTCATGATTCGGGCCACATCGCTCGCGCAATATCGGGACGTGAAGGATTTTACGATGCCAGACGGCGTGCAATCCGTGCTCATCGATCCTGAAACCCTGCAGCTGGCGACGGCCAATTGTCCAACGACCCGGGAAGAGGTCTATGTAGCAGGCTCGGCACCGACCGTATACTGCGAACTGCATGGTGGCCACAATCTTTTCACTTCCGCGGGCTCCGTCCTCTCGCGAGTCTTTGGTGGCGAACCCAAGACACCTCAGACAGATGCAAATGGCAAGCCGATTACAACCTACGACCCGAACCGGCCGCCCAATGCGACCGGCCAGGGCCCGGCCGATCCCTCGGCGCAGTCCGGCGAAAAGAAAAAGAACCCTTTACAGAAGATTTTTGGTATCTTTGGGGGTAAGAAGAAGGAACCCGACAAGGCTAAGCCGAAGCCGGAGAAGGGAGACTCGCCATGATCAGAATTAGAATGGCGTTTCCTGCTGTCGTTCTCCTCCTCACTCTTTCGATATCCTCCGCGGGACAGACTTTCGTTGAGACTCCAGGTGAGGACTATCGAGAGGCGGCGATTTCCTATAAACGTCTTGCCGACCAGAACCCTGAAAATCCGGTGTATTTGAATAAGCTTGGGATTGCCCTGCACCAGCAGGCGGCTTTGGGGGCGGCGCTGAAGTATTACGAACGCGCCTCGAAGGTTGACCCGTCTTATGCCGATGCGCAGAACAACATCGGGACAATTTGGTATCAGCGGAAGAAGTACGGCCGGGCCATCAAGGCGTATCAAAAAGCGATCAATATTCGTAGTGATATGGCCGTCCTACACAGCAACCTCGGCTACGCCTACTTTGGCGACAAAAAATATGAGCAGGCCATCTCCTCGTTCCGTCAAGCGCTGTCGCTGGATCCACAGCTCTTCGAGCACAACAGCTCCAGGAATGGGTCGATTTTGCAGGACCGCTCCGTGAGTGACCGAGGACGATTCTATTTCCTGCTTGCAAAGTCGTTCGCGGAGGCGGGTAACTTGGAGCGTTGCCTGATTTATCTGCGAAAGGCCAAAGACGAAGGTTACAAAGAGCTGTCGGCCGTGAAATCCGATCCCTCTTTTGCGGCAGTGTTGAAGGATCCCGCGGTACAGGAAGTTCTGGCTCCCAAGCCCACCGACAGCACGCAACCCTGAACTGATCTCGGTCCCACGATTTCAGACTCGCTGCGCACCTCCAGGCGCGAAACGAGCCCTCGTGTCTGCTACAATGCAACAGACATGGAGCGCCCTTTCTTCAGTGCGCGTTATCTGGTCCTACTCTCCGTCGCCTTCACTTTTGGAACCACCTCGGTTGCTCCGCAGAAATCTGCTCCATCCCCTCGCACGGGTTCGGTCGCTGCTCATCAGCAGGGAATCTATTTGGTTTTTCCTTTTGAAAATGCGGGAGCGTCACCAAGATTGGATTGGCTCGGCGAGGGCCTCGAGGAACTAACCATCCAGCGGCTGTCAGCAGCCGGAGAACAAGTATATTCTCACGCCGGCAGGCTTGCCGAATTGGAACGGAACGGCCTGCTCCGCTCTTCGAAACTCAGCCGCGCGACCATGCTCCATATTGGTGAAGACCTGGACGTGGATTTTGTGGTATTTGGCAGATTCGCGGCCAAGGGCACCTCGCTCACCATCGAGTCACGGATCTTAAAGGTGAGTCCAGCCCGATTGCTCCCGGCATTGCGAGAAACCAGTATTTTGGATTCGCTCATGGACTTGCACTCCCGGCTGGTTTGGCGAATGCTCTCCGCAAACGATCACAACCATGCACAGAGTCTTGCGGAGTTCACGAAACGCCAGCATCCGCTGCGTCTCGATGCCTTTGAGCATTACATTCGCGGGCTTCTGGCGAGTGAAGATGACGCTCGTTTGCGCGAATTGCGCGAAGCTGCGCGCCTCGAACCGGAATGGCCGGAACCCGGCTTCGCGCTGGGCGAGGCGTATTTCGCGCGTCGCGACTGCGCTTCCGCCCTTCCTTGGTACGCGCGAGTCCCAAAGACTCACAACCACTATGTGGAATCGATTTTCGCCACAGGCGTTTGCCTGCTTCTCCTCGGCCAGCCAGACCATGCTGAGGAAGTGTTCACTTCGTTGCAGGAGGCTCTGAAGAACAGCATGGTCGCCGGAGCGGACCTGCCGGAAATTCTGAATGATCTGGCGATTGCGAGGGCAAGACAGGGCAAGACGTCCGCGGCACAAACGGATCTGCGACGCGCGGGCGAGCTGGATCCCGACGATGACGACTATCCATTCAACCTTGGCCTGCTTGCGCTACAGGCCAATGATGCCGCCACGGCGGCAGGTTATTTCGGCGAAGCCGCGGAACGCGAACCGGACAACGCGGAGGATCGGGCGCTGCTGATCCTGTCACTGGAAAAGGCCGGTAAGAAGACTGAAGCGGACCAAGAACGCGAGACGGCGAACGAGACCTTTGGCCCGAACGGACTCCCTGCGATTCGCCTGGACGCCAAAAACGAAACTGTGACGCAGCTGAATCGCATCAAGACCGAGCTCGACGTCACGGCCCTTCGAGCGGAGATCGAATCGGCCGGGCCTGCCCCAAGCGCGGTGGCTTCCGATTCTTCCGACAACACGTCCGTGATACGCCTGCGACGCGGCCGGCAAGAGCTCTCCGCCGGACACGCCGCCGCCGCGGAGAAGGAATTTCGGGCCGTTCTCTCCGCCGATCCCAGCAGCCCCGCAGCGCACCGCGGGCTTGCGGAAATTGACCGCCGCCAGGGCAAGATGGATGATGCGGTCAAGGAGTTGCAGGCTTCGCTGGAAGCGCGGGATTCCGCGGTTGTTCGAACGACACTGGCGAAAATATACCTCGAGCAGAAAAAACTGGACTTCGCGCGAGCGGAAGTCGAGAAAGCGCTAAAGCTGGCGCCGAACTATGCTGAGGCCAAACAACTGCTAGAACATTTGAAGAATTTCAAACCAAACGGGAAAAAACCAGGTGGAGGTGCGCTATGAGCGATTGGTTCTATGAGAGGAAGCGCTCGTTTTATGCCAAGCGCGCCGAATTTGTTGTGATCTCCTGCCTTCTGTACGTCCTGTGTGCCAGCACGATTTTCTTCCTGATGCCTTCGGTCGCCGCGGACGAGCACTCGCCCAGTCCTCTCGTTCTTGAACTGAGGCTCGAGGGAGTAGTCGATCCCATCTTGGCGACCTACATTGATGAAGGACTTGTCGATGCGGCGAGCCGTCACGCAGCACTTGTGTTGATCACCATGGACACACCAGGCGGACTTAGCGTTTCGATGCAAGACATCATCCAGCACATCCTCGCTTCTTCCGTGCCGGTTGCCGTGTATGTTTCGCCGACGGGCGGGCGAGGAGCCTCTGCGGGCTTTTATATTCTTCTTTCCGCGGATATCGCCGCGATGGCCCCGGGGACGCATACAGGGTCGGCCACACCGGTCATGGCCATCGGTGGTTTTCTGCCCATGCAGATTGATGATGCATTTCGAAAGAAGATCAACGCGGATGCCACGGCGTTTCTGAGGAGTTTCACGGAGAGACGCGGGCGCAACCCGGCGCTGGCGGAGAAGGCCATCACGGAAGGCAGCGCTTACACGGAAAAGGAAGCCCTGGACGGGAAAATGATCGATCTGATCGTCAATTCGCCCGACGAGCTCGTTCGGCAACTGGACGGTCGGACGATCAAGCGATTCGAAGGCGCCCAGGTGAAGCTCTCGCTGAAGAATGCGGCGCGCAAACCGTTTGAACTTTCGGCCCGGCAGAAGTTTCTTGCGCGCATTGTCGAGCCCGATGTTTTCTTTGTGCTGCTGATTCTCGGTGTTCTTGGTGTTTACACAGAGTTCACACATCCCGGAGTGATCGCTCCAGGAGTCATCGGCGGTATTTGCCTGATTCTCGCGCTGTACGCCATGAATTTTCTGCCCATCAATCTTGCGGGCGTGTTCCTGATTCTACTGGCTCTCGCGTTTTTCATACTCGAGGCCAAAGCCCCAAGTCATGGCGTGCTGGCCCTCGGCGGAGTAGTGTCTATGTTTCTGGGCGCGATCTTTCTAATCCGCTCGCCGCTCACGCCCGGTGGAGTGAGCATCGGCGTGGCGCTGGCGGGCACGCTTCCCTTCGCGGTGCTTGCCGTGGTTCTGATGCGGCTGGTGTTGCGGTCGCGCCGCTGGAAAACGGCAACGGGAAAGGAAGAGTTGATTGGCTCGCTTGGAGTCGCGGTTGCGCCGCTGCCTGCGGGCGAGGAGGGAATGATTCGCGTGCATGGCGAGCTGTGGCGGGCTGAATCAGCGCGGGCCGTGCCGGAAGGCGAGACCGTCCGAATCTTGCGTGTCGAAGGACTGAAGCTGTACGTTGAGCCGGCCAATGTGGCTGTTTCAGCGACGAAATAGGAATTCTCACGTTCAGGAGGAGAACATGGAAATTGGCTTTGTTGGGATTGCGTTAATCGTCGGCCTCGGGCTCATCTGGTTTTGGAATTCGCTGTACATCATCAAGGAGTGGGAGCGAGGCGTGGTGCTGCGGCTCGGCCGCATGTTGCCGCAAGCGAAGGGGGCCGGCCTCAACCTCGTTTTCTGGCCCATCGAGACGCTCACGCGTATGACCATGCGCATCGAAACGCTGGACGTTCCGCCGCAGGACATCATCACGCGCGACAATATCTCCGTGAAAGTGAACGCTGTTTGCTACTTCCGCGTCGTCGACGCCAATCTCGCGCTCTCGCAGGTACAAAACTACACCTACGCGACTTCGCAACTTGCCCAGACGACCATCCGCAGCGTCGTCGGCCAGTTCGAGCTTGACGAAATCCTCGCCCAGCGTGACAAAGTCAACGCCAAGCTGCAACAGATTCTCGACACGGAAACCGAAC
>WNFD01022655.1_pt1 | contig 10658 bp, 6 predicted proteins | sample 5400491 | NCBI WGS metagenome assembly WNFD01 (sample SAMN13153343, study PRJNA577476) | soil metagenome | isolation source: 120 cm saprolite under Douglas fir tree site 2 hole 2 replicate 2 | place: USA:California | collected 2015-04-18 | reverse complement strand
CAATACGGCTTCGTCTGCCGACAGACGTTGGCCTTCGGTCCACGCGTCCGCCGCTTGAGCCCGCGTCAACCGTTGCCGGGCCGATTCCAACAGGCGCTGCATCCGTTCGGCAGATGCAGGGGACCGTGGTGCGCGAATCGCCTCGCGCTGCACCGTCGCTGCGGCCACGAGGCGAATGACCAGCCCCGGCTGGTCCTGGACCGCGGCCAGCTCGGCAAAGCCTTCGAGCGCATAGGCGAGCCCCCACGGATCTTCGAGCTGTTGCCACAAGGCGAGGCTCTCTTCACGCAACGCGAGCGCCGTGGCGTAGTCAACCTGCTGGTGGGCGACGTCGCCGAGATCGCCGAGCGATGTCGCCGTGCCGCGCCGATCGCCCAGCTCGCGGCGAATTGCCAGGCTCTGCTCGTGCAGCGCGTGCGCGGCGGCGAAATCACCCTGGTAGTAGGCGGCCCGGCCGAGATTGTTCAGGACCAGCGCCTCCCACCCTCGGTCGCCCAGCTCGCGGCCGATGCCCAGGGCTTCCTCGTACAGCGACCGGGCGGCTGCATAGTCGCCGAGGCAGCGCACGGTCAGCCCGAGCTTGTTCAGCGCCTGGCCGACCCCGTGCTGATCGTTTAGCTGGCGCAGGATGCTCAAGCTCTCCTCGAACAGCTGCTGCGCAGTGACGTAGTCGCCCAGCTGATGGGCAACGTCGCCGAGCTGGCCGAGCGAGCGGGCGACTGCCGGCAAGTCGTTCAGCTCGCGCCCGATATCGAGGCTTTCCGCGTGCATCGCGCGCGCTGCGGCGTAGTCACCCTGCTCGTAGGCCAGGCGCCCACTGCCCGCGAGCAGCTTGGCTTGCGCCGCCGTGCGACTTTGCGAGCCGACCAGAATGCGCAGCTCCGAAAGCCAGGTGCGGCCTTCGCGCGGATGGCCGCGGGTCGACCAGAACTGCCACAAGGCTCCGCCCAGGCGGGCGCCCATGTCCAGAGCGCGATGGTCGATGCACCAGCGCAGGGCGGCGCGCAGGTTGTCGTGCTCGTGCTCGAGGCGCTCGAGCCACTGTGCCTGGTGCGGGCCGACCAGCTCGCGCTCGGCCGCTTCGGCCAGCTCGAGGCAGTACTCGGCGTGTCGGAGCTGGGTGTCGTCCAGCTCGCCGCTGGCAGTGAGCTGCTCCAGGGCGTACTGCCGCACCGTTTCGAGCATGGTCAGCCGCGTCTCGGGGGTCTGCCGATCCTGGCGCACCAGGCTTTTGTCGAGCAGCGAGGCGATCCCGTCGAGCGGCGGCGTGCCGACGATCCGCTCGACCGCGTCGAGCGTGCAGCCGCCGACAAAGACTGCCATCGACCGCAGCAGGCGTTGCTCGTGCGGCGGCAGCAGCAGATAACTCCAGTCCAACGCGGCGCGCAGAGTGTGATGTCGATCGGGCCGGTCCTGGGTGTCGGCGCGCAGCAAGTCGAAGCGGCGCTCCAGCCGCGCCAGGATTGCCGCTGGCGAGAAGAGCTTGACCCGCGCCGCCGCAAGCTCGAGCGCCAGCGGCAGCCCATCCAGGCGAACGCAGATCTCGGCGATCGCGGCGGCATTGGCGGCAGTCAATCGAAAGTCCGGGGTGACTGCCTGGGCGCGTTCGAGGAAAAGCGCGACCGACGGCACGAGCGACAACTCGTCTAACGATGGCAAGCGCCGCAGGTCGGGTAGGCCCAGTGGCGGCACGGCCACCTCGTGCTCCCAGCGGAGGCGGAGTGTTGCGCGGCTGGTCGTGAGCACCTTGAGCGTGGGGCAGGCGGCGAGCAAGTCGGCGATGTGCGGCGCGGCGTCGACCACCTGTTCGAAGTTGTCGAGCACCAGGAGCAGGTACTTGTCCTGCAGGGCAGCCTTGAGGTCGTCCAACAGGCTCGACCCATCGACCTCCTCCTGGACACCCAACGCCCGAGCGATTTCCGGGATCACCAGGCTGGGATCGCTGATCGGCGCCAGATTGACCAGGAACGCGCCATCGCGAATCGCCTCGAACAGCTCGCCGGCTGCTTCGAGCGCCAGCCGCGTCTTGCCGGTCCCGGCCGGGCCGGTGAGGGTCAGCAAGCGCACGTCCGGCCGCATCAGCCGATCGCGCACCAGTTGAATCTCCTGGTCGCGGCCAATCAGCGGCGTGGGCTGGGCGGGGATGCCCTGGCCGGGCGGGCGCAGGTGGGCGAGGTTGGTCGTCTGCCGCGCGCGGGTGGCCCGCGCCAGCAGGTTTTGGGCGCTGTGCCGGGCGCGACTGGGCCGAGTCGGCGGGTGGCCCTTAGATAATGCCATCGGCGTGCAAGCGCGCTCGTTCATCGTCGTCGAGTCCGAGCAGCTCGCCGTAGATCTGGTCGTTGTGCTCGCCCAGGCGTGGTCCGACGAAGCGCACCTCGCCCGGCGTGCGCGAAAAGCGGGGCTGAATCGCGGGCATGGGTACAGGACCGATGTCCGGGTCCTCGGGGTGAATGATGTCGCCGCGAGCCAGGTACTGCGGGTCGGCAAAGATGTCCGCGATGGAGTAGATCGGGCTCACCGGCACACCCGCGGCGTCCAGGATGCGCTGGGATTCCTCGGCCGTGTGCTCCCCGAACCAGCCGGCTACGGCCGCGTCGACGTCGTCGGCGTGGGCGGTGCGCTGCGGATTGCTGGCGAACCGCGGATCAGACGCCCACTCCGGATGGCCCATCGCCTCGGTCATGCGCAGCCAAACACGATCGGTGGACACGCTCAGCACCATGTAGCGATCATCGGCAGTTCGGTAGCTGCCGATCGGCGACGATTGACCAGTGCGATTGCCCATCCGCTCGCGAATGCGTCCGTTCTTGCCGTAGGCCGGCACGACGGCTTCGAGCAGCCGGAAGACCGATTCGTACAGCGACACGTCGACCCACTGGCCACCCTGGCCGTTGCGTTCGCGCTCGAGCAGCGCCGTAGTGGCGCCGAGCGCGCCGAACAGACCGGCTAGATAGTCGGCCAGCGCGATCGGCACGGTGATCGGCGGTCGGTCGGGGAAGCCGGTGATGTACGTCAACCCGCCCATGGCCGCGGCGGGCGTACCGAAGCCCGCCTTGTCGCGGTAAGGCCCGTCCTGACCGTAGCCGGAAACGCGCACCAGCACGACGTCCGGGTTAGCGGCCTTCAGCGTCTCGTAGCTGAGGTCCCAGCGTTCGAGTGTGCCGGGTCGAAAGTTCTCCATGATCGCGTCGCTGCGCTTGACAAGCTCGAGAAAGATCTCGCGGCCGCGCGGTACGCGCAGGTCAAGAGTAATCGAGCACTTGTTGCGACCCAGGACCGACCAGTACAGCGAACGGTTCGCGTACATGGGTGCCACGTTGCGCAGCGTGTCACCCTGGCCGGGCAATTCGACCTTGATCACCTCTGCCCCGAAATCGGCCAGCAAAGCAGCGCCAAAGGGCGCGGCAATCATGGTCGAGATGTCCAGGACGCGCATGCCACGCAAGGGTCCTGTCGTGCCTTCAACGTGATCCGGCATTGCCGCGAGACTCGATGCTACCCTCCTGCGGACATGCCGCGGATGCGCCTGGTTATGCTCGGAGTGGTGGTGGCGGCCGTCGCGGGCCTCGTGCTGACAGGTGCCGTCCTGGTCCGTACGCGCGCTCGCGCCCAGGCCGATTGGTTCCAGGGCAAGAATCTGACCCTGGCGCCCGTCGTCAAGGGATTCAAGGAACCGACATTTGTCGCGGTACCCTCGGACGGCAGCAAACGCTATTTCGTACTCGAGCGCGCTGGCCGGGTGCGCATCGCCGATGCCAACGGCCAACTGAAACCAACACCCTTTTTGGATTTGAGCCAGGACACCTCGACGAGTACCGAACAAGGTCTGGTCGGTCTGGCGTTCCATCCGGCGTTTGCGCAGAACGGCTACGTGTACATCGACTACACCGCCGCTGATTCGACCGTACGCATCGTGCGCTATACGGTGAGCCCCGATCACCCTGACGTGGTTGATCCAGCCACCGCCATGACCGTGATGGACATCCGTAAACAGAGCAAGTACCACAACGGCGGCACGCTCGAATTCGGGCCAGATGGCTACCTGTACATCTCGCTGGGCGATGACGAGCAGTCGGAAAAAGCACAAGACCTGACGTCGATCTTCGGCAAGATGCTACGAATCGACGTTGATTCGGCTGAGCCTTACGCGATTCCGCCGTCAAATCCCTTTGTCAGCCAGGCCGGTGCACGCGGCGAGATCTGGTCGTACGGGTTGCGCAATCCGTGGCGGTTCAGTTTTGATCGCACCACCGGCGACATGTGGGTCGGCGACGTAGGTGACGCAAAATGGGAAGAGGTTGATTTTCAGCCGGCCAACAGCCAGGGGGGCGAGAATTACGGCTGGCCAATGCTGGAGGGCAACGAATGCGTGATTGCCGAGCACTGCCATGATCCGGGGCTCGTGGCGCCGCTCGTGACGTACGGCCACGACATGAACTGCGCGGTGATGGGCGGCTACGTCTATCGCGGCCAGACGGCACCTGGACTCGCCGGCAGCTATCTGTTCGGCGACCTGTGCACCGGCGGCGTCTTTACGCTGCGCGGCAGCGCCGAGCAGGGCTGGAAGCGCCTCGAGCTGGGCTTTCAGCCCATCAAGATCGACTCTTTCGGTGAGGATCCGAACGGTGACGTCTACGTCGTCGATATGCAAGGCGGGGTGATCTATCGCATCATGGACGGCGCAGTTCCCAACTAATGATCGTGCGTCCGGCCGTCCGCGGCGACGCTGAAGCGATCGCGCGGATCTATACGCAGGGAATTGAAGAACGCATCGCTACGTTCGAAACCGAGCCGCGCTCGACCGAAGACATGGTCGCCTATCTGGCGGAGCGCGAAGGCAAGTACCCGGTCATCGTCGCCGAGCAGGACGGGCAAGTTGTGGCCTGGGCCGCGGCAGGCTCGTACCGGTCGCGAGAGTGCTACGCGGGCGTGTGCGAATTCTCGGTCTACGCTGACCGAGCCGCCCGCGGCTCGGGTGCCGCCCAGGCTGCCCTGCAAGGCCTGATTGACGCGTGTACAGCTCGGGGCTTCTGGAAACTACTCTCGCGCATTTTTCCCGAGAATGCACCCAGCCGCGGGCTGTGCCGCAAGGTCGGCTTTCGGGAGGTCGGCGTGTATTACCGACACGCGAAGCTGGACGGCCAGTGGCGCGACACGGTGATCGTCGAACGCCTGCTCGGCGATGCGGCTGAGCTACCCGGATGAAGGTCACGTACTGGTATTGGGCCGGTGGCCTCGCGGCCGCCGTCGCCGCGGGGCTGGCGATGTGGTTTATCCGCGCGGTCCTGCAGATTCGCTCGATTCCTGAGCGCATCCTCGAGTGGCTGCTGCTATTTGTGCCACTGGACGTCTTCGAGTCCGCACTGCAGCGTTTCGGCTTCAGCGCCAAGGTGTATTCGCTCTATGTGGCCGTGGCGATCATGCTCGGTCTGCTGGCGTGGCTTGGCGCACTTGCGTTGCGTCGGCGCTGGCCAGTGCTCGCCTTGCTCGGGCTAGGTCTGGGGCTGTGGCTATTCACGATGGTGGTGATCATGCCGCTGACCAGCGCCGGGTACTTTGCGATGGCGCTACTCGAAGGCACGCGGGCCACCATTGGCGGGTACCTGGGGGTTGGCCTGATGTACGGCGCAGTGCTGACGCTGATCCGCGTCTACCTGGTCCCGCGCCGAACGGGCGATGACATTCGCCTCCCCGGCGGTCAGGAAGTGCCGGCGCGGCGCTATGCGCTGTCGCTCTTCGGCGGCAGTGTTGCGGTGCTGGCTGTCAGCTATGTGCTCGAGCTGCTCGTGCCGCATCGCACCGGGCTGCCGACGATCGTGGTGGCCGATCCGCAGGAGCCCGTTCCATCGGGTGGTCTGAACGAGGCGAATCCGCATCCGAACGCGGTGTCGTCGCCAAGTGCGGTGGCGGCGCCCGCAACTGGCACGCAAACACCGCCGACGCCCAAGCCCGCGATCCCGGGCTTGCCTGAGCCCGCCAGCCGTTCGTTGCAGCGCGACCAGGATGGGGCGGTACTGCCGTCGGGGCGCCGCCCGGGCGAGCTGGCCGACGCGGTGACCACCAACGACAACTTCTACATCGTGACCAAGAACGCCGGTGGCGACCCGCTGATCCATCCCTCAGATTGGCGACTGGTAGTCGACGGCGAAGTCGAGCGGCCCTTCCAGCTGGACTACAGCGCGCTGACCAAGCTGCCCACCGTCGAGGTCGTCAAGACCCTGGAGTGCATCAGCAATCTCGTCGACAAGTGCGAGCTCGCGCCGTTCGGCTGCGACCTGATCAGCACCGCGCGGTGGAAGGGCGTGCGCGTGTCCGACGTCCTGGGCCTGGTCGGTGGCGTCAAGCCCGGCGCGACGTTCCTGGCCACGATCTCGGCCGACGAGTACACCACCGCCGTGCCGCTCGATGTGGCCATGTCGCCCGATGCATTGCTCGTGTTCGAGATGAACGGTCAGGTCCTGCCGCGCGAGCATGGCTACCCGGCGCGGCTGTTGATCCCCGGCCGGTATGGCATGAAGAGCGCCAAGTGGGTCGTCGCGTTGCGGCCGATGCGGCGCGAATTCGTCGACTGGTACGGCCAGCGATCGTGGAGTCGTGAAGCGCTGGTCAAGACAATGACGCGCATCGACGTGCCGCCGCGCGATGGCCGGCTGCAGCCTGGCCGACAGCGCATCGCCGGCGTGGCGTATGCGGGCAATCGCGGCGTTCAGCAGGTCGAGTTCAGCGCCGACGGCGGCGATACCTGGCAGAAGGCTGACCTGGTTGATCCCGCTGGCGGCCGCGATTCGTGGGTGCGCTGGCAGGGCAGCTTCACCATCGCCGCCGGTGCCGACATGACGCTCATCGCTCGCGCTACGGACGGCACCGGGGCCCTACAGTCCGAGCCGTTCAGCCTGGCCCAACCCGATGGCGCCGGCGGCTGGAACACGATCAACGTCAAAGGTGCGCCCGCCGGTTAATCCTCATGGCCCGCCTGGCGCTCGAGTCCGCCCCTAAATACGCTGCCAAAGCCATGGCCACGGTCCGCATTGGCACCTCGGGGTGGTCGTACAAGCACTGGGAGAAGGTCTTCTACCCAGACAAGCTGCCCGCGAACGAGCACCTCGCCTTCTATGCGCAACATTTTTCAACGGTCGAGATCAACTACTCCTACTACCAGCTCCCGCCGCGGACCGCGTTTGAAACCTGGCGCTCGAACACGCCCGACGACTTTGTCTTCGCGGTCAAAGCCAGCCGCTATTTGACGCACATGAAGAAGCTCAACGAGCCGGCGGAGCCGCTGCAGCGGCTGCTGCACAATGCGGGCGGGCTCGGGCCCAAGCTCGGCCCGGTGCTCTTTCAGTTCCCGCGCCGCTGGAGGCTCAATCTTTTACGCTTGCAGGAGTTCTTCGCGGCACTCGAGCAGCTTCCACCGCATCGCTACGCGTTCGAGTTCCGGCACGACAGCTGGCTCGTCGGTGACGTCTATGCGCTGTTGAAACAGCACAACGCCGCGCTGTGCTTGCCGGTTGGCTGGAACATCCCACTGGACATCCACGTGCCGGCAGATTGGACGTACATTCGCTTCCACGGTGGCGCCCGCAGCATCGCGTTCGCCGACGACGAGCTCCAACCATGGGCTGAGCGCATTCGCCGCTGGCGCGCCGACGGCCTCGACAGCTACAGCTACTTTAACAACGACACGATCGAGAATGGCCGCGCCCCCGCCATCGACAACGCCCGCCGGCTGCGCGAGCTCGTTAGCCCCTAGAGACCTCCTCGCCGTGGCATGCTTGAATGCATGCCGATTCCGCTTCTTCCTTTCGGCCGCACGGGCCATCAGAGCACGCGCATCATTTTCGGAGCGGCGGCGCTGGGCCGCGTCTCGCAGGACGTGGCCGATCAGGCGCTCGAGGTGCTCCTGGAGCACGACATCAACCACATCGACGCCGCGCGCAGCTACGGCGACGCCGAGCTACGCATCGCCCCGTGGCTCAAGCGGTACCCCGATCGCTTCTTCCTGGCGACGAAGACCGGCAAGCGCAAGGCGGACGAAGCGCGCGAGGAGCTGCACCAATCGCTTGACCGGCTGGGCGTCGACCACGTCGACCTGTGGCAGCTGCACAACCTGTCCGATCCGATCGAGTGGGACACCGCGCTCAGCCCAGGCGGTGCCATTGACGCCGCGGTCGAGGCGCGTGAACAAGGCCTGGTGCGCGCGATTGGCGTCACAGGCCACGGCGCGCAGATCGCCGCGACCCATCGCCGTAGCCTGCAACGCTTCGACTTCGACTCGGTGCTGCTGCCCTACAACTACACGACCTACAAATCCAGCTACTACGCGAGCAACTTCGACGCGCTGCAGGCCACCTGCCAGGAACGCAACACGGCGATGCAGACCATCAAGTCGATGGCCTACCGACCGTGGATGGGTCGCCCACGTTCGGCGACGACGTGGTACGAGCCGCTCGAGGACCCGGCGGACATTCAGCAAGCGCTGGATTGGGCGCTTGGCCGCGACGGGATTTTTGTGATCACCAGCGGCGACGTGAACCTGCTGCCCAAGATTCTCACCGCGGCCGAAAGCACGTCAGGCCAACGCCCGTCGGACGCTGACATGGAGCGGATGGTCGAGCGACTGCAGATGGAGCCGCTGTTCGTCTAAAGGCGAACAAACTCGTACGGGGACATCAACCACATCGACGCCGCGCGCAGCTATGGCGACGCGGAGCGCGGCGACCGAGAGAGGTGCAACCGCACCTCGTATCGGTCGCCGCTCGCACGTGAGACCTAGTGGTCGTGTGGGTCGGCGTTCAGGAACGTCGGCAGACGATTCGCTATCCCGGCGGCGCCTGAGGCTGGGACGCACAGGATCCGGTCGGCGGCAATGGTTCGACCACCGCCGGGCAAGCTCGGACCAACAGGCACTCCGCTGTCGTCACCTTGCTGGCCATTTGCGACACAGATGCTCGGATGATCGAACGGCGCCTGCTCGTGCGCCACGCGCTCGTCGGTCAGCGCGATCAGGAAGTTGACCAGGTCACGCTTGTCCCGCTCGGCGAGCCCAAGGGGTTTGATGTTCTCGTCAACCTGGGCGCTGTTGAAGTCGCCGCCGCGATTGTAGAAGTCGACCACCTGCATGAGCGTGGCCTGCCCACCGTTGTGGAAGTACGGGCCAGTCAACTCGACGTTGCGTAAGCCAGGGGTCTTGAACGCGGCTTCCACGGCGGCGCCTTCGCAGTTGCCGGTCCCGCCGACGGGAGCGGTCAAGCCGAACGGCGCTTCGGCAGAAGGCACCTTGGTTTGGAAGCTGTCAATGCCTAACCCGGCCAGCACCGTTTCGGAGAACGAGTTGTTGAATGGGTCGAGACCGGCCACGCCCACGTCGTCAGCGTTCGGGCGAACACCAGTGTTGAGGAAGCCCTGGTCATAGATCCGGCACGCCGGCGCCGCGACGGGATTGCGAACGATCATTCGCTCGAGCCGCGAGCTTTGAATGTTGCGGGGGTTGGCATTCGAGGTTTCAGCGCCGCCGTGGCAGGTGATGCAGCGGGCATCGGCTGGCTTGCCGGTCGAGAGATTGACGTTGATGGTTTTCGTCCCCGTGGGATCTGTTGGATCTGGTGCGACGCCACCGAAGCTCTGAAAGATGTTCAGACCGCGCTTGGCCGAATCGCTCAGACGGTCACTGTTTTTTGCGGGCGCATTCAGGAACTGATCGACCGGGCTGTTGTCGGCGACCAGTGTCTCCATGTACGCCTTGAGCGACAGGCCCCAGAACAATGAGAAGTTGGCTTCCATCTGGGTATAAGTCGAGCCGTTGATGGCGATCCCTTGGCGGGAAGACCACAACTGCGAGCTAAAGGCCTTCTGGACCATGTCGCGGTAGCGAATGTTGCTGCTGACACCCGTGGCCGAAGTACCGAGGCGACCAAGGACGCTGTCATTGGGCGCGACAACTTGCAGTGCGAGCGGCCGCAATCCCAGCATTTTGTGGCCTACGTCCGGGAACGTGCGATTTTCGCAGGACATCTCGAAGTTGCTCAGCGGCGGCCCAACGGCTTGCGACGCCAAACTGGCGAACTTGATGGATATCCCCTGAGCCGTCAGTGTGTTGTTGGCGAATCTGTAAATCACCGCGTTCGGGTCGCGTGCACCAAACGGGTTGGCGCCATTGAAGACGTCCTGCGCTCGGCCATCCCAGAAATTGCGGTTGTTGAAGACCGCGTTGATCATTGTCGGCGTGTTGCGCGGCTCGACTTTGCGCACGTTGATATCGCCGATGTGGAACCCATCTGGGTCGGCCACCGAGCGACACACGTCCGGCACGCTCGGCACACGATTGGGGTTGTTCAAGATCGGCGTGCTCCCGACCGCGGTGAACTTGCGGTTGAACACACCGGCCGAGCCGACGACGTCGTTGCTGTCCTGGAGTACGGTTGACCCGCGCCGGTCACGGTTGGCCAGCAGGTGGCTGGGGAAGTCACCCTCGACGACCTTGTAGTTTGGCGTATCGGCACCACCAAACGAGTACGTGTTGTCCACCGGCGTGGCTTTGAGACCCGGACTTACGGCGTTGCGAATGCGCGGATCGGCCCCCGCACTGAAGTGGCATGAGCCACAGGCCTGACCATCACTGCCGACCTGTTGATCCCAGAACAGCGCTTTGCCCAGGGCGA
>WNFD01008816.1_pt1 | contig 10658 bp, 10 predicted proteins | sample 5400491 | NCBI WGS metagenome assembly WNFD01 (sample SAMN13153343, study PRJNA577476) | soil metagenome | isolation source: 120 cm saprolite under Douglas fir tree site 2 hole 2 replicate 2 | place: USA:California | collected 2015-04-18 | reverse complement strand
AAGTGGCAGTCGTGCCTCGGCATTATGTTGCGGAATCGGTGGTCGAAAGTCTTCGTCACCTAGTGGAAGGGAAGCGGGTGCTATTGTCGCGTGCCACAGTTGCCAGAGACGTTATCCCGCGCGAGTTGCGGAAGTTGGGGGCGGAAGTGGATGTGGTCGAGGCTTATGAAACGGCGATTCCGCAATCTTCTGGCGTACGTATCCGAGAATTGCTGAAGAATGAGAGCCAACGTCCGAACATGATCACCTTCACCAGTTCTTCGACTGTGCGCAACTTTGTGGCGTTGGTGGGCCAGAAACTATGCGGGCGAGGGCGCCCGCACCACACAGATTCATTTTCCGGAATCCAGTTCGCGTCTATTGGACCCGTGACTTCATCCACCTTGCGCGAGCTTGGGCTGTCGGTTGATATTGAGGCGAGGGAATACACCATTCCCGGACTGATTAAAGCGATTGCGGCGGCGCATCCCGGAAAACGCGGCTAGTTTTCTATTCGTTTAGTGAGCAACCGCAATCCGCGGGCGGGACGTGAGCTTTCAGAAATTCTGCCACGCGCTTGTAAGCATCAATCTGATTTTCCACTCGAGCGAAACCATGCCCCTCGTTCTCGTATACCTTGTACTCGACCACTCCGCCGCGTTTCTTGATGGCATCCACCACCTGCTGCGCTTCTGTCTTGGGACAGCGCGGATCGTGCCCACCAGCCAATAGCAGCAGCGGCGCCTTGACTCGGTCGATGAAGTTGATCGGCGAGCGATCCTCGATGGTCATGTATCCGCCGTAACTGCCACCCATGAGAATGAGCTTTTTGGGATCGACATAACCGGTCTGTTTGATCCAGTCCGCGGCGGCAAGCACGTCCTGTAAATCGCCACCACCCATGTCGAACAAATTCGCCTGCTGGAATTCTTTCCCGTACCCGGTTGAACCGCGATAATTGGGCGCGATCACAATGTAGCCCTGATTAGCCATGTACTGAATAATTCGGCTGAACGAGTTCACCGTCTGTGAGGTGGGCCCGCCATGCACATAGACAATTGCGGGACTGACCGCCTGGCGTGGCAGATTGTAGGGGACATAAACCAGAGCCGAGATCGTCCACTTGCCGTCGCGGCTGGGATAGTGAAGCAGAAAGGGTTCAACCATGTCTTGGGCGCGAACGCCGGCGACGAGCGCATACGTAATCTGGCGTGATTTACCATCGGCCAGCGAATAAATCCAAACATCGTTCGGCGCGTTGGGGCCGTTATGATAGTAGAGGAGCCGCGAGCCGTCGCGCGTGAACGCAGATTCGGCGCCGCCCACTTGGTTCACACCTTTCGGCAGCGGCAGGGAAGTCGTCTTGCCGGACGCGATGTCGTGCAAATAGATGTCAGTGTTGCCGTCGACATTGGCAGTCCATGTGATCGACTTGCTGTCGGATGAGAAATTGCCCCCACTGATCTCCCATTTATCTTGTGTGAGCCAGCTAATTTTCTTCGACGCGATGTCAAGAAGAGCGACGTTGTCGTAGCCATTGGCGGCATTCGCGGTGATGAGCAGTTGCTTACCGTCGGGAGAAAAATCGTTGGCACTGTAGAGTTGCTCTCCCTGGTGCGGTGTGAGCAGCGTACTTTTTCCGCTCGCAACCTCGGCGACGAAGATATTTGAATCGGTTCCCTTGGCTTGCTGTTGCGTGTAGACGATCCATTTGCCGTCCCGCGACCAGATCGGACTGACATTCATCTTGTTTTTAGCTGTGCCGGTGGTGAGATGACGGGTCTTGCGCATCAGCGTGTCGTAGACATCAATCTCGAATACGGAAGAGGTCTTCGGCTTGACCATGTAAGCCAGATAGCGTCCGTCGGGAGACCATGTAGGACTTTCTTCCGCGATCTCGCGCGTGTTGGTCAAATTCACCACCTGACCAGTGCTGGGGGAAACCAGGAAAATGTCCCACTGTTCGTCCCCGTCGTAGTCGGACATGTAGGCGATCCACTTCCCATCAGGCGACCATGCGGGCGCGGTCTGACGCTGGTCGCTCACCGTGAGTTGCGTGGGCCAGCCGCCCTCCGCGGGAACCAGCCATAGATTGTTGCGACTACTGATATTGGAGATAAATGCGATGGTCTTTCCGTCAGGCGACCAGGCCGTGGCGCCAATGGCGCGCGTCATGTAGAGCTTTTCGATGGAAAGATTCTTCTCGACTTGCGTCTTGGACTTGCTGCTGATCTGCTTGGGATCAGTGACAGCTTGGGGAGCCGGCAGAGTCTGGGTCAGGGCGATCGTGCTCATAGTTATCACGATAGCAAACAGAAGAAGAGTGCGCATGGTCGATCATTTGAAACGAGGGAAAAGAAAAAGTCCAGCAGCACGGCCCCGCTCAGGGCTTCGCGTTCTTGTGGATTTCTACCGTCGTCCAGGTCTTGTCCGCAGCATGGCAAATATTTTCCAGGGGACACTCCGCGCATTTCGGCGATCGCGCGATGCACAGTTTGCGGCCATGCCAGATGATCTGGTGAGAAAATAAAGTCCACCGGTCGCGGGGAATAATCTTCATCAAGTCTTGCTCGATCTTTTTGGGATCGTCGTGTTTGGTCAGTTCCAGCCGGCGCGAGACCCGATGCACGTGGGTATCCACGACCACGCCTTCGGCCTTCCCAAACCATGTACCTAACACTACATTCGCTGTTTTCCGTGCCACGCCCGGCAGAGTGAGGATTTTTTCCATTTCGTCCGGGACTTGGCCGCCGAAATCGCTCATGATTTTCTTGGCCGTGCCCACGACGGACTTTGATTTGTTGCGAAAAAAACCAGTGGACCGGATATCTGGCTCGAGTTGTTCTGGTTTCAGGGCGGCGAAGTCTGCCACCGTCGGGTATTTTTTGAAGATTTCAGGCGTCACCATGTTGACTCGAACATCGGTGGCCTGCGCAGAGAGAATCGTTGCCACCAGTAACTCCCAAGCACTTTTGTGTTGCAGCGCGCAGGTGACATCGGGATATTGCTGATCGAGCCTTTTGAGAATCTCCTGGATTCGCTCCGGCGCCAGGGGATTGTATGCTTTCTTTTCGGTTTTGGATTTCTGCCTCGGTCCTTGGCTGAGGCTGGAAGGGAACTCTGACGAATGTTTGGGTTGACGAGACGGTCCGCGACTCCGTTGTCCGCGCGAAACAGTACGCGCCCCTTCATGACGACCGGTCTTAGCGGGCTGGCGGGGAACAACGCCGCGTACCATATTTTCTTCCTTAAAAAAATTAAAGGCAAATGTTAGCAGATTGCCGTGTGCTGTGTGGGGAGGCCAAATTGTTCGGCACCTCGGTCCTTTCGTAACCCGAGAACTCAACGGCGCAATTGACGGGTGCAACGCGTCCCGGTAATCTGGAATTGAATCCACGAAATTCAAGGCAATCCAGTGGCAGTGAAGTCCATCCAACTCGGACAAGTCTGGCGCAATGACAAGGACGGCCAGGATTACCTAGTTACCAAACTCTATAGCGAAGTTTTCTCTCAATTTGCCGTACTACGTCCCGCATTGGTGACCGCTCCAGATGCTCCCACGGTTCGCGTCAAAGTCGCGAAGGCCGCCGACGGAGCTTCTCTTCCGGGATACACGTTTACCCAGGAAGGCTCGTTTTAACTCTCGTGCTACTCTTGTAATGCATTCTTGGTCCGGCAAAGCTGCGACGCATTTCTACAAAAAAACCCTCCGTATCTCTCATGATCGAAAAGATTCTTGCTGCTGTTTTTGTTTTCATTAAGTCGGTGATCGGCCTCACTGGATATGGCGGCATTGCCATTTTGATGGCAATCGAATCGGCGTGTATTCCCCTGCCCTCCGAACTCATCATGCCCTTTGCCGGATATTTGGTCTACGAGGGCAAGATGAATCTGTTCTGGGTGGCGACCGCAGGAGCCATCGGCTGCAACCTGGGGTCGTTGGTGGCTTATGAAGTCGGGTACTACGGTGGGCGCCCTCTGGTGGAAAAATACGGAAGGTGGTTGCTGCTGAGCCGCCGCGAACTGGATTGGGCCGATCGCTTTTTCGCGCGCTGGGGATACCTCGCAGTGTTTATTGCCCGCCTTTTGCCAGTGGTCCGAACCTTCATCGCGCTTCCCGCAGGTGTGGCTCGGATGCCACGCGGACGCTTTCACATTTACACTTTTCTGGGATCATGGCCGTGGTGCCTTGGATTGGCCTGGCTGGGCATGAAGCTGGGGGAGAACTGGCGTCAACTGGGAAAGTATTTTCATCAGTTCGATACTGTGATTGGCTTGGTCCTATTGGCGGGGATTGTTTGGTTCGTCTGGTCGCACTGGCAGAATAGAATGGGCGCTACGCAATAGAAAATCTGAGAACTAAGATCTAACATCTGAGATCTGAAATTTTCGGCGAAGGAGATTCTCCGTGAAATACGTGACATGGCTGCTCATTCCATTCCTTCTGAGCACGAGCTCCACGTTCGCCCAGCCCGCGCCGAGCACCGCACAGCCTCCCTTCGTGGTTGAGTACTACTACAAGACCGTGTGGGGGCATGCCGACGAGTTTTTACGACTATTCAAAAAGAATCACTATCCGCTACTCAAAAAACAGGTGGACATGGGACGCATGCTCAAGGTGTGGATGGACCAGCCTCGCTATCACACTACGGAAGATGGACGTTGGGACTATCGCGTGACCATCTTCTTCAAGAATGCCACGGTGGCCAATGAAGCTTTCGACGAAGACGCATTGAAAAAGCAATTGTTCCCAGACCAAGACACCTACGCGAAAGAAGAGCAGAGACGCTTTGAGATCCTTGACTCCCATTGGGATCTGCCGGTGAAACCGATGGATTTGGAAGGGAAGTAAGCTAGTCAATTTTCAGCAGCCGAGCCAACAGCTTCTCGTGCCATTTCCAGGGTAAAACTCGCTTGAGCCAGAGCTGGATGTGAGCGTCCGGACCCACTAAATATCGAAGACGCGGATCAGGATCCTGGGCGATACGAACGATAGCCCGCGCGACTTCGATTGGATCACGTTTTCTCATTTTCTGAACCGCTTCTCTCATTTTTTCGCCCCTAGCACGGTTCGGTGAGGTTCCGTCCACACTCTTCTGCCCGATCAGGACGTTTCGCGTCCAGATATCGGTTTGAAACGATCCCGGTTCCACCAGCACCACTTTGATCCCGAGCGCATTTACTTCCAGGCGCAACGACTCGCTCCAACCTTCCAGCGCAAACTTTGAAGCGGAGTAGCTGCTGATCGAGAGGGCACCGTGCAATCCGCTGATGGACGAAACCATGATGATGTGTCCCGCGCGCTGGCGCCGCATGGTGGGGAGCACCGCCTGAGTGAGAGCTACTTGGCCGAAGAAGTTGGTTTCGAATTGCAGGCGGATTTCGTCCACTTTCATATCTTCAGCGAAGCCCGCAACTGCAAAGCCGGCATTGTTGATCAGCACATCGACGCGGCCGTAATCGCCCACCACCTGTTGGACGAAGCCCGGAATAGCATTGAAATCCGTCACATCAAGTCGACGAATATCTAGCTGTCCAGTGACCTGCGCTGTGGACGCGGCTTCATCGAGTCGGGCTCGACGTTCGAGGTCGCGCATGGAGGCGACGACCTTGAATCCATTCTTTGCTAGCTCTATCGCAGTCAGCATGCCGATGCCGCTGGATGAGCCGGTGACGATAGCGATCTTGTCAGCCATGTTTTTAAAAGGTGGGACTTTTGTATCATCGCACTACGCGATTCACAACCGCTCTCGTCCTTCAGCCGTGGTGTGGTTGCAAATCTGCTCACGATACGAGAACATAACCGTTTGCCTTACATCCCAAGTTCTCATAAGGAAGCAGCCACAACTATGCCGAAGCGGCAGCAGCACGCGAAAATACAGCACTCCAAAGTGAAGTCCGGAACAAAAGCAGAGAGTTTCGGTGGCGAATTGCAGCCGCCGAAAGGCAAGCTGGGAGTAATGCTTCCCGGTATGGGCGCCGTGGCGACGACGTTTGTGGCCGGGGTTGAGGCGATCCGCAAAGGACTGGCCGAGCCGATTGGCTCGCTCACACAAATGGGAACCGTCCGGCTGGGAAAGCGCACCGAGAGCCGCGCCCCCCAAGTGAAGGAATTTGTGCCGCTGGCCGGGCTGGACGATCTGGTTTTCACCGGCTGGGACATCTTTGAAGATGACATGTACGCCGCCGCCATGAACGCAGGAGTCCTGGAGCGAGAGCTTCTGAAGCAGGTCAAGCCCTTCCTTACCTCAATAAAGCCGTGCAAAGCGGTGTTCGATCACAATTACGTAAAAAAGATCGACGGCCCAAACGTCAAGAAGGGCAAGAACAAAATGGATCTGGCCGAGCAGTTACGGGCCGACATCCGCGATTTCAAGAAGACTTCAGGCGCCACTCGGCTGGTCACGGTCTGGTGCGGGTCAACTGAAGTATTCTTGCAGCCGAGTGAAATTCACCAGACGGTAAAAGCATTTGAAAAGGCGCTGACCCAGAACGATGAGAACATCGCCCCCTCGATGATCTATGCCTACGCCTCGCTCATGGAGGGCGTGCCATTCGCCAACGGCGCTCCCAACTTGACGGTGGATATTCCCGTCATGCATGAGCTCTCCCGTAAGAACAATGCCCCCATCTGCGGCAAGGATTTCAAAACCGGGCAGACGCTCATCAAAACGATTCTTGCGCCCGGGCTGAAAGCACGCATGCTAGGACTGGCCGGCTGGTTCTCTACCAACATTCTGGGAAATCGCGATGGCGAGGTGCTGGACGATCCTGGGTCGTTCAAGACTAAAGAAGAATCCAAGCTTTCGGTGCTGGAGCATATCCTGCAACCGGAACTGTATCCCGATCTTTATGGCAAGTTCTATCACAAGGTTCGAATTAACTATTATCCGCCACGTGGTGATAATAAAGAGGGTTGGGATAACATCGACATCTTCGGCTGGCTGGGTTATCCGATGCAGATCAAGGTCGATTTCCTATGCCGCGATTCGATTCTTGCAGCTCCCATTGTTTTGGATTTAGTGCTCTTTCTCGATCTAGCGCAGCGCAGTACTCAGTTGCGGGGAATCGGAATTCAGGAATGGTTAAGTTTCTATTTCAAATCACCGATGACGGCCCCAGGACTTTATCCCGAGCACGATCTGTTCATTCAGGCGATGAAGCTGAAGAACACGTTGCGACATTTAAAAGGCGAAGAGCTGATCACGCACCTGGGGTTGGAATACTACGACTGAGATTGTGTGGTGCAATGTTGTGTGGCGCGGGCGCCCCCGCCCGCGCGCTTTTGAATTGAATCACGGTCGCTGGCCGGAGTCTATCACGCAGTTTTCTTCTCTCTTCGATACTCGTCAAACTTCACCAAAAACCGATCAATGTCTTTCCTCAGAAGATAATATGGCGTCGACAGCCGCAGCTTCGACGGCTCTCCGCCACGGATGCGAATCTTGTATGTCTTCCACAACCAATTCTCCAGATCCATACGCTGTATCGGAGGAACATTCACAGTCACAATGGCACAGCGCAGGGCTGGATCGGGTGAAGTCCAGGACTCCGCGCCACGCTTCATCATTTCTCCAAGAATGTAGTCAGCCTGCTGGCGGTGCCGTCTCTCGATGCGCACCATGCCGATCTTGTTAGCTAGGTCGATGGAGGCCCGCAGGCCCCAGAGAGAGGGTACGTTCGAAGAGCCGATCCGCTGGAAGCGTTCGGCACGCAATTTGGGTTCTTCCCAGCCCTCAGTGGCGATGGTGTTCCAAAGGCGATCGATCATTTCATCACGCACGTAAAGGAAACCGGAGCCCTTGGGCGCCTGCAACCATTTGTGGGGGCTGGACGAGTAGAGATCGCATCCCAGGTCGTGGACTCTGAGGCGCATCATGCCGGTAACGTGAGCGCCGTCCACGGCCGAGAGAATGCCCTTGGAGCGAGCGAGTGCACAGATTTCCTTAGCGGGCAACACCACACCCGTAACCGTCGTGATGTGGCTGAAGAAGATGACCCGCGTTCGCGGAGTGATGGCGTCGTTAAACAGTTTCAACACCTGAGCTGAATCTTGCACGGGCTTGGGCAGCGTGATTTTCTTCACCACCACTCCGTAACGCTTGGCTCGGAGATTCCAGGGTTGCTCGCCGCCGGGATGTTCCTGATCTGTCATCAACACTTCGTCGCCTGATTTCATGTCAATTCCGTTGGCGATATAGCTGTTGGCTTCGGTAGCATTTCGCAGCAGCGCGATTTCATCGCGCTTGCAACCTACAAATGCAGCCAACGGATCACGGAATTCGTTCCATGCGGCGTAGCCCCAGATCGGATAATCTTCAGGATCCTGCTGATCCATTTTCTCGGTCTGGCTGTAGCCATCAAAGATCGCGCGCAACACAGGAGCGGGACTGCTGCCCACGGTGCCGTTGTTCAGATAAACTTCGTCAGCGGGAATGAGAAATTGTCTTCGCAGTTCGGCCCAGTAGGCTTCTTCATTTTTTTCGTAAAGATCGGATTCTGGAAGCGAGGTAGGAGCCTTCTCGAGTTGCGCGAACAGGTTATTGCTGAAGGCCAGGCTGGCAGCGAGGCCGGTGGCAGACGAAAGAAAATGGCGGCGATCGAGCAAACGGCACCTCCAGACGGCAGGAAGGCGCCATGTTACGACTGCGGAGGGAAGCTAGCAAGACCGGTTATGAGCGCTACGAATTGGGGGACTCGACTGAGACGGCGCATCTCATTTAGTAGGAGATTAGAACTAGTGGGAGATTAGAACCGCAATGTTTCTCTCATCAAAATTTTCGGAGACGCCATGCCTAGATAGTCAGTGCTCGTCGTTCTAGCCGTTCTGCCCCTTGGGGTCGTTTTGGGGGCCGATTCCGGGGTCTCACGAACCATCGACACCGAGAAGTCCGTTATGACCGTGCGGGTGTTTAAGGCGGGATTCTTCTCCGGATTCGCGCATGATCACCAGATCAGCGCTCCCATCCAGGAAGGATCGTTTGACCAGACGAATCCATCCGTGCAACTCAGGGTGGACGCGCGCCAGCTCCGAGTGGTGGATAAAGACGTCTCGGACAAAGACCGGGCAGAAATTCAGCAGACCATGTTATGCCCCAAGGTGCTGGACACCGAGAGATTCCCCGAAATCCGCTTTCATTCCACGACAGTAGAACACGTCGCCGACCGCAAGTGGGTCGTCCATGGAGAGCTGACCTTGCATGGCCAAACCCGGCCGGTGAACGCGGATGTGACTGAGCGGAATGGGCATTATCTCGGGACCGCGGAGTTGAAACAGAAGGACTTCGGAATCACTCCGATCAGCTTGGGCGGCGGCACGGTCAAGGTGAAAAATGAGCTGCGGTTGGAATTCGATATCGTGGCTAGATAGTCTTCCATATGTCAAAAGTCTGTCATTTCCACACCACAGGTAACCTTGTTGCCCGCACCGGCGTCCAACCCACTAGTGAAATCCAAGGAAGTACTGTCTCCAACCGGGCGTATAATTAGATAGGAGTGGGCCATGAAGCTTCGTTTTTTCGTAATAACGGCTGTATTGCTGAGCTTTAGCTATGCGGCTCCGTGGAGTTTTTCGCAGGATCAGGGAAGCCCCAGCCCAAGCGCTTCGGGGACCTCGACGCAAACTGACAAGACCCCGGCGCAAACCGACAAGACCGCGCCAACAACTCCTACGGTTTCGCCTGCCGATCCGGACAAGGTCAAACACGATGGCGGAAAGAACGATGTGGACGCGATCGGCAACCGCAAAATGGGCGGACGCGGCATGGGTAACTGGTATTCCATCGAAAGTGAGATCCGCATGGGCAAGGAATACGCCCAGCAGGTGGAGGCCAGCGTAAAGCTCATCCAGGATCCGGTGATCACGGAATATGTTAACCGCGTCGGGCAAAACCTGGTGCGCAATTCGGACGCGCAGGTGCCATTCACGATCAAAGTGATTGACTCGGACGAAATCAACGCCATGGCATTGCCCGGTGGGTTCTTCTATGTGAACTCCGGGTTGATCCTGGCGGCGGACGAGGAAGCGGAGCTAGCCGGAGTTATGGCGCATGAGATCGCGCACGTAGCGGCACGGCACATTACTCGTCAGATGACGCGCGGGAACTGGGCCAACATCGGCACCATTCCTTTGATTTTTGTCGGCGGCGGCATCGGTTACGCGGTTCGCTCAGCGGCCGGGATTGGCTTGCCAATGACGTTTGTCACCTTCCAGCGTGGTTTCGAAGCGGAAGCGGATTATCTTGGACTGCAGTACATGTATAAGACGGGCTACGATCCACAGGCTTTTATCAGCTTCTTTGAGAAGGTCCAAGCACAGGAGAAGAAGAAGCCGGGGACGCTGGCGAAGGCATTTTCAACCCATCCCCAGACTCCTGATCGTATCTCCAAATCGCAGGAAGAGATTTCGAAGATACTGCCGGCACGAGCGGAGTACACGGTTACAACTTCGGAGTTCGACCTGGTAAAGGCACGCTTGGCGGCACTGGAAAATCGTCGCAAGGTGGTGGATGAGAAAGACTCGGGGAAACCGAGCCTGCGCCGGACTTCATCCACAGACAAGACCAGCAAGGATGATAAGAAAGACGACGATCGTCCGACCCTCAAACGCAGAGACGACAACAACAATAACTAAGTTTCCCGCAAGCAAAAAAGCCGCGAATTTAATCGCGGCTTTTTTT
>WNFD01007680.1_pt1 | contig 10658 bp, 14 predicted proteins | sample 5400491 | NCBI WGS metagenome assembly WNFD01 (sample SAMN13153343, study PRJNA577476) | soil metagenome | isolation source: 120 cm saprolite under Douglas fir tree site 2 hole 2 replicate 2 | place: USA:California | collected 2015-04-18 | reverse complement strand
TCCCCGACCCTCTCCCGCTGTGCGGGAGAGGGAGGTGGGGCTACCTCCGGTAGATCGCCTTCCCGTCTACTTCGTCTTTGTTCAATCGCTTGTTCAGGTGCAGGCCTTCGAGAAGGAACTCGATCACCGACGCTCGGACTTCCGGGCGGTCCGGGAGGCTCAGCTTTTTCAGCGCGATGGCAAGCTCGGGCAGGTCGCCGAACGCACGCGTGTACGTGCGCGCGGGGATCCCTTCACCGACCTCGAGCATGTTGCCCTCTTCGAACTTGCTGACGACGCCATCGAACTGAGAGGCCGAGAAGTGGCGGCTGAAGACGGCGCTGACCGCGCCGCGCTCAAGGCGCGAGAGCACCTGCTCCTCCTTTCCTTCGTCGAGCGCTTCGATCTCGACACGGCCCGCAGTGGAGGACGCGAGAAACGCAAGGTCGGTGATGCGCGGCACGGCAAGCGCCTCGCCCACGCGGGCCGCCCGGCGCACCGCGTTGCTCGCCAGGTTCTCGAAGTTCGCGATGGACATGCGCACCGACACGCCCGAAGACTGTGAGATGTGCGGGCTGCGCCGCGCGAGATGCGTGAGCTCGGCGACGATCTCCTTCATAAATGAGGGGAAGATCAGCTCGAAGTCTTCGGGGACTGGGTGCTTCTCCGCCTCCATGATCTGCATCTCTTCACCGATGCTGAGCGGGTAATGCGTCCGGACCTGCGAGCCGAAGCGGTCCTTGAGAGGCGTGATGATGCGGCCGCGTGATGTGTAGTCCTCGGGGTTGGCGCTCGCGATGACGAACAGGTCGAGCGGCAGCCGCACGCGATAGCCGCGGATCTGCACGTCCTTCTCTTCCATGATGTTGAGCAGTCCAACCTGAATGCGCTCCGCGAGGTCGGGCAGCTCGTTGATTCCGAAGATCCCCCGATTTGTCCGCGGCAAAAGGCCGTAGTGAATCGTGAGCTCGTCCGCGAGGTAGCGCCCCTCGGCGACCTTGATCGGGTCCACCTCGCCGATCAGGTCGGCGATCGAGATGTCCGGCGTGGCCAGCTTCTCGCCGTAGCGACGGTCGCGCTCGATCCAGTCGACCTCTACGTTGTCGCCCTCTTTCGCGACCAGGTCGAGGCAGCGCCGGCAGATCGGCGCGTATGGGTGATCGTTGATCTCGCAGCCGGCGATCACAGGCACCTGCGGGTCGAGCAGTGAAACGAGCGAGCGCATGATGCGGCTCTTCGCCTGGCCGCGCTCGCCGAGCAGGATCACGTCGTGGCCGGAGATCACGGCGTTGGCGAGCTGCGGCAGCACTGTGTCGTCGTAGCCGACGATCCCTTCGAGCAGCACCTCGCCGGAACGAAGGCGTGTCAAGAGATTGCGGCGCATTTCCTGCTTGACGGTCTCGCGCTTGTGCCCGCTCGCGCGTACCTCGCCGATGGTCTGTGGGCGGCCCGGGGTCACTCCAGCACTATAGACAACAGGGGGCGCACGCTTTGTCAGGGATCGGAAACAATTCGGCGACGATCGCTAAGCGATTGCTGTACGCGAGATTGCCTCGCGGCCACGGTTAGACTGACCGGCGCTTGACTGAATCGATACGCGATCGCTACGAGGCGGCGCACGACGACGGGAGGCCGCTGCTGGGGGGTCATCGGGGCAATCCGGCCGAACACCCCGAGAACACGATGCGCTCGTTTCGGTCCGCCATCGCGGCGGGCTGCGACCTCATCGAATGCGACGTTCACCTGTCGTCGGATGGGCGCCTGGTCGTGATCCACGACCACACCCTGGAGCGCACGACCAACGGAACCGGCCTCGTCGGCGAGCAAACAGCCGCCGAGCTGCGGCGTCTCGATGCGGGCCACGGAGAGCGGATTCCTCTGCTGCAGGAGGTCGTCGAGCTCGCGATCGGCAAGGTCGGCCTCGTGATCGAAACCAAGCAGATGCCGATCCAGTATCCGGGGCTGGAGGACAAGCTGGTCGCCATGCTGCGCCAGCTCGGGGCCGTGGCGGATTGCGCCGTCGTTTCGTTTCACCATCCTTCGATCCGCATGCTGCGCGCGATGGAACCCCGGCTCCAGCTCGGGATCCTCGAAGGCGCGCGCCCGATCGAACCGGCGCGCATGTTGAAGGAGTCGGGCGCGGACGTGTACTCGCCTCATTGGGGCGCGATGGACCCACAGGTAGTCAAGGAGATTCACTCCGCGGGAGGGGCCGTCGGGGTGTGGCCCGTGGATGACGCCGCGGCGATCGCCTGGTGCAGATACTGCAAACCCGATTCGATCTTCACCAACCGGCCGGTGGAGGTCGGCGCCGCCCTCAAAGCCTGACGCGTTACACCTCCGATGTTCGGGGCGTTGCCTCAAATACGGTGCACACACCTACCATGAGCCGGCCGTGGTCGCTGACCGGCCGCCTTTCGAGGACCTATACCGCGCCTATCTCGGCCGGATCTACGCCTATGTCCGCGCGCAGGTCGGCAGCTCGGCCGACGCCGAGGACATCACGGCGCAGGTTTTCATGAACGCGTACCAGGCCTACGCCAGGTTTGAGGCGCGCAACACGACGCCGGCCGCGTGGCTCTTTCGGATCGCCCGCAACGCAACCCTCGACTACTTCCGAGCCCACGGCAGGCGAGAGCGCCTGCGCCGGACGATAGAGCACCAGCCGGTGGCCGCGGAGGATCCGTCGGGCGTGGCCGAGGAGCGAATCCAGTACCGCGCATTGCTGGCACGCGTCGCCGTGCTGCCCGAAAGGCAGCGCGACGCCATCTCTCTGCGCCATTCGGGTCTCAGCTTCGAAGAGGTGGGCGTCTTGCTCAAGTGCACCGAAGATGCGGCCAAGATGCTCTATCACCGTGCAGTCAAAGCATTGAAAGAAGCCGTGGAAAAGGAGACCGCGTGAGCGAGCCCGAAGACCTGGAGCTGGAGGCATTGAAGCGGCAGCTCGACGACGCCTTTCAGACCACGCGGCCGCGTCCCGATTTCGAGGACGAGCTGTGGACCCGGATGCAGGCCCGCCGGCCCGCGGGGACGCGCTTGCGAGACGCGTGGCTGGGCCTGGTCCAGGGCATCCGCGAAGCTCCCGGGGTCCCGATGGCTGCGGTCGCCGCGGTGCTGGTCGTAGTCCTCGGAGCTGGCGTCGTGGTGTACAGCGGTCTCGGTCGCAGCGGCGGCACTACCGCCTTGCGCGCGGGCGGAGCAGAATCCGCGGCTCAGCCGGCTTACCTCAGCTCACCAGGTGCATTCGGCCGGCTTCCCGCGCCGGCCGCCGCGACCGACAGGTCCAACGTAGGGGTTGCCGGACCATCGACGGCTTCGCCAGTGAGCGCATACGCGGGCCCGGTCGCGCTGACGTGGACCGGCAAGCTCAACCTGACCATCAGCACGGCGCCGGTGTTCCGCTACCACGAGCCGTCGACCAACACGGCGGACCAGTTCGCCACCTCTCTTGGAGCGGTCCTGGTGTCGCGGCCGGCCGGTTACCTGGGTTCGTACCAGACCGCCAATTTCAGCGTGCGGGTGCGCGGCACGATTCAAACGCCTGCCCGTGAACCCAGCTATATCGTCCTTCCGATTTCTTCGACCGGCGCCATCGACGCCGCGGGCGGACCGGCGGACATCGCGCTCGTCTTCCTGGCGGAGCGCAGCCTGGCCCCGTCGTGGCAGTACACGACGGATGTCGTCGTGGCCGGCGATGTGTCCAAAGTCACACTGCAGCGGCAGTTTGGAGTCTCCGGCTACGGCTACGCCTACCTGGTCGACAGCACAGGCGAGCGCTACGGCATGGAGGTCGACGTCAATGGGAACCGGCCGATCTCGGCCACTGGACCATTGCCGCTGAGCCTCGACTCAGCGCCCTACCCCATCATCTCGGCCGAAGAGGCCGTTCGCTCGGTGCTCGCGTCATCGCCGGCCGGCGCTGGACCGGCGGCCGTGCCCACCGCGACGCTGACCACCGCAGAGCTCGTCTATTCCCTGGTGGCGGCGGGCGACCACAGCTTTTACGAGCCGTCGATCCTCTTCTCCGGGACCTTCACGGTCAACGGCACTACGTATGTGAAGCGGGTCCTGGTGCCCGCGGTCGACCCAAGCCAGCGTTCTTCGTAACCGTTCCCGATACACTCCGCTACGAGTGGGAAAGAAACAGGTCAGACAGGTTCGCCAGCAGATGCGGCAGGTGCAGCCGAAGGCGGCCACCGCCACGACACCAGGGCAGACCCGCAAGCAGCGCGAACGCTATGTCCAGGCGGGCGGCATGCTCCAGGGCTACGCGCCCGACTTCGTGATCCGGATGGGATACATCGCTGCGGCTGCGGCCGTCGTCTGCGCGATCGCGATCGTCGTGATCCTTGTGTTCGTCCCACCTTCGTATGGGTGGCCCGACGCGATCGCCGCCGCGCTGGCGTGGCTGCTGCCGATCGCCTTGCTCGCGAGCTTCGTCGCGCCGGGATTTCGCCTCGCGCTGAGGGATCGCAAGGCCGAGGCCAGGCTGGTGCAGGGGCAGCTCGTCGGCGCGAGCTCGGTCAGCACCTCGATCGGGCTGGGGATGATGATGGTCCAGACCCGCGGTGGAGTCGAGCAGTACCTGGTGCCGCCCGCCCGTCTCAAGCAGGTGCCGGGCAACCAGGTCAACGTGGTCCTGACGGTGACCCCCAACCTCCGGCACGTTCGCTCAGTGGGAGTGATGGGCCAGCGCATGGTCGGCCGCGTCGAGCCTCCCGTCCCGCCGGTGATGAGGCGGTTGCAGCTCCTGCCTTTGCTGACGCCGCTGGCTCTGACCCTCGGGGCCGTGATCGGCGACGACGCCGTCGCTCTCACGCCGATTTCGCCGTCCGCGCTGCACGCGCTGGTCGCGGTGGTGGCGGGCGCCCTGCTCGGAGGCGCTGTGTATGGGGTGTCGTTCCTGCTGCAGCGGCAGATGATGACCCAGGTCCAGGCCCTGGTCCCGAAGACCTAGTCTTTCTCTTCTTCCGCCGGTTCCGCCTTGCTGCTGGTGGGAGTTGGGGTCTTGATCGCCGGCGGTAGCGCTTTCGAGGTTGATGGGACCAGATCTCGCCGCTGCGGGTACGTGGCGATGAGGAGCAGGCTGAACGCCAGCCCGAAGAAGACCGGCCCGATGTGAAACGGGGCATGCCACAGGTAATAGGACCCCGCTTCGAAGGCGAGCACGACGAACCCGTAGAGAATCCCTACCCGGACCCAGCCGATGTTGCCGGCCGGGTTGACCGCGGCGGCCATCAGCCCGATCCCGAGCACCGCGCCGGCAGCCGAGGCGTGGGTGCCGACCTCCTGGTCGAGCGGCAGGAGCGAGGTCCCGACGAGCGAGACCGCGGCGCCCCCGACGAGCGCCATGCCCATGAGCAGCATCCCGACGGTCAAAAGCAGCCTGCGCATCGTTCGGGACAATATAGAGTTCCGTCGCCCCTCCCGGCGCTTCGCGCCGACCTGCGCGCAAGCGCGACCAGGATGGGACTTACTGATTGCCCCACAGGGTGGGGAGGTGAACTTAGTCCTAGACTCCAATTGATGACCAATGACGTTCACATCACACCTGAGGGGCTCGTGGCCGTACGGAAGGAGCTCGACCAGCTGACCACCGTCCGGCGGCCCGCCATCGTGGCCAAGATCAAGGCCGCGCGGGAGTTTGGCGACCTCTCCGAGAACTTCGAGTACCACGCGGCGAAAAACGAGCAGGGCATGATGGAGGCGCGCATCAACGAGCTCGAGGCGATCGTCAAGAACCACGTCCTGATCGAGACCAAGCCAAGGACCGGAGTCGTCGACATGGGCAGCACGGTTCGGTTCAGCGAGGACGGCGCCGTCGAGGAGAGCTACCGGATCGTCGGCCCCGCCGAGGCCGACCCCAAGGCGGGAAGGGTGAGCTACGAGTCGGCGCTGGGCAAGGCGCTGATCGGCCACCGCGTCGGCGAAGAGGTCGAGATCAAAACGCCCAACGGGTCTTACAGCGTTCGAATCGTCGGCATTGAGTAGCGCCACCACCACCACGCCTCTCCAGGACCTGCGCGCCTGGATGTCGCGGCTCAACCTGGACGCCGCTTACATCACCAAGCCCGTATCGATCGCGTATCTCACCGGGTTCCACGCCGAGCCGTTCGAACGGCTGATGGCGCTCGCGGTACGGTCGGATCGCGCGACCCTCATCGTGCCGGCGATCGAGCGCGAGAAGGCCGCCCGCGATACCGACCAGGCCGAAATCGTCTCGTGGAAGGACGGCGAGGATGGCTATGCGCTGGTGCGCGCCGCGCTGGAGGGATGCGATGAGGTCGGCGTCGAGAAAGAGCACCTGACGATGCAGGCCGCCGAGATGCTCATCGCCCGCACCGCCGCCCGCGAGATGGTGGACGCAGGTCCGGAGATCCGGCGCCTCCGCCGGATCAAGAACCACGAGGAGATCGAGAAGCTCTCACGCGCCGGATCGATCACCGACGCGGTCACAGACGAGGTCGTCGGCAGGCTCCGGCCGGGACTGACGGAGCTGGAGGTCTCGGTCATGATCGGCGGGGCGATCGGCGAGCATGGCGGAACGCTGTCCTTCGAGAGCCTGGTGCAATCGGGGCCCAACTCGGCGCTGCCCCACGTGCGTCCGACGAGCCGCAGGCTCGCGGAGGGCGATTTCGTGCTCCTGGATTTCGGCGCCGCATTCGACGGCTACCGCGCGGACACCACACGCATGGCGGTCGTCGGCGAGCCAAGCGAACGTCACATGGAGATTCACGGGCTTGTGCTCGCGGCGCACGATGCGGCCATCGCGGCGGTGCGTGCCGGAACGACCACCGGCTCGGTCGACGCGGCGGCCCGTCAGCTGATCGAGGCTGCAGGCATGGGCGATCAGTTCTTCCATCGAGTCGGCCACGGTCTCGGATTAGAGGCGCATGAAGACCCGAGCCTCGACCCCGGCTCGGCGACGGTGCTCGAGGCCGGCATGGTCTTCACGATCGAACCGGGGATTTACGTGCCGGGGTGGGGAGGCGTCCGGATCGAGGATGACGTCGTGGTCGAGCGGGCGGGGTGCCGGCTGCTGACGAAAGCAGACCGTTCGCTCCGGGTGATCCCCCTTACGTAATGCTGGCTCCCGGGATGCGCCGCACGGCTCAGCGGACGCAGGTTTACGACGCCATCGTCGGTCTGGGCGGGCACTGCACGGCCGATGAGATCACGGCGGAGCTGCACCGGACCAAGCCGGCGTTTCCTCGCAGCACGGTGTACCGGGCCCTCGATGCCCTGACCGCGTCGGGGTCGGTCTACGCGGCCCACCTGGGCGAAGGCGCGACGTATTACGAGCTGGCCAGCGGCGATCACCACCACGCCGTGTGCCAGGTGTGCGGGGGGGTGCTGCACATCCAGGAGGAGCTGGTCAGCGAGCTGGAATCTCATCTCCAGGAGGGCCACCACTTCAAGCCGGTGAGGACGGAGGTGCTGGTGGTCGGGATCTGCGACTCGTGCTCGCGCAACCCGACTCCGAGAGCGGCCCGGCGGCGAACTATCGACCCGCACTTTCATTTCACGTAAGGAATCCCCGCCCCTCACCCCAGCCCCCTCTCCCCTGAAGGAGGAGAGGGGATAATGGCGCCGACCCGGTTCGCCTTTACGTGAGGGGAAGATGGAATCCAAGATCGTCGGCACCGTGATGCCTGTCCTCGAGCTGAACATGCAGCCCAACGAGAAAGTTTTCGCCGAGTCGGGCCAGCTGGCGTGGATGTCGATGGCGATGCAGATGCAGACGTCGACCTCCGCCGGCGGTCAGCAGGGAGGCTTCATGAGCGCGCTTGGCCGTGCGGTGGCGGGCGGCACGCTCTTCATGACCGAGTACACGGCGGTGGGCGGGCCAGGCCTGCTCGCGTTTTCAGCCAAGCTTCCCGGCCAGATCCTGCCGATAGAGATCGCCCCGGGCCAGGGTTACATGGTGCACCGCCATGGATTCATGTGCGCCACGATCGGCGTGCAGTTCTCGATCGGATTTCAGCAGAGGCTGGGGGCCGGGGTCTTCGGAGGCACGGGGTTCCGCATGCAGCGGCTGCAGGGGCAGGGCCAGGCGTGGGTCGAGCTGAACGGCGAGGTGGTCGTGTACGACCTGCAGGCCGGCAACACGTTGCGTGTGCATCCTGGACATGTGGGCATGTACCAGGAGTCGGTGGGGTTCAACATCACGACCGTCCCCGGCATCCAGAACGCGTTCTTCGGTGGTTCGGGCCTGTTCCTTGCCTCGCTCACGGGCCCGGGCCGCGTCTGGCTGCAGTCGATGTCCATGCAGCACCTCGCCCACGCGATCCAGGAATACCTGCCGAAAGCGGGTTAACCGGTTAGTTCAGGAGGAGATGCGCGATGGCCAAGTATCTGATCGAAGCCGCGTATTCACTTGAAGGGCTGAAAGGCCTGGTCAAAGATGGAGGCAGCGGTCGCCGGGCCGCGGTTGAAGCTGCCACCAAGGCGTTGGGCGGCCACATCGAGGCGATGTACTGGGGCTTCGGAACGAACGACGTGTACCTCATCGTCGAGGCTCCGGACAACGTCTCGGCAGCTGCTTTCGCGCTGGGCGTTGGAGTCACCGGTGCAGCGGCGCATTACAAGACGACCGTCCTGCTGACGGCCGCTGAAGTGGACCAGGCGGCGAAAAAGTCCGCCGCGGCGGGCTACCGTCCGCCTGGCGGCTAAGACTCGCGATGCCCGGGCGCTGGTTGACCTTTGACTGCTTCGGCACCCTGATCGACTGGCGCCATGGCATCCGGACCACCGGGGAGCTGCTTTTCCCGGGGCAGGGTCCGGCCTTCCTCGATGCGTACATCGCCATCGAGGCAGTGGTCGAGAACGAAGGGTCGTTCAAGCGGTACCGCGCGGTTCTGACCGAGACGGCGCGGCGGGTGGCGCGGCAGCTGGAACGGGAGCTGAAGCCGGACGACGCGACAGCGCTGGTTTCGACGATCCCATACTGGCCGCCTTTTGCCGACGTGGGACCGGCGCTGGGCGAGCTGCGCAAGGAGGGCTGGAAGTTCGCCCTCCTGACCAACTGCGACCGCGACATCATCGCCCTCACGCAGCGCCGGCTGCCGGTGCCGTTTGACGCGGTCGTCACCGCCGAGGACGTGTCCGCCTACAAGCCCAACCCGGCGCATTTCCTGCTTTTCCAGTCGACGTTCGGGGCGTCGGCTGACGTCTGGATCCATGTTGCCCAGAGCTACTTCCACGACATCAAGCCGACGAGCGAGCTCGGCATCACGCGGATCTGGGTGAACCGCCAGGGAGAGAAGGACGACCCGTCGCTCGCGAACGCGGTCGTCTCGAATCTGACTGAGCTGCCTGAAGCGGTGCGGCGACTGGCGGAGGTAAGGCGCTAGCCGGTCGGCGGTCCTACTACCTGGACGTCGTGTTTCTTCCCGAGCTTCTTTCGCAGGGCGATTGAGTTTTCCTGCGTTTTGATGTCACCGAGGCCGGCGGCGAGGTCGCGGAAGTATTGCCCCAGGCCGGGTGGGGACACGATGAGCAAAAGCTTGCCCGGCCGGGCGCCCGCGTTCCAGAAGCTGTGCGCGTGGCCCCTAGGCACGAGGACGTGAGCGCCCGGTTTCCCCGACGTGGTGATGCCGTCTAGCACGAAACCGAAATGCCCGGACATGACGTAAAAGCCTTCGTCGTGCTCGTGATGGATGTGAACGGGAGGACCCTGCGTGCCGGGCTCAACCTCCCACTCGCTCAGCGAGTAGGACGCGCCTTCGACCATGGGGACGAACGTGACTCTCGCGCCGATCAGCTGGACGGTGTCAGCGATCTTAGTCCCGGCCAAAATCGGAGAGGTCCACTGTGGCCCGGTAAACCCGGCGGGCCGGACCCGACTGGACCAGGTTGCCGGCCTTCTCGCGGCGGACCGCCAGGTTGCCGCCCGGCATCTCGACGGTGACCTGCTCGTCCACGAGTCCCGCGCGCATGCACGCCGCGGCGACGGCGCTCGCGCTCGTGCCGGAAGCGAGCGTGTAGCCCGCCCCGCGCTCCCATATCTCCACGCGCACGCGCGCGCGATCCAACACCTCGAACAGCTGAACGTTGGTGCGCTCGGGGAAGGCCGCGTGCGTCTCGAGGTGCGGACCCAGCTCGAGACAGCGCTTGATCGTGACCGGCTGGTCAAACACCACGCAGTGCGGGTTGCCGACCGAGACGAGCATGGCCTCCACGGTCCCAACTGGTGTCTCAAGAGTCACTCTATTTGGCTCGCCGTCGAACCGGGCCGGCAGGTCGGCGGCTCGAAACGACGGACGCCCGATGTCGACCTCACACACGACTTCGGCGCCGTTCCGGGCGAGGATGTGAACGGGGTTCGGGCCTCCGGCGGTCCGGAGCTCGAAACGATCGCCCGCCCCGTGCTCGAGGACGGCGTGGGCGGCGGCGATGCGCAGCCCGTTGCCGCTCTTCTGGGCCTCCGAACGATCCGGGTTGAAGATTCGAACGCTCATCTCCGTCGGATCGAAGGCCAGCAGGCCGTCGGAGCCCAGGCCCAGATGGCGGTCACACAGCGCCGGGAGGAGCGGGACCACCTGGTCGAGCGGCGCGGGGAGGTCCAGGACCAGGTAATCGTTGCCCAGGGCCTGGTATTTAATGAGATCGATTCGCATTAGCGCTCCATCATCCCGGGAATCAGGCCCGGCCGTCACCGATTGTCATAAGATGACGTG
>WNFD01020782.1_pt1 | contig 10659 bp, 8 predicted proteins | sample 5400491 | NCBI WGS metagenome assembly WNFD01 (sample SAMN13153343, study PRJNA577476) | soil metagenome | isolation source: 120 cm saprolite under Douglas fir tree site 2 hole 2 replicate 2 | place: USA:California | collected 2015-04-18 | reverse complement strand
AGTCGATCTCCCATGGCGCTTCCCACATAAAGCCTGTTCCTTACCTGAACAGCAACCGACGCGGCAGGGAGAATGCCAGGAGGAGCGTGGTAGAGAGGACTTACATCCAGGGTGACGGGATCCACGATCATCACAGTGAATCCCGTCTCGCAGAAGCTACGCTTTGCCAAGGCACAGACTTTCCAGCTTCGGAGCTCGTCCATACCGGTGACGACGAGCACGCCGTCGGCACGCACGCTTATGTTGTCAGGATAAAACGGAACATTGGCTGTCTGGACCACGTGTCCGGCCTGACGGTCGTACTTTCGAACCTGCTTGCCTGTCCAGGCGCTGTAGTAGATAGCACCTCGATCCGTGCTCAGTTGCACGCCGTTAGCGACCGGGGCCTCGCTGTTCGGAAGCCGTGTCAGCCGGCCACCGGGATGCCACTCGACTAGATATCCGGTGTCGACGCCGCTCAGCATAACGTCGAGCAAGTCCGCACGGTTCCACGCCGCCTTGCTCATCATCACTGTCGCAATGAATCCACCGTCACCGGTCGCCGCGACGTCGTTGAACAAGCCGTCTCGATTCCTTACGCATCCCCGCCAGACCGCACGGTAGCCATTAAGGGCGTGCACCAACTCTAGCGCTTCGACTGATTCGCGTTCACCGTGGTTGACCACGAGCAGTTCCGTCCGACCATCGTTGCGTCTTGAGAGATGGATTCCATGTGAGCCAAAATGCGTGGGCTGTGCGTTGCAGCTTCTCTCACCCCAACTGGTCTCAGGATGTGTGCTGACGATAAGCGACTGCACGCGATGTGTTGCTAAGTCGACGAGCAAGAGCCCATCGCCTGTGACACGACTGAAGTCCGCGGGGAACTCGCTGATCAGGAGATGCCTATCATCGGGAAGCAGTTCGATGTCTTCCGGTGCGTGAACACCACAGATCGGCGTAATGCCGTTCGAAGCAACACACGGGGCAGGAGTCGTATTCTGCGGGGTGCTTTGGGATGAAGCATAGTTAGCGCTCACGATGCTGCCAAGCAGAAGAAGCACGCCTGCGGCGAAGCTTGGACCGCCTCGTCCTCGCGTTTTCCCTCGACCAAGTACGGCCTTACAACTGTTCACAACTCACTCCTTCTTTTGATCGAAGCAGCTGTTTCGTGGCGCGGCCGATTCCTGAAGCAGAACCGCTCAGAACATAGGTTCGGGATTTGTTTGTCATAACGCTTACTCTTTTATTTCGATCTTCATTTCTGTGTCCGTCATCTCTTGCGCGATCTCCTCAAAGGCGAGCCGGGGGCTACGAGGGAACAGCTTAGCCGTGTCGCCGTAGCCGATATTGAGCAGGAAGTTGGTGCGGACCTGGGTGCCGGTGAAGAATGCGGCGTCGACCTTGGTTCGATCGAAGCCGGACATCGGCCCCACATCGAGACCGACCGCGCGCAGCGCGAGGATAAGGTACGCACCCTGGAGAGAGCCGTTGCGACGGGCAGTGTCGGCGATCAGCGCCTCGTCGCCAGCAAACCAAGCCCGGGCGTCGACATGGGGAAACAGTTTGGGCAGCAGATCCGGAAAGTCCAGGTCGTACGCGATGATCGCGGTCACCGGAGCGGTCATCGTCTTTTCGACATTCTGCGGTGCCAACGCGGGCGTGAGCCGCGTCTTGCCTTCTGCGCTTTTCACGAACACGACGCGCATGGGCAGCGTATTGGCGCTGGTCGGTCCCATCTTGGCGAGATCGACGGCCTGACGCAGCAGCGCCTCGGGTACTGGACGGTCGAGCCACCCATTGTGGCTGCGGGCCTCGCGAAACAACTGATCCAGCGCCTCGTCGTCGATGGCACGACGTGCGCTGGCCGGCGGGAGCAATGTGTTCGTCGTCATTTTCAAACCTCGGTTCCAGGTCTTTGCATTGTCCGTTCTTCCAATTCCAAAGCAGTTCGCATGCCGCAGCTTCGCCCGTACGAGCTGTGCACGATTTGCGCGAATTCGAAAGGGGTTATAGAAATCAGGTCAGTAGAAACATGAATTGCGAAACGGTACATCTGGCGTCAACGCCAAATCCGGACACCAAATCCGGCGTTTATTTCTGTGGAAGGTCAGATGGAAAATGGGTCGAAGTCGGAGATCAAGCTCTCGCGATCAATGAGGTCCGCTTGAAGATTTCGGGTCGCCACTGTTCGTGAAACATCTCTACACGCGAGAGATCACTAGCCGGAGAACGAAGTCGTCCTCGACGGTCGGACTCCGGTGTTCGTTAGGGCGGCGAATGCATCATTTTCCACGGAGGCGGAAGATTGTGACCGTGGTATTCCCGCCGCCGATTTCGGGAGCAACCGAGTTATATACCCCCACGAAACCCGTAACGATCGCCACGTTCTGCACGCCGTGGGCATCGTAGGTGACCACCCCACCGGCGGCCGGGCCCTCCAGCGGGCTTCGCAGCAGTACCTTCCCGGTCCTGGCGTCCAGCGCCAGCAGGTCGCCGGTCAATTCACCGGTGAAAATCAGATCACCCTCGGTCGTCGTGACGCCGGCTATCATCGGTTTCGCGGCGTCGTAGCGCCATTTCTCATTGCCTGTGGAAGCGTCGAACGCGGTGAGCCGTCCACGTGCGGCAGACCACGGATCGAACTTCGTTTCGCCGCCGAAGTAGAAGCCGTGCGTGTGTTCCTTATCTGGATCCGGCGGCGCGGTATCCTTTTTGAACTCCGCACACCAATCGGTAGCAGGCACCACCAGCAAATTCAGCTTCACGTGGTATGCGGAGCCGTTCCACTCCTCGCCCCCGAGAGTCCCCGGGCAAACGCGAACGGGCGCCGCGGTTACAGGGGCCTCGGTGTTGACCCGGGTGGTGAACGGAACGCTATACACAATGTCAGTGGAATCGCGGTCCAAAAGCCGCAGCATTCCGTCCTTGCCACTGCTGGCGACGACATTCCGTGTCGACCCACTGATCTTCGTCTTGAAGAGTGGGCCGACGTGCGTGACATCATAGTCGTGCACGTCGTGCGGGATGAACTGTTGGTACCACGCCAGACGGCCCGTCGTGGCGTCCAAAGCGATAAAAGAATTCGTGTAAAGATTGGCGCCGGGGCGGCTTTCGTCGTAGATATCGGGCGCGGCGTTTCCACCGGGTACATAGAGCAGGTTCTTCTCCTCGTCAAAACTTATAGGAGTCCAAAGATTCCCTCCGCCGTGTTTGCGCGCTGCTGGATCTGTCCCCCAAGTGTTTGCGCCGGGCTCGCCGTCAGAGGGCACGATGTTGAATCGCCATACCTGCTCGCCATCACTGACTCGGAATGCGCCTACCCAACCGCTCGAGGCCCACTCGGCGCCTGCCGGTCCGATGTAGACGAGATCTCCGTGAACCAGGGGCGGCATGCTGATGAAATACCCTTCCTTCGAATTTGCGATCTGCTTGGCCCAAAGCGTGTGCCCGTCTTTCGCGTCGAGCGCCAGCAGGAAACCATCTGCGGTGCCGCGAATGATTTTTCCGCCGGCGAGTGCCGGACCACGTTGGGTGTTCATCGTCTCGTAATCGCGCGGCGACCACTTGTTCGTCCAGATCACGTGGCAATCGGAGCCTTCGAGAGCGACGGAGTAGTGGGCAGTCGTCAAATACAGGATGCCCGCAGACACGATCGGAGCGGTTTGCGAAGGCTCTTTGTCAGGAAACGAGTACGCGCAGACCTTGACAAGTTTCGTAACATTCTTGGTCGTAATCTGCTTGAGGGGCGAGTAGCGAGTTCCCGCCAGGTCATGGTCGACATATAACCAGTCGCTGCCGTCCGGCGTGCTAACGGCGCCTTGCCGGGAAGCAATCGCGTACGACATGCCAAAGACGACGGCGAATGCGACGAGAATAGTAGGAAGCGACTTTGATTGCATGGATGTTCTCCTTTGTTCTTTGAGGCCACTGTAGCCCGCCCGTAGTGGTAGTGCGACTTTGTCCGCGCTTCAATTCAAATGCAACTGTCATGCCACAACTCCCTCTATGCGAGCTGTGCGCGATTTTCAGGAACTCAAAAGAAGTTATAGAAATCACAAGTGCTGCTAGCCCCAAGAAAGTCCGCCGCCGTTCATGAACAATTTCCTTTCCTAACCCCTCACTTCGATTGCAGATGACGCCGACGTTTTCTAGAACTCCACCTTTGTTCTGAATCCGAAAACAACCGCCCGCCGCACGCCCCCTCCCACGTTCGCGTAGTACTGGATAACTGGCTGCAAAAGCAGCATTGGTCCAACACCCAGCAACACGTTAAACTCGGCGCCATGCTCAGTCTTTCCGGGAGTGCCGGGTGGAAGAAACTGCGAGCTTAGGCTGTTCCGCACGTAGCCCAGCGACATCGTATTGTGAAAGTGCAGAGGCAGCGCCTCGTTGAAACGCAGCCCGGCGGTGAGTAGTTTGTTATTGCGATTTACGTCTGCCGGACTCCAGTCGAACGCGAACGTTCCATCTACGCCTTTTGCTCCCTTCGGGTCCACCCGCCAAAGGGCTTGGCTTGCCATCCAGTACATAAGGTAGTTGCCCGACCGCGGAGTCGTACTCGTCGGCACCGTGAACTTTCCGGGATTGTAGGAGGCCCCGAACTGATAGAGCCCGGAATATCCCTTCCGGCTTTCGACGTTGTCAAATGCCCGCACAGATGACGCCTTCTTGCCCGGAGTGAACCCAATCTCCGAAACGCTCACCGGATCTCCGCGGAACTGCGGAACCAGGCCGGTTGGGTTATGCGAGAAAGGCGACCTGTCCCCGGCCAGCACCATCGATTTCACATAGAGGTTGTGAACCGGCACGACACGCAATTCAAACGCGGGAGTCGATGGAGGATCGAAGGACTCGAAATCCGTGGACAGGTTGCCTAACGCATAGCCCATCGGCTCGAAGATGAAGGACGCCGCGTAGTGCTGGGCTCCATAGAAATCTTGACCGGCAAACTGACCCACGCGTGCAGTGATACGTTCATCCAGCCATCGCTTCTCGATCCACCAGGAATCGAGGCGACATGTGTTCGCGCTGGACATCCCGCTGGGACTGGTCAGGAGCCCCAGATAGGTCACGAGTTTGCCTCCACCCTGCCACAGCGCTGTCGCATGGAAATACAATCCTTGCTCACCCATCAGCGCACCGAAATCGATGTCGACCGTTCCCCGAAAGCGATTCCAACTCGCAAATCGCTCCTGCTGCTCGCTCTTGAGGTTCCAGAGGGAATCGCTAACGTATTGAAAATCGAAGTTCACTCCACGCTCTTGCAGGCGCGTCCGCTCGCCACCCCAGTCCCCGAAGAGGTGACCGTGCGGGCCCTGACCCGTTTCGTGACTATCCGGGCCAGGGAGCGGTTCCTCTTGCGCACTCTGGGAATGAGCGGGAAGTGCAAACGCATAGAGACCGCACCACAATAAAAATAGAAACCGCAGCCGTCGCCCGTACATGAAGCACCCTCTCATCACCTGTGATTCCTCCTCCTCAGCTGCGATCGTTAGATCGTTCATTTCCACCCCAACGTAACTGCCATGCCGGCCAGCGCGACTGGAAATGACCAGGCCCAGTCTCCCAGCAACGAGACGGCCGCGGCGGCCACAACGCATCCCCCCAAAAAGCCGATGAGGAGATGACAGGAGCTTCTCAATCGTTCAGCGTCACCCGCCATCAACGGTCGGGTTCGAGCCAACGTATCCAGCAGCGACAGCACAGTGTTCGTCAGATTGCCGGTCATGACGGCGGTGGACGGCGCGACCGGCAGGGCCAAGCGCAACAGAGCAAACTGACATGCCATGGCGGAGACGGCGAGCATAGCGGTGACGCCGGCCATCAACCCGTGTGGATTGGCGGACGGTTTGGTGATGGCGCTGAAAATCAAAGCGCCGGCGAGCAGTAGAAACTGAATCAGGAGAAGCAGCCGCGCCAGGCCTGGACCCTGCCTGCCCGATGCTCTGGCGAGCAGCCAAATGGCGGCGACGCCGAGGATGAAGACGGGAATAGCCAGGACCTGCGCCGGGTTCATCCGTCCGCCGCGCACCACCAGAGCCGCAACTGCAACAAGGTTGCCGGTTATGTGGGCGGTGAATAGATTTCCGAGGTTCAAATAGCCAGTCAGGTCGACCATGCCCGCGATGACGCTGAGCAGAGTCGGAAGACGCTTCTCCAATCGCGACAGCGCCGATGCGTCCTCCGGTTTGTAGGGGAAAGGATGCGTGGCGCGGGAATCGGTAGTGGACATTGGCATATTCCTTCTCCCCTCAAGGCCTCGCCTGCGTCGCACTCTTACTTACTAGATCGATGACCATCTTCGGAACGATGAGGCCGAAACTCATCGCTAAAATAATCGTGACGGCGGTCATGCCGTCAGCGACCGTCGCGCTTATGAGCTCCAACGTCGCATGCGAACCGCCAGCAAGTTGCACAAGGCCGCTAGCCATCCTGAATAGGAAGACGCCCGGAATCATCGACACCACGGAAGCGAAGCCGATGGCCGCAAACGGCATGTGCCAGCGGCGCGAGACGGGCGTGAGGATCAGCCCGACGATGAGACAAGCGACCAAGGCGCCGGTCGCGGCACCGAAGCCAAGTACAACAAGTGACCACCACCTCAGAGCATGGGCCAGCATGCCGACTGCCACTGGCCAAGCCAGCATGCGCAGCGGCGTGGAGAAGAAGACGCTGTAAGCGAAAACAGCGACGCCGGCGGCGATCGTATCGAGCCACAGGGGCACGGCCCGGCCGGCCGGGTCTACGGGAAAGGAGACGCCAAGAAGGGCAAGTCCAAGCAGCAGTCCCGTTGAGATCGCCACAACCACGAGGCCCGCATAGATCCAGCGGGCCGCGCCGAGATCGACGCGGCCTTTGACGAGATCCAACGCGCCATTGAGCACATGCGGCCCCGGCACCAGGATCATGCACGGGCAGACCGCGACAAGGCGCAGCGAGGAGCTCAACTGGTAGCGAACCGCTAGCGCGCCGATAATGCCGGCGATCAACGCCGCGCAAAATGGCTGCAGGAAGACGTTTGCGCTGTACTGCGCCAAGCTGCGGCGCAGAATGGCACCGGCCGCCGCGCTCACGAATATGAGCGCCGCCGCCGCTAGATGTTGGACACCGAAGATCACCGCTAATGCCACCGCGCCCGCCGCGGCCGCGAGCGTGAAGAGCCATGTCGGCGCCGGCGGCGCCTGTGAGATCGCGCTGATCGCCTCCATTGCGGCGGCTGGCACAAGCCGGCCGCCGCTGAGCTCTTCAATTGCCCGCATCGTGGAAGCTACGCGATCCATGTCCACGCCGGCAGGATCGGCCGCCGCTGCGGAGATTAGTCTGGCGTCCCTGTCCTCAGCCTGAAGTAGTAGCTCTCCCCAGCGCGGCATGATCTTGGCGCGCAGTCCGAGGGTTCCACCTAGCCGCTCGGCCGCGTCCAAAGTCTGGTCCGTAGATTGACCATTGACGTATAGAACTCGGGCAAAGGCGAGGATTAGATTGGAACGCTCCTCCAACGTCATATGGGTTTGTTTTAGAAACTGCATGGCCCTCTAACCTAAGAGGCCGGCAGACTGGCAAAATGGAGCCGGCCCGAACCCACCGAACCGGGCTCCAACCTAGTGAATGTCGATGCTCAATGCGGGCCTATGGTTTGGGCGGCAGCGGTCGCCACGTAGGGTTTAACCATTTTTCTCGGATCGACAACGCGATCGAATTCGGCCTCCGTCACGAAGCCGAGCTTCAGCGCGGCAGCCTTCAGCGTGAGATCGTTGTCCAGCGCGTAGTGCGCAATTTTTGACGCCTTGTCATAGCCGATCACGGGGCTCAGCGCCGTCACCAGCATCAAGGAGCGGTCCACATACTCCTTGATCTTCGTCAAATTGGGCTTCGTCCCCTCGACCAGGAACTTGCGGAAGTTCGTGCAGCTGTCGGTCATGATCGTGATCGAGTGCGTAACGTTGAAGATGATCAGGGGCTTGTAGACGTTCATCTCGAGGTAGCCGCCGGCGCCGCCGAAGCCCACCGCCACGTCATTCGCCATCACTTGGACGGCGACCATCGTGAGCGCCTCGGCCTGGGTCGGGTTCACCTTGCCCGGCATGATCGACGAGCCCGGCTCGTTCGCAGGGATTACCAACTCGGCGAAGCCGGCACGCGGCCCGCAGGACATCAGCCGAATGTCATTGGCAATTTTGTAGAGCGAGACCGCGAGAGTGCGCAACGTGCCGGAGAGCTGGACCTGAGCATCGTGGGCTCCCTGCACCGTAAACTTGTTCGGTGCGCTGACAAAAGGCAGGCTCGTAAGCTTCGCAATCTCGGCAGCGGCTGCCTCGCCGAATCCAGGAGCTGCATTGATTCCGGTTCCTACAGCTGTGCCGCCAAGTGCGAGGCTGTACACACCTTTCAACGCATCCTGGATGCGCTCGAGATTGTCACTAAGCATGCCCGCGTAACCCGACCATTCCTCGCCGAGTGTGATCGGTGTGGCGTCCTGCATGTGCGTTCGTCCGATCTTCACGATGTCCTTCCACTCGTCGGCCTTCGCCAGAATCGCATCGCGCAGGGCTTTCACCGCCGGTATCAGTCGCTCTTTCACATTCACTGCCGCCGCTATGTTCATCGCGGTGGGGAAAGAATCGTTGGAAGACTGCGACATGTTGACGTGGTCGTTAGGATGAACCGGCGCCTTGCTCCCGAGCGGCGTGCCTGCGAGCTGGCAGCAGCGGTTGGAAATCACCTCATTCACGTTCATGTTGAATTGCGTGCCGCTTCCCGTCATCCAAACATGGAGAGGAAACATGTCCTCGTGCCGCCCGGCGAGGATCTCATCACAGGTCTGAACGATCAGTCTGTGCCGCGCGTCGTCGAGTCGCCCGCCTGCGTGGTTGGCGTTAGCGGCGGCTTTCTTCAGGGTGGCGTATGCCGCGATCATCTCGCGCGGGATCAGATCCTGCCCGATGCTGAAGTGTTCGAGCGACCGTTGCGTTTGTGCTCCCCACAGCTTGGTGCTCGGCACATCGACTTCACCTAGGCTGTCGGTTTCCTTGCGAATATTCATTACGCTCACATTGCTGATTGCATTCATTGTTTTCCTCCAAAGCCCTATGTACGAGACGGTGTCTCGATGAACGATTCAAGAGCAACTCGCATGCCACAGCTCCCTCCAGGCGAGCTGTGCGCGATTTTCGCGAACTCAAACGGGGTTATAGAAATCAGGTGAGTAGAAACATGAATTGCCGACCCCAAATGTGGCGTCGACGCCAAATCCGGACACCAAATGCGGCGTTTGTGTTTGCGTAGGGTTAGACGGGAACATGGGACGATGGCAGCAGCTTTCATCAGAATGGCGTACGCGCTAATCATTTCGCGTGGCATTAAGTCCTTGCCGATGCCGAAGTGCTCAAGCGAGCGCTGAGTCTGCGCGCCCCAGAGCTTGTCAGCAGCAACATCTACCTCGCCGAGGCTATCGGTTTCCTTCCGAATGTCCGTCATCTCCATTGACAATTCTCCGATCAAATTGGGACCCTTGACTGATTGCACGCAGATCTCCATGCGTGCTTCTTGAAACCGTCAATGCTGGTTGGCACCATACGGCGCGTTTTGCATGATGCGAACGTCCATCGACTCATTAACCGCCACTCCAACCGTCTCTCCTGTTTCGTCGTTGATGAGGCGCGATGGACCTTCAAAGAAGATATTGTTCGGGTTCTCGAAGACGTCGAGCTTGCTAAACGGCTCCAGCGTGTAGTGGCGGCTGCCCTCCACCTCGACTGGAAACTCATAGCTCCAGCCCCATGAGAGCCATACTCCTCGCTTGGGCGTTTTGAGGTAACCGTTCTGGCGGACGAGAAACGAATCAAGCCATTGCGTGGAGCCGCCGGCCTTCTGGTAGGTTGCGACCTGGTAGCCGTTGGCGAAGTTGTACAGGTTGACTCGGGCGCCGTTGGCGAAGCGCACAGAGGACCACTCCCAGGACTTGGTCAGGAAGTCGCCCCACTGGCGGTCGACCCATCCCTGCCCGGTTACATCGATCTCGCGTCGGACGCCGTCCTTTCCGGTGTAAATGATCCTACCCACGACCGCGACACGCGGCAGCGAATAATAGTAGCTCCGGTCCTCCTGCGCTCCCTCCTGAATGAATCCGTTGATGCCCAGCTTGTCCTTGGCGTACATCACCCGCTCCGCACCTGTGAGGCGCAGATCGTAGGACAGCTGCGGGGAGGCGACCGTCAGGTTCATGGTGTCACCGTTGAAGGTCCACTCGGAGCTGTAGTCGCCCGCCGCGAAACGAAGTGCGTTGGTCCTCGGATCCCAAGTGTCGGCCTCATTCACGACTGCTACCGGGAAATCAGCGATGCGGAAGTTGTCGCGGTAGTCCGTGAAGCCGGTCATAGCGGCGATCGCCCTTTGGTCACGCGGAAGGCCCGCCGATGCCGGACTAGACTTCTCGCCGCTGAAGTGGAAGGGACACCAAACCAGGAAATAAGGGTTCCCAGCAGTATCGTGGACTAGTGCGGTCAAGTACCACCACTCGGTAGTGGACTCGCTCTGCTTACCATGAGGTTGCCACTCCTCGACGGGTGATCGAAGAGTGGGCTGTGTGATGCTGTAACTCAGTGTGGTCATGTTGAAATTCTCCTTGTCTGCATTCAAATCCAGGCCATTCAAAACACGTTGCGGTTAGTGAAGCAATCCAAC
>WNFD01007678.1_pt1 | contig 10659 bp, 7 predicted proteins | sample 5400491 | NCBI WGS metagenome assembly WNFD01 (sample SAMN13153343, study PRJNA577476) | soil metagenome | isolation source: 120 cm saprolite under Douglas fir tree site 2 hole 2 replicate 2 | place: USA:California | collected 2015-04-18 | reverse complement strand
CCTTCTACAGATTCTGCCCGACGATCTTACTTTCCCTTACAAGATCAACACGGGTATTTCCAATCTTTTATTGAGCGGAATTCCGGACGTCCGGTTCCCCAACGGCCCCTTTACGCAGTTGGGTGCCTTCCACAACTTTCCAAAAATTGTCGGGCCCGATAAGGTCTATGACTTCATCGACCAGGTCTCTTACTTGCACGGCAAGCATGCTTTCAAATTCGGCGGCGAGCTCCGAAGGGACTTGGTCCATCAAGCCACTTACCGGGGCGGGCGGGGCCGCGTCAAATTTGCTGATCTGGAGTCTTTTCTCTCTGGCACTCCATTGAACGCCGGCTTCTTGGCTGGAGATCCCACCCGGAACATCTCTCAGTGGCTTTATTCTGGCTATATGCAAGATGACTGGCGCATCGCCAAGCGAGTAACCCTCAACCTGGGGCTCCGCTATGAGTATCAGGCTGTTCCAACGGAGGCCAACAATCTGTTCGGCAACTGGGAGCCTTCTGTCGGCTTTGAACAAGTCGGCAAAAACATCGGCTCCATCTACAAGGGCGACCACAAGAATTTCTCCCCTCGCTTGGGGATTGCTTGGGACGTGACTGGCAAGGGAACGACGGTCATTCGCGCCGGCGGCAGCATCGTTTACGATCTCCTGTCCATGAGCACTTACATGTCTCAGCAGAACCTGCAAAATAGCCCCACTCTTTTTGGCCTTGGCGCGGTTCCTACTGGGGCCACGATCACAACTTGTCCCGCTCCAGTAGGAGGGAACTGCCCGGGCGGGTCTGTTACTAAACCAGCTATCGGAAACATTTTTACCACGGGGGTCACGCTCTTCCCAACCAGCCCCAGCAACCCTATTGGCATCACCTGGCAGGACCAGACAACTCCGATTTATCCCTCCAGCGTAACGGGAACTGTTCAGTGCGGAGACGGAATCGGAAGCGATCCAGGCCCTTGCAACACCTTCGCCATGAATCGCAATTTCCGCACTCCGTACGTCGTGAACTGGACGCTGGGCGTCCAACATGCTTTCTCCGGAAAGCTTGGTCTCGACATCTCCTACGTGGGTAACCATGGAGTGAAACTTCCCGGAGTCGTTGATCGCAATCAGCCCGACCCTGTAACGGGTGCGCTGCCTTTTTCCGTCCAAGCCCCGTATCTCGCTATTATCAACTCCCTTTCAAATATTTACGGGTCGACCTACCACGGGCTTCAAACAACACTCACCGCTCGCAACTATCATGGCCTCGATTTCGTGGCTGGCTACACTTATTCACATGCCTTGGATGACCTGTCTTCAAACTGGGTTGCGTTCCTGCCCCAAGACAGCATGCGTCCGCAACTAGATCATGGCAGCAGCGACGAGGATATTCGCCACCGCCTTACCCTCTCCGTGACCTATTCGCTTCCTGAAAAGAAGACCAAGAGTCAGCTCCTCGAGGGTTGGCAGACCAATACCATCATCAGCCTCCAGACTGGCCAACCGTGGAATGTCAATGATCAAGCGTTTAATTTCAGCACAACTGGCGAAGCCTCCGACCGCTGGGATTTCTTTGGCAAACCAGCCGACTTCAAGTCCATCGGTCCCAATGGGATTCCGTGCTTTGGTCCAGGCAATTCTGCTTGCACCGGTGCCATCCCGCAGGCCTGCCTTGCCGCTGCTGCTAGTGTCGGCCCCAACGCAACTGCGAGTCTCACTGGAGTCGGGCTCCCCAATGGGGTTGCGCCTACGGGCTACTGCTACATGGTCGGCAATTCCGTGCTGATTCCCAACGCTTTTCAAGCCTTTGGTACCATGGGCCGGAATATCTTCCGCGATACCGGTTTCCACAACGTGGACCTCTCGGTCAGCAAGAGCTTCAAATTCGGGGAACGAATGAAGGCGCAGTTCCGTGTCGAGACGTTCAATATTTTCAATCACCCCAACTTCGCAAATCCGAATGGCGGCACCAGTACCTATGGCCAAGGGGCAACCGCCGATCCGTCACAGGCGGGTGCGTTCGGTTGTGGCTGTTCCACCCCGGACAACGCTGCGTTCAACCCCGTGCTGGGCTCGGGCAGCAACCGCGCCATCCAACTGGGCTTGAAGTTCATCTTCTAGCCGCCGTTGGGCGGATGGAAATCGGGAAGGGGCCGGACATTTACTCGGCCCCTTTTTCATGTATAAGGGAATGCAAAGCTTCTTGGGAGGATCCAAAAAAAAACGATGAAACGCCATCCCCCAGTCACCCACGCGCTTGTCCTCAGCGTTGTGCTCGGCGGCATCTTGGCTTTCTTGTCCCTAAACTCAGTCGCCGCCGATGAACCATCGCTTCTCCAGATCGACAACGATTTTGTGCAGGCCGCCGCGAAAGACGACAAGGCGGCGGTCGGCAGACTGCTCGACATGGATTTCACCTGGACGGACGCAGACGGAAAGACGCGAGCCAGGGCCGACGTCCTAAAGTCCCTGCCCACGCCCGCACTTGGCAACGAATCCGGAGCGCAACTTAAGCCGCGCACCTACGGTCAAGTCGGCGCGGTGATGTCCGGCCGCGACAAAATCCACGTTTTGCGCATCTGGGTAAAGCGTCCGGCAGGATGGCGTTTGCTCGTCTATCACGAGGTCGCTCTGGGCCAGCAGGCTGCGACTGCGGCAGGGCCCGGCGTGAATGACTGCCAGAATCCGTGCAAGACGTTGCCATTCAAACCGAAAACCGAAGCAGAACAGGCCATCATAGCTTCATGGCAGGCGCTGGAGACCGGCGTTACGAATCATGACGCTTCCGCTTGGTCACCGCATATCGCGGAGGAATTCGTCATGCTCGGCTCGACCAATGACCACCCACTGAGCAAGGCCGATCGCATCGCAACTCTCAATTTGCAGAAGCAGACCGGCCATGGTTCTGCGCCCGCCCCGCTGGTGTCGGCTCAGATGTTTGATTTCGGAGATGCCGTGGTGATGACCTGTCTCCATCAGCCTTACTCTGGCAAGCCGGTCCACGTGAGCCGCCTGTGGATCAAGCGCGACGGTCATTGGGTCATGTCCATCAGCTATCAAACTACGACTCAGGCCGCTCCAGCCAAAATCTCCTAAAATCTTTCGTCTAGAGTAACCTCCGTCGCGGCATTCGCAGGAGCGAAGCATGCTTGGTCTTGTTCGTCAGGCGATCATCGGCGCTATGTCGCGCCCCGGGTTCGTCACGCTCGAAAACAGTGAAACCAAAACTGGTTAGACCGCGTTACAATTCCAGCCATGCCAACCGCCTCACCTGTGCGCAACCAAAATCGAAAGCAAGAAGGAGGCCCTATGCAAACCACGCTCCTCGATCGCCGCAGTTTTCTCCGCGTCTCCGCTGTCGCCGGCGGAGGCATCCTCGTTGCACTCCATCTCGATCCCGTCGCTGAACTTCTTGCTCAAGCGCCGCAGCCCTCACCCGCGGCATTCGTTCCCACCGCCTTCATCCGCATCGCGGCGGATGGTATTGTGACCATCATGGGCAAAAATCCTGAGATCGGCCAGGGCGTAAAAACCAGTCTTCCCATGATTATCGCCGACGAACTCGACGTCGACTGGAAAGACGTCCGCATCGAGCAGGCCGATCTAGACGAAACAAAATATGGTCCGCAACGCGCCGGTGGCAGCACGGCTACGCCCGTCAACTGGGATCCGTTGCGGCGCGTCGGCGCAGCGTGCCGCCAAATGTTCGTCACCGCCGCCGCTCAATCCTGGTCCGTCCCCGAATCCGAATGCCAAACCTCTTCGGGCCGCGTGGCTCACCAGCCGTCAAAGCGCACCATTACCTACGGAGCGCTTGCCGAAAAAGTCGCCACACTGACGCCGCCCGATCTCAAATCCGTCAAGCTCAAGGATCCCAAAGACTACAAAATCATCGGCCAGCCCATTCACAGTATGGACAACGCCTCCATCGTCACCGGAAAAAATCTCTACAGCATCGACTTCAAACTTCCGGGAATGTTGTACGCCGTCTACGATAAGTGCCCTGTCTACGCCGGCAAATTCGTCAGCGCCAATTTCGATGAAATTAAAGCCATGCCCGGCGTCCGCCATGCTTTTTCGGTGGATGGAACTTCCGATCTGCTCGGCTTGCATTGCGGCGTCGCCATCGTCGCTGATACCTGGTGGCAAGCCAACACCGCGCGCAAAAAGTTGCAAGCCAAATGGATCGAAGGCCCCACTGCCCAGCAAAGCAGCGCAGGCTTCGCCAACCGTGCCGACGAACTTTCGAAGCAAGCGCCCGCCATCACCATCCGCAGCGACGGCGACGCGGACAAAGCTCTGCAGTTCGCCGCAAAAATTGTCGAGGGCGCCTACTCCTATCCCTTTCTCGCCCACGCGCCCATGGAGCCGGAGAACTGCCTTGCGCATTACCACGACGGCAAAATGGAATTCTGGTCACCCAGCCAGACGCCCGAATCCGGCCGCCAGCTCGTCGCAAAAGTCTTCAACATTCCTCACGACGACATCATCGTCCACCTGAAGCGCGCCGGCGGCGGGTTCGGCCGCCGCCTTACCAACGATTACATGCTCGAAGCCGCCGCCATCGCCAAGCCGGTCGGCGTTCCCGTCAAGCTACTGTGGACCCGCGAAGACGATTTTCACCACGATCACTACCGTCCCGCCGGCTTTCATTTCCTGAAAGGCGGCCTCGACGCTTCCGGCAAACTCGTCGCCTGGCGCAATCACTTCGTCAGCTTTGGCGAAGGCCAGCAGTTTGCTCCCTCAGCTAACATTCCCAGCAACGAATTTCCCGGCACCTTCCTATTTAACTTTTTCTTCGGCGCGTCCCTCATGCCGCTCGGCGTTCCCACCTACGCCATGCGCGCCCCTCGTAGCAACGCCTTCTCCTGGGTCTTCCAATCCTTCACGGACGAGCTGGCGCACGCCGCCGGAAAAGATCCCGTCCAGTTTCGTCTGGATCTCCTGAATTCTCCGCGCGTCCCGACCGCAACGCCCTCGACGAATCCGGCGGAAGCCGATCTCGACGCCGCCCGCATGAGCGGCGTGCTGAAACTCGTCGCGGAAAAATCCGGCTGGGGCTCGCGCAAGCTCCCCGCAGACACTGGCATGGGCGTGGCCTTCCAATTTTCTCATCGCGGCTATTTTGCCGAAGTCGTGGAGCTGCGCATCGACGCCAACAGCAAAATAAAAGTAAATAAAGTTTGGGCAGCCGGCGACGTCGGCAGCCAGATCATCAATCCCAGCGGTGCTGAAAATCAGGTCCGCGGTGCCGTCATCGAAGGTTTAAGCCACGTCATGTCCTACGAAATCACCATAGACGGCGGTCGGGCCCTGCAAAGCAATTTCCACGAATATCCCCCGGTCCGCATGAACCAAGTGCCGCACGAAATCGAAGTCCATTTCCTGAAGACCGACAATTCACCCACCGGCCTCGGCGAACCCGCCCTCCCGCCGGTTCTCCCCGCCGTCTGCAACGCCATTTTTGCAATCACTGGCAATCGTATCCGCTCCCTCCCGCTCTCCAAACACGGCTTCACCTGGGCCTAGCTTTGGCAGTCTTAGCGGTGGGCCCCCCTTACCCCGTCCGCTTGCTCGATTGAGGAGCAACAAACATGAGAAAACTTTCCGGCTATCAAATGCTTGCAACTCTCTTGACGGGCCTCGCAGTTCTGACGGCATGGCCCACTCGCGCCAGTGGACCGCAGTTCGTCCCGCCTCGCATCGCCACCGCGAGCGACATCCCCTATCCCGTCAATACCGCGACTCCGGGCATTGTGACGCTCCTTCTGAAGCTCTATGCCACCGCAAAAGTGGAAAATGTCCAGGTCCTGCGCGACATTCCTCCTCTTACGAGTGCCGCGCAAACCGCTGTCCGAACCTGGACTTTCACGCCGGCCAATCCCGACGGCAGCCCCATACCCTCCACTCTTTCAGTGAACGTTGTCTTTAATCCCTTCAACCCCGGGGGCGTAGCCATCGAGGGCCTCTAGCTAATCGCCCCGCTACCTCAGCCGTCTCCGGCGCCAGAGGCTACTCCCATTCACTCCGCCGCAAATTACCTCCGGCTCGTTCGCCGTTTACCCCGCAAACAGCGTAGCCGCGGGAACCGTGGTCCTCGACGTGCTGATTGGCAAAACGGGCGGCGTCGCCAAGGTGAAGGTGATTCGAGACGTTCCGTCTCTGACGCCGGAAGCCATCAAAGCGGTGAAGGCTTGGGGATTTAGTCCGGCTACGTTTCAAGGCCAACCGATCGCCGCCCACCTCGTCGTGGCCTTCGTATTTCCATCGCCCGCGCTCGCGCATCCTGCCTGACAACGCACCGCGCCAGCAATTCGCTTCCGGGTCGCTCGCTTCTGCTCAGCCATCAGAGCTCCACTTGGGTTGGCAACCGCTCACGAGCCCTTACTCGTACCGCAGCGCCACCAGTGGATCCACATTCGCGGCACGCCGCGCGGGAATCCAGCATGCCAGCAGCCCGGTTATGATAAGCAGCGCCGGAACGCACGTCAGCGTCCACGGGTCGTACGCCGACACTCCCCAGAGCTGCGTCGCAATCACCCGCCCGAGCGCGAGGCTGGCGAGCAGTCCAAGCCCCACGCCAATCCCCACCAATCGCAGCCCCATTCGAATCACTAATCCCAGAACATCCGAGCCTTTCGCTCCCAGCGCCAAGCGTATCCCGATCTCTCGTGTTCTCCTCGCCGTCGTGTAGGCCAGCACGCTATAAACGCCCAGCGTCACCAGCACCAGCCCAATCGAACTGAAAATCATCATCAACATAAATCCAAACCGCGGTCCCGCATACGAAAACTGGCTGATGTACCCTTCCATTGTCCCTGTAAACGTCAGCGCCACGTTGCTATCCGTGGCCCAGATCTCCCGCTGCACCGTATTCATCATCGTCATCGGTTCTTTCGCTGTCCGCACCAGGATTCCCCGGAACGCCGAGCCCGTCACCGTGTACGGCACCCAAATCTCCGGCTCGACGGGGTCTTGCAGCCCGCGATTCTTCGCGTCCGCCACGAGCCCGATGATTTCAAACATCGGCTCCTTCACCGCGTCTTCAAACTCCGCCAGTTGCGCGATTCTTACTTGTTTCCCGATGGGATTCTCGTTGCCCAGATACTTTTTTACGAAAGTCTGGTTCACAATCGCCAGCTTCCGCGCTCCATTCACTTCCGCTTCCGTGAAACCTCTTCCGTCCACGAACTGGATTTTCAGCACCGGAAAATACCCCTCGCTGACCAGTTGAAACATCGCATTCCATTTTTCCGCGTGCGTCTTCCCGGGAATCTCGATGTCGCTCGGAATCCCGCCGTACGGCGGCAGCGTGCTGGTTTCCGTCGCTTCCACCACACCCGGCAGCGCTTTCAGACGCTGTAACAGCGGCCGGTAGAATCCCGTCACCTGGTCAGCCGTCTTGTAACGGTCCGTCGGCAGCGGAAGCCTCGCCACCAGGACGTGATCCGGCTGCAATCCCAGGTGCACTTCCCTCAGCGCCACAAAGCTCCTCATCAGCAGCCCCGCGCCCACCAGAAGCGTCAACGAAAGCCCCACTTCCAGCACCACCACGGCGTCGCGCAGCCGCCCGTGCCGAAATCCGCCGCTGATCCCTTTGCCCCTATCCCGCAAAGGTTCGTTCAAATCCTTGCGTGCCGCATTCAACGCCGGCACCAGGCCAAACACCAGCGTCGTCAGCACGGCGATCGACAACGTGAACGCGAGCACCGGCGTATTCAGCCGGATCACCGCCTCCGCCGGAATGATATTTTGTGGCATCAGCGCCACCAGGGACTTCAACCCTCCCCACGCCAGCAGCGTGCCCATCGTCGCGCCACCGATCGCTAGCAGCAAGCTCTCCACCAAAAGTTGCCTTATCAATCTCCATCGGCTCGCCCCTAGCGCCGACCGGATTGCAAACTCCTTTTCCCGCGTCGTCGCCCGCGCCAGAAGAAGATTCGCCACGTTCCCGCAGCCGATCAGCAGCAGCAACCCCACCGCGGCCAGCACGATGTAAAGCGTCGTCTTAAACCTGCCCACCACCAGGTTCGTAAGGGAATCCATGAATACCGTAAAGCGTTTCGGATACTCCGCCGGGTACACCGTGGCAAGATTCTTCGCCACCACCGTAAAGTCCGCCTCCGCCTGTTTCACGGAGATCCCTGGCTTCAGATGCCCCAGCAGAAACCAGCGCTGCTGAAACGCCCCCGCGATGGCTTTTCCGGTCGCCGCCCGAGTCGGATTTGTCGGAATCCACATGTCTGCGTCGCCCCATCCAAACCGCGGCGGCATAATTCCGATTAGTGTTCTCGATATCCCATTCAACACAAACGTCTTGTTCAAGATTCCCGGATCGGCGCCGAACTCCTTGACCCACACTTTGTAACGCAACACAAAGACTGGCGGCGCTCCCGGCTCGTAATCCGAGCGCTGGCATCCCCAAAAACTCAAACGTCCCCGGCGATACGATGCCCGCTTTGTATCGCTCCGTTCCATCTCCCGACCGGTACAACACATCGGTCTGGTCACTCGCGATCACCCGGTCAAACACATGATTCTGGTCCACATAATCCAAAAACTCGGGCCCGGTGTACCCGCCCCGCCTCCCGGGCTCGCTCCGTTCGGAATCATGGATTTGCACCGAATAGAACCGCTGCGCATCCGGGTACGGAAAAGGCTCCATCATGACGTTATCGATCACGCTGAAAATCGCCGTGGACGCCCCAATCCCCAGCGCCAGCGTAAATATCGCGATCGCCGCAAATCCCGGCGTCTTCCCCAGATTCCTCGCCGCATACCGAACATCCTGCCCCAGCGTTTCCATGTGCACCCCCCAGTTCGATCGACCCCCGCTTCAATCAATCCCTGCTCCGATCAAATCCCACTCCAGCGGCTTCAAACCCCGCCCATACCTCAGGAGGCGGGCGGAACTTGTCCCGACGGGTCGGGAGCCCGGCTCTTTTCCGTCTGCTGTGCTGTCGGGTCTTTAGACCCGTTCTTTCTTCTCTTTCATTTACGCACTCCTCGCAATTAAGTTCGACGCCACCAACCACAAAAAGTCGCCCCTCTTCCAGGTCCCGTACATTCTGGCAACGACGTATGATGAACCAGCCATTGGTTTACATACTTTTCTCAAGCTCTTTAGAGAATCTTTAGATACAATCCGCCTCTGCGTTGCCAGAAAACCTCCAGTCCCGCTGTTGCATTGCTGGCGGTGGCCCAGCCGGCATGATGCTTGGCTTCCTGCTTGCCCGCGCGGGAATCGACGTCGTGGTTCTCGAAAAGCATGCGGACTTCCTGCGCGACTTCCGTGGCGACACCATCCATCCCTCAACCCTCGAGGTGATGCACGAACTTGGCATCCTCGAAATACTTTTGAAACGGCCACATCAGAAGCTGCCGCAGCTCAGAGCACAGATCGGAAGCACTGAAGTCGTGATGGCTGATTTTTCGCGCCTTCCCGTTCAATGCCCATTTATTGCGCTGATGCCTCAGTGGGACTTCCTGAATTTCCTCGCCGAACATGCCCGTCGCTATTCCACTTTTCATCTAAGGACGCAGGCAGAGGTCACCGGGCTCATCGAAGATGGCGGGCGCGTCGTAGGCGTTCGGGCCAAGACTCCCGGCGGTGCGCTGGAGGTCCGTGCGCAACTGGTCGTCGTCGCCGATGGCCGAAACTCCATTATTCGGGAACGCTCCGGCCTGCAGGTCGAAGACTTCGGCGCCCCCATGGACGGACTCTGGTTTCGGCTGTCCCGCAAGCCGGGCGAATCGGCAACGTCACTCCGCTTCGACCGCGGCAAGATTGTGGTGATGATCGACCGCGGAGACTATTGGCAATGCGCGTTTTTGATTCCTAAAGGAGGCAACGAGGAAACTCAGCGCCGGGGCCTCGAACGCCTGCGCGCCAGCATCGTGGAGATCGCTCCATTTTTGCAGGATCGCGTCAGTGAGTTGCAGGACTGGAGTGAAATCAAGCTCTTAAGCGTCAGGGTCGATCGCTTACGTCAGTGGTATCGTCCGGGGCTTCTGTGCATCGGCGACGCCGCCCACGCCATGTCTCCCATCGGCGGCGTCGGCATTAATCTTGCCATCCAGGATGCCATCGCCGCAGCCAACATTCTGGCTCAGCCCCTTCGCGAAGATGCCGTTACACCCGATCACCTTGCAAAGGTTCAACGCCGCCGCGCCTTGGCGACCCGCCTCACCCAGGGATTTCAGTTGATCATCCAGAAGCGCCTCATCGCTCGCGTCCTCGCCACCACCGAGCGCGTAGAGCTTCCAACGCCTCTCCGCCTGATGCTTCGTTCCAAATTCCTAAGCCGGATTCGCGGCCGCATCGTCGGCATCGGCTTCCGCCCCGAGCACGTGAAAACCCCTATCAGCAACACTGGCGGGTAGGGCATCCCCCAGATGCTCGCTCTCATTTCATCTCTTTCAGCTTCTTCAACATGTCCACCGCATTCTGGTTTTTCGGATCAAGCTGCAGCGACTTTTCATAATTCTGAATGGCTAGCTCCTTCTGCCCGGCTTTCATGTACGCCTCACCCAAGCTGTCATAAACATTGCCCGACTCCGGATATTCCTGCACGTTGCATTGGAACACGGTAATCGCGTCCTGCATTTGACCGGAGAACAGCAGCGTGTAACCCAGGCTATTAAGCGTGCGCTCTTCGACTTTGTACTCAGCCGAGGGG
>WNFD01007677.1_pt1 | contig 10661 bp, 12 predicted proteins | sample 5400491 | NCBI WGS metagenome assembly WNFD01 (sample SAMN13153343, study PRJNA577476) | soil metagenome | isolation source: 120 cm saprolite under Douglas fir tree site 2 hole 2 replicate 2 | place: USA:California | collected 2015-04-18 | reverse complement strand
ACCGCGGCGAGAAGGGTGTAGCGGTTGGTGTTGGTGATCTGGCCGGGCCCAAGCGCCTCACCCGGCTCGCGCAGCTCGTCGCCCGTGGTCAAGAGCAGCACCCGTGGTCGGCGCACGCATTGCACCGCGACCCGACCCGCCGAGGCCAGCACGCCGATCAATCCCGGCGTGACGACGCGTCCCGCGGTGGCGAGCAGGTCGCCGCGGTGCAGATCGCTGCCGGCGGCCCGCAAGCTCGTGCCGGCCGCCACGGGAACTCGCACGTCGACTGTGCCATCGTGCTCGGCCGTGTCCTCGACGCGCACCACCGCGTCCGATCCGTCGGGGACCATGGCGCCGGTCATAATGCGCAACGCGGTCTGCGGCTGCACGGAACCCGGCGGGGCGGCGCCCGCCCGGATTTCGCCGAGCACTCGAAGCCGCACGGGCTGCGCCGCCGACGCCTGGGCGACATCGCGCGCTCGGACGGCATAGCCATCCATCGCCGAGTTGGCAAACGGAGGAACGTCCCGTTCCGAGCGAACCTCCTCGGCCAGCACGCGACCGCGGGCCTCCGTCAGGGCAACGGTTTCACTGTCGAGCGCGGCGACCCGATCGAGGATCCGTTCGCGCGCCTGGGCGACCGTCAGTAACGGTCGCGGTTCACTCTTACCGATCGTTCCAGTGGCTGTTTTCGAACTCGGGTCCGCCACCTTCGCCGTCGGTCACGACGTTCTGGTGGAATCGGGCGGCGACCATCTGGTACGCCATGGCACGCGGAATGCCGAGTTTGGTGAGGGCCTTGACCTCATCGGCCATGACCTTGTCGCGCGCGCCTTCGATGGCGGCGATCACGTCGTCGATCGCGGTGCGGGCCTTGGCCGCGCCGCCGGCGCCGTTCTCAGCGGCAACCTCCGAGGGCACCTCTGCTACCGGTTCCTTGGGGGCCTTCGTCTTGCCGTCCTTTGTTTCTTTGGGCATGGAATCCTTCACCTTACCAACTGGAATCGCGATCAGGCGCACAGACTCAAACTGCCCGCCCCGCGTCTAGCCTTTACCCGTTCCATCGCGAACAGAAACGTCTCCTTGGCGAGCGCCGTGATCGGCGCCGCCAGGAACATGCCGATCAGCCCGAACAGCGAGGCGCCGAGCAGGGTGCTGAAGATCAACAACAGTGGATGGACCCGTGTGAACCGCCCCAGGATCCAGGGCGCGAAGACGTGGCTGTCGATCTGCTGGGCCACTAGTGCAAAGATGCCGACGAAGATCGGGAGAGGATTGCCCGGGCCCGCCTGGGCCAATGCCAATACCACGGCCAGGGATCCCCAGATCAGCGGGCCGAAGAACGGGATGGCCTCGAGGAAAAAGGCGATGACCCCCACCAGCAGGGCCATCTTCAGCCCGATCAGAAAGAGACCCACGGTCGCCACCACACCGATGAACACGCTGGTCAAGAGCTGGCCGCGCACGTATTCCTGCAGAGTGCGATTCAGCCGCTTCATCAGCTCCCGTGCGTCACCTTGACGACCCGGCGGGAGGAACCCCCGCGCTTCGCGTATCAGCCTCGGCCCATCGAGCAGCATGTAAAAGGTAAGCAAGGGGACGGCGATCAGCTCCAGCAGCTTGGGGAAAAGCGCCAACGACCCCTGCACCATGTTGCCCACGGTTTCTCCAATTCCGTTAACGACGTCCCGTACCTCCTGGTCGAGCTGTCGCTCGACGTCGGCAGGGAAGACCCCGGTGCCATAGATCGTGTCCCGCCACGACTGGAATGTGGCAGCCAGCCGGCGAGCTAGTGCGGGCTCGTTTCCACCGGTCGCGAACATCGCCCTGCCCAGGCGGTTGGCTTCGCCCGCGACCAGTGGGGCAAGCACAAGGATGGCGACCGCCAGCACGCCGATGAAGGCCCCGAGCGCGAGGAACGACGCGATGACGCGAGGCGTTCCTCGCCGTCCCCGAGCCGGCGTCGTCATCGCGTTCACCAGCGGCAGCAGGAGATAGGTGAGGAAGAGCGCGAGCACGAACGGCAGGATGACCTGGCGCGCCAGGTAGACGATGGCCAGCGCGATGACGGTGCCGATCGCCAGCCAGACCGCACCCGGAATGCGGCCTCGGAATCGCCGTGGCTCGCCCACTACGGCCCTCATCGGCCGGTCGTCGGCGGCGTCGTCGAATTGCAGACCCATGTAGGCAGTGCTACGTTCAGCAACGTGAATCGAGCAGGTCGCTTGCATCGGCTGCTGGTCATCCTGTCGATGGCAACCGCCCGACCGGGCATCCGGGCCCTCGACCTTGCCGGGATTTTGAAGGTCAGCGAACGGACCGTCTTCCGCGACCTGGCCGAGTTGCAGCGGCTCGGGTTTCCGGTCACCTTCGGCAATGGCTACCCGGCCCAGCAGGAGCACTTCAAGCGGCGCCGGCGGCAGGAGATGGCACAGGTCCTGGCCGATCTGGTGGATCAGCAGCTGGAGGTCGTCCGCCGCAAGCTGCCGCCCGAGGAAGCTGACCGCGTGGTCACCGAAGCGATCCAGTACCTGCCGATGGAGGCCGCCGAGGCGGTGACCCGGGCGCTGGCAAAAGCCACCCAGCATTAACCCCTCCCCCTCTGGGGGAGGGCAGGGTGGGGGCTTACAATCACCCCACCGGTCGGCTAGCTCAGCTGGTTAGAGCGCTTGGTTCACATCCAAGAGGTCGAGGGTTCGAGTCCCCCGCCGACCACCATCGGTCAGGTGCCCAACAAGACACTCACGATTGAGCAGGTTCTTAGCCTGCTCGCCGAAACGCCGCTGCGAATTGCCGCGCTGACCGCCGGTCTGGCGCCAGCTCAATTGCGTACGGCTCGCGCCCGCGGCACATGGTCCGCCAACGACGTGCTCGCCCATCTCCGTGCGTGCGCCGACATCTGGGGCAACTGCATGGTGACGATGATCGCCGAGGACCGACCGGCGCTGCGGGCTGTCAATCCCCGGAGCTGGATCAACAAGACGAATTACCTCGAACTGGAATTCCGGCCATCGTTGCGCGCCTTTGCCAGGCAGCGTGCCGATTTACTGGCAGTCCTCGACCCATTACCGAGCAATGGCTGGTCACGTGTGGCGACAGTGACGGGCGCGGGGGCGGTGGTCGAGCGGACCGTCCTGTTTTATGGGCGGTGGCTGGCTGGCCATGAACGGCCACACGTCAAGCAGGTCGCACACCTCGTCGACGTCGTTCGGAGGTAGCCAGTTTCTGGTTTAGGGAAGTCAATCTTTGGTAGACTTACGAGCGCTTTCCTGCTCCGCTGCCGCCTTAAGGCCATAGCCGGAGCAAATCCATAGGAAAGGAGGTAGCGTTTGTCAGCGTACGAGCTCATGTATATCGTCAAGCCGGAGCTTGATGACCAGCAGGTCCAGCAGGAGATCGAGAAGGTCGGCCAGCTGATCCAAACCAATGGGGGCCAGGTCAAGAAGGTCACACCGTGGGGTAAGCGCCGGCTCGCGTATACGGTCAACGATCAGCGGGAAGGGCACTACGTCGTCGAAGAGTTCGACCTCGACCGCGCCAAAGTGCAGGAGGTCGACCGCGTCCTGAAGATCTCCGACACCGTCTTCCGTCATTTATTGGTTCGCCAAGACGAGGGGAAGTCATGAACCTGAACAAAGCCATGCTGATCGGCCGTCTGACCCGTGATCCGGAGATGCGCTACACGCCGAGCGGCGCGCCGGTGACGACGTTCTCGCTCGCAACCAACCGGTACGGTCAGGGGCCCGATGGCGAGAAGAAGGAGTACACCGACTACCACAACATCGTCGTCTGGAACATTGGCAAGCGCAATCTCGCCGAAATCTGCGGGCAGTACCTGCACAAGGGCAGCCTCGTGTATCTCGAAGGCCGCCTCCAGACCCGTTCCTGGGAAGGGCAGGATGGCCAGAAGCGCAAGACCACCGAAATCAATGCAACCGAGGTCCAGTTCCTCGAGCCGCGCGGCCAATCGCAGCCATCCGCGGTCGAGCCCGTCGAGGCGACGGTTGCCGCGCCGGCCGCTCATGGCGACGAACCCTCGCGCGACGTCGACCCGGAAGACATTCCCTTTTAAGGAGCACCTGACAGCACCCCATGCCACCACCGACTGAAAAGCGGGACCGCAAGCCGCACAAGAAGATCTGCAACTTCTGTGTGGAGAAGGTCCACTTCATCGACTACAAAGAGGTCTCGCGTCTGCGCCGCTTCGTCAGCGAGCGGGGCAAGATTTTGCCCCGCCGCGTGACCGGTACCTGCGCGCGCCACCAGCGACGTCTCGCCGTTGCGCTCAAGCGCGCGCGGCACGTCGCGCTGCTGCCCTACACCGCCGACCAGCGCTAACTGGCTTGAAATTTCCCTCCCCTTTGGGGGAGGGTAGCGAGCCCCGGTGTGGAAAGGCGAGCGTATTGGGTACGGTTCTCAGGACTTCTTAATTTCGGGCCGTATACTGCGGTCAGTTGCGTTTCCCGCGCCTCCCGGCCGTGCTCGCGGCCGGGGTCGTCTTGCTTACGTCCCTGTCACCGGCTCGGGCAGCAGCTCTGGAGCCCTCCTTCGTCATGCCCTCTCCCTACGTGATCGCGATCGATCCCGGCCACGGAGGGAGTCCCACCAGCGATCCGACGCAACTCTGGGATCCGGGCGTCGTGGTCGGCGCCGTGATGGAGAAGGAAATCACCCTGGATCTGGCCTTCCGGCTGCGGACGCTGCTCCAAAAAGAGAGGGTGAAGGTCGTCCTTACGCGAACCACCGACGAGTACGTCGAGATCTCGGAGCGCTGGAACCGGGTGCACGCGTCGGGCGCCCGGATGTTCGTCAGCCTGCATGTCAACGCCTTCGATGGCGACGCCTCGATCAACGGCGCGGCTGTCTACTACCCCAAGGCCGATAGCCTTCCGTTCGCGCAGTCGATCGAAACCGGCCTAGCCCAGGCGCTGAGCCGCTTTCAGATCCAGGATGACGGGGTGGTCGCCAAGCCCGAGCTCTGGGTGCATTCCGACATTCCGACTGCCACCGTCGAACCGGCGTACCTGACCAATCCCCGCGAGCGAAGCCTGCTGCTGCAGAGCGATTTCCGCGACGCGATCGCGATGGGCGTCTACCAGGGGATGCTCGCCGCCGACCCCCAGATCGAGCAGACCAGGATCCAGGTCGACCACGCAGAAGCCGCGGCGGCTGCCCAGCGGCAGGCCGAGTCGGCCTCAGCCGCCAATGCGGCCCGCACGGCGACCGCCACGCGGTGGGGCCTCATCATCGGCGGCGTTATGGTTCTCTGGATCGTGATGCGCACCGCGATCCGTCGGGCGGTGCGAACGCCACAGCCACCGCCGTATCGGCGCCGCACCTATCGCCGGCGTCGCTCGATCTCGCGACGCTAAATCAGTAAGCTAGAGCACTCATGGCACAGACGTCGCAGCTGCGGATACCCGGCCCGACACCCGTTCCTGACCGCGTCAACCGCGCGATGGCCGCCCCCATGATCAACCACCGAGGTCCGGAGTTCAAAGCTCTCCTGCCAGAGCTCGAGAGTGGCCTCAAGTGGGCGTTCCAGACCAAAAATGACATGCTGATCTTTCCCGCGAGCGGCACCGGCGGTCTCGAAAGTGCCGTGGCCAACCTTCTCTCACCGGGCGAGCGGATCGTCGTGGTCACGATCGGCGCCTTCGGCGATCGTTTCGCCGATCTCGGTGAGGCTTTTGGCGCCCAGGTGGTCCGCTATGCGCTGCCCTGGGGCGAAGCCGCCGATCCCCAGGACCTCGATGATCTGCTGGGCAAGGAGCCTGAGGTCGCGACCGTTCTGATCACGCATAACGAGACCTCCACCGGCGTCACCAATCGCCTGCAGGCGCTGGCCGAGGTCGTCAAGCGCCGTCACCGGTTGTTGGTGGTCGACGGGGTCAGCTCGATTGGGTCGATCGACCTCCCGGTTGATGACTGGGGTGTGGATGTTGCGATCACCGCCTCGCAAAAAGGTTGGATGCTGCCGCCCGGCGTCACCATGCTGAGCGTCAGCGAGGCCGCCTGGCAGCGCCAGGCGAACGCGCGCGCGCCTCGCTTCTATTTCGACTGGGAGCGCGCGCAAAAGTTGCAAGCCAAAGGGATGACGTTCACCACGCCGGCGATGAGCATCCTGTTCGGGTTGCGTGAGTCACTGGCGATCATGCGCGAAGAAGGGCTCTCCGCGATTTTCCAACGGCATATTCGCGTTGCCGCGGGGTTCCGCGCGGCGGGGCGCGCGCTCGGCCTGCGCTTGCTGCCGGCCGACCCGGAGACCGCTTCGCCCACGGTCACCGCCCTCTATTTCCCGGAGGCGTTGAGCGGCGAGAAATCAGAGGCCGTCTTCAAGACCTGGCGCGATCTTGGCCTTGTCGTCGGCGAGGGGCAGGGAAAGCTTGCCGGCAAGATCTTCCGCATCGGTCACCTCGGCGCGGTCTACGACGCGGACGTGGTAGCGACCGTCGAGTTGCTCGAGCGAGGCCTCGAGGCCAATGGGCACTCGGTGACGCGCGGTGCGGCGCTGACCGCCGCGAGGCGTGCGTTAGAGTCGTCCGAGCCCAGCCTCGTCGCCTGAGCCGGTGTCGCGTGTCCTCGTCGCCGACCCGATCGCCGAGGCGGGTCTCGCGCGGTTGCGCGGCCACGCTGATGTCGATGTCGAGCTGAAGCAGACCCAGGCCGCGCTGGTCAGGCGCATCCCCGACTACGACGCCCTGATCGTCCGCAGCGAGACGCGCGTGGATGCGGCGGTGATCGAGGCGGGCAGCCGTCTCAAGGTGATCGGGCGTGCGGGCGCCGGCGTCGACAACATCGACGTGGCCGCTGCCACTCGCGCCGGCATCTTGGTCGTCAATGCGCCTTCCGGCAACACCATCGCGGCGGCGGAGCACACGATGGCGATGATGCTCGCCCTGGCTCGACACATCCCGCAAGCCGACCAGGCGGTCAAGGCGGGCCACTGGGAGCGATCGCGCTTCCTTGGGAACGAACTACGAGACAAGGTCCTGGGCGTTGTCGGCCTCGGCAGCATCGGGCGCGAGGTCGCGCACCGCGCGCAGGCTTTTGGCATGCGCGTGATCGCCAGCGATCCCATGCTGTCGGAGGAACGCGCCTCCCAGCTCAACGTCAAGTTGATGCCGTTCGAACGACTCATGGCCGAAGCGGATCTCGTCACCCTGCATGTGCCGTTGACCAAAGAAACCCATCACCTGGTCGACGCGAGGGCACTGGCCGCGGCAAAATCTGGCGTTCGCATCATCAATGTCGCCCGTGGGGGGATCATTGACGAATCGGCGCTCTGGAACGCATTGCGTGATGGTCACGTCGCCGGTGCCGCCCTCGACGTCTTCGAGCAGGAACCTCCTGGCGAGAACCCGCTGTTGTCGTTGCCGCAGGTGGTGACGACGCCGCACCTCGGTGCCTCGACCGAAGAAGCGCAGATCAGCGTGGCGCTCGAGATCGCCGACCAGGTGGTCGCCGTGCTCGAAGGCGGCCACCCGCGCTTTGCCCTCAATGCCCCGGTCGCGCTACCCGAAGCGATGGCGTTCCTGCGACCCTTCATCCCGGTGGCGGAGGGCATTGGCCACTTCTACGCCCAGGTCGGTCGGCAACCGACGACGCGCCTGCAGGTCGACTACGCGGGGGAGATCGCCGACTACGACTGCTCGGTTCTGACTGCGGCGCTGCTGACCGCATTCCTCAGCCGCTTCAGCGCGGAGCGCGTGAACCCGGTCAACGCCCGGGCGGTCGCCGTCGCCCACGGCATCACCGTCGTCGAACAGCGCGGCGCCAGGGCCAGCGAATTTGCGAACCTGATCAGTCTGCAGGCCGTCGGGGACCACGGTACCAGCCGCGTGGGCGGCACGCTACTGCTCAACGAGCCGCACATCGTGACCTTCAATGATTTCCGCATCGACCTGGTGCCACAGGGCACCTTCTTGATGAGCTGGCATGCCGATCGCCCGGGAATTATTGGCGCCATCGGCACGCTGCTCGGTCAGAAGAACATCAATATCGCGAGCATGCAGGTGGGTCGCGATCGTCCACGCGGCGATGCCGTCATGATCGTCTCGGTCGACGATCCCGTCCCGGAGTCGATCATGGCCGATATTCGCCGGATCCCCGGGATGGCCGACGTGCTGTCCGTCACGCTCTAGATCCGCTTGGCCAGGCTCCGCCCGTTTCAGGCGGTTCTCTATAACCCCCAACGGGTCGACCTCTCCAGAGTCGTGGCGCCGCCCTACGACGTCATCGGCCCCGCCGACCAGCGGCGCTATTACCAGCAGGATCCGCACAACGTCGTTCGACTGATCGCCGGCGCCGCGCAGCCCTCTGACACGCCGGACGACAACAAGTACACGCGCGCGGCGGCCTTCTTTCGGGAGTGGCTGGCCGAAGGGATCCTGCGGCGTGAGGCGAGCCCCCGTCTCTATGTCTATCGCCACCAGTTCGTCGATCCAATCAGCGGCGAGTCGCGCTCGCGGCGCGGCATCATGGGCGTCGTCGAGCTCGAACCGTTCGGCCGTGCGGTCCTACCCCACGAGCAAACCCACGCAAGCGCCAGGGCGGACCGGCTGTCGTTAACCCGCTCGGTGATCGCCAACCTCAGTCCGATCTTTGCGCTCTACGAAGATCCTCAGTCGGCGGTTGCTCCCATCATCGCGCCGGCGCTTAAGGATCCGCCGCGGCTGTCGATCACGGGCGAAGATGGGAATCAGCACACGGTCTGGTCACTCGATGGCGACCGGCGCTTCGCGCAGTTGGCGGAGATCTTCCTCGCCTCGACCCTGTACATTGCCGACGGCCATCATCGCTACGAGACTGCGCTCAATTTCCGCAACTACCAGCGGCAGCAGCATCCGGAGGCGCCGACGGACGCCGCCTTCAACTACGTGCTGATGCTGCTCGTCGACGTCCGTGACCCGGGACTCACGATTCTGCCGACCCATCGCATCTTGCACGACCTCGATCGTTTCGATGCCGCCCAGCTCGTGCACCGGCTCTCCGAACGCTATCGCGTGGTTCCTCGAGCCAGCCGATCTGACCTGCTGACGGCAATGCAGGCCGATGTTCCCTCCCCCTCTGGGGGAGGGCAGGGCGGGGGCCACCGGATCGGCATGGCCTTACCTCTCACTCCCTCCCCCCCTGCGGGGGAGGGTCGGGGTGGGGGGTACTACACGGTCGATATCGACCGCCCCGATGCAGACGATCCCGTCTCATGCCTCGATGTATCGGTCCTCCATGAGGAGATCCTCCAGCGCGAGCTCGGGCTGACCCCCGCAGACCTCGAGCAGGAGCGCTACCTGACTTACTCGCGCGACGTCGATGCTGTGCTCAGCCGGGTCGAGACCGGGGCCGCCCAGGCCGGTTTCCTGCTGCGGCCACCAGCGGTTCGGGATGTGGTCGAGGTCGCTCGGGCCGGTCGGGTCATGCCCCAGAAATCAACCTACTTCTTCCCCAAGCCGGCGTCCGGGATCGTCTTCAATCCGCTTGACGCCACCATCCGCATCCCTTCGTTCCCTCGCGCTGCGGGCGAGGGTGGCAACTGACTCCCCTCCCCCTCTGGGGGGAGGGCAGGGTGGGGGCGTCATGCATTTGATCGGTTGCTTTGTTTCATTTTCGTGAGTCGATTTTGGTTGTCCGTCGGATCGCCCTTGGCTACTATGCTGGGAACTGATGAGCGCGAAGCGTGTCGTGATCTACATGCCCGATGCCATTGTCGAGGCGCTCAACCACCTGACGGCTATCTCTCCGCGGAGCCGAAGCGAGATCATCTGCTCTGCCGTCGAGCTCTACCTGAGTGAGGCAACCCAGCAGGCGGCCGCCGAGCCGGTCGGCCCGGACGAGGCCTTCTTCGATCGCGTGGCCGAGATGATGCAAAGCGGCTTGCTACAGCCCGGCGACTTCAGCGACCCGGCGTCCGAGGAGCCAAGGCCGAAAAGCAAGCTCTGGATCAACTGAGGGCTGGCTCCCGCCCAGCGTTTTCTGCCGACCTGATTCCGGGTATAAGTTAAATCGAAAATGCCCGTGTATGGATATCGCTGCACCCGCGACCATAACTTCGAGGTCCAGCAGCGCATCACTGATCCGCCCCTGACCCAGTGCCCCGAATGCGGGGCGCCGGTGACGCGCGTCTTCTACCCCGTGGGCATCATCTTCAAGGGCGGCGGCTTCTACAAGACGGACTCGAGGGGATCGTCCAGCGACGGGAGCACCACCCAGGCGGACGCCCCGAAGGTCGACACCAAACCGGACGGAAAGGCCGACACCAAGGCGAAGACTGCCCCGGAAAGCGGCGGCTCGACCCCTTCGCCGGCGCCGCCTGCTAAAACTGACGATAAGACCAGCAGCAAGGAAGGAGCGGCATGACGACCAAGAACATCGTCCAGGTTACCGACCAGAATTTCGAGGCGACGGTCGGCGCCGCAACACAGCTCGTGCTCCTCGACTTCTGGGCAACCTGGTGTGCCCCCTGCAAGATGCTGCGGCCGGTAGTCGAGGAGCTGGCCGCCGAGTACGCTGGCCGGGTCACCGTCGCCGAGCTCGACGTCGACGCCAATCCACAGACGGCGTCGAAGTTCAGCGTGCTCAGCATTCCGAGCCTGATCCTGTTCCGCGGCGGCAAGCCGGCCGATCGAATCGTCGGCTACAAGCCCAAGGCCTACCTCAAACAGAAGATCGACGCCGTCCTA
>WNFD01010952.1_pt1 | contig 10666 bp, 7 predicted proteins | sample 5400491 | NCBI WGS metagenome assembly WNFD01 (sample SAMN13153343, study PRJNA577476) | soil metagenome | isolation source: 120 cm saprolite under Douglas fir tree site 2 hole 2 replicate 2 | place: USA:California | collected 2015-04-18 | reverse complement strand
GCGCTTCTGGCGCGCGACGAGGCACGCCTCGCCGCCCTGGCGAAAGAACTCGTCACTGCAAAAGGCTACCCTTGCGACGTTTCCGATCTTGAGCAGATTGATCGCGTAGCGTCCGCGATCGAGCATGACCTGGGTAGTCCGAGCGTGGTGATACACAATGCCGTGGGCGGCGCGTTTGGAACGTTTCGCGAGATTGATCCCGCGATCCTGAACAGGAATTTTCAGGTCAATACGATGGGGTTGCTATATCTGGCCCGGCGCTTTTCACCCGCCATGGTAGACGCCAATAAGGGCGCCATCGTAGTGACCGGCAATACGTCCGCGCTGCGGGGGAAGGCATCGTTCGCGGGCTTCGCCCCCACCAAGGCGGCGCAACGCATCCTAGCCGAGGCGATGGCGCGCGAGTTGGGTCCGCAAGGGGTGCATGTCGCCTACCTCGTCGTCGATGCGGTAATCGACCTCAAATGGACGAGAGAGCGCTTCAAGGACCGGCCAGACGAATTCTTCATTAAGCCGATGGCGATCGCGGAAGAGATCTGGCACGTCGTGCATCAGGATCGCAGCGCATGGTCGTTCAATGTGGAATTGCGGCCGTTCGGCGAAACCTGGTGAGCACTCCATTACTGGCGCCTCATTTGCTGTTCAACCGCCCTGCATCTTGATTTCGATAAGACGAGCGGTCATATTGAAGCTATGCCGAGAGAAAGTCTCAAAGAACCGATCCTTGCTGCAGCCTTGAAAGTGCTGCATCAGCGGGGATTCAATGCAACGGGCGTGCAGGACATCACCGAAGCCGCCGGTGTTCCCAAGGGTTCGTTCTATAATCATTTCGAGAGCAAGGAAGCGCTCGGAATCGAAGCGCTGGAACGTTACTGGCAGGGCGCGCTGAACTCCCTGGCGATGCTGGAAGACACGGACGTAGCTCCGCTTCTTCGCCTGAAGAACTATTTTCACAAGCTCAATCTCGTGGCGCGCAAGTTCGAGTATCGGCCGGGCTGCTTCATAGGCAATCTGGGAGCAGAAATGTCCGATCAAAGCCCGGTCTTTCGCAAACGACTGGCGACCGTCTTCGGGGCCTGGAGCAAGGCGATTGAATCCTGCGTCAAGCAAGCGCAGGCCGACGGGTCCGTACGTCGGGATCTCGACGCCAGGACGATAGCTGCTTTCCTGCTGAATTCCTGGGAAGGCGCGGTCTTGCGGTCGAAGGTGGATCGGGGACCGGAGCCCCTCGACGCGTTCGAAAAGATTGTCTTCACAACGCTCGTCAAGTGAGGTTTCGCAACCCGCAGAAACACAAATGGGGTGATCGAACGGATATCGCCAGCACCTGTTACTCCAGCCGTTCCAAACGAAGGCGCTCGCGCTCGTCAGTCAGATGCCACGCCGCGAGGTAGGACGCAGTCAATGCGGACAGGCCGCTGCCGCCTGCCAAAAGGAACATCAGAAGAATCTGATATTTGACGGCCTCCAACGGATCCAGGCCCGCAAGTATCTGTCCCGTCATAATGCCCGGCAATGTCACGATTCCGGCTGCCGACATTTGGTTGATGACGGGCAATAGGCCTCGCCGGATGGCTTCGCGCACCAGCGGTGCGATCGCGTTACGATAGCTGTCACCGAGGGACAGCCGCGCTTCGATTGCTTGTCGCTCGCGCCGCACGGAGCCGAGAAAGCTGTCCAACGAGAGGCTGGCGGAGTTCAGAACGCTGCCGAGAATGATGCCCGCCAGCGGGATCGCATAATGTGGATCGAACCATGGCTGCGGCCGGATCGCCGTCGTCAACGCAAGGATCGACGTGACAGAGGTGGCAAAGCCGACGCTGACAAACCCTATGATGAGGTTCGAGTGCCCCTTGAACCGGCGTTCCGGCCGGGCCGCCACCTCGCGCGCTGCAACGAGCACCATAACAAGAACGAGGAGCAGCGTTGCTGCCGGATTGTTCAGAGAAAAGATGAAACGGAGGACAAAGCCTATCGCGACAAGTTGCACCACCATTCTTGCCGCGGCGATGGCGATTTGCCAGTGCAGCCGAATCTTGAGCAAAATCGAAAGCGCCGCGTCGAGGACGATCAAAGAGGCGGCGATGGAGATGTCCAGCGGCGTCAGCAGAATCGGGTTCATGGTGATTCCAATTGTCCCGCCACCATCCGATAGCGCTGATCGCCCAGTCGTTCCGCCTGTCTTGAATCGTGAGTCACCAGGACGATGGATGTTCCTGTAGCCATTCGCTCCCGAAGTAGCGCCTCGACACGAACGACCGACTCCTCGTCCAATGGGCCGGTCGGCTCGTCCAGAAGCAAGACGAGCGGATTCGGCAGCAGCGCCCTGACCAGCGACAAGCGTTGCTTCTCTCCGGTGGATAGCCGCGCGATCGATGCGTCCAGAAGGTCGGCGTGAAGTCCAAGGCCGCTTGCCAAGGTTGCGACTTCGCTTCGCTTGTTTGCGGCAAAATGTTCGATGACCGTGTCAGCCCACCAACCGGATTCCGCGGCTACGTAGGTTGCCCGCTTTCGCCATTCCGGGGCGGGGAGGGAGGCGCGCTCGATCCCGTTCAGCCAGACCTTGCCTTGGTTGGGGTCGAGGTCGGCAATCATGCGAAGAAAGAGGCTTTTACCGGATCCCGACGGACCGGTGATGGCGACGCAAGCGCCCGCAGCGAGGTTCAGCTCGAACGGGCCGGCGAACTCGCTGCGGAGCTCTTTCACAACGAGTGCCTTTTCCATCGATCCCTTGTCCCGTCCCCAACGATGCTGGCCACTCGATTTCTATGGCCCCACGTTTCCTCTTAGGAATTTGCAACACCCGGAATGTCGATGTGGCGCGGACAGATCGTGAGCTTGCGTAACGTGACACGCGCGAGGCTAGTATGCGATCGAGATCACACGATTAACGCTTGCTCTTGAGAGCGAGACGCTCGTTGAACGATTGCAGGTCGATCACCGTTCTTCGATGAATCCCGTTGCCAATCTCTTCTATCTCGTCGCTCGCTGATACCTTGAATTCAATTCGCTTTCCCACGACCTTGATCACTTCGGCTTCGGCTCGAACGTTATGACCGATAGGCGTGGCCGCAAGGTGCCGGACATCTATTTCGGTGCCGACCGCACTCTCTCCCGCCTCCAGAAATGGCCTTATCGCATTGAGAGCAGCGTTCTCCATGACCAGGACCATGACGGGTGTCGCCAATACCTGCGGCAGCATTGCGTCTTTGAATTGATTGGCGAGATGCTCAGGCAGCACACGCAGCGTGAACGTTCCTTTCGTTCCCAGGGGTATTTGGCGCATTCGGTCGTCTCCTGTCTCGCCAATAATCGTTCCTGGCGTGGCTTGCGGCAACAGATAGGAAGACGGTCCGCCGTTGCGCAACTCATTGAATATGCAGCTCCGTGAGTTCGAATCCAGTGTTTTGAATTGAAATTTAATGGTGGTGGCGGTCTATCGGCCTATCTTCGGCCGTGACTGCGTTGCGGCGAGGCATGGTGCTTCGAATGTCGAGAGATAAAATTGGAGATCTGCGCGAGCCCGCGCTCGCCGGGAGAACGCAAATGACGATCATGAAAGCCCTCCGCTTCATGATCGCGGTGAAACGGAGATCGCTGACGACGTCCGCGGCACCGGGGGAAACTGACGACGCTTCTGACGTCGCAGAGCCCTTGCAGCCCGCGGTAGGACCCAGACCGCACGGACGATCATAAAAGTGCTTTTAGAGTTGAAGTCGGGCTACCTGCTAACTATGCTGTTCAATGTCGAACGCTATCCGAAGCGTGAAACTGGTGGCAGCTTTCACGTTCGCTTGAACTGCGTGTCCGGCTTTGACGTTCGATTGTTTGGGAAGGGGTCCTTTATGAAGGGACGGCTCCTGGCGAGGGTGCGTCGGCGAGACCTGCTTCGCCTTGTGACGGCCGGCGCTGCGGCCGCAGCGACGGCGGCATCTGGGCCGATCGAGGCAGAGCCCGCGAGCAGCGCTCAAAAGCGCAGAGCCCGCTATCAAGCTAATTCGACCGAGGTTCGGGAATTCTACCGCGTTAATCGTTATCCCGTCCGCTAAGGGGATACGTCAGTGCTGATCAAGAAGTCAGAACGTCATCGAGGTCGCGGGACATTTGCCTCCGCACTGGTGGAGGGCTCGGACAGCGGTTCGGATCGGCGTACGTTCCTGAAACGCTCGGGCCTCGCCGCGGGAGCGCTGGCGGCGCTCGGCAGTTTGCCGCTCGGCAATGTGCGCAAGGCCAAAGCTGGTCCGCCTCCTCCTGCGGGGGCGGCGGTCGCAACGCGCAAGAATATCTGCACCCATTGCTCGGTCGGCTGCTCGGTGATCGCCAAGGTCGCGAATGGCGTTTGGATCGGCCAGGAACCGGACTACGACAGCCCTATCAATCGTGGATCGCATTGCTGCAAGGGCGCGGCGGTCCGCGACGACGTGATGAACCAGCGCCGCCTGCGCTACCCCGTCAAGCTTGTGAACGGCCAATGGACGCGCCTCTCCTGGGAAAAGGCCGTCGACGAGATCGGCGACAAGCTGCTGGAGATTCGCCAGAAGTCCGGACCGGACTCGGTTTATTGGCTGGGTTCGGCCAAGTTCACCAACGAGGCTGCCTACCTCAATCGCAAGCTTGCGGCCTTCTGGGGAACCAACAACTCCGATCATCAGGCGCGTATCTGCCATTCCACCACGGTCACCGGGGTCGCCAACACCTGGGGCTATGGCGCGATGACCAACAGCTACAACGACATTCGCAATGCCAAGACCATTCTTCTGATGGGCGGCAATCCGGCGGAGGCGCATCCGGTTTCGCTTCAGCATATTCTTGAAGGCAAGGAACTCAACCGTGCCAACATGATCGTGGTCGATCCGCGAATGACACGGACCGCCGCGCACGCGACCGAATATGTTCGGGTGCGTCCCGGTACCCATATCGCCACGATCTATGGAATGCTTTGGCACATTTTCGAAAACGGCTGGGAGGACAAGGAATTCCTGAGCCAGCGCGTCTACGGCGTCGACGAAATCCGCAAGCAGGTGGCAAAGTGGACACCCCGCGAGGTCGAGCGTGTCACCGGTCTGCCTGAAGCGCAGGTCAAACATGTCGCCGAAATCTTCGCCAAGGAAAAGCCCGCGACCCTGATCTGGGCGATGGGCCAGACCCAGTTCGCGACCGGCACGGCGAATGTCCGGGCGAGCTGCATTCTGCTGCTCGCCACCGGTAATGTCGGGTACGCCGGAGGCGGCGCCAATATTTTCCGCGGCCACACCAATGTGCAGGGCGCCACCGATCTCGGCCTCGATGTGACGACGCTGCCGCTCTATTACGGTCTTGCCGAAGACGCCTGGCGGCATTGGTGCCGGGTGTGGGAGGTGGATTATGATTGGATGATATCGCGCTTCCCGAACAAGACGCTGATGCAAACGCCGGGCATTCCGAGCACGCGCTGGTTCGACGCGACCTTGCTGCCGAAGGACCAGGTCAGCCAGCCTGATAATGTGCAGGCGATGTTCATCATGGGACATGGCGTCAATACGATCACCCGGATGCCGGAAGCGGTGCGGGGAATCGAGAAGCTCGAACTGCTGGTGGTCTGCGATCCCTATCCCACCGCATGGTCGGTGCTCTCCGAGCGCAAGAACGGCACTTACCTTCTGCCGGCCTGCACCAGTTTCGAGATGGATGGCTCGCGTACGGCCTCGAACCGCTCGCTGCAGTGGGGCGAGAAAATCGTGGAACCGGTTTTCGAATCGAAGAACGACTACGACACGATGTACCTGTTCGCCCGCAAGTTCGGCTTTGCCGACCGGATGTTCAAGAACATCAAGGTCGAAAACAACGCAGTATCGGCGGAAGATATTCTGCGCGAGATCAATCGCGGCGGTTGGTCGACCGGCTATTGCGGACAATCTCCCGAACGTCTCAAGGCTCACATGAAGAACCAGGCCAAGTTCGATCTGGTCACCCTGCGGGCGCCGAAGGATGACCCGGAAGTCGGCGGCGACTATTATGGCCTGCCATGGCCATGCTGGGGAACGCCTGAGTTCAAGCACCCGGGTACACCTATTCTTTACAACACCAATCTGCCGGTGAAGGAGGGCGGGGGCACCTTCCGCGCCCGCTTCGGGGTCGAACGCGTTGTCAAACGCAAGGTGATGGAAAACGGGCAGGAAGTCGAAAAGGAGGAACACGACAACCTCCTTGCCGAGGGTTCTTATTCCGCCGGGTCCGAAATCAAGGATGGATATCCGGAGTTCACCTTGGCGGTGCTCAAGAAGCTCGGCTGGGACAAGGACCTCACTGCGCAGGAGATGGAGATCATCCAGCGCGTGAATTCCGCCAATCCGGACGCCGTGTCCTGGTCGCTCGACCTTTCGGGCGGAATCCAGCGCGTGGCGATCGAGCACGGCTGCTCGCCTTATGGCAACGCCAAGGCGCGTATGATCGCCTGGAATCTTCCTGACCCGATTCCCGTCCACCGCGAACCGATCTATACGCCACGCCCGGACCTCGTTGCCGACTATCCGACCTTGCCGGACGCCAAGCAGTTCCGCATGCCCAACATCGGCTTTTCCGTGCAAAAGGCCGCCGTCGACCGGGGCATCGCCAAGCGATTCCCTCTCATTCTGAGCTCCGGCAGGCTTGTGGAATATGAAGGCGGTGGCGAGGAGACGCGCTCCAACAAGTGGCTCGCCGAATTGAAGCAGCACATGTATGTCGAGATCAATCCGGCGGATGCGGGCGAGCGGGGCATCAAGGAAGGCGGATGGGTCTGGGTGACGGGGCCCGAGAGCGGTTCAAGGATCCGCGTGAAGGCGGTCGTGACCGAGAGGGTAGGCAAGGGCGTGGCCTGGATGCCTTATCATTTCGCCGGCTGGTTCGAAGGCGCCGATCTGCGCGCCAGATATCCGAAAGGCGCCGATCCCATCGTGCTCGGCGAGAGCGTGAACACGCTTACGACCTACGGCTACGACCCTGCGACCGGCATGCAGGAGCCGAAGGCAACGCTTTGCCAGATCAGAGCGGCGTGAAAGGGCGGATCGATGGCGCGCATGAAATTCCTTTGCGACGCGGACCGGTGCATCGACTGCAACGCCTGCGTCACCGCGTGCAAGAACGAGAACGAGGTGCCCTGGGGTATCAATCGCCGCCGCGTCGTCACCATCAATGACGGCAAGCCCGGCGAGCGCTCGGTGTCGATGGCCTGCATGCATTGCACCGACCCGCCCTGCGCTGCCGTCTGTCCGGTCACCTGCATCTATCCGACCGAAGATGGTGTCGTGCTGCATAACAAGGATCAGTGCATCGGCTGCGGTTATTGTTTCTATGCCTGCCCGTTCGGGGCGCCGCAATATCCGAAGGTCGGCAATTTTGGCTCGCGCGGCAAAATGGACAAATGCACCTACTGCGCCGGTGGTGGCGGAGATGAGCCTTCCGGCAGCGCCGAGGAGTTTGCGAAATACGGCTCGAACCGGTTCGGTGAAGGCAAGCTGCCGCTTTGCGCCGAGATGTGTTCCACCAAGTCGTTGCTCGCGGGTGATGGCGATATCATCGCTCAGATCTACAAGGAGCGCGTATTGAAGCGCGGCTATGGTTCGGGCGCGTGGGGTTGGCTGACGGCGTATCACGAGGGTATCGAGGTCTGAGCGGACAGACCTCAGCTATGGTTGCAGGAATAGGATGATTGTCATGGCGCTTCTTGCACATATTCGCCTCGTGATCCTCGCCATGATGCTGCTCGGGATTGCGGCGTCCGGCCCGGCGATCGCTCAGAAGCTTGGTCCTGATGGCGCACCTAATCCAACGGCAAGCGTTACCAGCGAACGGGACCTGTTCAAGCAGGTTCCCCGCATCGAAGGGCGCATCGATATTCCCGATACCAAGGCAAGCGTGCTGATCCAGCCGGCCGGCCGAACCTGGGATTACTTCCACGAGGTGCTGCTGCATTGGGGCGGTGCGATCGTGATCCTCGGCACCATTGTTCTCTTAGGATTGGCCTATCTGATCACTGGACGGATCCGGATCGCCGCGGGGCGCTCCGGTCAGACGATTCTCCGCTTCAAGATCTTTGAGCGTTTTTCACATTGGCTGACCGCGGTCTCCTTCGTTGTTCTGGGCCTGACCGGTCTCAACATCACCTTCGGCAAAATTGTGCTTTTGCCGGTCGTCGGCCCGGACGCCTTCTCTGAAATATCCGAGGCCGCGAAGTATTTGCACAACTTCACCAGTTTCTCGTTCATGGCCGGGCTCGTCCTGATTGCGGCGATATTTTTCAGAGACAATCTTCTGCAAAGGGTGGACATCGACTGGCTCAAGCAAGGCGGCGGTTTCATCAAAGGCAAACATGCGCCCGCCGGACGCTTTAATCTGGGCGAGAAGCTCGTTTATTGGCTTTCACTTGCGGCTGGCGTCTCCGTCTCGGTCTCCGGGCTGCTGTTGCTGTTTCCATTTTACGGGACCGATATCGCGGACATGCAACTCGTTCAGGTCGTGCACGCCGTCGTGGCCATTTTGTTCGTCGCTCTGATCCTGGCCCACATCTATATCGGCACGCTCGGGATGGAAGGCGCGTTCGAGGCGATGGGCACAGGCGAGGTCGATCTCAACTGGGCCAAGGAGCATCACGATCTTTGGCTTGCGCAACAACTCGCCAACGAGAACCGGCAGGGACAACCTTCGGCGACACCAGCCGAATAAATCCGCGGTGAGTTCACTGAACCTGGCGGCGCTCCACAAGGAGTATCCGGTCGTGCCGGCCTGATCCGCCTGGGCGATGTCATTTTCGGCGGAATAGCGAAAACAGCCGACTGTTTTTGCGCCTCCCGCTCACGCAGATAATCGTCGGTGGTCCGGGCGGGCTGCCTTTGCACGGCGTGAGGATCGAAGCTTTCCTCGGCGGCGACGGTTATGCGGCAATCATCGCACATCCTGATCACGTCGAGGCGTCGGGATGAGCCCGTAAACATCCAGTGCTTGCCTTCGAGCTTCGCCACCACACGCTCAATCGTGCTCTTCACGCCGAACGGCTTGCTGCAGCGGATGCAGCAAAACGGCTCCTCTTCCTTGAGGACGCGGGCAGGGGCCCTGGCGGCGCCAAAATCGAGCTGCGGTTTCAGCGTAATGACGTGTTCGGGGCACGTCGCCTGGCACAGCCCGCACTGCACGCAGAGATCTTCGACAAAGCGCAGCATCGGCCGTTCAGGGTCGTCGCGCAATGCGCCGGTCGGGCATGCCGACACGCAGGACAGACATAGCGTGCAACCGCCAACGTCAACCTCCACCACCCCGAATGGTGCTCCTGCGGGCAGCGCGATGATATCGACGGGGGCGGGGGCAGCGCGATGAAGCTCGCCCAGCGCAAAGCGCAGCACGTCCCGCTTTCTTCCTATCGGCCGGAAGCTTGCCGGACGCGGCGCCGCTGGCATGAACGGTATCGTGCGCAGGGCGGCGATAAGAGAGTCCGGATCATCCGTCTCGATGGTCGAAATCCGGCCGGCGCCGAAACCGAGCCCGGTTAGGATCGGATCCGCCAGCGCGATCGTCCGCATCAAGCCGGCGATGTCGTGGCGCGGCCGCGCCCGGAGCAGGAACCGCATCGCCACGGCGCCATAGGCGAAGGCAGCAGCGACTCCCTCAAGTCCCACTTGCGTGATCTCGTTGACCGCAAACGGCAATACATGCGCCGGCAGCCCGTCGCCGAACCGTGCCAGCGCATCGATCAGCGGCGCGCCATGGGAATCATCGTGCAGCAGTACGATCGCCTGTTCGCCGCCGGCTTCGCGATAGGCGATAAGCATCGTCCGCAGCTTGCGCATCAGCGCGTCCTCCGGCGGTAGCGCGTAGGACGCCGCACCGGTGGGGCAGGCAGCGGCACATTGCCCGCAACCCGCACAAATGTTGGCATCGATCGCCACATGATCGCCGGCGGGTGTGATCGCGCCCGTCGGACAAAGATCAAGGCAGCGCGTGCAACCTGTGACCTGCGAACGTGAATGGGCGCATAGCGTGGCCTCGAAAGCGACATAGCGCGGCTTCTCGAAGGTGCCGACCAGGTCACGCGCCTTCAGCACTGCCTGCAGCATTGCGGCGGGATTGCCGGGGTCGGCGCGCAGATAGCCATCGCGCAAATCGGCTGCGGGGAAAAACGCCGTGCCGCCGGTCAAATCCAGAATGATGTCGCAATTGGACCGCGTGTTATGGCGCGACGGCCCGAACACCAATGTGCCGCGTGAGGATGGGGCGGGTTGCGCGAAATCGTCGACCGTGACCTCGAACGCGCCGAGATGACCACGGGCATTTCTGACCTTTCCTTTCGCCACCGGAAAATCGCTGATGCGCGGAGGTACCAGGGCCGCGGGCGGTTCGATCAGGACGGTGACGTCGAGATGATCCTTGAGCAGGTTGCCGGCTTCGACGGCGGTCTCGTCGCGGCCACAGATCAGGATAACGCCGTTGCTTTTCAGCTCGACGAAGGGCGCAGACGGCGCCGGCTCCGTCGCCGCCGCCAGCAACGCTGCGATCTTCGGCCCCGTTCGGGCCGCTTCGCTGGACCATCCAGCGGCCTCCCGAATGTTGGCAAATTGGATCGGACTTGCTCGCCCATTTTCCGCCGCCGCCTCCGAGAACAGAGCTGCCTCCTGCGTGCACCCGACCGTAAGCGGCGTGTCCTTTGCCGCGATCG
>WNFD01007671.1_pt1 | contig 10667 bp, 9 predicted proteins | sample 5400491 | NCBI WGS metagenome assembly WNFD01 (sample SAMN13153343, study PRJNA577476) | soil metagenome | isolation source: 120 cm saprolite under Douglas fir tree site 2 hole 2 replicate 2 | place: USA:California | collected 2015-04-18 | reverse complement strand
GCGCAACGTCACGATCCGGTTGCTCTACGCACAACCCACCGTCGCGCAGAACTGGGAAAAGCTCGTCCCGCGTAACCGCGTGAAAATTTGGACCCAGGACCAAAACGTGATGGTCGGCTGGCACCGCCATGAAGTCCAGGGCGTCGCTATGGAGCAGCAGGACTCGCTCTGGAGCTGGACGCAGCAGATCGTCGACTTCCGCGTCCGCCGCGGTAAAATCCTCTAGCTGACCGCTCGCACCCACGCGGCCGCATCCGGGGCCGCGTGGGGCACGAGCCCCCGCCACAGCTTGTAGCGCAGCTTCCGAAAGCCGGACGGCTCCTGCCCGTCCTTCACGAACGGAATCAAGCGCCCGATGCGACGGCGCAAGGCGCGCCGCTCGTCTCGCCACTCTCCGCCGTCACTCGACCGGTACTGCGCCCAGCCAATCGATCCGCACAGACCCGCAGGCCCGAACTTGTCCGAATCGAGCAGCTCCTCGGCGAACACGCGCACCGGGCCCTCGAACGTGTGGAGCACGTCGTGGAGTGCGACGATTGCACCGGGGACAAGATGCGAGCGAAAGAGATCGATATCCTCCTTCGCTCCGCGATAGGTGTGGTCGCCGTCGATCCAGAGAAACCGGATCGGACGAGTCCAACCACGTGCGAGGTCACGGGAGAACGCGCGATGGGTTTCGACCGCGCTCTCGACGCCCGCGGCGCCCAGCGACGCGCGGAAGTCGTCCCATGACGACCCCTTCGGGCCCACGTCGGGATCGGTAATCGACGGCCCCGAGTGCGGATCGACGGTGATCACCGGGCCGAGGCCATATCGCATCGCCACCGACGCCAGCCCGACAGTCGATTTCCCTTTGAAGCTGCCGATTTCGAGGATGACGCCCTGGGCCGGAGCGCACGCAGCGACGAGTGCGAGAAAGCGGCCTTCGCGCTCGGTGAGAAACCCCGGCGCGGCGCGCACGCGCGCCCACGCCTCATCGATTGCCGTGGCCAGGTCGGCCGGAGGCGTCTTTAGCAGTACTGCTCGAACGCCGCGGTCAGATCGGCGGCGATGTCCCGGGCATTGCGGCCCTCGATGTTGCGCCGTTCCAGCATGTACACGAGTCGTCCGTCCTTGAACAACGCGATCTGCGGCGACGACGGCGCATAGCCGGTGAAGTAGCTGCGCGCGCGCGCCGTCGCGTCCGCATCCTGTCCCGCGAATACGGTGACCAGGCGCGCGGGACGACGATCATGTTGAATGGCAAGCGCGGCCGCGGGCCGGGCATTGCGAGCGGCGCATCCACACACCGAGTTCACGACGACCAGTGTCGGCGCCCGCTCGCTGCGGAGCACGGCGTCTACCTCATCGGGCGTCCGCAGCTCTTCGAACCCCAGGCTGGTCAACTCCTCGCGCATCGGTCGGACCATCTCCGGATCGTACATCGGAACGTTCAGATTACGCATGCGCTCCTCACTTCTTGAGAAACGCGCTCAATGCCGCGCGAAAGTCTGGTGTGCTCCTGCTCACGGCGTTGACATCGGCGCCGAGCCGGAGGCCGTCTTCGAAGCTCAGCTCGTCCAGTTGATAGAACTGTTGCTTGGTGAACGCCAGCGCCGACGGGCTCGTTTCCGCCAGCACGCGCAGCACTTCCGCGGCCTGTTCCTCGAAATCGGCGTCGTCGTAGACACGGGACGCCAGGCCCAGCGCGGCGGCCTCGGTACCATCGAGCAGCCGTCCGGTGGCAGCCAGATCGAAGGCAATCTTCTCTCCTACGGCGCGGCGCAGCATCGTCATGACGATCGCCGGCACGAAGCCCCGCTGCACCTCCGGGTATCCGAATTGCGAGGACTCCGCGGCCAGAACGAGATCGCACGCCGTCGCGAGGCCACAGCCGCCGGCCAGCGCGCGGCCCTGGACCAGCGCCACGATCGGCTTGGGCAGTCGGCGCATGCGCAGGAACACCTGCGCGAAGTGGAACGCCGCCTGGCGGTTTTGCTCGAGCGTGTGATCGGCGGAGGCGAGCAGCTCGTTCAGATCCATTCCCGCGCAGAAGTCCCGGCCCGCACCGCGGACCGCGACCACGCGGACACCCGCGTCGAGGTCCGACTGCTCCAGCATGGCGAGCAGGGCGTCGATCATCTCGGTATCGATCGCGTTGCGCTTGTCGGCGCGATTGAGCGTCGCGGTGAGCACGCCGCCGGCGACCTGGACGAGGACGCGATCGCTCATCTGCCCACCTCGATCTCCATGCGGAGCAGCGCGGTAGAGAAAACCTTGCCCTGGGCATCCGTCTTGAGCGAGATCGTGCCGCCGCCGTCGAGCGCGCCGTGCAGGAGGAAGTTGAGCGCGTGGAGGTTCGGCAGCTCGAAGCGCTCGACCGGTCCGGTGATCATGCCCGTAAAATGCCGAGCGACGCGGGCGGCCGTCACCTGCTTCACGAGCAGCGGATAGTCCTTCGGCTTGAGCGCGATCAATCCGATATTCGCGGTATCGCCTTTGTCGCCCGAGCGAGCGTGCGCGAGGTCCACGAGGCGTTTTTTCACGCTTCGATCAACTCCACCGCGGGCTGAACCATCCGTTTGTCGATCAACGCCGGCCAATACGCCACGATTTCCTCTGGCTTGGGCCGCCCCCCCGCGAAGCCGGTCACGCTGGGCGGGCCGTTGAGAATGAGGGGCGCAATCTCGCGTGTGAAGCGGTCCACGGGCGCTTCGTCCCGCGCGCGCACACCCACTCGCAGCTGCACTTCTGGGATCGCCGCGACATCCACGTCCTTCAACGCAAGCGGCCCGTGCGTGGCGCCGGCGCCCACGAACTCGGTGTGGATCGCTTCGAACTTGAGGCCCAAGTCGCTGAGGCGCTGGCGCAGGATGCGGTCGGCGGCTTTCGCCTTCTCGAGTGCGTCGGGCCAGGCGTACACGAGTGTCCCGACGGCCTTGTAGCCGTAAAAGTAGGCAACCGAGACCTTGAGCTTGTCCGTCGCCGGTTTGCCCCTGACACCAGACACCCGAACCCTGTCCTTGCTTACCTGACTCAATTGGATCGTCGTAAAGTCGGCGACACCGTCCGGCGTGATGTAGGCCCGCGGATCACCCATTTCATAGACGAGCTGTTCGGTAACTGAGGCGATGTCGATGCGGCCACCGGTTCGCGGATGTTTCACGATGTCGAAGCTGCCGTCGGCGCGGGCTGCGACAATCGGGTAGCCGATGTTGGCCATGTCGGGGATCCGTTTCCAGTCGCGCAGACAATTCCCGCCACTGCACTGCGCCCCACACTCGATAATGTGCCCAGCGACCGTCCCGGCGGCGATCTCATCCCAGGCGTCGGGTGCCCAGCCGAACGCGTGCATCAATGGCCCCAGCGTCAGTCCAGTGTCGGTCACGCGCCCTGTGATCACGACCTGCGCGCCGCGCTGCAGCGCCTCGACGACCGGGGCGGCGCCGAGGTACGCGTTGGCGGAGAGCACCCGGTCGCGGACGTCGTGCAGCGGTCGCCCGGTGTCGAGATTCTTGAGACCGTGGCCGCGGGCGATCAAACCATCCAAACGACTCAGCAGATCGTCGCCCGTGACGACCCCGATCGTCAGCTTGCCGTTCAGGCCGAGTTTCCGCGCGACGGCGGCGACCGCCATGGCACAGGCCCGCGGATTCACGCCGCCCGCGTTCGCGGTGACCTTGATTCCTCTCTCGACGACCGCAGGGAGGATCCGCTCCATCTGCGTGACGAAATCGGTGGCGTAGCCGCGCGCCGGATCGCGCGATTTCTGCTTCTGTAGAATTGACATCGTGACTTCGGCGAGATAGTCCATCATCAGGTAGTCCACCGGACCGCCGGTCACCTGGCGATACGGCGCTTCCAACCAATCTCCCCAGAACCCTTGCCCACCTGCGACGCGCACTGTTGCTGGACGGCCCCCCCCCCTCGCGGTCACGGTAGGCTGCCCCCACCCCCTCCGCCGGCGCCGCGCGGCCCGGCTGTGACAACGGTGCGCCGCGCCGCGACCGATCCGGTGAGGGTGGTGACGCGCGTCTCGATCAACGTGCCGAAGCCTTCCGGCATGTCCAGCGATGGCGCGTTGGGCAACCGCAACACCGTCCGGCCGCCGGCGACGATGGAAAGCGGCCCCCCTTCACCCACGCGTTCGTCGGGGCCCAGGAAGCGGACACGGGCCGTCGCGCGCCACGCGTGGCCGGGGAGACGGGCGAAGGCCGGATAGAACTCAATGGCGAGCGGGATTCCGGTCAGCGAATCGGACAACGCCAGACTCATACGCCCGAACGCGTAGTTCACCGGCTTGTTGCCGCCGCGGACCTGCTGCCCTGTCGAGTCGTACACGGTGACGGACAAGTCGGTCAGCTCGTCCCAGAGATCCGGGGACAGCTCGAGATCCACCTCCATTCGCTTCGCCCAGCGCGGCGCCCGCACGTGCAGCGACTCAGCCGGCTGGCCGCGGCCGGCGATCGCATAGCTGCGCTCGGCGCCCACCAGCCGGTAGACGACGTCGCCGCTCGCCGTGCTGCCCTCTCCGGTGGTCACACTCGAGGCTTCCAGTCCCGCGCCATGTTGCGTCAACGCGAGTGCAACCGGCCCCAGTTCGGCCCGCACCGTCACGGTCGTCGCCGAGAGCGGCGGTGCGACAACGTCCAGTTCGTAGACGCCCGGAATCATGTCTTCGGCGCGCACGGTGATCGTCGCGCTCCCTGGCCGCTGCTCGCCGATGTCGATGTCGTCCGGGGCCGCCCGTGCGGGGGCCCCATTGGGCTCGTACAGTCGCACTGTCGCCTGCTGGCTCAGCGAATCGGGCAGTGTCACCGCTGCTCGCAACGTGGCGTTGTCCTGCAGCACGCGCAGGAAGTAGCGCTGCACCGTTGCGGGCGCCACGAGCCGGCGTTCGTCGAACAGGACCTTCGTCGTGAGGTCGGTGGGCACGATGACGGTGTTGACCAGTCTAAACAGCGGACCGGCGACGGTATCGCGCGGATTGCGCGCGGTCACCGTCCCGACGTAGACGCCCGGGGCCGTGAGCGCGCTGCGGTCGTAGGTGACGGCGATCTGCGTAGCGCGCGGCGCCGCGTCCACAGACTCGTCCACGCGGATCCACAGGACGTCGGCGCGCAGCACAAACTCCGCGGCTCGCAGTCCAGCCACGTGGCGCACCGTAAAGGTCTCGACGCTGTCCTCTTGCCCGGCAAATCCGTTGCGGCGGAACGCTGCGGTGACGCCGGTCGAGGCATGAACGCTGTAGATCGAGCCTTGGTGTCCGCCTGCGAGCCACTGATACGCCGTCTCGAGCGCGGGCACGCCTGCTCCGTCATCGATGATGCGGGCGCCATTGAACGGGCGAGCCGATATCCGCAGGGCCTGGGCGATGTCGGTCGCCGTGGCGCGGCGCCCTTCCTGGGCCAGTGCGGACACGAGGCACGCGGCCAAGCCCGCCGCATGTGGCGACGACATGCTCGTGCCGCCCTTGATCTCGTTGCCGGTGTCCCAGCGAGGCACGCTGGAGAACGCGACTCCCGGAGTCACGATGTCCGGCTTTGCGAGCTCGCCGCCGCGGGAGCTGAACCACCCCAGCACATCACGCGCGGCCGGCACACCCGGCTGCCGCGGTGCGGCGAAAACGCCGGGATAGCTTGCGCCAACCGATAGCGCCAGATCGGCTGAACCCGGGAAGCCGAGCGTCGAAAGGCCTGGGCCATCGTTGCCGGCACTGATCGCGAAGACCGCCTCAGGATGGGTGAGCAGAAAGGCGTCGACGATCGAATCGATCACGGCACGGCCCTCGTGCTCGTTGCCAACACCGAAGCTCAGGTTCAACACGAGCGGCAGATTGCGTTGTGCCGCGTAGCGCCCGGCGTAGTCGATCGCGCGCATCATGCTGCCGTGAACGGTGACGCCGCCGCGCGCGTTGTTCGCGATCTTGAGGCCGATGACCTGAGCGCCCGGCGCCACGCCGTTGAATCCCGCCACATCGAACAGATTGTAACCGGCGGCGATTCCCGCGACGTGTGTGCCGTGACCGGACGTGTCGAAAAAGAGATCGAGCACCGGCGCGCTGTCGGACTCGCTGAAGTTTGCAACGATCGTAAGGGGTTTCTTGCCGAGCGCGATCGTCTCGCGCCCCTGGCGATAGTCGTGCAGCGGCATTTCGTCTTCGAACGAGCCGTCGAGGTTCGTATCGATGAAGGCGACCCAGCCGTCCGATGCTTTCACCACGACGACGGGAAACTCATCGGTGTTGCGGCCGTTGCCGTTGACGTCGCCTGCCGGCGGCCGGCCGAGCGGCAGCTCGCGGAACACGCCGCGATACCACGTCGTCGCGGTGGTCATGCGGCCGATCCGGGCGGCGCCATGCATCTCATTGTCTGTTGGCGCGGGGAAGGCGGTGAGCGGGACTCGGCCCTCGCCGGAAAAGTCGCGCAGCTCGATGACCTTCGGGGCGCCGGTGCTGGTGGCGATCAGTCCCGGGACGCCGGGGTCCACCCCGCTGTCTAGAATCGCGATCAGCACGCCGCGGCCGTCGTAGGTCGGATGGAGCGCGCGAAAGACGTCGACACCGGTGCTCTTCAGCGGCATCAGGCCGAGCATATAGGCCACTGCCGGATCGACCGCCGGCTGCGGCATTCCAGCACGGCTGCCGTCTGACGGCACGGCCTTGGGAGGCGCCTGCGATGCCTTCGTTATGCCCTTGCTGGTGGCGCAGGCGGGGGCGACAGCGATGGCGAGCGAGAGAATGCAGAGGGGCTTCAGCGTCACGAGAGACTCGGCAGCGCAAAGGCCCCGAGATGGGGGCCGGTGAATTCGGTGGACACCTCGAGGAGAAAGGCGAGCGTGTCGCGCGTCTCCTCGGGCGTGAGAATCGCATCGACAAATCCGCGTGCCCCGGCAAACTTCGCATCGAGTTGCTGTTCGTAATCGGCGCGCATCGCCTCGACCGCGGCCGCGTTGTCGGGCTTCGCGGCCTCGGCGCCGTACACGGCCTGCACGGCGGACTCGCCTTCCATCACTCCCATGCGACCGGTGGGCCACGACACGATGAAGTCGGGATCGAAACCCTGACCCGCCATGGCATAGTAACCGGCACCGGAAGCGTGATTGACTGTGAGGACCAGCTTGGGCACCGTCGCCGTCGCCATGGCTTCGACGAACCGCGCCCCGGCCCGGATGATCCCCGTGTGCTCCGCCTCGGTCCCAACCATGAATCCCGACACATCTTGGATGAAGAGCAACGGAATGCGTTCACGGTCGGCAGTCTCGACGAAATACGCCACCTTCTCGGCGCTCTCCGTGTAGATGATGCCGCCGATCCGCGGCGCTTCATTCTTGTTCTTGCCTTTGATCACACCGCGAGAATTCGCGATCACCGCCACTTGGCGCCCCTCGATCGCGCCGTGCCCGCAGATCATCTCGGGCGCGACATCCGGCTGGAACTCGTCGAGCCGCCCCGCATCGAGCAAGCACTCGAGGAGTGACCGGACGTCGTAACTCATGCGATGATCGACCGGGATCAGCTCATAGAGCGCTTTGGTATCCCGTTTCGGCGCAGGATAGGTCCGGCGCGCCGGGGGGGGAGCGTGCGGCAGCCGGCCCAGGTACTCGCGCATCTTCGCGAGACATTCCTTGTCGTCCTTCGCTCTGTAATGGGCAACGGCACTGACTGAGGTATGCGTCGTGGCGCCGCCCAGCGTTTCCGCGTCTACCACCTGCCCTGTCGCCCCCTTGACGAGATTCGGACCGCCCAGACCCATGAATGAGGTGCCTTCGACCATGAAGATGACGTCCGACAACGCCGGCAGATACGCGCCGCCCGCAATGCAGGGACCCATCACCGCGGCGATCTGCGGCACCTTGAGATAGCGCCGCATGATCGAGTTGTAGTAGAAGATCCGGGCCGCACCATACTGACCCGGGAAGACCCCGCCTTGATACGGCAGGTTCACGCCCGCCGAGTCGACCAGATAGATGATCGGGATGCGCTGGCGCATCGCGATCTCCTGCGCGCGCAGGATTTTCCGGATGGTCTCTGGCCACCACGACCCCGCTTTCACCGTCGCGTCATTCGCGACGACCACCACGGGCCGCCCACCGACCCGGCCCAGTCCCGTCACGACGCCGGCCGCCGGCGCCTGGCCGTCGTACTGATCCCACGCCACGAGCAGCCCGATCTCGACCCACGGGCCGTCTTTGTCGAGGAGCGCCGCGACGCGCTCACGCGCGGTCAGCTTTCCTTGCTCGTGTTGGCGTTTGATGCGCTCCGCGCCGCCTCCCTGTTCGAGGCGTGCGCGGAGCTTCTGGTATTCGTCGCTGAGCGTCTTGAGGCGACTCACGCGGCGACGTGCTCCGCCGCCCACTCCTGGATGTACTTGATGAGGTCCGATGTCGGGGTGCCCGGGCCGAAGAGCTTGCCTGTGCCCTGCGATTCCAGCGCGCTCATGTCTTCGGGGGGAATAATGCCACCGCCGGTCAGCAGCACGTCCTGCCGGCCGGCGGCGTCCAGCAGTTTGCGGACGCGCGGGAATAGCGTCATATGCGCGCCCGACAGTATCGACAGGCCGACGACATCGACGTCTTCCTGGATCGCGGCCTGTGCGATCATCTCGGGCGTCTGATGCAGGCCGGTGTAGATCACTTCCATCCCGGAGTCGCGTAGCGCCGCGGCCACGACTTTCGCGCCGCGATCGTGCCCGTCGAGTCCGGGCTTCGCGACCAGGATTCGGATCGGGCGGCGCCGCGGGGAGGGCGTCATCGTGCGCGGAATCGCAGCAACGCTGCGAGGCCCTTCACCACACGGCGTGCCTTGTCGTCATACAGCACATCCACTTGCGCCCTTTGGCGCAGCGCATCTTCGACAGCCTCGTCGATTCGCTGATCGTCGTCCTGTCCATCGGCCAGGAGGGTACGCACCTGGCCCCGCGAGAGCGCCTTGAGGGTAGGATCCACGCCGTTTACCGCCCACCCAACCGGTGCCCCCTCTTTCACGGCTTCCGCGTGTGCCCGTTCCCAGGCACGTTCCCGCTGCTCGCGGAGTGCCAGCGCTGCTTCGCGCACCTCTGCGGTGGTTGTCTCTTTCGGATTGAGCTTGACAACGCCCATCACGAGATCGTGCACGTAGCTATGGAGATGGGGGATGACGGCACCGGCATCCGGGCCCACCCCTCCAAGAACGAGGCCCGCCAAGGGCCGCAGGCGGTGAATGTGGAAAATGCGGTCCGCGATTTGCGCGTAGAAGCGATGCTTTTCGGTCCGGATCCGCATGTGATAGTTGTGCTCGCCCGCGCTGCCTGACGGCGTCCCCGCGCGAGCCATCACTTGACGCTGATGAGACCCGTGGAACTTGCTTGCTCGCGAGGCCTCGATCCCGGCGAGTGACGTCAGCTCCACGCAGCCGTACGCGGTGACTTCGAAGAAGCGAGCCGCCGTCCGGTCATGGACGATCACCAGAATCATCCCAAACTCTTCGTCGAGCGCGACAAGCTCGCGTACCAGCGGCTCGTGGTCGATCGCCAGGCGCGAGCGATGGACGTGCGGCAATGGCAATGCCTCGAACAGATCCAGTCCTTGTGACGCAAAGATCGCGATGGCGCGGGTGCTCGGCAGGTGATTCGGCTCCTCGAGGTAGTCCAGCACCCGCTGCAGGTCGGCGGCGATCGCTTCACGGTCCGCGTGCCCGAGAGACTGGCGGGCCGGCGCTGTGGCCGACTCCTTCACGCGGTTCTTCATCTTGATGAGATACTTGCCGCGGGTGCGATCGCGCGGCTCCAGCTTGAGGTAGCACGTCACGACCCAGTATGCGCCCGGGTCGATCGCCGCTAACCGCTGAACTGCGGCGTGGACGTCCTGTTCGCTGACCGCAGCCGTGGGCGGAGGCGCGCTCATGGGCTAGAAAAAGACCGGTTCACGGTATGCTCCCCACACGCGTTCCAGTGCATGGCGGATCTCGTAGAGCGTGGCGTAGGCCCGTGCGCAATCCAACATCGGTCCGATCACGTTCTGATCGGACTCGGCCGCCTGGCGCAGGGCCTCAAGCCGGCGCTCCACCAGGGCCTGATCCCGCTCCGCGCGCACGCGCGCGAGACGGCGGCGCTGCTCGTCTTCGGCATCATTGGAGACCTTCAGGATTTCGACCGGGTGATCGTCATCGGACAAGCACTCGTTGACCCCGACGATGACCTTCTCGCTCATCTCGACCTGGTGCTGGAAGGCTGCGGCCGACTGCGCAATCTGCCGCTGGAACCAGCCGCTCTCGATGCCGCGGACGACTCCGCCGATCGAATTGATTTCGGCGAACAGCGCTTCGGCTTCGCGCTCGAGCTGGTCGGTGAGCGCCTCGACGTAGTACGAGCCGCCCAGCGGGTCAATGACCTGCGCGATCCCTGTCTCATGCGCCAGGATCTGCTGGGTCCTCAGGGCGACCTGCACCGACTGTTCGGTCGGAAGGGCCAGCGTCTCGTCCAGGGAATTGGTGTGGAGCGACTGTGTGCCGCCGAGTACGGCGGCGAGGGCCTGATAGGCGACGCGTACGATGTTGTTCAGCGGCTGTTGCGCCGTCAGCGTGACGCCGGCCGTCTGGCTGTGGAAGCGCATCATCCACGAACGTGCCTGCCGGGCCTTGTATCGCTCGCGCATGTGTCGTGCCCAGATGCGTCGGGCGGCCCGCAGCTTGGCGATCTCTTCGAAGAAGT
>WNFD01007669.1_pt1 | contig 10668 bp, 8 predicted proteins | sample 5400491 | NCBI WGS metagenome assembly WNFD01 (sample SAMN13153343, study PRJNA577476) | soil metagenome | isolation source: 120 cm saprolite under Douglas fir tree site 2 hole 2 replicate 2 | place: USA:California | collected 2015-04-18 | reverse complement strand
GGCATTGAGGTTAAGCGGCGGTTTCAGGTGCTCCGGGTTGTCGTATTACGACGTGAGTGCTTGAGGTCGCGTAAAAGCCGCGAGGCCCTGAGTCCCGGAGGGACGACCGATGGTCGCCCAGCGTTTCAACGCTGGGTGCGCGGCGAGATGCTCCGCGCGTCCCATAGGGACGCTTGAATTTGCTACCAATTTTTTTGCGTTTCAACCATGCCGCCTGACACGAACGCTCCGTCCGCGCCGCCACCCCACCGCTGAAGCGGTGGGCTATTATCGGGCGTCCCTCCGGGAGGCGCTAAAGAGACGGGCGAAATCCGGGCGACGCCCTATTCCCGCTGCAGCGCTTCAGCCCGGCTCAACGTCAGCACAACCGTCTGCGCCAGCCGTTCCACCACTGCCAAGTCACCATCGTCAAACGCAAATGGGCGGCTTGAAAACACTTCCAGCAGCCCTACGAGATCCCGCTCATAAAGCACGGGCGCGGCGAGGATTGACCGGATTCCGAGCTCGCGGCAGGCTTCGGCATCGGCCCAAGCGTTGGACTCTGCATCGTCGCAGCGCAAAGGCCGGGCGATGCGTATGCACTCGCCGGTGAAACCGGCAGCAAGCTCAACCCGGGCACCGATTTCGGGCACTACGGTTCCGGCGATGGCGCGGCAGGTCATTCCGTTTTCGCCAATGAGAGCCACGGCCGCTCCGCTCCCACGGGTGATGGAACATGCGCGGCTCGCGATCAGCTTCAGCGACGCGTTCAGGTCCATGGCGCCGTTCAGCGACTTGAATTCGTATTGCACGGTGGTTGAGCGTGAAGGAGACGACGAGCCATTGCCGGGCGAATCCGGCTCTGCTTCCAAACTGAGAGCCACACCCACGGTGGCGCTAGAATTCGTCGAACCATGTTCGGTCATGCCCTGTTCGGGCAAACCACGACCGAAAACCGAGTCATGCACTACCCATCGCGGCGCCTTCCAACTGGGAGCGGATGCGTTTACGGTCAGCCATTCGCGTAACCGGGCGCGGGCGTCGTCGGGCAGATCGGAAAAGCGTACTCCGGCGCGCCCCAGCGCATCGGCCCAAGCGACGTAGCCAGTGGTCTCGAGATAGGCTGCTGGCTCGCCCAGCGACAGATGTAGCGGCACCAGGGTGTGCGACTCCAGAGGAGACTGCGCCTGCATCGCCATGCCCTCTTCGCTCAAGTCCAGGATCATCCCGCCGGTCACGCCGTCAAAGCTGGCGAAGGCGGGCGTGTTGACCTTCTGGCGAAGCGCATGACGCCTCTCGGGTGCCATCTCGTGGTTCACAGCGGACCTGCCTGACTGCTCCCCGGGCTCGCATTCGATAGGCGGCTGGCCGGTCCAGGGAGAAGGATGGCCTAATCATGGGTGGAAATTGAAAGAATGAGAAGTACACGCGAGGGTACGGGGGTCGCGACCAACAAACTCTTCTTCCCCACTCAACCGCGACGAACAACTAGGAACAGCCCCGAGAAGCGGTATTTGGCTTTTAGCTGCTCCGACGTGACAACAAATTTTCCTTTCAATGGATCCACAACGGTCATCCGACCAGCTTCATCGTTAAGAAGCGCGATGAAGTGACCTTGTCCCCCACGAAGAACGACGCCCGCTATAAATGGACTGGGGGGGAAATATGATCTGGAGACTGAATGACAAAGTTCGTTCTGAAACTTCGCCGCCGAAAAGCCCGAGCGAGATACCAGATCTCCGTTCCTCCCTTGGACGTAAAAGATTCGCGAGCCAACTGCTGCTCCGACGCATCTTGGCCGAAAGCCTGCAGTAGGCTGGCTGAACTCGCTGGACCGCAGGTTGAATAGGTTGTTTGAAGGCACGCTCCTCCGGGACAGTGATCCTGGAGTTTGTCGAGATCAATTGGGTCGAGTACAGGTTTGATGAAACGGAAGCTAACAAAGGCGAAGAGCGCTGCTGGCCAAAACAGCTTTCCACCCAGTGTCTCGGGATCGAGCCAGGAGTAGAAGGCGCCGGCAATCCATCCAAGCCCACACACACTGATTTCGCTGAAGCGCGATGTGCGGAAAGCGCAGAACCATCGTGCGCTATCAAACAGATGTGTGTAGTAAACGACCAGAAGAAAACCAGGAACTGCAATTACTATCCCGACCAGCACAAAAAGAAAACCGAGAAGTCTAGATTGAGTTTTCCGCTGCAACGTGATACCAACCCAGAATAAGGGTATCGTCAGCAGAATTGCAGGAACGGCACGGGATTGAGATTCATCCGGTAGTACTTTACTACCAGCCCACCTTCATCCCCTTATTCTGCTCATCCAGCCATTTCTGCAGCGGCGCGAAATATTCCAGGATTGCGCCCGCGTCCATCTCGCGCTGGCCGGTCAGGGCTTCCATGGAGTCGGGCCAGGGCTTGCTTTGGCCCATTTCGAGCATCTTTTTGAATTTTGCCCCGGCTTCCTTCGATCCGAAGAATGTGCAGCGGTTCAGCGGGCCTTTATAGCCGGCCTCGCGGCAAAGCGCCCGATAGAACTGGAACTCATAGATGTCCGCGAGGAAATAGCGCATGTAGGGGACATTTCCGGCCACGTGATACTTCGCGCCTGGATCAAAATTCGCCTCGCTGCGCTCGACTGGAGGCACGATGCCCTGATACTTCAGCCGCAGCTCCCACCACGCCTTGTTGTAATCCTCGGGTTTGATTTCGCCGGAGAAAACTTTCCAGCGCCACTGATCAATCAGCAATCCAAACGGCAGAAACGCGACTTTGTCCAGCGCCTGTTTCAGCAGTATGGGAATGTCAGCTTCGGGCGGAGGAAGTTTGTCGAGCAGGCCGATTTTCTGCAGATATTCCGGTGTGATGGCCAGAGCAATGGTGTCGCCGATGGCTTCGTGGAATCCATCGTTCGCGCCATTGACGAACATGAACGGCTGGTCTTTGTATGCCCGCTGATACATGTTGTGTCCCAGTTCGTGATGAATGGTCACAAAATCCACATCGCGAATCTGGATGCACATCTTGATACGGACATCGTCTTTATTGTCGATGTCCCAGGCGCTGGCGTGGCAGACCACTTCGCGGTCCTTGGGCTTAACAAATAAAGACCGCTCCCAGAAAGTCTGCGGCAGGGGCGCAAAGCCGAGCGACTTGTAGAAATTCTCGCCGTACTTCACCATGCCCTTGGCATCGAGCTTCTGGGCCTTCAGCAATGCGCTTAGATCGTAGCCACTGCTATTTTCCGGCAGGCCAAGAATCGGGAAGATGTCTCCCCAGGCTTGCGCCCACGGATTTCCCAGCACGTGCGCCGGCATCGGGCCATCTGGCGGCACGATCTGCGGCCCGTATTTCTGTGACAGCCGCGCGCGCACAAACGTGTAGAGCGAGAGATACAGCGGCCGCACCCGCTCCCACTGGCGGTCCATCTCGGCGCCGAACTGCTCCGGAGGCATGTCATACCCAGCCCGCCAGAGCACTCCTGTATCTTTGAATCCCAGGTCACGCGCGCCCAGGTTTGAAAGATCGACGAACCGCGCATAGCGCTTGCGCATGGGAGCGCCCACCGCATGCCATCCTGTCCAAAGATCTTTCAGCTCATTGGGATCGCGGCTCTCGCCCATGATCTTTTCAATCGCCGTAATGTCGAGACACTTATCAGGCGACGGACAGTATTTTCCTTTGCCGTATTCCGAGTCCAGGGAAGCCGCAATGTCATTCATCTCTTTGCGCAGCGCCGGGTCTTTCGGTCCCGGCGCGGTGAGCGAGAGTTTCAGCAACAGGAACTTTCGCGATAACTCAGGAGGCATTTGCAATCCATCAAAGCGTTTGCCCTGCTCCACCAGCTCGGTGGTGACCGCAGTGAGTTCATCGTTGGCGTCGGCAGAGAGGGCCTCCGTATCCTCAGTAATAAAGTTTTCGTGTACCCAGCCCGCCTGGTTGACTTTGGTGCCTAGCTCGGCGAGCCGCGCTTCAGCTTTCTTCATGAACTCTTCGGCTTCTGCGAGAGTGCGAGGATGGGAAGTTTGGGCTTCGAGGACCATAGTAAGAGTGAAACACAAAAGCGCAACCGCAATGATTTTCATGACGCCTCCGCCGCAAGGATTATGCACAAGCGGGGTGGGGTTCTTCAAATCGGAGGCTGAGGCTGACGCGGCACTGAGCCTCCGTTGGTTATGCCGTCCTCATTCAGCACTGGCACGGCTGGAAGCCGTGCCCTCACCTCCCCGCCGAGGAAACAGTGGACTTCTCAAAGCCGTTTTTGCCCTGAGGTTGTAAAATGACGCGCATGTCGCGGATCAAGTACGCGGTCGCCGCTGCCGTTTTGGTTTCTGCGCTGTGGGCAGAGCGACGAACACCCCGCCTCCAATTCCGCAGTAGGCAGACAACCCGCGCAGTCGAAACCGCAAGCGGCTCCAGCAACTGTGGGAGCGACGCCAGACCCGACGGACCTCAAGCCTGTCAAAACTGAATTGCCTACATATCCAAATGCTGCGCGTGAGCAGAACATCCGGGGACAGGTTGCGATCCAGATCCTCGTTTTTCCGAAGCAGGCGATGTGGAGGGATCCCAAGTCATTAGCGGCGATCCGCTCCTCAGAGACGCGGCGCTAGAAGCCGCGAAGAGATGGAGGTTCAAGCCATTTCTCAAAGGCGGACAGCCGGTAGCAGCTATCGCAAAACTATCATTTGACTTTGGACCCCTCAACGGGAGACGACTAAGAGTTCCGCTGACCCCTGGCTGGTGCAAGCTAAGATCGATCGCAGCGGCGCTATGCCGAAGTCCGTCAGGGTTTCGTCAGGAGTTACTCAAGGATTAATCCTCACTAAAGTTGCTCCAGAGTATCCGGAGAGCGCGAAGAAGGCCCGGATCCAGGGATCGGTGTTCATTGCCGCAACCATTAATACGGAAGGCGCGATCCGGGAATTGAGAGTAGTTTCCGGTCCTCCGGAGCTCGTGGATGCTAGTTGACACACAAGTTAGGATCAACTTTATTCTGAACGTGCGCTAACCCGTTCGGGCGTCGCTGACACGTAATACATTCCCTCCATCTCTCGTTGCACTTTCCCCGAGAGCATCTCCATATCCCGCAGCGTCAATCCCGCCGTCGCAATCGGTTCGCCCACTCGCATCTCCAGCGGACGCGGTTTGATGTGGTAGGTGTCCATCGGCAGGAGTTCGTAAGTTTCCACCAGCGCGATGGGGACAATATCCACTTGCGCCTTGATTGCCATGAAGAATGCTCCGGGAAGGAAGGGCTGGATTTTGCCGTCTGATGAGCGGCCGCCCTCGGGGAAAATCACCAGCGGCATTCCGCTCTTCAGCGTCCGGACTGCCGACTTGATGTGCCCGACTGACCGCGATGGATGCTGCTGGTCGACGCACACCTGTCCCGAGCGCTTCAGATGCCATCCCACCAGCGGATAGGCCAGCAGCTCTTTCTTGTGCACGATGCGGAACTGAAGTGGCAGATACGCATAAAGAATTGGGATGTCGAGCGCCGAGCCGTGATTGACGGCGTAAACGTGCGGCTTCGAGAAGTCAATCTTCTCGAGGCCGACGACGCGCATCGGCGAAAATATGGTCTTCATGATGGTCTTCGACCAGGCATGCGCAAACCAGTGCAGAATGCTGCCATCTTTGTCGAAGAACCCGAAGGGAACGGAAGCGATGCCGAAGGCTACGGTATAGAACCAGATCAGCGGATCGAAAAAGAAATATGAGCGCAGCCGGCTGAGCAGCCCGTACTTTTTCGGTGTAGGCCGAGGTCGGGTTTGCCCGGACCGGGATTGTTCAGCTGTTTCCTGTCCGCTTTGCCGCGCTTCGGTCACGCTGCTATTTTCCATCGGCATGGACTCCGAGTACGCGCATGGCCTCGCCGACCACGTATATTGATCCCGTCACCACCACAATTCGGTCCGCTCCCGCTCGTCCGCGTGCCCGCTCCAGCGCAGATGTGACGTCCCGGCATACTTCTATTTCCGAGCCTGTGCGAGAGGCTGCGTCGCGAATTTCTTCCGGAGTCGCCGACCGAGGGTTTTCCGCGCATGTAGCAATCACCGATTCCCCCAGCGGAAACAGAATCTCGGAAATCTCGCCGATGGCCTTGTCGCGCATCGCCCCGAACACAAAAATAATCCGCCGGTCTTCATAGTAAGTGGAGAGAGCCGAGCGCAGCGCCCAAGCGCCCGCTGGATTATGCGCCACATCGAGCACAAATTCCGGTGCCCCCAGTTTGGGCGGAATTACCTGAAACCGTCCCGGCCAGCGGGTCTCGCGAATGCCGCGCTCAATTGTCTCCGACGTAACCGCAAAACCTTGCCTGCTCAATTCTTCCGCCGTAGCAATCGCCAGCGCAACGTTGCGCAGCTGATGCCGCCCTACCAGCGGGGTCTCCACCAGAATGTCTTTTCCCATGACCTGCAGGGGGTAACGTGAGAGCAGTTTCTTTCGCCCCTTCTGGGCTGGGTCGTCGCCCCGACCTGACCCGCGGCTTACGCCGTGGGCTGCATTCTCCCGCCGCTCCAGGGCCGAGTCGCTAAACGATTCCTGCTCCATGCTTGGTCCCCAGTATTGCGGACTCGCAGGGCTCACTGGCGGCACATACTGCACCGCGCTCACCGCCTTCGCATCCAGATCAAGAATCGCATTTCCGATCACGTCATTCGCCTGGGCAATTTGCGGCAGCGTCACCACCACGCCGCCCGCCCGAATGATCCCAGCTTTTTCCCTCGCAATTTCAGCAATCGTAACGCCGAGAAACTTCTGATGATCGAGGGCGATATCGGTGATCACGCTGACTCTTGGCTCAACCACATTGGTCGCGTCCAGGCGGCCGCCCATGCCGACTTCCAGCACCGCGATATCAACCTTGCTGGTGGCGAAGTGTTCGAATGCCATGGCGGTGAGCATCTCAAAAAAACTTGGATGCCAAGGCAGCTCCCCGTCTTCGATCAGACGCTCGGCCGTCTGTTCCACCACATCGTGCAGCAGGGCGAACCTGTCGTCCTCGATCTCTTCGCCGTCGATCCGGATACGCTCATTCATCCGCAGCAGGTGCGGCGAAGTGTACAAACCGGCGCGCAAATCCGAAGCCTGCAAAATAGACACCAGCGTCGCCGCAGTCGAACCCTTCCCGTTAGTTCCCGCAATCAGGACGCTGGGAAAACGCCGCTCAGGATTCTCCAGCGCCGCCAGCAGCACTCGCATGTGTGCCAGGTCGAATTTGTGGGACGGCGTCTGCGCCAGTTCATGGCCCAGTGCATACATCCTTGCGACTGCGGTTTGGTAGGAAGCGGGCATCAAGAACGTCGTTGGTCGTTCGCCAAAAGACTAGCCTACCAGCTTGGCGGGCGGAAATTCGAGTTCAAGCAGCCGAGCTGCTCGGGGAGCAGGTTAACTGGTATTTCAAGGAGGCGCGTAGGCCAACGATCAAGGACGAACGACGAACGACAAGGTTTAGCTGACGGCCGACGGCAGGCTGACGGCTGGCGTCATAAACTCCAGCGCCCGGGCAATGTATGCCTTCATCTCCTTGCGATGTACCACGGCGTCCAGCATTCCGTGCTCCAGCAAGAACTCGCTGCGCTGAAATCCCGGGGGGAGCTTTTGGCGGATGGTCTGTTCAATCACCCGTGGCCCGGCGAATCCAATCAGCGCGCCCGGTTCAGCGATATTCAGATCGCCGAGCATGGCGAACGAAGCCGTTACGCCTCCGGTGGTGGGATCGGTCAACACGGAAATGTAGGGCACGCGCTCTTCGTCGAGTTTCGCCAGCGCGGCGGAGATCTTTGCCAGTTGCATCAGGCTGATCACGCCTTCCATCATGCGCGCCCCGCCGGAGGCAGCAATAATGATCAGAGGCTGCTTGCTTTCCAGCGCTGCCTCGATCGCCCGCGTAATCACCTCTCCAACAACCGCGCCCATGCTGCCGCCGATGAACCCGTACTCCATGGCGCTGATGATCACTGAGCGCCCGTTCAACTTGCCGCGGGCATTGATCACCGCGTCGCTCAGCCCGGTTTCTTCCTGTGCTTTTTTCAACCGGTCCGCATAAGACTTTAAATCCGTAAACTTTAGGGGATCGGTTGAAGCCAGATTGTCGCTGAAAGTTTCGTACTCACCATCGTCAAACAACAGCGCCAGGCGGGTGCGGGCATCAATACGGAAATGCTTGCCACACTTCGGGCAAACATTCTGGTTCTCTTCCAGATCTTTTTTCCAGATGACCTGCCGGCAGTTCTCACACTTTACCCATAGCCCCTCGGTACGAACTTTCTTTTCGCCCGAAGCGTCCAACTCGCCGGATTGCCGTCTGAACCACGCCATAAGAAGAAATGCGGCTTTAGGCTCTGGGCGTCAGGGTTCAGCCGAACCCGCACCTGCAACGGGGAAACTGAAAGCCCGAAGCCTGGAGCTCGAAGCCTGGAGCCGCCCTTAGTACTCAATCCCTCTCTGGGCCATCACGCCCTTTTCGTACGCATGTTTTACCTGGCGCATTTCGGTAACTGTGTCTGCAACCTCGACAATTGTCGGATGCGCGTTGCGACCCGTCAAGATTACATGCACCATGTCCGGCTTTTGCCTCAGCGCCGCAACTACTTTCGCAGGATCAAGCATGCCGTAGCTGATCGCGTAATTGATTTCATCCAGAATCACCAGGTCCCAATCGCTGGACTGGATCGCGCGCTCGCCTTCCGCCCAGGCTTCCTCGACCATGCGCACGTCTTCCGGATCGGGCTTCTCCGCACCGACTTTCACGAAGCCGCGGCCCATTTGCTTCATCACAAACTTGTCGCCAAAAGCCTGCACCGCATCCAGTTCGCCGTAATGCCACGAACCCTTGATGAACTGCAGCATGAGCACGCGCATGCCATTTCCCACCGCGCGCAAAGCCGTGCCCATAGCCGCCGTAGTCTTGCCCTTCCCTGGCCCCGTGTTTACCATAATCAGACCGCGGCGTACGTCAGACATAACCCAGCCATACTAAGCGTTCATCAGCAAAGGCTTGATTGTACTGAGAGCCCCAGGTTTTCACCAGCCTCGCTATATCCGCCAGCAAGCGATATCGAAAGTGGAGAGACGGGCGTCTCGCCCGTCCAGCGTGGTTTATCGCGTTGCCAACGCACGCAGCAAGCTCAACTACAATTAACCTCTTGAATCTCGACGACACCATCGTCGCCATCGCCACTCCTCCCGGCCGCGGAGGAATCGGAGTCGTCCGACTCGCCGGACCGGAAGCTTGTTCTATTGCGATGCCCATGCTTCGCCTCAAACACGACCTCGAAGCCGGCCGCGCAGTTTTTGGAGAGCTAATCGACCCGTGTGGGTCGGACACTCTTGTCCGACCAGCATCTGATCCGGCGATGGTGGCTGGGGTCGCAACCTCGCCGGCAGGTGGCGACAGTTCCGTACCGGCCTGCCAGACTCTTTCTGCCCCCCCGCGGACAAGAGTGTCCGCGCCACACGAGCAACCCATAGACGAAGTGGTCGTCACTTACTTCGCCAAACCTCATTCCTACACGACGGACGACATCATCGAAATTTCCGCGCACGGATCGCCCGTGATTCTTCGCCACATTGTCGAACTCGCTCTCGCCAGTGGAGCCCGCCTCGCCGAGCCCGGCGAGTTCACCATGCGCGCCTTCCTCAACGGACGCATTGACCTTACTCAGGCCGAGGCTGTCCGTGACCTGATCGATTCACAAACCCTTTACCAGGCCAAGATTGCGGCCCAGCAACTCGAAGGCGCTCTCTCTCGCCGCCTGCAACCGCTCAAACAGAAATTGGTGGAGTTGATCGCGCTCCTCGAGGCCGGAATTGATTTTGCCGAAGACGATGTCTCCGTGCTCCCGGCGGAAGAAATCCTGAAGCACATTAAGGCAGTGCGCGCACCTCTCGAAGAACTGGGCCGTTCTTTCGCTTACGGAAAAATTGTGCATGAAGGACTAACCTTGGCCATCGTCGGTCGTCCCAACGTCGGAAAGTCGAGTCTGTTCAACCGCCTGGTCGAGCGCGAGCGCGCCATCGTCACCTCCACGCCGGGAACCACGCGCGATCTCGTGACCGAAACCGTCTCCCTCGGTGGAATTCCGGTGAAGCTGGTAGATACCGCCGGCATCCGCCGTGCACTCGACGAAGCCGAGAGCATCGGAATCCAAAAATCCATGCAAGCCCTGGCCGACGCAGATTTGGTGCTTGTAGTGCTCGACGCCTCCCAACCGGAATCGACCGAAGACCAGCCACTGCTGGATCAGATCAAGAATCGAACCGCGATTGTGGTCGAAAACAAGGCCGACCTTTGGGGATTAGAGACTCGGACGAGCCGTCGGGAAACAATCCGAACTTCGGCCCTAACCGGAGAAGGCACCTCCGAACTCCGCGCCGCCATCCTTCACCACGTAACGGGAGACGCCGGTTTCATCTCCGAAGCTGGTTTCCTGACGAATACGCGACATCAATCCCTGGTGCGCGATTCCCTTGCCGCCCTCGACGCCGCCCAAACCGCCGTCCAAAACCGTGTTCCGCACGAGATGCTTCTGCTCGATCTCTATAGCGCGCTCCGCCCGCTCGACGAAATCACCGGCGCAACCACGAATGACGACATCCTCAACCTGATTTTTAGCCGCTTTTGCATCGGAAAGTAGAACGGTTTCCGGCGGAACAACGACTCATTCGTCCCTTACTGAGAACT
>WNFD01007668.1_pt1 | contig 10668 bp, 11 predicted proteins | sample 5400491 | NCBI WGS metagenome assembly WNFD01 (sample SAMN13153343, study PRJNA577476) | soil metagenome | isolation source: 120 cm saprolite under Douglas fir tree site 2 hole 2 replicate 2 | place: USA:California | collected 2015-04-18 | reverse complement strand
CTTGGCGAAGTAGATGCTCAACAGCGCCAGGATCGCGCCGAGCTGGATCAGCACCGCAAAGGTATTGCCGAAATCGTCGTCGCCGAAGCCGAAAAAATGCTGCAGCAGGAGCAGGTGCCCGGTCGACGACACCGGAATGTATTCGGTGAGGCCTTCGACGATGCCGAGACCGGCTGCCTTGAAAATATCGACCAACATGGACAGGAACTCCGTGTAAACCGCCAAGATCACAAGATGAACAAGGATCGCGAGAGGCCCCCAAGCCGCAGTGCTTGTGGCCCAACCGGGCCGGCCGGGCAAGATCCCCCTCCCTACCCTCCCCCGCCTCTCGGGGGAGGGTAGGGAGGGGGTTGGCTCAGCCCGACCGCCGGCCAACACATCAACGCTCGATTGGTTCGCCGTTGATATTCCGTTAAGGCTGATCCAGGCGCCCTCCTGGGAGCGCGGGCGTCCCGCCCGCCCTTGTGTTAAAGAAGATGCGGGCGAGACGCCCGCGCTCCCAGGAGGCAGGGGCATTGCCCGGATTTGAACGCATTGTGGATTTCTATACGTTGGTATTTGAAGGATTCGGTCCGCCGCGGATTAGGTCGATGTGACGCACAACCCGATGCTTACCCTGTTTCACCATCCCCTCTGTCCGCACTCGCGGTTCGTGCGCATCGCGACGGGCGAGTACGGTCTCAATCCCACGCTCGTCGAAGAGCGCCCGTGGGAGCGACGGAACGAGTTTCTGGTCCTCAACCCGGCCGGCACGACCCCGGTGTTGCTGGAAGAGGGGCATCCGGCGGTGCCGGGCGCGGCAATCATTGCGGAATATCTCGACGAGACTCGCGGCGTTGCGCTTAGCAGTCATCGCCTGTTGCCGGTCGATCTCGTCGGGAGAGTCGAGGTTCGGCGTTTGCTCAGCTGGTTCAACGACAAATTTTACGCCGAGGTCAGCGGTCCGCTGGTCACCGAACGGGTCCTCAAGCGGCTCATGACCCGGGCCCACGGCGGTGGGGCGCCCGAACCCGACGCAATCCGTGCGGCGCTATCTAACATCAAGTATCATCTTGACTATATCAGTTGGCTGGTGCGCACCCGCGACTGGCTCGCCGGCGAGCGCCTGAGCTATGCGGACCTGGCGGCGGCGGCGCATTTGTCCGTGATCGACTATTTGGGCGACGTGCCGTGGCATCAAGACGAAGCAGCCAAGAACTGGTACGCGAGGGTGAAGTCGCGGCCCGCGTTCCGGCCGCTGCTGACCGAGTCCTTTCCGGGAATTGCGCCGTCCCGGACCTATGCCGATCTCGACTTCTGACTGCGCCTGCCGACATCAGGCGGGCGCTCGCGAAGGCGGCGAAAGCGCTTGGCTTCGATGCGATCGCGGTGGCAAGCCCGGCGTTGACTCCGCAGGTGCGGCAAGGCCTCGCGGATTTCCTGGCCCAAGGCCTTCACGGCGAAATGGACTGGATGGCGGCACGGCCTGAACGACGCGGCGATCCGCGCACCTTGTGGCCGGACGTGCGATCGATCGTGATGCTTGGGGTCAATTACGGGCCGGATCATGATCCAACCGTCATTCTTGCGAAGCCTGAACGGGGCGCCATCTCGGTCTACGCGAAGGGCGACGACTACCATGACGTGATCAAGAAGCGGCTGAAGGCGCTGGCGCGCTGGCTCATTGCTCAGGCGGGCGGCGACGCCAAGGTTTTCGTCGATACCGCCGCGGTGATGGAGAAACCGCTCGCCGCGGCCGCCGGCCTCGGCTGGCAGGGCAAGCACACCAACCTGGTATCGCGCGAATTCGGCTCCTGGCTGTTTCTGGGCGCGCTCTTCACCACGTTGGAGTTGCCTCCCGACGCTGCCGAACCGGATCGCTGCGGAACCTGCAGCGCGTGCCTGGACATCTGCCCGACCGCGGCATTTCCGGCGCCGTATCGTCTGGATGCGCGGCGCTGCATCTCCTACCTCACGATCGAGCACAAGGGTCCGATTCCGCGTGATTTGCGGCCGCTGATGGGCAACCGCATCTACGGCTGCGACGATTGCCTCGCGGTTTGTCCCTGGAACAAGTTTGCCCGCCAGGGGCACGACGCCAAACTTAGCGCCCGTGTCGAACTCCGCGCGCCGACGCTTGCCGATCTTGCACGGCTCGACGACGCTGGATTTCGCAAGCTGTTCGCCAGGACCGCCATCAAGCGGACCGGGCGCGACCGCTTCGTCCGCAACGTGCTCATTGCGATCGGCAACAGCCGCAATCCCGCCCTCGCAACCTGCGCCGAGCGCCTCCTCAACGATACTTCGGCCATCGTGCGCGGCGCGGCCGTATGGGCGCTGGGGCGGCTCCTTGCGAAGCGGGATTTGGCTGCGTTGGCGGCGAAATACGCATCCGCCGAAGCCGATGCGTCGGTACGGGATGAATGGGTGGCGGAGGGCTATGGCATGATGCTGCGGTCTGTCGACATTTGAAGACTATTCGCGCCCACAGACGTGGATGCCCGCTGATCGCAATTCGTGATGCCGTCGGATTGTCATGCGGAATTCGGGGACCTGCCACAACGTAAGCTTTAGCACCTTCACCGGACGCCGTTCAGATTGCATTCAGCTTGCGGGGGGAAGGTGGCCGTCGGGGGCGCCACAGATAGTCACGGAGGATATGATGCGTATCATGACGCTGGCGGTTGCGGCCGTCTTGGCGGTCAGCTTCGCCGTTCCGGCTTCGGCGGCTAAGCGCAAAGCCGCCCCTACGACCGCTTCGTTCGAGAAATGCGAGCAACTCGCCATCGAAAGAGGGGTGCCGCACGGGCAGACAGGCCATAGCGAATTCGTGCAGCAATGCATGGGCCAGCGCCCAAAGGGCCGGTCGACGGGCTGATTGATCCGGGCGATTTCGTCTTGCGAACCCAGTGAGAGAAGCCTCGGCACTCCGGGTGCCGGGGCTCTCGCGTAGTAGAAGGGAGAGGACGAAGCAAAAGACAATACGGAAAGGGCTTTCCGCATGATCACCCTGGTCTGCCCCGGCTTCGGTTACTCGGCCCGGCACTACGTAACGCTGCATGGCAAGCGATTCGAACGCATCGTCGGCACAACGCGCAGCGCGGCTGCGCTCAGTGCGAGGCGGTTCGGCGATAATGCGGTCGATATGCTCGTGTTCGACGGGGCTGCTGCTTCGCCTGCGCTTGCCGCCGCCATTGCCGACGCGACCGTGCTTCTGGTCTCCATTGGGCCTGATCGCGATACCGACCCGGTGTTGGCGCATTTGCGCGACGCAATTGCGGCTGCGCCCCTGCTGAAGTCGATCGTTTATCTCTCGACAATCGCGGTCTATGGCAATCACGACGGCCGATGGATCGACGAAACGACGCCGCTCGCCCCGGCGCTAACGCGCGCCGCGAGCCGAATCGAAGCGGAGTGCGCCTGGCAGGCGCTTGGAGAGGCGCATGGCGTCCCGGTCGCCGTCATCCGCATCGCGGGAATCTACGGACCCGGCGCCAACGCGTTGGAGGCCGTAAAGGCGGGCCGGGCGCGACGGATTATCAAGCCCGGACAAGTGTTCAACCGCATTCACGTCGCCGATCTCGCACAGATCATCGACAAGGCAGTGGACAGGGCTTTGGGCCGCCGCGCCGGAGGGGTCTTCAACGCCGCCGACGATGACCCAACAGCGCCCGGCGATCCCATTTTGTTTGCCGCAAGCCTGCTCGGCATCGCGCCGCCGGCCGAAATTGCTTTCGAGGAAGCAAAGAAGACGATGACGCCCTTCGCGGTCAGCTTCTACGGCGAAAGCAAGCGCGTGCGAAACGAGCGCGTAAAGTCCGTGCTCGGCGTTTCGCTTCGCTATCCGACGTATCGCGAGGGTCTGCGGGCGCTCGCAAACGAGCCCGAGCCGTCCGGGGCCTGCGGTCAGAATTGAGACGCTACGGCTTCCAGCCCCATCACGTAGGCCAGCATTTTGACTTCGCGCTTCTGCTCGTCATTGAGGCGCATGATCAGCGGCAGGGCGGCGGATTTGAGCTGCCGTACCTCGGCGCTGCTCGGATCGATGTAGGCCGTGGGGGAACCGCTCGCTTGTGCGGTGCGAGTTTGCGGGTTCATGGCGTTCTTGGTGTACACGATCTTGCGTAGCGCGGCCTCGACTGCCGGCCACATCCGCTCCTGTTCGGCCGTGAGCTTCAATCGCTGCTTGATGCTGGCGATCTGAGCATCGTTGAGCACGGTGCTCGAACGGCTCGTGACCCCGCGCGCAGGCGCACTTGCGGCCTGCGCCTTCGGCGACGCAGTAGCGGCCGTTTCACCCATTGGTTGCGAAATCGGCGGCTCCGTTGTCTCGATCGCGGCCGGCGCGCCCTCCGCGGCGGTTGGCCAAGGCGGCTCCGCCGTTGCCACGCCAGATAAGGCGTCTTGATCGAACCGCTCCCAATGCTCGACCGGCATCACGCTGGCCGTCGAGAACGTTGCCGATTGGACAGGCAAGGTGGCGTCCGCAGATGGGAACCGCGACGCCACGATCTCGGCCGGAGTGGATGCCACGATCTCTCCTGGAGACGGAGCCGCGGACCGCAATGACACCGCGCTCAAGCTCACCCCCAAGCTCGCCATGGCGGCGAAAACCAGCATGATGAGGAAAGCTAATGCGAAGATGCCCGCTTTAGCGAAAATACGATGCACTTCTGCACCCCCAACCGAGCTCTTCAAAGAGCTTAACCGTCCGTTGCAAACATAGTTTAATTATGGCTAATCAACGGTAAAATTCGTCCCTCCGGCGACGCCCATCTGCGGCTTTTCCGCATCCGAACCTGGCTATAGCCTCAACCGCTCCCATTTTTGCAAAACTCCGAAACAGCGCCGATGAGTCGCTCGATATCCTCGGGTCGCGACAGGCGGTGGTCGCCATCCTTTATCAGCGACAGCACGACGTCGTCCTGTGCGAGGCGCGAAACCAATTCGACAGCATGCCGCCATGGCACATCTGGATCGGCGACGCCTTGCAGGATGCGCACCGGGCATCCGGTTTCGATCAGCCCGCCGAGCAGAAGATGCCGGCGACCGTCTTCGATGAGGGCCGCCGTTATCGGATAAGGTTCTGGAGAATATTGCGATGGACGCTCCCACACGCCTTCCGATTCGAGCTTTCGCTTCACCGGAGCCGGGAATCGCTTCCACATCAACTCTTCAGTGAAGTCCACGGCCGGTGCGATCAGGACCAGTGCGGCAGGCGACAGCGGGCCGTGGGGCGATTCCCGGCGCCGTAATTCGCGCGTAAGTAGAAGCGCCAGCCATGCACCCATGGAAGAACCAACCAGAACTTGCGGCCCATGGCAGTACGCGTCAAACACCGCAATGCTTTCGTCGAGCCAGCGGCTGATGGTGCCGTCAGTGAATTTTCCTTCCGACTCACCGTGCCCCGAATAGTCGAAGCGCACGCAATGACGCTGGTGCGCCGCAGCCCAACGGTCGAGCGCCGCCGCCTTGGTTCCACCCATGTCCGACTTTAGTCCGCCGAGCCATAACAGGCCGGGCGTCGCACCGCTTCGGCGTCGCACCGCGATCTTGCGCATGTCGTCGCCGCGCCCGACATGCAGGAATTCGGGTGCCGGCGCCGTCGGTTCCGGCGCGATGGCAGCGGTGGGTTCGAAGTCTTGCTGCATTACATTCCCAAAAAGATGCGCGACGAATCGCCAAAGATCGCGTGACCCCTTAAAGATCGCGTCCCCAGGAGCCGCAAAGATCATGCCGCAAAGATCGTTGCGACCCGCCACCTTGCAGTTTATATCATGCCCGCCTCGAACGAGAGCTGCAGCCGGCGATAATAGTTAAAGCGTCCGAACAAAACGAACGTCAAAGTCCTGAGTGGAGTGGGGAGTGGCGATCATGTCGACGGCGGCGCGTTGCGCCGATGAGATGTCGAGCACGGACTGCCCGGAAGCTCCGATCGAGCCGGTTGCAGCGCATGCGCTGGTCGTCCTGATAGCGGTACCGACAGTCGAAGCCGGCGCGGCTGACGAGGGCGCCGTGGAACTCGCCCGCCTTCTCCGCGCCAATGGACATCACGCCGTCGTTGTGTCCAATGGCGGCCGGCTGGAACCGAGCCTTGCCGCCAGCGGCGCTGAGACGATACGGGTCGACGTAGCGAGCCGGAGCCCGCTCGCCATCTTGCACAATGCTTTTGTTCTCAAACGCGTCATTGCCCAGCGTCGCTGCACGATCGTGCATGCGCTGGCGCGCGCACCCGCCTGGAGCGCGCTTATCGCCGCCCGCATGGCCGGCGTGCCTTTCGTGACCACCTGGTACAACGGATTTCGCGAGCAGAACGTCTTCAAGCGCTTCTACAACGGCGTGATGGCGCGTGGCGAGCGGGTGATCGCCGTCAGCGATCAGATCGCCGATGCGATCGCGGCGCGTTACCGCGGCGCCTCGGGCCGCATTGTGGTGGTTCCGTCTCGCATCGATTTCGCAGCCTTCGACCCGGCGCTGGTGACGCCGCAGCGGATTGCAGCGGTGCGATCCGGGTGGGACATTGGGGCAGAAACCCGCGCCATTGTGGTGATCGGACGCATCCTGCGTCGCAAAGGGCACCACGTCGTGGTGCGGGCTGCGAGGCATCTCAAGGAATTGGGACTGCGCGATTTCACCTTTGTTTTTGTCGGCGAGGACGAAGGCCGCTCCAGTTACGCGGGGGAATTATGGGATCTGGTGGTGGCGACACAGACGTCCGACGTGATCCGGATTGTGGGACCTCCGGACGATGTGCCGGCAGCCTACAGTGCGGCGACCGCTATTGTTTCTCCTGCGATCCAGCTCGAAGGCTCGGAGCGAAGCGTGCTTGAGGCGATGGCGATGGCGCGGCCGGTGATCACGTCCGATCTCAGCGCCGGATCGGAGACGGTGTTGGCGCCTCCGGGGGTCGCGGAAGACCGCATGACCGGGCTGACGTTCAAGAGCGGAGACGATCGGGAACTCGCCGCGGCTTTGATCAGATTGTTATCCGCGCCGGACAGCGTCCGCCTGGCGGTTGGGCGACGCGGTCGCGAGCGCGTGGTCGCGCAATTCGCCACCGACGAAGGTGCGACGCAAATGCTTGCCCTGTATCGGGAACTCACACGTCTTCGGGCCTGACTTAAGATCCCTGCCACGAAAAATCCGCCGCCCGCTCAACCCCCTTAAAATTCACGCAACACCGTTGACTTGTTGGCCTTTTGTACCGATCTTGAGAGACCTCCGCGTAGCAAAGCCGTGTGGACGTGGCCATGGGCGCTCCATGCTCGTCTATAGTTGCTGTCTAAAGGCTTGCTGCGCTGTGGGACGTGCAACAGCAAAAGGAGAAGATAGCCATTCGTCGCCCGATGAGAGCCGCGCTACCCGTCGCGAAAGACGGTCCGCGCATCAATGATGACATCCGCGAACGCGAGGTTCATCTGATCGATAGGGACGGTGCCAACCGCGGCACAGTTTCAATTTCCGACGCATTGGCGCTGGCTCAGGAGGCCGGCCTCGACCTCGTCGAGATTTCCCCGAACGCCAAGCCGCCGGTCTGCAAGCTGCTTGATTTTGGCAAGTACAAATTTCAAGAGCAGAAGAAGCAGGCGGAAGCGCGCAAGAAGCAGAAGATCGTCGAAATCAAGGAAGTCAAATTCCGCCCGATGATCGACGATCACGATTACGATGTGAAGATGCGCTCGATGATTCGCTTCTTCGGGGAGGGCGACAAGGTCAAGGTGACGTTGCGCTTCCGCGGCCGCGAAATGGCGCACCAGGAACTCGGCATCAGGCTGCTCGATCGCCTCAAAGGCGATACGGAAAAGGTCGCCAAGGTCGAGATGGACGCCCGTTTTGAGGGGCGTCAGATGGTCATGGTGCTGGCGCCAAGATAGGCTCTCCGTTCGCCGCTTCCGGTGGGGTGGGCGCCCGGCATCGCTACGGGCGCTGATTTCCGTGCAGGTCTTGTTGTGGTCTTTTGCGGCCCCGGCGGTTGCCATTTGCCGGGCGCTCTGCCATAACCCGGCCTCCCGCCGCCCGGCTGAAGGGCTGCCGTGGCGGCGGAGTGCTCAAGCAGCACGCTCATGACGAGCAATCTGCTCAAATCAAGCCTTAAGCTTCGTCGAGCCTCACGCTCGCGAGCCTCAAGCTTCATCGAGCAGCACCGGTGGACCCACCCGACGCTCACCTGCTTGGCGGGCGAGGGTAGGGTGGGGTCCAGGTCGGAAAGGAGAGCCAAATGCCCAAGCTGAAGACGAAGTCGGGCGCAAAAAAGCGCTTCAAGGTCACCGCCTCCGGAAAGGTGCTTTTCGCCCAATCCGGCAAGCGCCACGGTATGATCAAGCGGACCACCAAGCAGATCCGCGAGCATCGCGGCACCAAGGTGCTGTTCAAGACCGACGGCGACCGGATCAGGAAATACTGGTTGCCGAACGGCTGACCGTCGCGCCGATCATATAGCCCCCACCTACCGTCCCGCGTGTTGGGGGGCGGGGGAGGCGGGCTACAGCCGACGGCCATCATCCACGCCACGAAATACGCCAAGACTTCGAAGGAGATCCGCCATGGCCCGCGTCAAACGGGGCGTCACCGGACATGCCAAGCACAAGAAAGTCCTCAAAGCCGCCAAGGGCTATTATGGCCGGCGCAAGAACACCATACGGATCGCCAAGCAGGCGGTCGAAAAGGCCAATCAATATGCGTTTCGCGACCGTAAACGGCGCAAGCGCACCTTCCGGGCGCTGTGGATTCAGCGGCTCAACGCGGCGGTGCGTGAGTTCGGGTTGACTTACAGTCGATTTATCGACGGCCTTGGCAAGGCGGGCGTCATGGTCGATCGTAAGGTGCTTTCGGACCTCGCGATCATGGAGCCGGCGGCGTTCCAAGCCATTGTCGACAAGGCCAAGGCCGCGTTGCCGGCCTGAGGTCTTCCGTGGCCGATGCCAGCACAAAGGAATACGAGGAAAATTGTGACACTGTGCCCGCACATACCGGGAATCTCGGTCGCGGGTTGCTGGTGGAATAAGGGACGGCTGATATGGAATTCAGCATCGATCCTCGGACAGTAGACGAGATTATCGCAAAGATCGCTGCAGCGGAAAACGAGCCCACCCTTGAGGTCATTCGTGTGGCCGAGCTCGGGAGGCGCGGCCGCATCACGACCATAGCCAGAATGATTGTCTCTCTCCCCCCAGAGCAGCGGAAGCATCACGGAAGCATAATCAATCAAATAAAAAATCGAGTCGAAGAAGCAATTAGCGAACGCCGAAGGCAACTCAAGGATGTCCGGCTTGAAGCGACTCTCACAGGCAGTGGCACTTTAACCGCTGATGCAACATTAATTCCGGGGTTTGTCGACGTCACGCTGCCGACGCGCGAGGCGCCGTTCGATATTGGCCGTATCCATCCGATCAGCCAGGTGATGGACGAGGTCACCGCGATCTTTGCGGACATGGGGTTCGCGGTCGCGGAGGGGCCGGACGTCGAGACCGACGATTACAACTTCACGAAGCTCAATTTCCCCGTCGGCCATCCGGCGCGGGAGATGCACGATACCTTCTTCTTCAATCAGAAGCCTGATGGCTCGCGGCTGTTGCTGCGCACCCATACTTCACCCGTGCAGGTGCGCACCATGCTGGCCGAGCGGCCGCCGATCCGCGTGATCTGCCCGGGCCGCACCTATCGGCGCGACAGCGACCAGACGCATACGCCAATGTTTCATCAGGTCGAGGGCCTGGTCATCGACGAGGACTCCCATCTCGGCCACTTGAAGTGGATTCTTGCGGAGTTCTGCAAGGCATTTTTCGAGGTCGACGACGTGAAAATGCGGTTCCGGCCGTCGTTCTTCCCGTTTACCGAGCCCTCCCTCGAAGTCGACATCCAGTGCCGCCGCGACAAAGGCGAGATCCGCTTCGGCCAGGGTGACGACTGGCTCGAAATCCTTGGCTGCGGCATGGTGCATCCGAACGTGCTGCGAAATTGCGGCATCGACCCTGACCGGCACCAGGGATTCGCCTGGGGCATGGGGATCGATCGCATCGCCATGCTCAAATACGGCATGCACGATCTGCGCGCTTTCTTCGAGTCCGACGTGCGCTGGCTCTCGCACTACGGCTTCCGGCCGCTCGATTTTCCGACGCTGGCGGGAGGGCTGAGCCCATGAAACTCACCCTCTCCTGGCTCAAGGACCATCTCGACACCGGCGAGCCGCTCGACGCCTTGGTGCAGAAGCTCACCATGATCGGCCTTGAGGTCGAGAACGTGGAGAACAAGGCGAAAGGGCTGGCGCCGTTCACCATCGCGCGGGTGATTTCGGCCGAGCCGCATCCCAATGCGGACCGGCTGCGCGTCTGCATGGTCGACACCGGATTGGGCGATCCCGTGCAGGTGGTGTGTGGCGCTCCGAACGCACGAGCCGGCATGAAGGGCGTGTTCTCACCGCCCGGCACGTTCATCCCGGGCAAGAACATCACGCTCGGAATAGGCACGATCCGCGGCGTCGAGAGCCGGGGCATGTTGTGCTCGGGGTTCGAACTGCAATTGTCCGACGACCACGAAGGCATCCTGGACCTCCCGCCGGACGCGCCGGTCGGCGTGCGTTATGCGGAATGGGCGCATCTCGACGACCCGGTGATCGAAATCAATCTCACGCCGAACCGGCCGGACTGTGCCGGCATCCACGGCATCGCCCGCGATCTCGCCGCCGCCGAT
>WNFD01014346.1_pt1 | contig 10669 bp, 9 predicted proteins | sample 5400491 | NCBI WGS metagenome assembly WNFD01 (sample SAMN13153343, study PRJNA577476) | soil metagenome | isolation source: 120 cm saprolite under Douglas fir tree site 2 hole 2 replicate 2 | place: USA:California | collected 2015-04-18 | reverse complement strand
TGCGGCAGGCGCTGGGCATCAAGCCGGGCGAGCCGCGGCGCCGCGCGGCGGCTTGATATTTGCTAAACGGTAAGCAGGCTGTCGCCGCGCCAGGCGAGGCGCTTCGGGTGATACTGCGCCAGGCTCTCGCGGTGGCCGATGGAAACTACCGTCGTGTTGGGCAAGCGCTCACGCAATAACCGGTAGAGCGCGGCCTGGTCCTCCTCGGGCAGCGATGCCGTCGCCTCGTCGAGGAACAGCCAGTCGGGCCGGTTGAGCAGAGCGCGCGCGAAGGCGAGGCGCTGCTGCTCGCCGCCTGACAGCACCTGCGCCCAGTTCTCGCTGCGCTCCAGGTCGGAGGCGAGAGTTTGCAGGCCGACCGCTTTCAGGCTTTCACGAATTTCGTCGTCGGAAAAACGATTTGCGTCCTCCGGATAGCAGACCGCATGCTTCAGCGAGCCGATCGGCAGGTAGGGCTTCTGGGGCAGAAACAACAGCCGCGCGCCTTTCGGCAGCTTGATGCGCCCCTTCCAGTAAGGCCAGATCCCGGCGAGCGCGCGGAACAACGTGGACTTCCCGGCCCCCGAGGGACCGGTCACGAGGACATGCTCGCCGGGCTTCAGCTCGATCGTCGCCGAAGAGAGCAGCGGCTTGCCCTGGGGAAGCTTCAATTCCAGATTTTCAATTTTCAATCTTTCACCAGGTACTTCGTTGCGCTCGCCATCGATCCGCTGCGCCTCCTCGCGGGCTCTCTCCAACGTCGCGGCAAAACCGGTCAGCCGGTCGACGGTGGCTTTCCATTCGGCGAAGTTCGGGTAGATGTCGATGAACCAGGAGAGCGACTCCTGCACCTGGCCGAAGGCGGACGCGGTCTGCATCAGCCCGCCGAGCTGGATCGCGCCCGAGAAATAGCGCGGCGCGGCGACGACGTAGGGGAACACGATCGCCAGCTGCGCGTACGACACGGTGAAGAAGTTCAGCTGCTTCTGCTTGCGCATGATTCCCCACCAGTTCGCGATCACGCTGGCGAAGCGCTTGCGGAAGTTGCCCAGCTCCTCGTTCTCGCCGCGATACAGCGCGACGCCTTCGGCGTTCTCGCGCAGGCGCACCAGCGAGAAGCGGTAATCCGCCTCGTAGCGCTGCTGGTTGAATTGCAGGCCGATGAGCGGCCTGCCGATCCAGTGGGTGAGCAGGCTTCCCGCGCCGGCATAGAGGATCGCGCACCAGACCATGTAGCCCGGGATCGACACGCCGGCCAGCTCGAGCGCTCCGGAAAGCGTCCAGAGGATGCCGATGAACGAGGCCAGCGTCACCACCGCCGAGAGCAGGCCGAGCCCCAGGGTCAGGGTGTAGTCGACGAAGAACCTCAGGTCCTCCGCGATGCGCTGGTCCGGGTTGTCGGTGCCATGATCGAGGAGCTGCAGCCGGTAGTAGGCGCGCTCGCGCAGCCAATCGGCGAGATAGCGCTCGTTGAGCCAGCTGCGCCATTCGATCTGCAGCATCTGGCGCAGGTACAGCCGGTACACGGCCAGGCCGATGTAGGCGAACGCGAGCAGCGTGAACTTGCCGAGCAGCCGGTAGAAATCGTCGAGCCGCTTGTCCTGGATGGCGTTGAAGAAATCGTTGTTCCACAGGTTGATCTGCACGTTGATCCAGACCAGGGCCAGCGACAAGCCGATCACCGTGACGAGCAGCGTCACCCCCTTGGCGCGCTGCGCGGACACCCAATAGGGTTTGGCCAACGCCCAGAAAGCCGTTAGAAATCTGTTGGTTCGCATGGGGCACCTGAGAAAGGATCTGAATCAGTTTACAGAACGCTGCCGGCGAGGTAACAATTCTTCCAATGTCCTCCGGCCGGGTTTTCCGCTTCGCGCCCACTCCAGAGCACCCGGCAAAGCACCTGTTCGTGTTCCTCCACGGCTGCGGTGCCACCGCGCAGTCGATGATCCCGATCGCGTTCAAGTTCCAGGCGCGCTTCCCGAGCGCGGCGCTGGTCGTGCCGAGCGGATTCAACCCGGAGGCGCGCGGCGGGATGGCGCAGGACTGGTATCCGACGCGTGGCCTGCACTCCGACAACCATCGCGAGCGCGTCGCCGCCGTGCTGCCCGACGTCGAGGACCTGGTGCGCCACGAGCAGACCAACTGCGGCGTGCCCTCGAGCCGCACCGTGCTGATCGGCTTCTCGCAGGGCGGGACCGTGGCGCTCGAGGTGGTGAAGACGCCGGGCATCGCCGGCGCCGTGGTCGCGTTCTCCGCGCGCTATGCCCGCCTGCCCGCGCGCGGCACGCCGATCCAGTCGCGCATTCACCTCGTGCATGGCGAGTTCGACTCCGTGGTGTCGCGCGTGTACGCGGAGCGGGCGGCACGGGTCCTGGCCGGGCTCCATGTTCCGGTCACGCTCGACATCGTCGAGGACCTCGGCCATGCGCTTTCGCACCGCGCGATCAGCCTCGGGTCGCTGCGCCTCCTGCAGGGCATCTACGAGGGTCGCCGCGCGACGCTGCATTGAAGGAAGGCATCGTTCTGTTCGCCCACGGCTCGCGCGACCCGGAATGGGCGCGGCCGTTTCAAAGAATTGCCGAAATCGTTGGCCGAACCGCGCCGCATTGCGTGGTCAAGCTTGCGTATCTGGAGATCATGCGGCCGTCGCTCGAGGAAGCCGTGGCTGCGCTCGCCAAAAGCGTGAAGGCGATTCGGGTCGTGCCCGTATTCCTCGGGCAAGGCAGCCATCTGAAGGAGGACCTTCCTCGGCTGATCGCCGCCGTTCGCGGCGACTATCCCGGCGTCGAGATCTCGCTCGAGCCGGCCATCGGCGAGCAGCCGCGCATCATCGAAGCGATCGCCGCGCTCATCGCCGGGCGCTGAGGCGATCGAGCATGGCCTTCACCGCGCGGACCTGCGCGCCGTTCTTGGTGTGGTACTGCGGCCCGGTGTAGCCCCACCAGTCCCAGCAGGCGCGCGGGTTGTAGACGAGGTTCCAGCAGCGGAAGCACCAGCCGCTGCGCGCTACAGTCTGCGGGTAAAGCACGATCAGCGCCGCCTGCTGCGCACGCCTTGGGGACGTAGACGTAGCCCGTGTCGTTCATGCTGATGGCGTAGGCATCGCCGCCTGCAAAGGGATTCTGATCAAAGGGAGCAACATTCCCCGCTGCCTTGGCAGCCGGTGGATTGGCGAATCCAAGATGCTTCAAGAGCTCGCCCGCCGCGTCGTAGTCGCAGTCGTTGATATAAGGCGGCGCCGTTACCGCGCAGGGATTCTTCGCCTCCTCGACCACCATGGCGTGGCCGGCAGGCTTGTCGGCAACGAGCTTCACGTTGGTCTTGTAGGACGCGTAATAAGCTCTCAACGCGGTGACCACCGCCGGATAGACGGTGCGGTCCTGCGTGCCTGTGAAGAGCCAGGCGCGCGCCGCAGCGAGATTGGCGGTGGGGTCGATGCGCCCCGCCCCGGCGAGTGCTTCCGTTTCAGCGCGCAGCAAAGCCACGCCCGGCAGCGGCGTCCACCCGCCGGGGTTCATGCAGTTGTAACTGGCAGTCGCGAGGCTACCCTGCGCGCAATAGTAAGGACCGCCGGCGATCACGCCCGCACCCGATACGATCGAGGAGTGCGCGACGTGGACTTGCACAGCCATATAGCCGCCCGAGGACAGGCCGGAAACGGTCACCTCCTGCGCGCGTGCACGCAGCGCGGGCAGCGGATCGGCGGCGAGGGCCGGCAGGTACGCGAGCGCGAAAAGCGCGGCGCACTGGCGCGCTCTCATTGCTGCAGAAGGAATTGCTTGATCGGGGCGATCTGGTCCGCGCTCATCAGCGCCGGCACATGGCCGACGCCCTCGAATTCCACCGTCACCGTATCGGGCCTGCGCTCGCGCATTTCCTTCAATGTGCTGGCGACCAGCACTTCGGACTTGGCGCCGCGCAGCACCAGCGTGGGACACTTGAGCCTGCCCCAGATGTTCCAGAGGTCGACGCCACGCAGCACGTTGGGCCCGATCGGCATCTCGCTGTCGATGTTGCCGTGGTAGCCTTCGCCGATCGCCGGGTCATAGCGCAGCACGTAATCCCCCTTCTCTTCCTGGGCCACGCTGTGGACCGCGAGCTGCTTCCACTGCTCGTCGGTGAGCGATCCGAACGACGCGCAGACCTTGCGTATATACGCCTCGACCTCCTCCAGATTGGAGAAGCGCAGGCCCCGCGTGATAGAGCCCTTCATCCGAATGAGCGCGCCCCAGGGAATGAACGCGCCCACGTCGTTCAGCACCAGGCGCCGGATCGGCGCGTTGCGTTTGGCGGCGAGAAACATCCCGATCAGTCCGCCCATGGAGGTTCCGACCCAGTCGATCATGGGGGGCGGGGGGCCGCCGCGCAGCCGTTCGAGCCAGGTGCCGGCGGCTGGCGCCGTCACCCGCGCCAGCATCGCCGCCGCGTCGGCCAGGTAGGTGGAAAACGCGTATTCGGACTTGTTGTCCAGCCAGTCGCTGTCGCCCCGCCCGACGACATCCATGCACACCACGCGGCAGTCCGAAGCGAGCGCCTCGGCGAGGAAGTCGAAATCGCGGCTGTTACGCGCAAGACCGTGCACGCACACCACGACGTGCGGATTGTCGTGATCGCCCCACTCGGTGTAGGCGATGCGGTGGAAGCCGCCGTCGCCCAGGGAAAAGAAATATTTCTGGCGCATGGGAAAATCTTAATCGATATTTTTGCAGTGCAAAAAAAGATTTGCAGTGCAATACGCCTCACGGAGAGTAAAGTGCTTGCGCGAGGAGGCGTGCCATGGAAGAAAGACCGATCCGCACCATCATTGGGGAGCAGAAACCCGTTTCCGCCAGCGCCGAAACCAGCGTCGCGGCGGCGGCGAAGCTGATGAAGCGCCATCGCATCGGCGCGCTGCTGGTCATAAAGAGCGGCCGGCTCGCCGGCATCTTCACCGAGCGCGACGCGCTGTTCCGCGTGCTCGCCGAGGGCCGCGACCCGGCGAAGACCCACCTGTCCCAGGTCATGACGCCGAATCCGCGCACCATCTCGCCCGACCGGCCGTTCGGGCACGCGCTCCACTTGATGTACGAAGGCGAGTTCCGGCACGTGCCGGTGGTGGAGAACGGCCACCCGCTCGGCATGGTGTCGGCGCGCGACGCGCTCGGTCCGGATCTGCAGCGGTTCGTCGCCGATCTCGGTATGCGCAACCACATAGGCGAGATCCTGGGATGAAGCTAAAAGATGTGCTGGCGGCCAAGGGCTCCCGCGTGGTCACGGTGTCTGCCAAGTCGAGCGTCGCCGACGCGATCCGCACCATGAGCGCCGAGAAGGTGGGCGCGGTGCTGGTCCCCGACGCCGAGCGTTGTGCGGTCGGCATATTCACCGAGCGCGACGTGCTGCACCTGTTTGCAGACGGCGAGCGCGACCTAGAGCGCCTGCCGGTCGAAGCAGCGATGACCTGCAGCATCGTCGTCGGACAGCTGGCGATGTCGGTCGACGAAGCGCTGGGGCTGATGACGGAGCGGCGCTTCCGGCACCTGCCGGTGATCGAGGATGGCAAGCTGCTGGGGCTGGTGTCGATCGGCGACCTGGTCAAGATCAGGCTCGAGGAAACCGCGCAAGAGGCGCAGGCGCTGCGCGCCTACATCTCTTCCTAGAAATTCCTACTCGGCGAGCTGGGGCAAGTCCCTGAAATGCTCCAGGGCGTCCGGATTGGCGAGCGCGTCGGTGTTGGGCACCGGCATCCCGTGCACGACCGCCTTCACGGCAAGCTCCACCACCTTGCCATTCTTGGTGCGCGGGATGTCGGCCACCTGAACGATCCTCGCCGGCACGTGGCGCGGCGAAGCGTGCCGCCGGATTTCCGACCGGATCCGCTCCTCGAGCTCCGCATCCAGCACCTGGCCGTCCCGCAATCTCACAAACAGCACCACTCGCGTGTCGGACTGCCAGATCTGCCCGATCGCCACGGCTTCCTCGACCTCGGCGATGCGCTCGACCACGCGGTAGATCTCGGCGGTGCCGATGCGCACGCCGCCCGGATTGAGCGTGGCATCGGAGCGCCCGTAGATGATCATCGTGCCGCGCTCGGTCAGCTCGCTCCAGTCGCCGTGGCACCAGACGTTGGGATACTTGGCGAAGTAGGCGGCGTGGTAGCGCTCGTCGCCGCGGTCGTTCCAGAAGCCGAGCGGCATGGAGGGAAAGGGTTTTGTGCAGACCAGCTCGCCTTTTTCGTTCGTAATGGACTCGCCGTTTTCATCAAACACTTCCACCGCAATGCCCAGCGACCGGCACTGCAGCTCGCCGCGGTACACCGGCAGGATGGGATTGGCGTCGGCGAAGGCGGCCATGATGTCGGTGCCCCCCGAGATCGAAGACAGGCAGACGTCGTCCTTCACGGCGTCGTAGACATAGTCGAAGCTCTCCGGCGCGAGCGGCGAGCCGGTGGAGAGGATCATGCGCAGGGCGGCGAGGTCGTGCGTGTCGCGCGGGCGCAGGCCGCGCTTCGCCATGGCGTCGATGTACTTCGCCGAAGTGCCGAAATGCGTGAAGCGCTCCTTGTCCGCGTAATCGAAAAGAATCTTCCCGTTGCGCTCGAAGGGCGAGCCGTCGTAAAGCATCACGCTCGCCTCCGCGCAAAGCCCGGCGAACAGCAGGTTCCACACCACCCAGTTGGTGGTGCAGAAATAGAAGAAGCGGTCGCCCGGCCGGACGTCGAATTGCAGCTTGTGCATCTTGAGGTTCTGCAGCAGCGCGCCGCCCGCGCCGTGCACGATGCACTTCGGCTTGCCGGTGGTGCCGGAGGTGAACAATATGTACACCGGATGGTCGAACGGCAGCTGCGCGAACGCGATGGCGCCGGCGGTGTAGCGCCGCAGCCATTCATCCAGCCTCACCGCCTTCGGCACGTCCGACACGTCCACGTGCTCGTCCAGGGTGGGGACCACCACCGCCTTTCTCACCGTCGGCAGGCGCTCGACGATTTCGCGCACCCGCTCGAGCGTGTCGTGCTCCTGGCCGTGGTAGCGGTAGCCGTCGGCGCAGAACAGCACCTTCGGCTCGATCTGGCCGAAGCGCTCGACGACGCCGTCGACGCCGAAATCGGGCGAGCAGGACGACCAGACGATGCCCTGCGACAGGGCGGCGAGCGCCAGCATGCCGGCTTCCGGGATGTTCGGGATGAAGGCCGCCGCGCGGTCGCCGGCCCGCAGCCCCAGCGCCTGCAGCGCCTGCACCGCGCGCGATACGTCGCTATAGAGGTCGGCGAACGAGACGCGCCTCTGGAAGCCCCTCTCGTCCCACAGTACGAAAGCGTCGCCGCGATCGCCGCGGCGCATCAGATTCTCGGCGAAATTGAGCCGCGCCTCGGGGAACCAGTGCGCCCCGGGCATCTTGTCGCCGTCCACCAGCACGCTCGCGCCCCGGCGCGAGGCGATGACGCCGCAAAAGTCCCAGACGTCGGACCAGAATTCTTCCGGGTGGTCGACCGTCCAGCGGTAGAACTCGGGATAGCTGTTCAGCTCCAGGCGCCGCTTGCGCACGATCTGGCGCGCGAATTGCGTAATCTGCGCTTCTTCGATCGCGCGTTCGGACGGCTGCCAGAGAATAGGAGGGATGGCCATACACGGCGTAGCATTTCCTGCGGATTATATTCAGATGGGTCCCGATCAGAGGCGCGATCACCGCATGCCGGAGGCGGAAGCCGTCAGGCGCCTGCTCGCCTTCCAGCCCGGCAAGGACGCCTCCAGGCGGGTCACTTCGCTGGCCCTGCGCCTCGCGCAGCGCGTGCGCGCAACACCCCCGGGGCCGCTCAGCGCCGAGTCCTTCCTGCGTCACTACGGGCTTTCGACGCGCGAAGGCGTGGCGCTGATGTGCGTGGCGGAGGCGCTGCTGCGCATCCCCGATCCGCAGACCGCCGACGCCCTGCTGCGCGACAAGCTTTCCTCGGGCAACTGGGGCCCGACGAAGGACGACGCTTCCTTCGTTTCAAGCGCAGCCGACTGGGCCCTGATGCTCACCGGGACGCTGGCGCGCTGGCGCGAAGCGCCGCAGGAGGATTTTTCATCCAGCCTGAAACAATTGGTCGCCCGGCTCGGCGAACCCGTTGCCCGCGCCGCCACCCGCCAGGCGATGCGTATCCTCGCCGAGCAGTTCGTGCTCGCCGAAACCATCGAGGAGGCCGTCGGCCGCGCCAACGCGCGCCGGCCTTACCGCTTCTCGTTCGACATGCTGGGCGAAGCGGCGCGCACCGCCGAGGACGCGGAGCGCTACTTCGCCGCCTATTCGAATGCGATCCGCGCCGTCGCCCCGCCCGACAGCGTCTCGGTCAAGCTCTCGGCGCTGCATCCGCGCTTCGAGGAGATGAAGCGGGCTCGCGTCTTTTCTGAACTTCTACCCAAATTAAAGGAACTGGCACGCATTGCCGCGGCTCGTGGGGTTGGCATCACGATCGACGCCGAGGAGTCCGAACGACTGGAGCTGACGCTGGATATTTTTGAAGCCTTGACAGGTCAATTCCCTGCCGGACTGGCGGTTCAGGCTTACCAGAAGCGCGCGGCGGCGGTATGCGACTGGCTGATCGCGCTCGGCCGCACGAGAAACCGGCGCATTCCGATGCGGCTCGTCAAAGGCGCCTACTGGGACGGCGAAATCAAGCGCGCGCAGCAGCTCGGCATGCCGGACTACCCGGTGTTCACGCGCAAAGCCGTCACCGACATGTCCTACGTCGCATGCGCGACGAAGCTGCTCGCGGCGTCCGATGCGATCTATCCGGCGTTTGCAACTCACAATTGCCGCACGGTGGCGACGATTCTGGAGCTTTGCCCCCCTGACAAGGGGGGTAAGGGGGGTTTTGAATTCCAGAAACTTCTGGGAATGGGGGACGCCCTTTACGAAGCGCTGCTCACCGAGCATCCGGACATCGCGGTACGCGTGTACGCGCCGGTCGGCAGCTTTACCGACCTCCTGCCCTACCTGGTGCGCAGGCTGCTGGAGAACGGCGCCAACACCTCGTTCGTGCACCAGATCGCCGATCCCGGCGTGCCGCTCGAGGAGCTGGTCGCCGATCCGCTCGAGCAGCTGCCCGAGCCCTACGTTCCCGACCCGCGCATCCCGCTGCCGCGCGACATCTATCCGGACCGCAAGAACTCGCTCGGCCTGGATCTTGCGCGCCGCGATGTGCTCGATTCTCTTCACCAGAGAATCATTGCCGAAAAGCTTTCCCCTCCCCCTGCGTCAACGCCGCGCCAGGTGCTCGATTCCGCCCTCGGGCGCGCGGCGCAGAGCTTCGAGTCCTGGTCGCGCGTGCCCGCCGCCGAGCGTGCCGCAGTTCTGGAGCGCGCCGCCGACCTGCTGGAAGAACGCATGGTCGATCTCGTCGCGCTCATCGTGCGCGAGGGCGGCCGCACCTATGCCGACGCGGTGTCCGAAGTGCGCGAGGCAGCCGACTTTTGCCGTTACTATGCTTCTCAAGCAAAGAGTAAATTTGAAGTTCAACTGCTGCCCGGTCCTGCAGGCGAGAGCAACGAATTGCAGCTGCACGGCCGCGGCGTCTTCGCGTGCATCAGCCCCTGGAACTTTCCGCTCTCCATCTTCACCGGCCAGGTCGCCGCCGGGCTTGCCGCGGGTAATGCCGTCATCGCCAAGCCGGCGGAGCAGACGCCACGCATCGGTTTTTCAGCAATTGATTTGTTGCACCAGGCAGGCATTCCGGTTGATGCGGTGATTTGCGTCGCAGGGGATGGCGAAGCGGTGGGTGCGCCGCTCGTCGCCGATCCGCGCATCGCCGGCGTCGCCTTCACCGGCTCGCTCGAGACCGCGAAGCGCATCAACCTCGCGCTGGCGCAGCGCGCGGGGCCGATCGTGCCGCTCATCGCCGAAACCGGCGGGGACAACGCGATGATCGTCGACTCCTCGGCGCTCCCCGAGCAAGTGGTCGACGACGTCGTGGTCTCCGCCTTCCAGAGCGCCGGCCAGCGCTGCTCGGCGCAGCGCATCCTCTTCGTCGACGCCGGCTGCGCGCCGCGCGTGCTGCAGCTTCTCGCGGGCGCCCTCGCCGAGCTGAAAGTCGGCGACCCGGCCGAGCCCGACACCGACGTCGGCCCGATCATCGACGCTCCGTCGCGCGACGCGCTGCTGCGCCACGTCGCGAAGCTCCGCAGCAGTGCCAGGCTGATAGGAGAGGCCCCGTTGAAAATCGAGGGCAATTACATTGCTCCAATCGCCTTCGAGCTCGCGCTCGATCAACTGCCGAGAACCGAAGTGTTCGGCCCGATCCTGCATGTGTGTCTTTTTCAGAGAAACAATCTGGGGGAAGTGCTGCAATGGCTGCGCGACACCGGCTACGGCCTCACGCTCGGCATCCACAGCCGCATCCAGAGCTTCGTCGACGAGGTGGTGCGCGCGGCGCGCGTCGGCAATATCTACGTCAACCGCAGCATGATCGGCGCCGTGGTCGGCGTGCAGCCCTTCGGCGGCGAGGGGCTCTCGGGCACCGGCCCGAAGGCCGGCGGGCCGCATTACCTGCCCAGATTCGCGACCGAGAGGACCCTAACTGTGAATACCGCGGCGGTGGGCGGCGTCACCGAACTGCTCACGCGCACGTAGAATTGACTCCATGGGAGCGCAGAACCACAAGCAGGATTCCGTCCTGATCGACGAATTTGCGCGCCTTTACTACGCCGAGGCCGATCCCGAGGAGCTCGCGGCCCGC
>WNFD01007664.1_pt1 | contig 10669 bp, 9 predicted proteins | sample 5400491 | NCBI WGS metagenome assembly WNFD01 (sample SAMN13153343, study PRJNA577476) | soil metagenome | isolation source: 120 cm saprolite under Douglas fir tree site 2 hole 2 replicate 2 | place: USA:California | collected 2015-04-18 | reverse complement strand
TGTCACTTAACCCATAAGGTGGCCGCCGCGGAAGCATAAGTTGGCCGGGCAGGCGAAGCTCATCCGCTCCGAGTTGTGATCACTAGCAGTTTTTGTCGACACAGACGTGAACGACAGATCGCTCGGAAACGACGAGTGGAAGGATAAGTTGGCCGCGAATCGCGCGCTCCTAAGGACGGCATTCCGGCATTACCTGGCCCGGTGAAGCTGAGACGTAGAGCTCAGCCGCGTACTCTGAGGTCTCGTCTGCTCGGCTGAACACAATTCCGAAGTAGACGGTGTTGCCGCTCGCGTCCGCGATCAGTAGACCTGTTGACCCGCACTTGGCCAGAGCCTGGAGCCTGAGCCGTGGGACAAGGTCTGGGCACGCCTGTATATCAGCTACCCGCTTGCATGTCTTGACATCGCAGAGCAGGCTCTGTTCGCCGAAGCCCTGGCCAAATTCGTTGAGACCCTCGAACCAATCCGGCGCGAGGTAGTAGCGGCGGCGGCGTGACGCGAGAGTGGTCCTCCAGACGGCGGCCCAACGTTCGGCTGCACATGCATGGATACGAAGAATGCGTGCGCCAGCGCGCCGTACTATCCGGTGCGACTGTGGCAGCGGCACTAGCATCCAGGAGAAGACCATGTCTACGGAAGAGAACAAAGCTGTAATCGGCAGGTTTTTCGAGGAGTGCTGGAACAATGGCGATTTGGCGGTCCTCGAGGAGTGTTTCGCGCCTAGCGTCCGGACCCACAGCGCGCGGGGGACGAGCATCCAGAGCCGAGACTGGTTCAGCGACGGGGTGACTCGGTGGCGGAGCGCCTTTCCTGACTACCAGTACGTCCTGGAGCACGTCATCGCCGAAGGCGACATCGTGGCGGTCAACACCCGTTTCACGGGCACGCATCAGGACGTCTTTCAGTGGCTCAGCTACGGACCATGGGCGCCGACCGGAAAGAGCATCGATGTGATGGAGATGTTTGTCTTTCGCCTCTCCGAGGGCAGAGTGGTCGATCTCTGGGCCACCTGGGACCAGATAACCTTCGCGCGGCAACTCGGAGTGAGCCTGTCTCCGGCCACCACCCCGACCAGTTAGTCATCAGTTGATCCGACCGGCAAACCTCCCTGCGCCAATAAGCGCTTTGCCATGTCTTGACATAGGGGCTTCCGGTCGAGTGCCCACCGGGGATACCGTGCTGACGAAATCTCCGACAGGCACCGGGCAGGATGCTTGCAACGCATGAACTGGCCAGGTTATGTGACCGCCTCGGGCTATCGGCCGAGGCCAGGGCGATCGTCGAAACGATTCGCTCGTCACCACCCACCAGACGTGTGCGCAGCGCGGCGGGGAACGTCTCGGTGCGATATCCGAGTCGCAAAATGGGAGTCACGATCCAGGCAGAGAGCCACCGCGTCGAACTGGCGGGACTGTACGAGTACGAGCATGACCAGCAGGTGCTCGAGTTCTACGATCAGCCGCCCGCTATCAAGCTGGTCTATCAAGCCAAAAACGGTCGGCAGGTCGGCGTCTGGCACACGCCTGATTACTTCGTGCTCCGAGCGGACGGGATCGGCTGGGAGGAGTGGAAGACGGCCGTCGGGCTGGAACATCTCAGCCAAACCATGCCGAACCGCTACGGCCGAGACGCGGTGGGTCACTGGCGATGCCCGCCAGGTGAACGCTTCGCAGCCGAATTCGGTTTGTCGTATCGGCTGCGCTCTTCGAGCGAGATCGACTGGGTTCTCCAGCGCAATCTCCGCTTCCTGAATGACTACCTGATCAAGCCGCCGTTGGTCGACCAGCAGACGGCCGAGACGGTGTTGGCGCTCGTCAAGCAGCGGCCAGGACTGCAGTTGGCCGCGCTCCTTGACACGCTTGGTGAGGCGCAGGTGGATGACATTTACACGCTGATCGTGAGCGGTCGCATCTACGTCGACTTGCATGCGGCTGCACTGGCTGAGGCACAGCACGTCCAGCTCTTTGCAGACCAGGAGACCGCCAGCGCCTACGTGATGGTCGACAACGCCAGGACGATTGCTGGCGGCATCGCGGCCGATATCCCTCAACTCTTGGCGGAAGCCAATCCCGCCGACTTACGGGAGGCGAATCGCCGCCACGCCATCATCACTCCGTATCTCGCCGGAGTAGACGCACCGTCGTCGGCAGCATCCGCACGGACGATTCGCCGTTGGCTGGCGCAGTGGCGGCTCGCTGAACAGAGCCACGGGTGCGGCTACCTTGGCCTGCTTCCCAAATCGCGCCAACGCGGCAACCGCAAGCACAAACTCCCACAAGCGACGCTGGCGCTTATTGATGAGTTCCTGACCAGTGAATACGAAACGCTCAAACAGAAGCGGAAGTTCGTTGTGTACGCCGCGTTGCAGCGAGCTTGCGATGCGCGGGGTCTCATTGCGCCGTCTTACCCGACCTTCGTTCGATATGCGAACCACCGACCTCGCCACCGGCAGATTGCCAGACGTCAGGGGCCACGGGCTGCAGCCGAGGCAGCACCCTTCTACTGGGAGCTGAACTTGACGACGCCACGACATGGCGACCGACCGTTCGAGATCGGCCATCTCGATCACACCCAATTGGACGTCGAGTTGGTTTGCTCACCAACCGGGCGCAATCTGGGCCGACCATGGGCAACGTTCTTGAGCGACGCTTTCTCGCGACGGCTGCTGGCCGTGTGCCTGACGTTCGACCCACCCAGCTATCGGTCGTGCATGTTGGCACTCCGCGAATGCGTGCGTCGTTACGAGCGGCTACCCGAAGCCATCGTCGTCGACGGCGGACCGGAGTTTGAGAGCGTCTACTTCGAGACACTGCTGGCACGCTACGGCTGTACCAAGAAGACGCGACCGGGCGGCCGACCGCGATTCGGGTCCGTGTGCGAGCGCCTCTTCGGCACTACCAACACCCGATTTGTGCACACGCTGGCCGGCAACACACAACTCACGCGACAGCGAGGCAAGGTCACCAAGAGCGTCAATCCCAAAGGGCAGGCGTGTTGGACGCTGGCTGCACTCGCTACGCGTGTATGCGAGTGGGCGTACGAGGTCTACGACACACTCGACCATCCGGCTCTCGGCCAATCGCCGCGTGAAGCATATGCCGCTGGACTGCAGCTGAGCGGCCTGCGGCCGCAGCGGCACATCGCGTACGACGAGGACTTCCGCATGCTCACGCTTCCCACGACGCAGAAGGGCACTGCCAAACTGCGGCCGGGGCGCGGGATAAAGGTGAACTACCTCTGCTACTGGTCGGATGCCTTCCTGGATCCGGACGTCGAGGGAACCCAGGTGCCGGTCCGCTACGACCCGTTCGACGCAGGTCTTGCGTATGCCTTCATCCGCAAACGCTGGGTGCGCTGCATCTCCGAACACCACGCTCGGTTCGCGGGTCGGTCGGAACGCGAGATCCAGCTGGCAAGCGCCGAGTTGCGCCGCCGACAACAACGACACAATCAGCAATTTCGCGTCACAGCCCGACAACTGGCGGACTTTCTGGCGTCTGTAGAAGGTGAAGAGGTGGTCCTCGAGCAGCGCCTGCGGGACGCGGAGGCCAGGACCACGCTCGAGCCGCTCGTCGGGACCCTGGATCCCACCGTCGTCGCGGTATTTGGAGCCGACGACATCGCCGAGTCAGACCTCGAATTGGAGGAGGCGCTCAGCCCCGCGCTCAACGATGGGAGCAGCCATGACGCGCTCGTCATCTACCACGACTACTGAGACACCGGCTAGCGACGGCTTTCCACGCGAGCTTCTCGTGCAACCGCCAGCGGAGCGTCTGGCGTACTTTGCCGCGAAGGTCGTCGCGCACCCGCGGCTCGTGGATGCTCATCGAGCCGTGCACGACGCCCTACGTCAACCGACGGCTCCGTCGCTGATCGTGCTGTATGGGCCGACCGGCGTTGGCAAGACGACGCTGCGTCTCAGGTTAGAGCAGCAGTTGATTACGGAAGCTCTGCCGGCACTGGAGAAAGATGCGGCACGGGTTCCAGTCCTGGCAGTCGAAGCAATCGCGCCCGAGTCGGGCCAGTTCAATTGGAAGGACTACTACGCGCGCGCCCTGGTGGCCTTGAACGAGCCGCTGCTCGACCGCAAGGTCATCGTCAACGCCGCCGTCAACCCCGACGCCCTGCGGCCCACGATCAGGCGGAGCGCATCAGCTCCAGCGTTGCGCTGGGTGCTGGAGCAGTGCTTGCGCCAGCGCCGCGTGGGGGTCTGCCTGATCGACGAAGCCCAGCATCTCAAGCGTCTTGCGAGTGGTCGTCGACTCCTCGACCAGATGGATACCCTCAAATCTCTGGCAGCGACCACCGGTACGATGCACGTCTTGGTCGGCACGTACGAGCTGCTGGGGCTGACAAACCTGAGCGCGCAGCTAAGCCGACGTAGCGTTGAGGTCCACTTCGGACGATACCGCGCCAGTGTGGACAAGGACCGCCTGGCGTTCAAGAGCGTGCTTCTCACGTTTCAGCGTCACTTGCCGGTTTCCGAAGAACCGGACCTCGTCGGCCTGTGGGAGCGACTGTACGAGGGTTCCCTCGGCTGCGTGGGCGTCCTCAAGAGCTGGCTGAACCGCGCTCTGGCGGATGCGATCGCTCGTGAAGCGACCACCATCACGCGCCGCCACCTCGACCGGCAGGCGTTGCCAACACGAACTCTGCTGAACCTGGCACGGGAGATTACCGAGGGTGAAGCGGTCCTGCGCGAAGATCCGAAAGGACGCGACCAGCTTCGCTCACTGCTCGGTTTGCCCGCAACTTCCATAACTCAGACCAGGTCCGAGCTCAATTTGACGCGTCAAGCCACAGGAGATAGGACGTCACGGCCTCGCCGAACGGGACGGGTCGCCCGCCGGCCAACTCGCGATGTGGTGGCAATGGAGGTGGGCTGAACATAAGCGCCGACGAACTCGAGATTTTCCCGGAGTGGACACTCGTGCCGGCGGGAATGCCACCGCGTAGCCGGCTGTACTCAATCGAGCCCATCGGGATTGGTACTCCGCAAACCGAAAGCCTCACCAGCTACATTAGCCGTCTCGCCGTGGCGCATAGCGTGCGCGTCCGCGACCTCGTGATCGGCGAGTTGCTTGCGCATATCAGGCCCCAGCACCGCGCCGACGGCCGTCATGCCAACCTGCCTGGTGCCTTCTGGCGTAGCGAGACGAGGACGCTGAACGGCACCCTCTCACTCGCTCGACGAATGGTGCACGGACTCGAGGAGGAGACCGGTCGGCGCGACCTGCGATTCTTGACGTTGCTAACCTGGAGCGAGGTCCTTTCCGTACATCAGCTCCAGAAGACGACTCGCGCGTGGTGCCCAGGTTGCTACCAGGACTGGCGCGAGCGCGGGCAGGCCATCTACGACCCACTCCTCTGGACACTCGCGCCGGTGACCGTGTGCGCGCGCCATAAGCGACCTCTCCGCACGATCTGCCCCTTCCCCGAGTGCAGACGGCCGTCGCCCTGGTTGGCTTTAGGCTATCGATCGCGGCCAGGCCACTGCGCTCACTGCGGCGGTTGGCTGGGCAGCCCTGGAGCCGAAACCGGCACCCCGGAGGAGAAGCTCGTGATCGAGGACGCCGTTCGGAGCCATGCGTGGATCTTCGACGCCCTCGGCGAGCTCATTGCCGCCGCACCCAGCATGCCAAGGCGTCCCCAGCGGGAGGATGTACTCAGGGGCATTGAGGCCGCGTTTCGTCTGGCTGCGTCGCACAAGGTCACCATCTACCGTGGCAGCTCGACACGCCATCTGGGGCTAGCAAGTGGAACCGTCCTGATGTGGCGACTGGGTGGGACGTCACCGTCGCTTTGGTCCTTGCTGGTGGTGTGCAGCCAGATTGGGATCAGCCCGCTGCAGCTCGTGCGCGGCGAGATCGACGAAAACGATACGGACGCGGCGGCACGGAAAGTGCCGGCCGATATTCCCCTGGAGCGTCCGCCGATACAGCGCACGCGCAAGGATCCAGTGGCCATCGGCCACGCGCTGGAATCCGTTCTAGCCATAAACGAACTGCCGCCACCCTCTATCCGCCTGGTTGCGGATCGGCTTGGACAGACGCCCGCCAACTTGCACTACTACTTCCCCGAACTCTGCCGCGCTATAGCATCCCGCCATCGCAGTTTTCTGGAGGCGCAAAGCGCTCGCTTTCGGACACGGCTGAGCGAGAGGGTGCGCGACGCAGCAATCGCCTTGACAAACCGCGGCCTGTACCCCAGCGCCAGCCACATCGCTGACCTACTCGGCGATCGCAACGTGATGCGATCACACACAGCCCAAGCAGCCCGGCGCGAAGTGCTGGGCGAACTCGGCTGGCAGCATGATCGGGCTGCCGGAGTGGCAGACGACCTACTCACCGTCCTTGCCACAGCAGGCCAGGGAGCCGCGAAGTTCCAAACCTCATCTCTTCAGCCGATCAATAGAGGTTCAGGTTCTCCCACTGCCGCCCTGGCCTGCGGACCGAAACCATAACTTGGCCAAAACGGCCAATTTATCAGTTAAGTTTCATCTAGAGTAGTCACCCAATTTTCGTCACATTTTGAACTTGATTTGCCTCTGCAGCCCTCACGCTAATTACGTATTCGCACCCAGCTGTGGCACGGTTGGGGGCAGGGTCCTGGCACGCTCGGTGGCACGACCAGGCACACTCGTTCGGGCTTGGCGGACGAGGGACCGACAGGTGCATTCAGGCCGCATTCGTATGTTCTCCTCAAGAAAGGATGTGTTGCATCTTTTTCGGTCAACGCATGCAAACCATCTCTTAGCGCCCCTTTACGACCGCAACAGGCCTCGCAAGAAACGCACGTCCGCTCGACCAGGCAGGCGAACGCGTCCGTGCGGCCGGCCGCCTCTGGGTAACCGTGCTTGAAGTCGGGCCACTCGGAACGGGTGGTTGGGCAACACAGGTACCGGAGCATGACCGGGCGGGTCGCTGATCTCGCGCATCGCGACGACGAGTCAGGCCCGCAAACTATCGTTCTCGCGCGCTGCTTCTATGTCTGCGGGAGAGCGGCAGCGCTGTCGAGGGTACGCCGGGTCCGGATTCCTACTCAACCCTGTTGTCACATGCGCAGGTCCTTCGGGTTTGGCGAGAATGGCAGCCTGGACATCGGCTGGCCAACGTGCCGCGTCGCATTCGAGGTTGATCAACTCCTGGCGCTCATCCCCCACATGATTCCCGCGTAGCTGGACCTGCAGGCAGGGCCCACTGCGCGTCAATCAACGCTGGTTGGCTGTCCAGGCGGCATTCAGGTTGGGTCGATGCGAATCTGCGGCAATCTGGGATTGCGCGGCAACAGTCGACGAGAGAGGTTCTCCCATGCCACATTCGCGTCCATTCGGCGTCACGGCGCCACCCGCTGAGCGCACCCTGGCATCGACGATGAATAACTCCGGGCGGTCACGTCCGACCCTGTCTTCCCAGTCGCCGAGCACCACGGGGGAGAGCCTGCCGCGACCGCCTCGCTCGGCGGGCAGCGCTTGGGCGCGCGAGAAGCATTTCGCCGAGGTGCTTGGCCGCCGGATGGCCTACGTCGGGCGCGGTGAGGGGCACCCGATCGTGTTTCTTCACGGCAACCCGACTTCCTCGTTCCTGTGGCGAAACGTCCTGCCGCACGTCGAAGCCCACGGCCGCCGGCTGATCGCGCCCGATCTCATCGGCATGGGCGACTCGGACAGGATCCCGGCCGGCGTCGAGCCCGACCGCTACCGCTTCGCGGGCCACGCCCGCTACCTCCCCGCCTTCATCGACGAGGTGGTGGGGGCGGAGCCGCTGACGCTCGTCCTGCACGACTGGGGAGGGGCCTTGGGGTTCGACTGGGCGTACCGCCACCAGGAGCGCGTCCGCGCGATCGCCTACATGGAGACGTTCGTCGCCCCGCTCACCCTGGAGGATCTGCCGGAAAGCTTCCGTCCGACGCTGAAGGCCGTCCGTTCGCCGGCGGGCGAGGCCATGATGCTCGGCGAGAACATGCTCATCGAGCAGATGCTGCCCAGCCTCACGCAACGGGTGCTGACGGGCGACGAGATGGCGGAGTACCGGCGACCGTTCCTGCAGGCCGGTGGTGATCGCTGGCCGACACTGCAGTGGGCGCGCGAGGTGCCGCTATCGGGCGAGCCGCCCGACGTCCACCACCGGATCGCCGCGTACTCCGCATGGCTGAAGAAAGCACCGCTGCCGAAGCTCTTCATCGACGCGGAGCCCGGGGTGTTCATCACTGGCCGGGTCAGGAGGCTGGCGAGCAGCTTCCCCAACCAGCAGCACGTCGTCGTCGGGGGCCTCCACTTCGTGCAGGAGGACAGACCTGACGAGATCGGACGGGCGATCGCCGACTGGCTCGTCTTTTGGCAGGTGTGATGGCATGGGCGACAGCAAGATCACCGTGGGCGACGGCTAGATCATCAGCCACCTGTTCGACTTGGTGGCCGACTTCCGGCTGACCCCGGACCGGACCTTCCGGACCGTGCCAGCCGAGGCGTGGGAGCCCTACCGCCGCGAGTACCCTAGCCTGTTCGGCCCGGGCAACGTCCCTCATTTCCACGTCGGCTGCTATCTCATCCGCTCGCCGGGGGGGACGATCCTCGTGGACACCGGCGTACGCCCCGCAAGCCTAGGCATGGCAACGTCTTTCGGGACAGAGGGCCACTTGCCCGGAACGACTCCGCTCGGCTGGCGTTTCCGCGGAGGACATCGACACCGTGATGTTCACCCATCTACACCCGGACCACGTCGGCTGGAACCTTCAGCAGGAAGGCGGCCAATACCGCCCGACCTTCGGACGCGCCCGCTACGTGGCCCACCGGGCAGACTGGGACACCGTCCAGCGAGTCGAGGTACAGCAGGAGCTGGCGGCCATCGCCCCCGGCTACGTCGAGTGGACCCACTTGAAGAACACGGCCGGGTTGGCCGCGATCAGCACGTCTTTCACCCCGACGTGCTCCACGCGCGCCCCCAGGATGGGTCCGACCGGCGCCTGGCCGCTCAACGCGGCGATGTCCGCGTGGCGTAGCGGGCGTTCCCACACGAAACCTTTGCTGTTGACCCAACAGGCAACCATGCCTTAGCTCGTGCCCTACCTCGTCAGGGGTAGGGCGAGCGCGAGCCGCTTGACTCTTCCCACGTCGCCACCTCCAGACCGTACGCTCAAGGATGGGATGTCCGCCACAGATGTGCTGATTGTTGGTGCCGGGCCCACCGGCCTGGTGCTCGCGCTCTGGCTCAACCGGTTGGGCGTCGCGGTCCGCATCGTTGACCGCTCGGTCGAACCCGGCACGACCTCCCGCGCGCTGGCCGTCCAGGCGCGTACCCTCGAGCTGTACCGCCAGCTCGACCTGGCCGAGCCCGTCATTCAACGCGGGCACCACGTTCGGGCGGGCAACCTGTGGGTGGCAGGCGAACCGGCCGCGCGCTTCTCGTTCGACGCGATCGCATCGAACCTGACCCCGTACTCGTTCCTGCACATCTTTCCGCAGGACGAGCACGAGCGCCTGCTGCTCGATCGGTTAGCCCAGGCGGGCGTGACGGTGGAGCGGCAAACCGAGTTCGTGGAGTTCGTCGACGAGGGCACACAGATCGTCGCCCGCCTGCGCGGGCCGGACGGCGCCGAGTCGACCTGCGTCGCGGGATATGTCGCGGGGTGTGATGGCGCGCGCTCGAAGGTGCGCGAGACGATCGGCACGGGGTACGCGGGCGGGACGTATCGGCAGCTCTTCTACGTCGCCGACGTCGCCGCCGCCGGTCCCGCGATCGACGGCGAATTGCACGTCGACCTGGACGAAGCGGATTTCCTGGCCGTCTTCCCGCTCGCGGGCGGCGGTCGGGCGCGCCTGATCGGCGCCGTCCGCGACGAGCGTGCCGATCGCGCGGAGACGCTCACGTTCGCCGACGTCAGCGACCGTGCGATCACCAACCTGAAGGTACGCGTGGCGGAGGTGAACTGGTTCTCGACTTATCACGTCCATCATCGGGTCACCAGCCATTTCCGCCTCCGGCGCGCGTTTCTCCTGGGCGACGCCGCGCACACCCACAGCCCAGTTGGGGGCCAGGGCATGAACACGGGCATCGGGGACGCGATCAACCTGGCCTGGAAGCTGGCGGCCGTCCTGGGCGGGCGAGCGCCCGACGCCCTGCTGGATAGCTACGAGACCGAGCGCATCGGCTTTGCGCGTCGACTGGTCGCCACCACCGATCACGTCTTCACCCTGGCGACGGCCGACGGGGCGCTCGCCGACCTGCTGCGGACGCGCGTCGCGCCGATCCTGATTCCGACCGTGGCGCGGTTTGGCGGCGCGCGCGAGTTCCTCTTCCGGACCGTCTCGCAGATCACGCTCAACTACCGCGGACTCGCGCTCAGCGAGGGCAGCGCTGGAGCTGTGCACGGGGGCGACCGGCTGCCGTGGGTGGCCGCCGCGCGACTGAACAACTACGCGCCGCTGGCTGACCCAGTCTGGCAGGCCCACGTGTACGGGACTCCGGCGCCGGCGCTGATCGCCGCCTGCGCCGAGCAGCGCCTCCCGCTGCATGTGTTCGATTGGCAACCGCCGTGCGCCAGCGCCGGCCTCACCCGGAACGCCTTGTACTTGCTCCGACCCGACACGTACGTGGCCCTGGTCGATCCAGCGGGCGATCCGGGGGCGATCGTGCACTACGCGACCGCCCGCGGCCTGCGGGGCTGGTAA
>WNFD01018424.1_pt1 | contig 10670 bp, 10 predicted proteins | sample 5400491 | NCBI WGS metagenome assembly WNFD01 (sample SAMN13153343, study PRJNA577476) | soil metagenome | isolation source: 120 cm saprolite under Douglas fir tree site 2 hole 2 replicate 2 | place: USA:California | collected 2015-04-18 | reverse complement strand
GCGCCGCTTGCTTCCTCTGCAGAGAGCAAGCGGCGTTCTCGTTTTCTTTCGCGGTAGCTTTTGCCGTTCCATTTTCCCCTCTACCTGCTACTCGATGAACGGTGAAACGCGCCGTTGGAAGCGAAGGGCCAACTCTGCCGCGCCGCGAATGCCCGGAGGCTGCATGGACGGGGAGCAGATTCCTGCCAACATTCAGACGCACAGTACGAGTCGGGGAAATCGATCGAAGGTCCCAAAGCTTGCTGGCCACACTGTCGCTCGAAATTCAGAGGCGAGGTGAGCTTATCGCTTCACTAGCAAGGAAAAGTCCAGGCTTGCATCAATTGGGCCACGGGCGGCCGGCGAGCCGATTCAAATCGACCGGAATGTCTCGACGGATTGTCATCATAGGAATATCCACTGGATGCGTGCTAGGGTGAATTTCTCCGCGGGACCGGTAAACCGTGATCGCATCAGCTTCTTTGTAGCTCCGGTTCACACGAACGGCGTAAGTGCCAATCGGTTCAAACTCGCTGGATTGCAGAACTTGGCGGACGAGCGCTAGGCCTGGATCCGTATCCCTGTTCTCGATCACCGCATAACGGATACCCCAGTCTTGGAAAAACTTCACCACCTGGTCCGGCGTGGACAGCACGGACCGGTGCGCATACACGATATTCGTGGCGACAATTTGCTTATCTCGCGCCACCATGTGGCGCTTCTGTGGATCTAGTTGGCGCACGTAGAATATAAAAGCGCCGTTCAAATTTCCCTGATAGTAGACGATGTCTGACTCGGGTTGCGCCACAACGAATCGGGCGACCTCTTCGACACCGGTAAGCCGCGGGCGTTGGAACCGCACGGCGCCGACCAGGAAATATAACCCGATTACTCCGTAAGCCAGCCAAACCCATCGGCGGCGCGGCAATAACGCTTCGACACCCAGCAGTGCAAAATAAATGAGGGGAGGGAGCCAGATGAATATGTGCCGCGATTCCTTCTCCTGGATTAGAGTGAAACACAGGTAGGCGGAGACGACCCATAGGAGCAGAAAGCGGTAGCGACCTGCGCCCCGTAACACAGACCACGCAATGCCGACGCAGGCGAAAACTAATAGGACAAGCCCCAACTGCTCGGGGAGCTTGCGGAAATAGAAGAGCAAGCTCCAGCGGTGGATGACGTGCTGAAACTCCTGACCCACGGCCCGCTGATAGCTGAGTGTCAGCGCCCGGAATGAAAACAGGTACCAAGAAAGAACGATACCTACGCTAGCCACCAGGGCGGCCCACACCTGCCAGGTCCGAAGCAGTCGAAGGCGAAAGTTTAGCAAAAAGTCGAGGCCCAGGAACACCACAAGAAAAATGGACGATTGAGAAGTGAGCAATGCAGCGACCACAAATCCGGCGAGCGCCCACAGATCGCCGGCGCGCTCATTTTCGACCCAGCGCAACCAGAAGAAGATTGCTCCCAGGCACAACGCCACCTGCGGGATTTCCAGCATCGTCACGCTCTCAAACACCATTACGGTAGGAAGCAGAAAGCCGAAAGCAGCGCCCTTGAGCGAGGGCCATATCTTTCTGCGATGCGATACCAGAAGTAGGCGCCCAGTAACGCAAAACCCAAAATAGCCAGACGGCTGGCCCACACCGAGATACCGAAGGTCAGAAAGAATAATGCCTCTACAAAGTAAAACAGCGGAGGCCAGTGAGGTATCGAGATAGCCGGATACTTGGCGTAATACTCGTAGGCGTAGCTCAAGGGGTGAGCCAGAGGCCGATCAACCAAGAGATCCCGTATGAAGACCCCATTCATGATGTGCCGGGTCTCATCATTATTGTAGAAAGGTTCGCCTTTGGTGATACCGCGTGAAAGGAGCAGTCCTACTGCGAGCATCAGAATCACTGAGGGGCGGCGCAGCAATTTGGCCGCAGCAGTCCAAAGAGGTCGACCGGTTAGCGCCGGACCTGTTGAGGAATTTGGGCCGACTTGGCTCAGGTCCTCAGTCAAGCCTACACCTGTGGAAACTGGACTGGGACTTTGGAGGAGGCATGGTTTCTACTGAAGCCGGAATTGTGCAAGCTCAATTCGCCGATGCAGCCTTGGCGCGAGAGGTCCTCGTCACCAGAGAGGAGGCACCCGCTTTGGGATGCAGGTTAGTCACCGGTCGAGGAATGAGCGAAGGCTCCGCGTAAGCTGGCCGTCGCCGATCCGTTTCGACTACTTCCTTCCCCTCTTCCCGTTTCTCTTCGTGATATTCCGGCTCCGTGTTGATCGCCCAAAGATCGTGATTAGCCCCCATAATGTTCCGCGCAGCACATAAGGCGGTCATCATCGAGTGATCTTGATTATTATATTTATGCATGCCGTTTCGGCCCACCAGCTGGAGATTCGGCAAGGCGGTCTCAAGGTAGCGCCGGATGGTTTCCACTTGCTTTACCCATCCGTTGTCGTACATGGGGTAGGCTTTGGGCATGCGGACGACTGCACCATCCTCGACTTCCTCCGCGCGGGCCAGCCCAAGCTTTTGGATCTCCCGCTTTGCCAACTCGATCAGATCTCGGTCCGAACTGGACCACAAGTCATCATTCTCGAATACGAAATATTCCATGCCCAGGCAGGTTTTATTGGTGTCTGGAACCATCGCCGGCGACCAATTCTTGAAGTTCTGAATGCGCCCGACGCGAACGCCTGCCTCATGGACATAAATCCAGTTGTCGGGCATCACATCCTTGCGATTAATGATCAAGCTGACGATTAGAAAATCGCGATAGCGCAACTGCCTCGCGGCGCGTTGCACTTCTTCGGGGGCGGGTGGGTCGATGGCGCCGACTAACTCGCGTATCGGCATGGAGCTGATGAAGTGAGTTCCGGGGAAGCGTTCCACACCGTTCGGGCCCCGCGTCTCAAGCTGAGTTACTCCACTTCCGTTGTGACAAATCTTTGTGACTGGCCGCTCCATGAGCACCGGATATCCGCGGCGCCGAAGCCGATTGGTTAGCGTCTCCCACATCTGGCCAGGCCCGCGCAGCGGATACTGAAAACTGTCGATCAGGGTCTTCACTTTGGGCGTTTTCTGCTTGAAAAGGGCGTTTCGGACCGCAGTGGTCAGCGAGAGGCCCTTAATGCGCTGTGCAGCCCATTCCGCGCGTATTTCGGTGCAAGGAACGCCCCAAACTTTCTCGGTGTACGTCTTGAAAAAGATCTCGTAGAGGCGGCGCCCAAACCGATTGGATACCCACTGCTCCAGATTCTGTTCGTTGTGGTAGTAAAACAGCCTCGAGCGAAGGTAGCTGAAAACGATCCTAATGCTTTCGAGGGGACCCAGCCCAAAGAGCGCATTCCGCGCCTTTAAGGGATAAAAGAAGAACTTCTTGCGATAGTAGATGCGGGAAAGCCGTGGACGCTCCAGGAAGTTCTCTTCAAGAACCTCCCGCCAGAGTTGGTTAACCTCATCCCATTTGGTGAAAAAGCGGTGCCCGCCAATGTCAAACAAATACCCCTTGTAGTTGACCGTTCTGGACAGGCCCCCAACGGTCGCGTCGGCCTCCAGAACGACGGCCGGGACACTATGTTTTGACAGTTCATAGGCTGCCGTCAGGCCGGCAGGGCCGCCGCCGATAATGACAACACTTCCTTGTTTCGGTGCGATAGGCGCCATATCAAAGTTGGGGTCGAGAAGCTGCCAGCCATTGATGGCAAGCCACTATCCAATTGAATCCACATTGCGACGTTGAAAATAAAGGAGTTACGTGTTAAAGAACGGACAACGGGTGGAAGTGTGGAAAGTACTTACTGTTTTGTTCTTTGTTTTTGCATAGACCACCGTCGGTCCGGTGCTCCTAGAACTGGGAATAGGAGCCCCCCTCGGGCGCTCGGCGAACCCTCCTGATGAGACGTCGAGTCGCCAAATAGGCCAGAAACCGCCCTGTGAAAAGCATCCGGAACAGCCTTCTGTGGCGTACATAATGAGCATCGGCGCGGGGTAGGGCGAACAGGTCCGAGCGGGCCTTACATTGGAGTATTTCCCGTTGGGCCTCGACAACCGGCAGTCGGGTGAGAACCGGGTGGCTTACGCTATGGGCGCCGAAGCTGAACCCTTGCCTCGCTAGTTCCGCGACATGCTCCCAGTTGAGTAAAGGCTCCCGGTCAACCCAATCTGGCTGGCCAGGCCAGCCATTTGTTCTACCGCAGTATCCCGTTGCCAGGAAGACCGTAGCGGGGAGTCCCCAACGATGTAGCAGAGGTGCCGCAGATGTGTAGAAATCGTGAAAACCATCGTCAAAGGTAAGTACTACGGTTCGTTCTGGCAGTGGCCTGCGGCTTGCCAACGCGGCAACAATCTCACCGAGCGATACGACTCGAGCATTGTCGCGCAGCCACTCCATCTGCTCTGCGAAGAGCTCTGGCGAGATTTTTAGGGGAGAATCTCCGTGGGAAATTGAGTGGTATGTCAGGATGACCGGGTTGTGCGAGGAACCCATGGCTTAGTCGCCGTTCATGGTTCGATGAGCTCACACCTTTGCGAACTTGTTGTAGACCGCGCCGATGATCCCACCCGTAAGAAAGCCCAACACAAATGCGTAACAGAAGCCGATGATGCTGCCAAGGAAGGTGACTCGATAGCCCGGGAAAAAATTGGCGAGCAAACCCAAGTGTGCGCCGACGTGCTCACCACCTTTCAATACCAGGAAATTGGTGGCCAAGAACAAGCCGGTTCCCAACAAAATGCCAAGTACGATGCCGAAGAGTTTTGCATTCAACAGAACAACCGCTTTGTCCAGCTGGTCTTCTTCCTCGTTCATCTCTCCCCCTACAGGTGATCCAAGAAGTCAGAATACTGATCCATTTCCGCACGCGAGCGGATCACCGTCAGCCAAATCCACACTACGGCGTTCCGAACTACCGCGAAACCCCAACCCAACGTAAAGCCTGTAGCCCAGCCCCAAAAGAGTCCGATAAAGACGCCGCGCCAACTAATGGAATAGCCCCAAAAAAATTGTGACAACAGACCCAGGTTGGGTTCAGGATATCCGCCACGTAGCACCAAAACCAGCGTGGCGGCGGCGAGCACGACCCCGCAGACTATCCCGCAAGCTTCGCCCAATGCGCTCCGGTGCAAAGGGGCAAAGGCTAACAGAAGTCGCCGGTCGGCCGCGCTATTATCCTGTGCTGGCATTCCATCCCCTGTATAAACCGAATTGCGTATAGCGCGTTGCCACAAGTGTACTCTCCTTCCGACGGAGAGTTCCAACCGAGGTGTTATTCGAGGCGATTGATAACTTCCTGCCTTTCCTTGTTCTTAGTTGCGGGCCATTCTTCATCCAGATCGCACCACAAATCCATTTACTCGGAATGCTTTCCGTGCGGGGTGGTAAACTCCTTCGTCGTACGCTCCTGCCGCTTCCACGGAACGTAGCCGAATTTCTGCTGCGCCGCTCCCTCCAAGAGTTGAAAGTAAGTTTTCAGGTGCGCCTCTTCACTCCAGCGCTCCAGATATTTCTTGAATCCGCGTTCCCCCATTGTACGGCGAAGTTCTTGGTCAGTCCGCAAGCGTTCCATAGCTGTCAGCAACTCTTGCGGCGTTTGATAGGAGAAACCTCCATTGCTCTCTTCGACCACTTCTTGCAAAGCGCCGAGACGGTGAACAATTACCGGCGTCCGCTCCCGGTAGGCTTCCAAAATGATGATTCCGAAAACCTCATAACAGATCGAGGGGACAATCACCGCGATGGCATGCCGGTAAAGTCGCTGGAGCTGCGGCTGTTGCAAGGCGCCCAGGAAGACAATGTTTTGCAGTCCTGCAGCCTGGCGGCGCAACTCCGCTTCATACTCACCTGTGCCCGCCACCAGCAGATCCGCATGCGGATAGGTGCGAAAAACGGGAATGAGTGTTTGCAATCCCTTAATTTTCTCCAACCGACCTACGAACAAGAAATAGGGTTGGCAGTGCGGAGAGGTCTCGATGTCCGGGGGCGCTCCTTCGACAGGTGGCACGAAGTAGGGCAAATGTTCGATCTGGCGAGCAAATCCGCGTTCGTGATGCATGTCTCGCGTAAACCGGCTTGGCGAGAGGAACATATCCACGGACGCTGCGCAACCCTCCAGGAGTCTTGTATATCGCCACCACTGGGGAGGCCGTCGAAACTTCAGTGTGCAACGGAAGCAATCCGGCTTATCGCAAAGCCGTTCGTTGTCTTTCCACAGCACGTGCATCGGGCAAACCAGCCAGTGCTCATGGGCCGTGTAAACCTTCAGGAAGTCGCGGTCGTCCGGCTCAAGGCGCAGCACCTGCGGCCCCAACAGCGAGACGTTGTGATAATGAATGACATCGAATTTCTTGCTCATCAGAACGTCGCGAATCTGGTTAGTCTTCGGCCAAGTCATTCCTGTCTGTTGGGCGAGCAGGGGTGACAAAAATCCAAGAGGGCTTTTCAAGGTATGCACGGTGACGCCGGCGGCGTTGTGAAACACTTGAGTCGGCGGGCCCGCGTGCAACAGGCGATAGCTGTCCGCACAATGGATTACGTCGACTTCGTGTCCCCGTCGCGCCAGCGCATTGACGAGCCGGTGAAGATACATGGCATCGCCACCGAAGCTGTAGGGCGGATAAAAGGTGGACAAATGGCAGAATTTAAGTGGTCGCGGCACGGGACTGGCCGATCTCTTCGAAGATATCGAGCAACTGGCGCGCGGAGTTGTCCCAAGAAAGCCGCGCGGCCGCTGCCAACGCAGCTTTGCGCATCGCTTGCTGTTTTGCGGGATCGCCAAGGATCCAGCTGAGAGCCGTTAACAACCCAGCGCGATCATCTGGTTCGACACCGATCGTCCCCCGGCCCAGCAGCTCCGGCATGGGACTATTGGTTGTGACCACGGTGGGCGCGCCGCAAGCGGCCGCCTCGATGGCCGGCAACCCGAAACCTTCGCAAAACGAGGGTAGCACGAGCGCTTGCGCTAAATTCAGCAATACGACCAGAACTTGATCGTCCAGATAGCCTGTGAACAGTACTTTGCCTTGCAAACCCGCCTGCTGCACTTGTGCCGCGATCTGCTTGTAGCAGGAATAAAAAACGTCTCGTTCATAATCGCCGATGAGCAGCAGCCGGAGATCCGCGAATTGCGACTGCAATTGCAGCTCATGAAAAACATCTACCAATAGGGCCAGATTCTTATGCGGGCTAAACCCACCGACATATGCTAAGAACCGCGTCTCGGAGGAAATCCCCATCGTGCCCAGCAGATCTCCATGATAGCGTCCCTCGAGCCGCCGGAACGCAGGGTCGCTTGCTTCGTTCACAACGCGAAGTCTCGAGGGCTCGATCGATAAATACTTCGCCAGGCAACGCCGAGAATATTCCGAGACCGTCAGGATTAGCTTGGCCTGCGCACACGCCAGTTTTACTTTGGCGCGCCAGTAGAGCTTGGACCGGAGCGTGGGAAACACCAGATCTGGGTAGAGTTCCGGTATCACGTCATGCACCGCAACAATCTTCGGAAGGGCACGCCTGAGTGGAACGTAGCTGTATACTGAGGGGAAAAAGAAAAGGTCAAGCTTCTGTCTGTTTATTGTCCGGCTGAGAGACCACATGTCTCGCAGCGAGCGCCGGCCGTCCGCTCCAGCTGCCTTTGACGTGGGCACACCGCAATCAGCCCGAATGACTTCGGCGCAATGAGTTGGCAGGGGGAATTCTTCGTTTTTGGAATCGATGAAAAAGGTGTACTCATTTTCACGATCGATTGCCAGGGTGGCGGTCAGAAGAGCTCGCAGGAATCGGCCGTATCCGCGGCGGGTCGCCCAGCAGGTGGCGTCCACGCCGATCCGCATCTTCATCAACTCCTACTTCGATAAGAAGCCGCTCTCGACGTCGCAGAGTTCGGAATGGGGGCGAAAAGGAAGCGCAACATGTGATAGGTGCCGACCGCAGCGAAGATCACTCCGCTATAGAGATAGTAGAGCCAGTGGACCGGCACGGAGCGTACTGCGAACCACCATCCGCGCACCTTTCCAAAATAAGAGTATACGCGCCAATTCAGTGCAACGAGAGCTGTCATCAATGCAAAAATGACCGCGACATCAACCTTCCAGGCACCGGGAAGGGCGATAGGCAGCATGTTGGCGATTTGAAGGAAGAGCGTTACCCAGGCTAGAAACAACAACCCGACCAGCAGGGCACTCACACGAGCGCAGGAAGTCAGATTCAGGTCTCGGGGAAGACAGCGAGTCTCGAAGATGAGTTTTGTCCAAGGAACCGCTCGGCAGAAGATGTCTGCCTTCAGTAGGCGGAATAGCGTCCATCTCTTCAAATGCTTCACGCGGATTCGCTTATCCAGGCGGATCTTTTCGCCGCCCCGCGCCAAGCGATACCCAAGTTCGATGTCTTCGATCGAGGGCTCGCGGTATCGGTTTGCGTCGAATCCGCCGTACTCGAGGAAAACTTCCTTGCGCACAGCCCCACAACCTGCCCAGAACGTCGCGGCCTGCTCATTGGAGTCCTGGTGCACATACCCGTGCATCAGGTTCTTGTACTGAGAGAGAAAATCTTCCCAGGCTGGCTCCTGATCATAGGACCCAAACACGGCGGCTAGGCTGGCGTCGTTTGCGAAGTTCTCCGCGATCATCCCGAGGGCATTGCGGGGAAGTATAACATCAGCGTCGACAAAGACGACAATGCCAGCCCGCGCATATTCAACTCCCAGATTTCGGGCGCCCGCAGGTCCTAGCGTCCGCAGCGTGCGCACGGCGAGCGCCCCGTGCGTCGCGACAACCTCTGGGGTATTGTCCGTCGAGCAGTCGTCGACGACGATTACTTCGAAATTGGTAAATTCGGAACGGCGCAACCCCTCCAGACATCTAGAGAGTTGCCCTGCCCCGTTGTAGGCGGGAATGACGACACTTAACCGGGGCGAAGCGGTGTCGTGGGCGGGGTCGCGGACCATGTCCCGTTCGACCACGCGATCGGGTGAGCTCCCTTTGCAATCCAACCTACACCTCCCCCCTCGGTGCAACTCATATAGGCAACCAAACTTCCACTACAAGATTTCAGCTAGCCTCTTGTAATTGAATGGGTTATAGGTAATCAACCGGGGCCGTGTTTACAGGAAAGCCAGCGGACGGGCGAAATTAGGCAAACTTTTGCTCATCGGCTGCGCAGGTGAGCCCTTCCTAGCAACCAGTCCGGCTCGTGGGCTTCTTCCGCCGCGTTTGTGGCGGACCCGAACTGGAGACAGAATTGCTCTTCCATCCGATTGATTCGGCTCCTTTTATGCGCTCCTGATGTCACTCATCGCGCGCGCCGAGAGAAACCATACAAACTGAAGCTTTGACCCGACGCAAATTCATGGAGATGTGCAGGCAGAGTCTATGCAAGTCCTAATTACAGGCGGTGCAGGGTTTATCGGCTCGCACCTGGCAGAGTTATTGATTTCGCAGGGCCATGATGTCTGTGCCTTGGATGATCTTTCGACTGGATCCATCTCGAACTTGGGAGCGATCCGGAATCACCCCAGATTTCGTTTCCAGTCTGCGGACGTGATGGACCGGTGTCCGCTTGCCGAGCTCGTGGATAATTGCGATGTCATTTACCACCTGGCTGCAGCCGTCGGTGTCCGCTTGGTGGTGGAAAGTCCTGTGCGGACAATTCAGACCAATGTCGGCGCCACGGAGGTGGTTCTGGACCTGGCCAGTAAGAAGAAGAAGCTAGTTCTTGTGGCATCGACTTCTGAGGTCTACGGAAAATCCACCAAGACACCTTTTTGTGAGGGCGACGATCTTGTAATTGGAGCTTCGACGCACGGCCGGTGGAGTTATGCGTGCTCGAAGGCCATCGATGAATTCCTCGCGCTTGCTTACTGGCGGGAAAAGCATCTTCCTGTGATTGTTGTCCGCCTATTCAACACGGTCGGCGCGCGCCAAATTGGCCGTTACGGCATGGTTCTGCCGAATTTTGTAATGGCTGCTTTACGGAACGAGCCCCTCCGCGTTTTCGGCACTGGAAAACAGAGTCGCTGCTTTGCCGATGTAAGAGACGTCGTTCGTGCGCTCTCGGGGCTTGTGCTTTCCGACCGTTCAGTGGGTGAAATCTTCAATGTGGGTAACGACCAGGAATGCACCATCGAGGAGCTCGCTCATAAAGTCCGTAACCAGCTCGGCAGCCAATCTCCGATCGCCTATGTCCCGTATAATGAAGCCTACGGGATCGGGTTCGAAGATATGATGCGTAGAGTCCCAAGCCTCGCCAAGATTGAGCAAGCAATCGGATACCGCCCAACGTACAACTTAGCCGAAATCATCGACAGCGTTGCCGATCACCTGCGGCCGAAAGTAGCTTGCGCAGTTGGTTTTCATCCGCGGTTTCAAACCATGGCGACTGGTACTGCGGATTGAGAGCATCAATGTCGCATGAGCAAAAGACCATTGAGATTTCAGTCGTGGTAGCCGCGCCGGATGCGGGACCCAACCTTTCCTGCTGTCTGGCAGCTCTGAAGGAGCAGGTCTCTGCTGTTGGAGGAGAAATTCTAGTCGTGGACGGTTCGACAACGGGCTCGGCAATCCACTTGTCAGGGGACTCGACAGCCGTTCGCATCCTTCGGCTGCCTGCTGGAACCGAGGTCCCGGCGCTTTGGCAGGCGGGTATCGAAGCTTCGAGGGGTCGCATCATCGCCCTGCTGGTTGATTCCTGTGTGCCCGGCCCCGA
>WNFD01021605.1_pt1 | contig 10671 bp, 9 predicted proteins | sample 5400491 | NCBI WGS metagenome assembly WNFD01 (sample SAMN13153343, study PRJNA577476) | soil metagenome | isolation source: 120 cm saprolite under Douglas fir tree site 2 hole 2 replicate 2 | place: USA:California | collected 2015-04-18 | reverse complement strand
CGGATGCAGGCGGCCGCAGGCGCTGAGCGCCGGCGCGACAAGATGAGACTGGACCTCCGACATCAGGCGCGACCGAGCGCCGAGAGCAGCTGGGCGCGTGCCGTGGCGAGCTGGAAGTCCGTCTGCACCACCTGCGCGGCCGCATTCGCCGCGGCGATCTGTGCGTCCCCCAGCTCGATCACGCTGCCGGAACCGTTCTGGTAACGCCCCTCGGCGAGCGACAAGCGCTGGCGCGCTGCGACGAGCGCATCCCTGGACGAGGACAGCGCCGCCTTCGCGGCACGGATCGCCAAGAGCGCCTGATCGACGTCCACGCGCACCTGCTGCCGCAGCACGTCGAGCTGAGCGGCGGCAAAGCCGAGGTTCCCCTCCGCCTCGTGGACCGTCCCTGTCGTGAGCCCGCCCTGGAACAAGTTCCAGGCGAGGGTCACTCCTGCGGCCACGTTCCAGCCCACGTAATTCGAGCCCGTCTCGGTCGCCTGGACGAAGGTGGCGCCGGCGGCGATCGACGGAGCGTAAGCGCCGCGCGCGGATTGGATGAGCAGCTGCTGCGCCTTGACCTGCTCGGTCGCGGAGGCGATCTCGGGCCGCGCTTCGAGCGCGGCCGCGAGTAGGGGGTCGAGCGCGCCGTCCTCGCCGGCCTGCGGCGGCAATGCATCGTTGGCGATGTCGTAATCGATCGGCCCCTCGACGCCCATGGCCTGGTTCAGCAAGACCTTGGATCGCTGGTACGCGTTGCCCGCATTGATGACCTGCACCTCCGCGTTGGCGAAGTCCGCCCTGGCCTGGGACAGGTCGATCGGCGGCCGCGTTCCCTCCTGCACGAATCCCTCGATCTGGACGAGGTGATTGCGCTGGTTGGTGAGGGTCTCCCGCGCGACGGCGAGCAGTTCCTTGAAGGCGACCGCGTTGAAGAACGCGATGCGCACCTGCAAGATCACCTGCAGCCCGGTGGAGCGCTCCTGATCGGCGGCGGAGCGCGCGCTGGCCTGCGTCGAGCGCCAGCGGTTGCTGGTCTGCCCGAAGTCCCAGAGCAGCTGGGAGAGGGTCACGCTGCTGTCGAAGAAGTTGACGCTGCTCCAGTTCGTTTCTTGACCCGGGCGAGGAATTCCACCGGGGCGGAAGAGGAAGTTGGTGGTCGCCCGCTGGTAGTCGGCGGTCGCCGAGAGCTGAGGCAAGAGCCCGGAGCGGAACTGCTCGACCCGCCCCTCCGCGGCCTGCGTGCTCCCTCGCGCGGCGCGGAGCTGAGGCTGGCGCTCCTGGGCGACCCGCTGCGCTTCCTCGAGCGTCACGACCCGCGCGGGCGTTGCCTGGGCGACGAGGATGGCGAGGAGCGCGATCATCCCGCGCTCACCGCTTGGACCTGCATTCCGTCCGTGACGCCGCCCGGCGGAGCCGTGATCACCTGCTCCCCGCCCGAAAGGCCGGCAACCACGTCGATGGTGGTGCCGTTGTCCAGCCCCGTGGTCACGGCGACGAGCTGCACTTTCCCAGTCCCGTCCACGACTGCGACGTGCACGCCCCGTGAATCGGCGATGATCGCGCTCGACGGCACCCGGACCACCTGGTGCGAAACGGCGACGTCCAGCGAGACGTCGACGTACATTCCCGCGAGAAGTTCGCCGTTGGGGTTCGGCAGATCCACCTCGGTCCTGAGCGTCCGCGAGGCAGGGTCGAGCGCGCCGGCGGTCCGCGTGACGCGCCCGGTAAAGACGCGGCCGCGGAAGTTTCGCACGGCGATCTTCGCCTCGGCCCCGACGCGGACGCTGGGAGCGAACACTTGCGGCACGTCCACGAATGCCTCCATGGGATCGGTCGAGGCGATCTCGAACAGCGCCGCTGCGCTCGTCCCCGCGCCCGCGTTCACCAGGGTCCCCACGTCGACCAACCGCCGGGTAATCGTTCCGTCGTACGGCGCGTACACCTTTCCGAAGGAGACGAGCTGCTCGAGCTGGCCCACGTTGGCGCGCTGGGCCGCAACGTTGGCCTTCGCAGCCTTGACGGTCGCTTCCCACACTGCCGCTTGCGTCTGGGCCTGGTCGTTCTCCTGCGCGGAGATGAGCAACCTGGCGAAGAGCGCGGCTTCGCGCCGCGCGGTGACGTAGGCGTACTCGCGATTGGCCTCCGCTTGCGCGAGCGCGGCGATCGTTTGCGACAGCGAGGCGCGCGCCTGCGCGAGCTGCTTGTCGAGCTCGGGCGTGTCCAGTTGCACCAGCAGCTGGCCCTTCTTGACGCGATCGCCGATGTCCACCAGCCAGCGGCTCACGTATCCGCTGGCCCTTGCGTAGACCAGGGTTTGCTGATTCGCGATCAGCCCCGCGGGAAGCGTCAGGACACGGCCGGCGTCCACCGCCACCGCCTTGACGACCGACACGCGCGGTGCGACCGGCGCAGTCGGAGTGGCGGCGGCGAGCTTGGCGCGAGCCAACCGCCTCGGCAGGTACCCGGCGAGGAAGCCAGCCGCGAGCACCAGCACCGCGGCGGCAGCGATCCAGAGCTGGCGCCTGCTCCATCTCCGCCGCGGTGTCAGGGTTTCGGAAGCCGTGCTCATGTGGTCCCCCGTGCTGGTTCAGCATCTGGTTCAGCCTCGTCGACCTGGGCGGGCGGGTGGTAGCCGATCGCGCTGAGCACCAGGGGAACGAAGAAGAGCGTGGACAGGGTGGCGAAGACGAGCCCGCCGATGACGGCGCGGCCCAGTGGCGCGTTCTGTTCGCCGCCGTCGCCCAGGCCGAGCGACATGGGCAACATGCCGAGGATCATCGCGGTCGCGGTCATGATCACCGGCCTCAGCCGGGTGCGTCCCGCGTTGAGCGCCGCGCTGACGGAATCGGCTCCCTCGCGGAGACGCTCGATCGCGAACGTGACGATGAGGATGCTGTTTGCAGTCGCGACGCCGATGCTCATCAGCGTTCCCATCAGGGCGGGGACGCTCAGCGTCGTGCCGGTCACGAAGAGCCCCCAGACGATGCCGGCCAGCGTCCCGGGAAGCGCCATGAGGATGACCAGCGGCTCGGTCCACGACTGGAAGTTCACCGCCATGAGCAGATAGACGAGGATCACGGCAGCCACGATGCCGATGCCGAGGCCGCTGAAGGAGGCGTTCATCGCCTGCGGTTGCCCGGTCAGGAGGATCGTCGAGCCGCGCGGCAGCTTGGGCCGCACCTGGTCAATCAGCTTCTGCACGCCGGACGCGACGGAGGCGAGGTCCGCTCCGTCGACTCCTGCTTGCACGTCGATGGTGCGGGCGATGTTGTAGTGGGTGATGTTCGTGGGGCCGAGGACGTGGGAGACGCTCGCCACGCTGGAGAGCAGGTCGGGCCGAAGGGCGCTCGCGGGGGTAGGAGAAGTGGAGGACCCGGACGACGCCAAGCGGACCGAGCCGCTGCTCAAGGGCGTCGTTTCGAGAGATTGGATCGAGTCGACCCGGACTTGCGGCGTCTGGACGGCGACCGGATATTGCACGCCGGTCTTCGGATCCATCCAGAAGTTCGGCGCGGTCTGCGAGCTCGAGGAGAGCGAGATGAGCAGGTCGCTGGCGACGTCGCGCATCGTCAGCCCCACGTCCTGTGCTGCGGTGCGGTCGACGTCCACCAGCAGCTCCGGCGTATCCGTCACCTGTGCCAGGTGCACGTCGACCGCGCCCGGAACGGTGGCGATCCGCGACGCCAGGTCACGGGCAATGGCCAGGTTTGCCGTCTGGTTTCCGGCCGGACCGGTCAGGCGTACGTCGACGGGCGAGGAGAGGCCGAAGTTGAGGATCTGCGTCGAGATGTCGGCCGCCAGGAAGAAGAACGTCGCCTGCGGGAAGGCCGAGGCGAGGTCCTTTCGGAGCGCGTGCACGTACCCGGCCGTCGGACCGTGCTTGGGTTTCAACGAGATCAACATCTCGCCGTCCGCGCTGGAGATCATCGACGGATCGCCGAGCGCCAGGTTGATTCCGCTGACCGGGACGCCGATGTCGTCGATGACCACGTCCAGCTCGTCCGCAGGTACGATCTTGCGGACGCGTTCCTCGACCCCGGCGAACAGGCGTTGCGTCTCCTCGATCCGGGTCCCCGGAGGGCCGCGCACGTGGAGGCGCATCTGCCCGGCGTCGACGCTAGGAAAGAAGTCCCGCCCGAGCAGGGGAACGAAACAAAGCGAAACGGCGACGAACGCGACGAACGAGGTGATGAAGACCTTGCGATGGCGGAGCGCGGCCTGCAGCGCGCGGCCGTATGCGTCGCGCAGCCGCTCGAACCCTCGTTCGACGCGGGCGCTGAGCCACGCGATCGGACCGCGCCCGCCTCCGTGCTCCTCCCTCGCCAGGAGGTAGCGGATGAGCGTGGGAACGAGGGTGCGCGAGAGGAAATACGAGGTGAGCATCGCGAACACCACCGCCATGGCAAGCGGGATGAAGAGCGAGCGGGCCGCGCCGGAGATGAGGACCACGGGAACGAAGACGATGCAGATGCAGAGCGTCGACACGAGCGTCGGGACGGCGATTTCGGCCGCGCCGTCGAGGATGGCCTTGCCGAGCGGCTTTTTCATGCCGCGCTGGAGGTGGTAGTTCTCCAGCGTCACTGTCGCGTCGTCGACCAGGATCCCCACGGCGAGGGCCATTCCGCCCAGCGTCATCGAGTTCAGGGTCTGGCCGAATCGGTCGAGGACGATGATGGAGACGAGGAGCGAGAGCGGGATCGAGATCAGCACGATCAACGTCGAACGCCAGCTCCCGAGGAAGAGCAGCATCATGATGCCGGTGAGCGCGGCTGCGATGACGGCCTCGCGCACCACACCGCCGATGGCGCCCTTCACGAAGATCGACTGGTCGAACAGCGGCGTGATCTGGAGCTGAGGCGGCAACGTCGCCTGTACTTGTGGCAGCGCAGCGCGCACTCCCGAGACGACGCTCAACGTGCTGGCCCCTTCGGCGCTGAGGACGGGTTGGAGCGCGCCGCGTGTCCCGTTGTTGAGGACCACGCTCGTCTGCGGCGCGTAGCCGTCGCGCACGTGCGCTACGTCGCGAAGGTACACGGTCGATCCGTTGATCTTCTTCAAGGGAAGGTCGTTGAGGCCGGCGACGACCGACGGGCTCCCGTTGAAGACGATCGGGTACTCGAGCGGCCCGATCTTCGCCGTGCCGCTGGGCAGGATGACGTTCTGCGTGTTCACTGCGCTGGAGATGTCCGCCGGCGAAAGCCCCCAGGCGAAGAGCTTCTGCAGATCGAGGTCGACGACGACCTGGCGCACCTTGCCGCCGACGGGCAGGGTGAGTTGCGCTCCCTGCACGGTCGCCAGGCCGGGTCGCAGGAAGTTCGTCGCGAGGTCGGAGATCTCCTGCTCGCTGAGGGTGGGGCTGGACAAGCCGAGCTGGAGGATGGGGACGTTGGAAGCGCTGTACGCCATGACCAGCGGCGGAGTCGCGCCCGGCGGCAATTGCTTGAGGATCGGCTGGGAGACCGCTCCCACCTGCGCGACGGCGCTGGCCATCGAGGTGCCCGGCTGCATGTAGATCTTCACGACGGAGACGCCCGCGAGCGTCTGGCTTTCGATGTGCTCGATGCCGCTGACCGTCGTCGTCGCGGCGCGTTCGAACTGCGACGTGATGCGGCCTTCCATCTCCATGGGAGGGAGGCCGGTGAACTGCCAGATGGCGGCGACGACAGGGATGTTGATCTGGGGGAACATGTCGGCCGGCATGCGCAGGACGGTCGAGACACCCACCAGCACGATGAGCATCGCCAGGACGATGAAGGTGTAAGGCCGGCGAAGGGCGAGGCGAACGATCCACATGGGTCAGCTCCCGAGCTTTTCAGCGGCCAGCACAAGCGCCTTCACGATCCGTGCCGGTTCGGAACGCGTCTGAAACCGGGGCTGTCCGACGAATTCGCGGGCGGACCCTGTACAGTTCCGGGAGACACCTGTCGACGGCACCGACTCCACGCGGACGAAAAGCCGCCGGGTGCCGACGGAACACGACGAGCGAGCGCGCCGCTCGTGATCGCAGCCTGGCCGTCCCCGAAGAGGGCGGACGGCCAGGAGCGAGGACTACTGTCCGATCATGTCGTCGGATGGGGCGATGTCCGGATCCGGGTCCGTCGCGAGCTGCGGGCTGTTCGCGGGGGTGGCCGGTAATTGCGCCTCCTCGCCGGCGATGGACGGGGCCAGGTCGGGATCCGGGTCCATGGCGAGCTGCGGGCTGTTCGGGGCGGTCTCGGGGAGGGTCAGCTCCTCCTCGGCGGTGGACGGGGCGATGTTCGGATCCGGTGCAGCCGCGTTCTGGGCGTGCGCTGCGACGGAAGACAACAACATCCCCGCCGCGATGAACGTTACCAATTTGCTATAGATGGTCATACGGTGCGTCTCCTTTGCGTCCAGGAGTAGGCCCGCGCCGCAGACCGCGCATCATCCATTCGTATCGACATACCTTCGTATAGGTCTCCTCATTCATGCGCCTCGACTCTGAACAGGCGATGTCCACGGACGTGCACCGCTGTACGGCTGTTCGACAGCAAGGCTCGCCGTCGCGGAGGGCGCGAGCGCCGGCACGATCCGTGAAAGACACGCCGCACCAAGGAGGAAGACAATGGCACTGGCAACTCGTCCGCTCGGGACCAGCGGACTCGAGATCACGAGGGTAGGATTCGGCTCATGGGCGGTCGGAGGCGGAGGCTGGTCGTTCGGGTGGGGACCGCAGGACGACGCTGAGTCGCTGGCCACCATGCGGCACGCGATCGAGCTGGGAATCAACTGGATCGATACGGCCGCGGTCTACGGGCTCGGACACTCGGAGGAAGTCGTCGGACGGCTGCTGCGCGAGCTGCCCGGGAGCCAGCGGCCGTTGATCTTCACCAAGTGCGGGCTCGTCTGGGACGACCGTGATCGCATGGCGCCGCCGCAGCGCGTGCTGAAGCCGGATTCGATCCGGCGCGAATGCGAGGCATCGCTCCGCAGGCTCGGCGTCGAGCAGATCGATCTCTACCAGTTCCACTGGCCCGACGAGACGGGCACGCGCGTGGAGGACTCGTGGGCCGAGATGGCGAGGCTCGTCGAGGAGGGAAAGGTCCGGGCGGCCGGCGTCTCCAACTTCGACGTGAGCCTGCTCGATCGCTGCGAAGCGATCCGGCACGTCGATTCGCTTCAGCCGCCCTTCTCGCTCATCAACCGCAGCGCAGCGACCGGCGAGATTCCCTGGTGCGCAACCCACCGTACCGGCGTCATTTGCTACAGCCCGATGCACTCCGGCTTGCTGACGGACGGCTTCACGGCGGAGCGCGTGCCGGCGCTCGCCGAGGACGACTGGCGCCGTCGCGCGGCCGACTTCCAGCCACCGAACCTCCGCCGGAACCTCCGGCTGCGGGACGCCCTCCGCTCGATCGCGGAGCGGCGCGGCACCTCGGTTTCTGCGATCGCCATCGCATGGACGCTCGCATGGCCGGGGGTCACCGGAGCGATCGTCGGTGCGCGCACTCCGAAGCAGGTGGACGGCTGGATCGGGGCCGCCTCGATCGCGCTCACCGAGCTGGACCTGGACGAGATCGCCTCCGCCATCCAACGCACCAGGGCCGGCGCCGGGGCCGCGCGGCCGGGCCAGCCAGTGGTGTCCCGGGAGAGGGCAGGGTAAGACAGGTCGAGTCGGACATCGACCTCCTGCAGCGCTCCTGAACAGCCTCACCCTGGGCCGTACTTCTTCAGGCGACCGATGAGCGACCCGCGGCTGAGGCCCAGGCGTCGCGCGGCCTCCGACTGGTTGCCGCCGACCGCCGTCATCGTCCGGCCGATCAGGTTGCGCTCCACCGCCTCGACCTGCTCGCGCAGGCTGAGCGTCCCCTTCGCACGCGCGCCGGCAGCGGGGGCGGCCGAGGCTGCCGCAAACGCCTCGAGCCCGATCTCGCCGCCGGTGCAGACGGCGGCATGCTGACGAGCGGCCGGATCCTGCCGACCAACGTGCAGCGACGCCGCCGCTGCGGGAGCGCAATGCGGCCCGCCCGGCGGTTCATCGATCGACTGCCCGGCTCCTTCCCGCTGGCGCGGGAGGAGTCGCAAGCGGAGTCCTCGCCATCCTGGCGCTGCTGCCCGAGTACGCCGTCGTGCTGCGCCTTCTCCAGCTCTAGAGGTAGACGGTCCACTGCACGAGCAGAGACTTGAATGACGGGTTCGCCAACGAGTTGGTGAACGCCCGCCGCGGGGCTCCAGGGGTGACGGGATCGAGCGAGGCCGGCACGTAGCCCGCCGTCGTCGCCGTGATGCTCGAGGGCCCATAGGCCGACAGCCCGTGGTTGATCCCGAGCTCGACGTTGAGATGGTTGAGGTTCCTGTCGAAGAAGAGGTTGACGCCGGCCTTGAAGTTCCGGCTGTTGGCGCTGTCCACGCCGGCGCTGCAGACGGCAAGATCGCTCGGCGTGAGACTGCCCGCGTCGCAGCCGGAAGACTGGAAGTAATCGTACGCTACGTACGGTGCGATGAAGCCGTACCGGTAGCCGGCGCTCGCCGCGAAGCCCGTGCCGGTGTTCGGGCTTCCCGTGCCGTTGCGGTTCAAGTACAGGGTGCCATCGAAGACCAGCTCGGCCTGCTCGGTCATCGGGAGGTCCAGATAGACGCCCGTGGCGAGGAGCTTGTGGTCGGTGAGGCTGCCGAACGCGTTCTTGAGCGCCCGAGACTGGTAATTCCCCGCCACGTTCACGCTGAGGATGGGGGACGTTCCCCATCTGTACGCGCTGTAGAGCCAGAGACCTTCTTCGCTGCCGATCAGGTCGAGGTTGATCAAGCCGCCCACGGCCGGGTTGCGTCTCGGCGTGATGCAACCTGCGCCACCCGTTTCGCACGTTCCCGCCGGCTGATCGATCGGCGTATACCCCTCGTAGACGCCGCCCCGGAAGCCGACCCTCTTGTCCAGCGCCCAGCCCCTCACCTGCACGCCGACGTCGCGAAAGCTGGGAAACGGGTTGTTGGGAAGGCGGAACGCGTCGGTCTGCAAATCCGCGGTGACGTAGTTCGTCGTGTATCCCAGGACGTGACGCGAGATGGGAATGTAGAGCAGTCCGGCGTCGATGTAGACCACCGTGCCCCCGTCGATCCCCGTCGGCGCCCAGCCGACCCAAGCGTCCTGCACGAGGACGCGGCCCGTGAGGTTGCCGAACTTCCCGAAGTTCGGGTTGTCGAGCTGGAAGTAGTAGCTGAAGCTCTTGCCGACCGTGCCGTTGACGGCGATACGCGCTCGCCGGACGAACACGTCGTAGCTCGGGTCCATGCCGTCCGGGGTGCCCGCCTCGTTGACGAGGAATTGTGGCTGGAGCTGGAGGTTCAGGTTGAGGGTCGCATCATTCGTGGGCAGGGGCACGCTGATCGCATACGTGGACGCGGGCGCGAACAAGAGCGCGAGGCCCAGGACCCTTAGCGCGGAACGTTTCATCGTCGGCTCCTTTGTTGGAGTGTCTGCTCATCCCTCCGGCTGGAGGTGCGCCTCGACCATCCAGAGCCACTTGTCCACGCCCCGCGAGATCTCGATGAAGATGTCGTTGGTGTCCTTGTCGCCGACGCGGTCGCTTTGCTCGATGGCGCCGCGGATGAGCTTGCCGAACGCCGCCAGGGCGGACGACAAGGCGTCGACGTGCTGCTTCCCCGTTCCGCTCTTCAGAGGGTAGTCGGCGAGCGTCGATCGCTTCGCCACGGACCGCGCCGTGCCCTCGGTCGCGCCCCCGAGTTGGACGGCCCGCTCGGCGAGGAGATCAACGTAGTCCTCGACGTCCTCGTTCACCTTGTCGAACAGCTCATGCAAAGCGATGAAGTCCGGGCCCTTCACGTTCCAATGGGCCTGCTTCGTCTGGGTCTGGAGATCGATGGCTTCCGCGAGCCGTGCATTGCACAGGTCGATCATCTGCCGCCGCATCGCTTCGGGTAGATCGTTCCTCGTCGGGTACATGGGTCTCTCCTCGTTTGCTCATTGCAGCGCTTGCCAGGTCGAATCCAGCTTGGTTCGGGTGACGGCCTTTGCGGCGCTCGCCGTGCGAGGACCCAGGTCGCGTTCGTAGATGACGTCGTGGTCGACGACGAAGGTCATCACGCCCGACGAACCGTACTCCGCCGGATACGCCAGAAAGGAAGCAGGCTTCCCCCGTGCCGAGAGGGCGCGGAAGTAATAGCCGTGGATTGGAACCGGCTTCTCCAGGAGCGCAGCGGCGTCTTCGTCCGACTGGGCGAGGGCGTGGCAGATGTCGACCGCCGACGACTCGTTCGCGCCGATACGGCGGAACAGGATCTCGTTCATCCCGGCTTCCGTATCGAACGACCAGGCGCCGTCTTGCGAGGTGAGCGGGATGGGAAAGGGCCAGTTCTCGGCGCCGATGTAGAGGACGGTTCCCTCGGGCTCGCGGGCCAGGCGGTGCATCTCCCGGAACTTCTCGAGGAACCGCTGGCGATCCAGATCGTCCTGGCTCTCGTCGTCCGGTGCGAAGAGCTCCTCGTTCCCTCCGAGGACGTGGGACAGGCCCTCCTTGTCGCCGGCCTGGACGGCGAGGAAGAGAGCATTCGCTGCTTCTTCGGCGGAGGAGAACGTCTTCTGGTCCGGCTGCCGGGCTCCACCTGGCGGCGCGTAGACCGCGAGGACCACCAGCACGAATGCTCCTTTGACTCGAATCACCTGTGACCTCCGCCGTGAAATCCGCCGCCGTGGAATCCGCCGCCGTGGAA
>WNFD01031640.1_pt1 | contig 10672 bp, 9 predicted proteins | sample 5400491 | NCBI WGS metagenome assembly WNFD01 (sample SAMN13153343, study PRJNA577476) | soil metagenome | isolation source: 120 cm saprolite under Douglas fir tree site 2 hole 2 replicate 2 | place: USA:California | collected 2015-04-18 | reverse complement strand
TGCGTACTCGATTTCATCAGTTCTTCTCCTTTTGAATTAGTAACGGCATCGGCGTGAGATGGGCGAATCAACCTAGTCGAGCCTCCACGTCACACAGTTACAGATGCGCTCTTATGTTGGAAGTTCCACTCCGCGGGGGGAAAAAAATGGCGGCAACTCGCTGGCGCGGGCTCCCGCCATAATGCCCGGAAAAGGGGGAAGGGCACCGGGCAATCCTGGATAGGTTACGCTCTGGCGCGAAAAAATTAACAATCGGGGCGAAAAATTTCCAAAACCCGAACACGGCGGCCTATGCCAGCTCGGCCTGGAAATCGCCGTCAAAAAAGGCGGGCAGCCGAGAAATGCCACGACCCGCGATGGAGTCCACCTTGGTTCGAATCACTTGGGCGCGCGACCGCTATCAGTTCTATGGCGGTGCTTTTACCGTGTAGTGAATTTCCACGTCCACGGTCTTGTCGTGCGAGTTGGGGGTGACATGGGTTTCGATGCCCCAATCGAAGTTTGTGGGAAGCAGTTTGTTGGCCTCGGTGAGAAACTGCCGGAGGTATCTGCTGTCGTAAACCTCACTGGGGCGCAACTTCCAGCGCGTCCGCAGCTTAGCAGCCAAAATATTGTCGATACCTCGGAACTCGAGTTCTCCCATGTGGTAAACGTAATCTTCTCGCACTTCCAGATGGTAAATGGCGGTCGCCGCAGCGTCGTCCAACTGAGGTTCTAATTTGATAGTGGCGTTGAGATAGCCGTGCGACCCATACAGGTTCCGGACTTCCTCCACATCAGCCGCGAGCTGCACCGCGTTTGCGGGCGCTCCAGCTTGGGCGTGGATGAACCCCTGTAGCTTTTCGGTCCCGAACTCCTGGTTTCCGGACCACTCGATCCGAAGCAGTTTGTACTGGGGTCCCGGGTCTACGCCCAGGGTGACATCGACAACCGTCAAGTTTCTGGAATCGTCACCCGGGTCACCGCCTCCCTGTCGTACGACTTTGGGTTGCGGCTGGCTGAAGGAAGCCTTCAGGTAGCCGCGAGCGTGATAGACGGGCAATAGTTGATGTTCGGCGAATAGATTTATGCGGTTGCGGGAGTACTCGGGGTCCGGCAGCTTTCTGGCGGCAGCCTCCAGCAGGGGGAGTTCGCTCGGTCCGGCCCCCGTGAACTCTATCTTGCGGACGCGAATCAGAAGGTCGGAGACGCTGTAAGTTATCGACTCGATCTTCCCGTTCGGGTCGTTATTGCGCAGGTAGTCGACGTGACCGGGGACATTGCCCTCCACCAGCAAAGCCTGCAAGACGTCAGAAACTTGCTCAGGGAGTCGCCCGGAGATCGGCAACTCGCCTTTAAACAAAGGGACTCGTTCGTGTACCTTCTGGCGCAGTTGATCGTCGGTAAACCAGACGAAATCGTCAAAGCGAACGGGAAGGAACTGTTTGCTGTCGGTCAGTTGTAAGTCGAGCTTTGTCCCCGCCGAAGAATAAGAGTAGCTGTAAGCCACATCGCTAAAGGCCCCGCTATCGGTGAGTTCCTTCGCCGCCTTGCGAAAGTCGTCCTCACTTGCAGCCACGCCGATCCGTAGTGCGCTGGCCGCTAATACGTCTCCCTGTGTGTACCGTGTGGTTCCCTTGACCTTGACCTCAATCAGAATGGAGGCCGAGGGCAGGATGCGCCGCGCGCCCATGTTGGGGGTGCCAGATTGGACGACACCCGGCAGCAAAAGCAAAACAGGGGCGAGCAGGGCAAGCAGGAGAGATCGACGCGTGGCTCTCATCGTTTACTTTACGCCCGGCACCATCATCTCAGTCGATTTGTGTTTCACGGCAATGTCAATGAAGGCCAGCGCCGCCCGGCTCATGGCCTTGTCTTTGCGAAACACCAGCGCCATATCGCGCCGAACCTGCGCGTCGGCGATGTCAATGGCAGCCAGGATGCCGGTGCGCACATCTTCGTGGATATTGGAGCGGGCGATGAAGCCGACTCCAACCCCTGCGGCTACGAACCGCTTCAGGAGTTCGCTGGAATCGAGTTCCATGGTGTAACTCGGTTTCAATCGCCGGTCGCGAAACAGCTCATCCAGAGCGTCGCGGGTGTGGCCGGCCTTGGGGATTACGAGAGGGAATTTCGCCACCTCCGCCATCGTGGCCGAAGTCTTCTTCCCCAGGGGATGCGCCGGGGGCGCAATGATTACCAACTCATTGCGATGGATGAGGACCACGGTCAACCGGTTGTCTGCGACGGGCAGGGAGACGACGCCGAAGTCCACGGAATTATCAATTACTGAATCGAGAATCTTGGCATAGTCAGCACACTTGATGTTGACCGAGACGTCAGGATATTGTTTCTTGAAATCGGCGAACACCTCGGGAAGAATGTGCAGGCATGTACCCTCGTTAGCCCCTACAATGATCTCGCCGCGAGGAATGTGCTCCATCTCAGCCAGGGAGGCGAGGATGGCCTTGCGGGCGCCCAGAGTTTCTGCGACGTACTTCTGAAAGGCTTTGCCCGGCGCGGTAAGCGAAACCTTGCCTCCGGAGCGGTCAAACAATCTGGCCCCAACTTCCTCTTCCAGCGCTCGAATCTGCGATGAGATGGCTGGCTGTGTGCGAAAACGCTTTTCTCCCGCGCGCGAGAACGACGCGTGGCGCGCCACTTCGAGAAAGGTTTCGAGCTGGTCGAAGTCCATGAAAGCGGGTCCAGTGGAACCCTCACCCTCAGTGTTTTATCTGGATACCAGTCCTTCAAGTATAAGTCGCGTCCATGGTTGCGATCCAAATAGTCGATCGCGAGCTCCAGCGCAAACCTCACGCCGTTCGTCCCACTCTGACGCGACCGATTGTAGCAGTCCGGCATCCATGCCTCGAGCTCGAACCACCATTGGTTTTTCCGCAAGGATTGCATGACGTGACTTGAGGCTGATGGGTTTTGAACCTTGAGGACCAGAGGCGGCGTGGAGCGTTGTAGCCGAGGCGGTCGGGAGCGCTCTCCATAAATGACGATCAGACCGCAGTGCCGAGCGAGGCGGGTTTTACGATGGTGCGCTTGATAAGGTGCTCCAGCCGGCGTCGTTTGCCAGACTCGTGCGGCGAAACGGCGGCGAAATCTGTAGTGCAGTTGAGGCTATCTTCAATGGCTTCAAGGGCGGAGGTCGATCGATCCAGAATGGCGAGCAGATATTTCTGGGCGATAGGGCGGTCTGCGGGGTGAATGAGATTCCACCAGCGACTTATGGACTCCTGTACTTCGGCCTCAGTCTTCTCGCCAACCACAAGAGCATCTACCAGGCGATAGACCTTGCTCTTGATGGCTTGATAAGAAACAGAAATCTCCTGGGGCATGGGCTCTGGCCCTTTCTTTGGGAAGGATCATTGCAATCTGCCAGCCAAACCTCGGGGATTGCACTCACAGCGCTTACTGAACTGCGGATTCCACGAATGGGATAAATCGGTTTTACGGATATGAATTCCGGGAATCCGACGGCTGGTGTTGGGGCCATCGACGGCGCTTGGGCCAGCAAGCGAGCGAACACCCGCGTCCAGCAGGTTACAATGTTGCGCTCCGTGCCTCTGATAGAAGCCGCCGGCGGGTATGCCCGCAGGATCTTGCCGAGGGGGGTCGGATCAATTCTAGTTCTTCAAGTAGCCCACAAACTTTGGAGGCGTAATGAAAAGATTAACGTGGATTCTCGCAGTTCCCATGCTGATGTCGATGCTAGTCAGGGCGCAGAATTCACCCCCCCGTGAAGGTGAGCTACACAACGGGCCAGAGCAAGACCGAATGTTCCTTCCTCGCGATACCTTTTGGGGATGGGCGCAATTTGACTTGGCGCCTCCCCACAACGAGATCGACCCAAATATATGCGCCGGCAACGCCGGGCAATACGGCGGAGTGAATGCCCCCTGCAGCATGTTCGCGCGCTATATGCTGTCTGGAATATTGGAAGTGCGCCCGTTTGGGCGAGGACCGCTACGGCGCTTCATGGTGTTTGGAGCGCCCGCATTTTTGTTCGGAAAAAATATACCGCAGACGCTCTACACCTGGTCGTTCGATGCCATAGGCATCGAGCACTCATGGGGAGCTGGGGTTTATATGGGCAAAGGATTTGAGTTCCGGGTGACACAACACTTCCTGTTTGACCGTCTTGGCACCCGCGACAGGAACCTGGGTCCAGCCGACCAGGGAAACAACGGGCCGTGGGGACGCTATGTGACTGTGGGAGTACGCAAGTCTTTTGGAACCAGGCGCTGGTGAAACCGAGTCCTCCGCCGCAACCGGAGGTTAGCGAATTCGGCCGAAGCCGCAACTTATGCACCCCAACAAAGGGGCTAGAGCGGTTTACGACGAGCTCGTGTGACCGCGATCCTCGATTCGGTTACTTCTGCGTAGGAGCCGCGGGAGTCGGCGTCGCGGGTTTCTGCGCCGGCGCCGCAGGCTGAGTCTCGGTCTGACTGCCTTGTCCTCCGAAAGCGGCGGAGATGTCACCGCTCTTGCCGCTCTGTAACAGCACGACGATGATGATGAAGAAACAAACGATGATGTGGACGATGGTGATGAGTGCGATCATGAGCTTGGTATTATCGTAAATGTCGATCTGCCTGGCTCGGAGCACCGGCTCCGATCAATTGACAATTTGTGACCGGGGCCATGGTGCGGAAGGGGGGATTTGAACTAGCTGATCACATTGATAACACATAACTTATTCATTTTGCATCCGGCCTAAAGGCCCAAATGCCCCACAATGCCGTTTCCATTGTAACTTTATTGTACGATGCCCATGAGGCAGAACACAAACCCGACGGGTCGGATTGAATGGCCAAATCTGGCCGACGACAATTTGCAGCAGCAGCAAATGACTGTCGACAGTTGGTTCTCCCCGATCCAAGTTTTTCGTACGGAAGCCGTCTCCTTTTCGCAAACTCCAAGGTATTGTCGTTAATGTTAACCGTCGCCATATCTCCAACCAGATCGTCTGTATACCAGAAGACACGGACTATGCAACTGCTCAACTCTTCCCGACGGGCAATGATGATCTTCGGAAGTTGTCGATGAAGAAAGCTCCTCAATAGGTGGTCGTGGTGAAGCGGATGCGCTGCTGCTGATGCTCAGTATCGTCGTGCTCGTTGTTCTGGAGCGTTACCGTCGCCCGAAGAATCGACACACTGCCCAGACTAATTCCCATCCTTCACTCACAAAGGTACCATCTTGGCCGGCCCCGTTGTTTTCCTGCTTCGGCTCCTTTTCTTTGCGCGCTTTGCCTTGGCCGGCACGGGGACCGAACGCCCGGTTTTGGCGGCGGGGCTCGCAGCCATATCCAATCCAAAAAGTTCGGCAAGGTCTTCCCCTCCAAGGACCTTTGCTGCCGGTCCCTTCTTGGCCAGCGGAAATGCGACGTCGGCATGGGCGATCAACTCTTTTTCGTCGACGCCATGGAGCCTGAAAAGGAGTTCAGGCTGTTGGTCTAAACGAGCGCCAATGCCGTAAAGGACTGCCGCAACGTGCTTGCACATTTCGGCCCAGTCCGGGCAACTGCACGAGAGCTTAATCTCTTTCGGCGATGGGAACAGGCCGGTATTCCGCAGGCAGATACGTTCCATGACACCCGTGGACAGGCGTCCTTGCAGAAGCTCGATCAAAGAATCAATCGCGCCAGCGCAGTCCTTACAAATGGACCGCCAGCGCGCCTTCGTGACTATCTCACCGGACGAAATCTGAAGATCAATGACCGAACCATTGCGCACGTAAGTCCGCCCGCGCGGCAAGCGGTTGGCAAAGTCGCTGTAGCGTTCGAGGTTATCGCACCACGACTTGCCCCAGAAGGTCTTGACGATCGCCCGCCCTTCAACCGTCACCGGCGAAACGACGTGTCCTTTCTTTCTGCGCTTGTCCATTTCGCGCAAGGCTTGCAGCCGTCGCTCCGCCGCTGACACATAAGGTCTCCATCCCCAACCGTCATACACGAATCACGCCTCCTTAAGCGCTGCATTGAGATCCAACGCCACCAACTTTAGCAGGTCTTCGTCTTGCAATTCAGTGAGGAGCAGCTCGGCGCCGCCCTCGATCAAATCCTTCGAAAGCTGCCGTTTTGATTCGATCATCTGGTCGATCTTTTCCTCGACGGTTCCCCGGCAGACGAACTTGTGCACCAGCACGTTCTTGTTCTGTCCAATGCGGAAAGCGCGATCCGTGGCTTGGTTCTCAACCGCGGGGTTCCACCAGCGGTCGAAGTGAACCACATGGGATGCGGCAGTGAGATTCAGGCCCGCGCCGCCCGCTTTGAGAGAAAGCACGAAGAAAGGCACAGCTTCCTCTTCTTGAAACCGGCGGACCAGATCCCTGCGCTTCTTGACTTCGGTTTGCCCGTGAAGAACCAGCCCGGCGCGCCCGAAAATCGATCCCAGAAACGCCGCGAGCGGAGCCGTCATCTCCCGAAACTGAGTGAAGACGAGAACCTTCTCTTGTTTGGCGGCGATAACTTCTACGATATCGCGCAAGCGCGCCCACTTACCGCTGTCCCCTTCGCTCCAAGCGCCGTCACCCAGCCACTGCGACGGATGGTTGCAAATCTGCTTGAACCGCATCAGGAATGACAGTACTAGACCTTTGCGACGGATGCCATCGGCTCCATCGAGCGCCTCCGCTAGTTCTTCCACTGCCTGTTTGTAGAGCGCAGCTTGCTTGCGGCTGAGTTGGCAGAACGCCTTAACCTCGGTCTTGTCCGGCAAGTCTACGATCACCGTCTTGTCGGTTTTCAGTCGCCGTAGAATGTATGGGCGCACCAGTTCGCGCAATGGAGCGTACGGATTGTGAGTCCGACCCTCCAGGCGCTTTACGAAGTTTGAGAACTGCTCCGACGTTCCGAGCAGTCCTGGATTCGTGAAATCAAAGATGGACCAGAGGTCGCCAATCCGGTTCTCTACGGGCGTGCCGGTAAGCGCAAACTTCGCCTGCGCCTTCAACTTCTTGGCGATCCGGGTTTGCTTGGCGTCCGGATTCTTGATGGCTTGCGCTTCATCGATCACAACCAAGCGCCAGGAGGCGTCCGCAATCCATGGAATACGCAGCAACGAGCCGTAACTCGTAATCACCAGATCCACATCCTGCAAACGCCCAGGCGCGAGGGTCATAAGATCGGCGGCAGGCAGCGCCGACGGATGGGCGATGAGCGCATTCAAACTCGGTGCAAACCGCTCCAGTTCCCACGCCCAATTGGCGAGAAGCGAAGCGGGCGCAACTAGAAGACTTGGTTGCCGTTGGTCGCGATTTTGGTTTCTCAGCACCAGCAACAGCGAGAGTATTTGAATAGTCTTGCCCAACCCCATATCGTCGGCGAGGCAGGCCCCGAGCCCGAGCTTGGCAAGCAGGTAAAGCCAGCGCACGCCCACCTGCTGATAGGGACGCAGAGTGCCATTCAGAGCCGAGCCGGGATCGATGCCAGCCAATCCCTCCGGACTGCGCAATCCCTTCAGGGTCTCCGCGAGCCACGGACCGGCGATGACCTTCCCCCAGTCCGCTTGGCTCGCAGCAGAGTCGTCGTCCGCATCCACATCGGCCCCAGCGATCATGCGCAGCGCGTCACGAAGACTGAGACCACTTTCGGCAGCGACGCGCTCGGCCTCGCCGAAATATTCCATCATTCGGCTCAACCGCTCCCGGTCAACTTCCACCCAACGCCCTCGAACCAGCGCGAGCCCATCCGACTTAGCCAACAACTCGCGGACCTCGGCAGGGGTCAATGTTTCGCCGTCGAGCGTGACGTCCATGCGAAAATCGAGCAGCGCATCCTGGCCCACACCCGACAGCAACTTATCCCCAACCTTAGCCGTTACCTGCGGGCGCGGAGGTCGGTTGGCCTGCCAGGTCGCTGGCATTCGCACCACGACGCCCGCACTCTCCAGTTGCGGAACATCTCGCAGAAGCTGCATGGCCTCGCACGGCCTCCACCGCAAGGGGTGAAAGATCTCGCCGGCATCGACCATGGCTTTCAGCCACGCGCAGCTTTCCGAGGCTCGCTGAACGGGGAGAAGCAGCGACAGCAGGCGATCCTTGTTGGCCGCGCCCGCATATTCGCCGAGAGCCTGCCCTAGCGGAAGATGTTGCGCCTTGGCGTGGGCCGACAGTCGAGTGGTGTACGTCGCGAGAAAAGCAAATGGGGCAGCGTCGTCCTTGCGGTTCTCGGCGAGGTTGAAGTGCACGCGGCCGACAAGATTCCACGCGGCGTTGCAGCGTTTCAAAAACTCCTGAACGCCGCACTTCGATTCGGATAACTCCAGCCCAAAAGCGATATGCAGTTCTTGCCAGAGAGACTGGAGAACACTTGCCGTCAGGTACTCCGCCCCAGTCATCGGGGGCGCCGCGAGAGCCAGCCAAGCCAGTTCCGCATCGGGCGGCGATGGATTATGCGTTGTTGTGGAGCGGGCTTCACCGTCCGGCCGAGTGCAGAGCGCTGTCACGTAGCGCGCCCCGAATTCTCGCCAATAGGAGAAGACCGGGGGGAGTGCGACTCCGACTTCGCTTGCTCCGAGCTGGAGAAGACCATGGCCCGATCCGCGCGCAAAGGCATTCTGCAGACGTCGCCCAAGCTCGGGCTCAAGAGCGGATGCGTCGCGATCTTCCCTCAAGATGAGGTGGCCGTGTGGAGTTAGGACGGGAACAACCAACACCGAACTCATGCAAGAGAACTTACCAGCCCAAACTGGCAAGCGGCAACAGACCGCAGGTTATCGCGGTTCGGGAACCAACCATCCCCATGGCAGCGCAATATCGTCGGTGTCAAGCGGACGTGATTTGCCGCTGTGCAACACCACGCCTCGGACGAGTGACGCTTTGCGTTTCAAGGCATCTCGGAACGCGCGAATCCCAATCAGGTCACCTGTGGTCACCTGACTGCCCGCCTTAATTTCCAACGCTACCAACTTGCCGGCTTCTTCCAAAATGAAATCCACTTCGTGCCCCGCACGGTCCCGCCAAAAATGCAGCTTGCGCCGTTGTGAATCGAGGGCACGCCACGTGTCCAGAGTCTGAAACAGGGTTTGCTCCAACCAAAAACCGGCATCCAAGCGTTGGGTGGCGTCGGCGGACGACTTGATCCCGGCGAGCCAGGCCGCAAGACCACAATCTTTCCAGAGCAACTTCGGGGCCTTGACGAGTGCGGCCGAGGGATTGGTCGCCATCGGGCGGATGCGTGTAACCAGACAGCCAGTTTCCAACAGGTTCAAATACCGGTGCGTCGTCGGGTGACTGAGCGCCGCGTCGCGGGCCAAGTCGGCTTGGTTGAGGAGTTTGCCGGTTCGTTGCGCGGCCAGCATCATGACGCGCTGAAAATCAGGCAGACTGGAGACGGCGCTCAACTGGCGCAAATCACGCTCCAGATAGGTTTGTACATAAGCGGCGAACCACAGGCCGCGATCCTTTTCGGAAGCGATTTGCAGTGCGGGCGGGAATCCTCCACGCAGCAGCCATGTCTGCCAGTCGCCCGGCTCATCCGGCCATTCCCGCCAGTCAAAGTCCGGGGCGAACAAACGTTCCAGCGGTAGCAATGCATCCTTACGTTGCTGCCACTCTGTGGGACAGAACGGTCGAAGATCCAAATAGATCGCTCGGCCTGCCAAGGTGTCCGCTACGTGTTTCATCAGCAGGAGGTTGGCAGAGCCAGTCAGAATGAAGTCGCCTGCCCGCCGGAGTGTGTCCACCGCACGCTTGACTGCTAGCAAGATCTGTGGTGCTCGTTGAACCTCATCCAAGATGACGGGCCGCGTAGCGAGCAGCGAGTCGGGATTGCGTTCGGCCTGATCGAGCACACCCACATCATCGAGAGTGAAATACGCCCGTGCTGGCTCAATCGCCCGCGTTAGTGTGGTCTTGCCGGTTTGCCGCGCACCAGTTAGGACCGTGACGGGCAGGACCCGGAGAGCCGTTTGGAGATTGCCTCGAAACCAGCGTGGCCTAATTTTCTCCATATCGTGAAATAAATCATTTCACGCGGTGAAATGCAAGGGGAAACCTTCTGGGTTTGGTCCTTAGAGCAGAAGAGGGGTGCACCGCAGGAAAATAACCAGGTGGATTGCAACCGGGATACTCCGGAGGGTTGAAACGCTGCACGATTATTGTACGACTTGACAAATACGCTTTTAACTTATTGAATATAGGGTAGTTAGTGGTGCGGAAGGGGGGATTTGAACTACTCCATCACGTTGATAACACGTAACTTATTGATTTTGCATTCGGCGTAAAGGCCCAAATGCCCCACAATCCCGCTTCCATTGTACGTTTATTGTACGGCGAACGTGTCGCAGAAGAAAAAACCGCGCCGAAGCGCTTTCTCTCAGTCCTGCCAGCAACAGTTTGACATCCGCCCCTCCCATCGGTCAAGGCCGCCGTTCGAGAACGCCTGGAATGGAGCGTGCTTCGAAGCCCGTCTCCGGATCTCGTAGCTGATCTGGTGCCCCGCGAGAGGTCGTGGCTTGATCGATTACTTCCTGTTGGCCCGACAATCCGCCCGGAATGTGCCGGGCAGAACGGGCACTGCTACGTTTGGGCATAATGCGCCCTAGCGGGAGTTTACTGGGAATGGAGCAAAAAGAAACGTAAGTTCGTTATTTTGTGCGGCGTTACGGGTACGATTTTGTATTACCCACGCCCGCTGCAATGAGGTAATCGTCGCAAGCGAAAGAACTTCTGGCCAAGC
>WNFD01023310.1_pt1 | contig 10672 bp, 7 predicted proteins | sample 5400491 | NCBI WGS metagenome assembly WNFD01 (sample SAMN13153343, study PRJNA577476) | soil metagenome | isolation source: 120 cm saprolite under Douglas fir tree site 2 hole 2 replicate 2 | place: USA:California | collected 2015-04-18 | reverse complement strand
CTGTCGGAGCGCTGGCGCCAGCAGGTCTATGTGGAAAATCTCCCGGGCGCCGGCGGCAACACCGGGACGGCGACCGCGGCCCGCGCGGCAGCCGACGGCTACACGCTCTACATGATGAGCACCGGCTTCATGGTGAATCCGAGCCTTTATGCCAAGGTGCCCTACGACCCCATCAAGGACTTCGCACCGGTGACGCTCGCGGCTGCGTCGCCGAACATCCTGTTCGTCCATCCGTCGGTGCCGGCGCATGGCGTCAAGGAGTTGATCGACCTGATCAAGAGCAGTCCGGGTAAGTACAGCTATGCGCAGCCATCGACCGGATCGACGCCGCATCTGTCGGGCGAATTGCTCAAGCTCCAATACGGGCTCGACCTCGTGACGGTGCCGTTCAACGGCGCGTCGCTGGCGGTGAATTCAACGCTTGCAGGCCACACGCCGATTGCATTCACGGCATTGCCGCCGGCCATCGCCAACATCAAGGAGGGAAACCTGCGCGGGCTCGCCGTGACGGCCGCGAAGCGCTCCGCGGCGCTGCCCGACGTGCCGACCATGGCGGAGGCCGGCGTGCCCGATCAGGAGGCCGAAACCATCAACGGTCTCTTGGCGCCGGCCGGGATGGCCGGCGACATCATCGCCCGCATCAATCGCGACACCGTGGCGGTGCTGTCGCTGCCCGATGTGAGGGAGCGCCTCACAGCCCTCGGCTTCGAGCCGGCCGTCACCACGCCGGCCGAATTCGGCGTCCGCATCAGAAGCGAGATCGCCAAATGGGATAAGGTCGTGCGTGCGGCGCACATCAGGATCGAGTGAGTGAAGTCGTGTGAATTTTCCTGAAAGCATAGGCGGAGACCCGTGATGACGAATGTGGGGTTTGATACAAGATCGGCGCATTCGACAACCCTCCCCTGTAGGGGGAGGGTCGGATCGCCGAAGGCGATCCGGGGTGGGGTGCCGGGCTTTGCCTCACCTGCGGCGACGCTGTCACCCCCACCCGGCCCGCTAACGCGGGCCGACCTCCCCCCTTCAGGGGGAGGTGACGACCATCTGAGGCGACGCGTTCTCACCCGCATTGCCGGAGTCTTGACAACACTCGTCGCACTGACTCTGCCAGCGGCCCTTCACGCCCAGACCCCGCCCGGCAACTATCCCGACAAGCCCGTCAAAATCATCGTGCCGTTCGCGCCGGCCGGGCCGACCGACGTGGTCGCCCGCCTGATCGCCACCAAGCTGTCGGAACGGTTGGGCCGGCAGTTCTACATCGAGAATGTCACCGGCGCGGGCGGCAATACCGGCATGGGGCAGGCCGCGCGCGCGGCGCCGGACGGCTACACCATCCTGTTCGTGTCGTCGAGCTACGTGGTCAACCCGAGCCTCTATCCGAAAATTCCCTATGATCCCTACAAGGACTTCATCCCTGTCACCGTCGCTGGCGATGCCCCCAACATCCTCTTGGTGCATCCGTCGGTGCCGGCAAAGACGGTCGGCGAGCTCATCGACTACATCAGGGCCAATCCCGGCAAGGTGAGCTACGCTTCCGCCGGCACCGGCACGACGCCGCATCTATCCGGCGAACTGTTCCGCCTGAGCATGAAGCTCGACATCGTCCACGTGCCGTTCAGCGGCGCCGGTCCGGCGATCCAATCGCTCGCCGGCGGCCATACGCCGATGGCGTTCACCTCGCTGCCGCCCGCGATCCCGCTGATCCAGGACGGCAAGATCCGCCCGCTCGCGGTGTCAGCCGAAAAGCGCGTCGCGGCGCTGCCCGACGTGCCGACGCTCGCCGAGGCCGGTCTTGCGGACCAGGAGGCGGACACCCTGCAGGCCGTTCTGGTGCCGGCCGGTACACCGCGCCCCATCGTCGATTTCCTCTACCGTGAGATCAAGACGATCGTCGCGCTGCCGGACATCAAGGAACGCTTCGCGGTGCTCGGCCTCGATCCGGTCACCAATACGCCAGAGGAATTTGCAGCGCAGATCAGGAAAGAGATCGCGAAGTGGGGAAAGGTGATCCGCGACGCGAATATCAAGATTGAGTGAATTGATCGGACAAACCCTTGTAGCCTGTTCCGATCATTTTGGCCCACTTCTCCAGAGTCATGGCCGGGCTCGTCCCGGCCATCTACGTCTTGCTTGCTGAAGTGCCGCAAGAAAGACGTGGATGCCCGCGACGACGGGGTCCCCGCCGCGTGACGCGGCGGGGTGTCTGCGCGGGCATGACGCTTGGGGAGGTGGTTCGATTTCACCGGAACGCGCTCTACCGAACTCCGAGCGTACGCACAGCGAGGGCCGCCGCCGAGGCGCGATTCTCGACGCCGAGCTTGGCGTAAATCTGCTCCAGGTGCTTATTCACGGTGCGCGGGCTGAGATCGAGGATTTCCGCAATGTCGCGGTTGGACTTGCCGCGCGCGATCCACATCAGCACCTCCGACTCGCGCTGGGTGAGCGGAAGCTTGCGCTTGAGCACCAGGTTGTCATTTTCAAATTCGCCTTCAACCAGCCGCAGCAGGATTTCCTCGGCCGCGACCTGGCCCACATAGGAGAGCTGGAGCTTGGGTGAGCTTGCCTCAAGAGCAATCGAATCGGCTGCGGATTTAACGTCCTTGCGGCGCGTCCGCTTCTGCAACCATTCCTGCACATTGGCAGGGAGCAGATATCCCTCGCCGTGGAAGTCCCCAAACGCGAGGCTGAGCAGCTTTGCGGTCTGCGGCGTGCACCACAGCACGCCCCCCGAAGTGTCGGTCGCCAGCAAATACCGTCCCGAGGCGTCGAGCGCTGCGCGCGCCGAGTGGGCCAAGCGCGCATTGGCAAGATGGACGCGGATGCGCGCCAGCAATTCATCTGGAACGATCGGCTTCGTCACATAGTCGACACCACCGGCCTCCAATCCTTTGACGATGTCCTGGGTTTCGGTGAGCCCGGTCATGAAGATGACCGGCACGTGGGCGAGTGTCTTGTTGCGCTTGAGACGGCGGGTGGTCTCGAAGCCGTCGATGCTCGGCATGACCGCATCCATCAGGATGACGTCCGGGGTGATCTTGCCGACGATCGCCAGAGCCTGCGCGCCTTCGAGCGCGACCAGCACCGTCATCCCGGCCTCCTCCAGCGCATCGGTGAGCATGCGCAGGGTGTCGGGCGAATCGTCGACCACGAGCACGATATCTCCGGCCTCCCTGGGGCGCATCAAGTCCTCCGTTGCGCGTCGAGGACCGTCAGAAACCGGGTCAGATTGAACGAATTGGCGATCGCACGCAGTTCCGCCACGCAGGCGGCGCATTCCGGGGAGGCGGCCTCGATTTCGTCGAGCGTGGCGCTGATGCCGCGGAAGTGGCCGATTTGGCCGAGCCGGATCAGCGCGTCGATGGCGTCCGGGGCAAGGCTCTTGGTAAGGCTGGTAAGGCTCTTGGCGGGTGCGGGGGGCGCCGGTGCAGACGGCTCCTTCGCGATTTCGTCGCGCGCGGTCCATTCGATGTCGAGCAGGGTATGAAACTTCTCCAGCATCTGCCGCAAATCGATCGGCTTGATCATGTAATCGTCGAAGAAGCGGTCGGGCTCGGCCGCGCGCTCCTCCTCCATGGCGATCGCTGACAGCATGATGATGGCGGGCCGTTCACGAGGCATCTGCCGCAGCGCCCGCGCGACGGCCCATCCGTCCATGTCGGGCATCGAGATATCGAGCAGGATCAGGTTCGGCGGACGCTCGGCGACGAGCGCAAGGCAGGCCGCGCCGCTCGCTGCCGCCATCACGTTGAAGCCGAGCGGCTCGAGGAGTTCGCGGACAAGGTCGCGGTGCACCCCGTCGTCATCGACCACCAGGACGGTCTGGCGCGGTCCGTCGTAGCCGCACACGCGATGCTCCAGCGGCGGCGCGTTGCGCGGCCGTGCGACCTCGGCAAGCATCAACTTGACCTGGAAGCGGCTGCCACGGCCGATCTCGCTCTTCACCGTGATTTCGCCGCCCATGGTCTCTGCCAGCATCCTGGTGATGGTGAGCCCCAATCCGGTCCCGGTCCTGGCGTTGACCGGCCCGCGCTGGGCGCGCTCGAACGGCTGGAAGATGCGATTGAGGTCGTCCGGATGGATGCCGATGCCGGTATCTTCGACTTCGAAGCGAGCGACCTGATTGCGGTAGTCGACCCGCATGGTGACGTGTCCGGCATCGGTGAATTTGATGGCGTTGGACAACAGATTGATGAGAATCTGACGCAGCCGGTTCTCGTCGGTATAGACTGACGGCGGCAGTTTGTCGGATGCGCTGAACTTGAATTCGATGCCTTTGGCGCTGGCCTGCAGGCGGAACATGTCGACGAGCTGCAGGAGGAACTCGCGCAGCCGCACCTCGTTGCGATTGAGATGGAAGCGGCCGGCTTCGATCTTGGATATGTCGAGGAGCCCATCGATGAGGCCCGACAGGTATTCAGCATTGCGGCGCACGATCCTGATGGCATCGAGGCGGCGCACCGGAATCTCAGGATCGCGTTCGAGGATCTGGGCATAGCCGGCGACCGCGTTGAGGGGCGTACGCAGCTCGTGGCTCAGCCCCTCCACATAGCGGCTCTTGGCCTTGCTCGCCGCCTCGGCTTTCTCCTTAGCCTGTTGGAGTTTGATGTCGGTGCGCTTGTGGGCCTCGATCTCCTGCATCAAGAGTTCGGTCTGGCGGCGGGACTCCTCCTCGGCGACGCGGCGACTCTCGTGCACCAGCACGAACAGCCACGCCGCGATACCGGCGATGATGCCGAGGATAAAGAACACCGTCCACAAGGTCGAACGCAGGAGCTGCCTTTGCAGATCCGACTCAAACGAAACCTGGAAGTAGACGAAGGCGAGCACCGATCCGATGATGGCAGCAAACAGCGACAGCACCCCGACATATTGACTGACATCGTTATTGAGCAATTTGACCGCCCACGCCGGCAGGGTGCGGTCGACGACGGCGCCGACCTGCCTGGAGATTCGCGCGTCGGGTTTGCAAGCATCGCGGCATCTGGTTTCGAGCGAGCAGCACAGCGAGCAGATCGGCCCCGAATAGGCCGGGCACTGCGCCATGTCCTCGGCTTCGAAGGGGTGCTCGCAGATGCAGCAGCGCACCATGCTCTGCCCGTCGGGCAATTTGCGCGGCGTGCGGGCGAGATAGAACTTACCGCGCGTTGCTGCCGCGATCGCGGGCGCCGTTATGAAAGCGACGCCCAGCGCGACGAAGCTCGCCAACGCCTGCATGATGGTGCCGAAGACGCCCGCATACGCGACGATGCCGGTGATCGTCGCCAGAATCATCGCGCCGACCCCGACCGGATTGACATCATAGAGATGCGCGCGCTTGAACTCGATGAACGGCGGGCTTAGCCCCAGCGGCTTGTTGACGACGAGGTCCGCCACCAGCGCACCGACCCAGGCCACCGCGACCAGCGAATAGAGGCCGAGGATGTGTTCCAGCGCCTTGAAGACGCCAAGCTCCATGAGAAGAAGCGCGATCGCGACATTGAAGACGAGCCACACCACGCGCCCGGGATGGCTGTGGGTCAGCCGCGAAAAGAAATTCGACCACGCGATCGAGCCCGCATAGGCGTTGGTGACGTTGATCTTGACCTGGGAAATGATGACGAACGTACAGGTGAAGGCGAGCGCGACCTGCGGCGACGAGAATACGTTCCCGAACGCAACCAGATACATCTGGGTGGGCTCGGTCGCCTTGTCGACCGGCACCAGATGGCGGATTGCGAGATAAGCGAGGAACGAACCGGCCAGAAGCTTCAGCAATCCGGGAATGATCCAACCGGGGCCGGCGGCGAGATAGGCGGTCCACCAAGCCATCGATCGTCCCCACCCATCCCTCCCAAGTAGGGTGGGGCGCTCTTCGCGCAAATTCCGGGTGAGGGGGCCTCTCCACAGGCTCTGAGTCGCAAGTCTGAGCTTGCGGAAAAGCCCCCTCACCCCGACCCTCTCCATAGCCCGTCGAAGACGGGCGTAAACGCCCTTATGGCAAGCGGGGAGAGGGAGAAGAGGTGCCGTGCCACATGCGATAGCCCTGCGCTGATCGGGGACGGCAGGGTGGGGTTCCGCAGGCAGGAAGCGGAGGAAGTCGACCTGCTCGCCGATCTGCGCGATCAGAGAGAACACCACCGTCGAGGCGGCGCCGAACAGCACGAGGTTCGGCGAAAGCCCGTCCTCGCCGGCCCGCCCGCCGTAATGGGCCCAGCCCTCGAACGAGCTGGCATCAAAGATCGCAATGGCGGCGAACGGCAGGACGTGAAGGATGATCCAGATCGGCTGGGTCCACAGTTGCAGCCGGCTGATGAAAGTGATGCCGTGGGTGACCAGCGGAATCACCACCACCGAGCTGACCACGTAGCCGGCGAACAGCGGCAGGCCGAACCACAGCTCCAGCGCGAGCGACATGATCGCGGCTTCGATGGCGAAGAATAAGAACGTGAATGAGGCATATATCAACGACGTGACCGTGGATCCGATATAGCCGAAACCGGCGCCGCGGGTCAGGAGATCGATGTCGACGCCGTAGGTCGCCGCGTAGTAGGCGATCGGAAGCCCGGTCAGGAAGATGAGCCCTCCGACCACCAGGATGGCACTTACCGCATTGGCGACCCCGTAGTTCACCGTGATGGCGCCGCCGATCGCTTCGAGCGCCAGAAACGAGATTGCTCCGATTGCGGTGTTGGCGACGCGCAGGCTCGACCATTTGCGCGCGCTCTTCGCCGTGAAGCGCAGCGCATAGTCTTCCAGGGTCTGGTTGGCGACCCATTTGTTGTAGTTCCTGCGCACGCGAACGACACGTTGGTGAGCAGTCATGCCGCCGCTCCTGTCACTTCGCTCGCTTCGGCAGTTTCCTCGGCCCCCTCCCTACCCTCCCCCGCAAGCGGGGGAGGGTAGGGAGGGGGCATTTCGGACCGGTGCCGCGGTATCAGGCCGACCGCGGCGATCATGCGATGCTGCATTGCAATAGCGGCCTTTCAGGGCCAGTCATAGCTCTTGGGCCTCTTGGTCCCGTGCGGAATTTAATGCGAACAGAAGCGGAGCGCGTGCCGAAAGTCACGGCAAGGCACGCTGCAAAATAGGCAAAATGCCGTAAGATTCAGACAAATGCCAACACCCGTGTTTAGGCGAACCACGCCGCCGCCCATTCCTTTGGGGCTTGCGGCATCTTGATGGGGCGAATTGCGTAGGGACATACGTCAATTGACGTATGCTGCACCGCAGCATGATCGCGTCTTATTCAGCCATGGAGCGCGAACCGCTCGCCTCCTAAAAGATCAACGAAGCTGAATCGAGGCGCCATATGTCTTTCGAGCATCACACCGGGGATCTGGAATCCCCGTTCCGCCGCAAGCTGCTGCTTGGCACAGCCGCACTGTCGGCAGCCGCGCTGCTGCCGCGCGAGGTCCTTGCGCAACAGTTTCCGAGCGCAAAAGTCAACACCACAGGGCTCGCCGTAACCGACAGCGAGGTCACGGTGGGCATTCTGCATTCGGTCACCGGCACCATGGCGATCTCGGAAACCGGATCGGTCGAAGCCGAGAAGCTCGCCATCGAGCAAATCAATGCCCAGGGCGGCGTGCTCGGCCGCAAGATCAAGTTCATCCAGGAAGACGGCGCCAGCGACTGGCCGACTTTCGCCGAGAAGGCCAAGAAGCTGCTTGTCAACGACAAGGTCGCATCGGTCATGGGTTGCTGGACCTCGGCCTCCCGCAAGGCCGTGCTGCCGGTCTTCGAGCAATACAACGGCATGCTGTACTACCCGACCTTCTATGAGGGCCTCGAGCAGTCGAAAAATGTCATTTACACCGGTCAGGAGGCGACCCAGCAGATTATTGCCGGCCTCGACTGGGTGCAGAAGGAGAAGGGCGCAAAGACTTTCTATCTGCTCGGCTCCGACTACATCTGGCCGCGGACCTCGAACAAGATAGCCCGCAAGCACATCGAGAATGTCCTCAAGCTCAAGGTGCTCGGCGAGGAATACTTCCCGCTCGGCAGCACCCAGTTCAATTCCGTCATCAACAAGATGAAGCTGTCGAAGCCGGACGTGATCTACGCCATCATCGTCGGCGGCTCCAACGTCGCCTTCTACAAGCAGCTCAAGGCGGCCGGCGTCGACCTCAACAAGCAGACCCTGATGACCATCTCGGTCACCGAGGACGAGATCGACGGCATCGGCGGCGAGAACATCGTCGGCGCCTACGCGTGCATGAAGTACTTCCAGTCCCTGAATAACCCGAACAACAAGGCCTTCGTGTCGGCGTTCCACAAGATGTGGGGCGACAAGACCGTGATCGGTGACGTGACCCAGGCCGCCTATCTGGGGCCGTGGCTTTGGAAGCTCACTGTCGAGAAGGCCGGCTCTTTCGATATCGACAAGGTCGCTGCCGCTTCGCCCGGCGTCGAATTCAAGGGCGCGCCGGAGGGCTACGTGCGCATTCACGAAAACCATCATCTGTGGAGCAAGACCCGGGTCGGGCGCGCGCGCACCGATGGCCAGTACGATCTCGTCTACGAGACCGCCAACCTGATGGAGCCCGATCCCTTCCCCAAGGGCTATCAGTAAGCGCGAGTCTTAACCTCTCCCCGCTTGCGGGGAGAGGGAGAAGACTGCCCACAGCGCAGGAGCCGCAAATGCTCGGTGGATATACATTCGGCGAATTGGGTTCGATTCTGGCGATGCAGGGCTTCGCCGGACTGATTCTCTTCTCCGTGTTTCTTTTGATGGCATTGGGTCTCGCGATCATCTTCGGGCAGATGGGCGTGATCAACATGGCGCACGGCGAGTTCATGATCCTCGGCGCCTACATGACGTATCTGTGCTCCCACCTGTGCCAGACCTACGCGCCCGGCCTCTATGTGGGCTACTTCTTCATCGCAATGGTGGTGGCGTTCATCGTCTCGGGCGCGCTTGGGCTCGCGGTCGAATGGCTGCTGATACGCCACCTCTATGCTCGCCCGCTCGACACGTTGCTCGCAACCTGGGGGCTCAGCCTCATCCTGCAGCAGGCGTTCCGCTCGATCTTCGGGGCGCGCGAGGTCGGCGTCGAGCTGCCGCCCTGGATGATGGGCGCATTGCCGGTCACCGACACCATCGATGTGCAGATCAACGGGCTGTTTGTGATGGGTCTGACGCTCGTTATCACCGCGGTGGTTGCGCTCTTGATGTTCCGCTCGCGCTGGGGCCTGCAGGTGCGCGCTGTGGTGGCGAACCGCACCATGAGCGGCGCCGTCGGCATCGACACGCGGCGCATCGATCGGCTCACCTTCGGGCTTGGCTGCGGCATCGCCGGCATCGCCGGCTCCGCGTTCACCATGATCGGCTCGACCGGGCCGACCGCAGGCCAGCTCTACATCGTCGACACCTTCCTGGTGGTGGTGTTCGGCGGCGCCCAGAGCCTGCTCGGCACAATCGCGTCGGCGCTCACGATCTCGCAGTCGCAATCGACGCTCGAGTTCTTCATGTCCGGATCGATGGCCAAGGTGCTCACGCTCCTCATCGTCATCGGGCTCCTCATGTTGCGTCCGCAGGGGCTGTTCGTCCTCAAGGTCAGAAGGTGATCCATGTCGGCGGCTCTCAAGAACAACCGCAATATCGAGCTCGTCGGCTTCCTTCTGATCGCCGTCACGATCATGGTGGTGCTGCCGCTGCTGCTCGACAACTTCCGCCTCAACCTGGTGGGCAAGTACCTGACTTACGCCTTTGTCGCCGTCGGCCTGGTGCTGTGCTGGGGCTATACGGGAATCCTGAGCCTGGGGCAGGGCGTCTTCTTCGGGCTCGGTGGATACTGCATGGCGATGTTCCTCAAACTGGAGGCATCGAGCGTCGCCAACACCGCGATCCAGTCGACGCCCGGCATTCCGGACTTCATGGACTGGAACCAGCTCACCGAGCTGCCGTTCTTCTGGGTTCCATTCGAGTCGCTGCCGTTCGCGCTCTTTGCGGTGATCGCCGTGCCGGCGCTTGCGGCTTTCATCCTCAGCATCGCGATGTTCAAGCGGCGGGTCGGCGGCGTCTATTTCGCCATCATCACCCAGGCGCTGGCCGCGGTACTCACCATTCTGATCGTGGGACGCCAGGGTTACACGGGCGGGATCAACGGCATCACCGACCTGCGCACGTTGCTCGGCTGGGACATCCGCACCGATCACGCAAAATATGTCCTCTATTTTGTCTGCTGCGCGTTGTTGCTCGGATCGATGCTGCTGGCGCGTTTCGTCATCGCAAGCAAGCTAGGGCGCATTCTGGTCGCGGTGCGGGACAAGGAGGAACAAGGAGGACCGGGTGCGGTTCTCCGGTTATGACGTGGCAAACTTCAAGGTGTTCGTCTTCTGCCTCGCCTCGGCGATCGCCGCCGTCGGCGGCGCCATGTTCACCCTGCAGGTCGGATTCATGTCGCCGTCCTTTGTCGGCATCGTGCCGTCGATCGAGATGGTGATCTTCTGTGCGGTAGGTGGGCGACATTCCCTGGTCGGGGCCGTCGTCGGCACGCTGCTCGTTAATTGGGGAAAGACGGTGTTCTCCGAAAGCTTCCCCGAACTCTGGCTGTTTGCCATGGGCGGACTTTTCATCGTCGTAGTGCTGGCGTTCCCGCGCGGTCTCGCCGGTCTCGTTACCGACCAGATCGGGCCTCTCGTCGGCCGGCTCGGCGGCCGGCGCGCGGCCCTTCCGAGCCCGGCGCCGGCG
>WNFD01015516.1_pt1 | contig 10672 bp, 9 predicted proteins | sample 5400491 | NCBI WGS metagenome assembly WNFD01 (sample SAMN13153343, study PRJNA577476) | soil metagenome | isolation source: 120 cm saprolite under Douglas fir tree site 2 hole 2 replicate 2 | place: USA:California | collected 2015-04-18 | reverse complement strand
GGCGCCGCGCGCGATCTCGACGAGGTCGAGGAGATCGCCGAGCCGGGGCCGATGCGGCTTCATCTTTGCGATATGGCGCTCGAACGGACGCGGTTCGCTTTTGCGCGCATCGCGGCGTTTGCGCCGCTCAACGGGCTCATCGACGACAGCCCGCCGCAGCCTGAGCCGCCCGGCGCTGAGGAGAGCGCGAAGCTCGCCGACAAGGCGCGGGCGAACCTCGCCACGGCGCGCGAGCTGATCGAGCGCTGCGGCTACCACCGGCGCGACGAGGAGCTGGCCGAGCTCGAAGCCGTGCGCGACGGCCGCCTCCGCTTCGCCGACCTGCCGCCGCGGGTGTGAGACGGCTCGTCCCCGTAGGGCGCAATAAGCGCAGCGCATTGCGCCGTTCCCGGGCGACAGACGGGCGACGTTTCGACACGGGACCTGAGCGGGCCGTATTTGAGATGAAGCGGCGCAATGCGCTGCGCTTATTGCGCCCTACGTGCTGCCCTGGCCAGAAGGGGAGGGTCGGACCGCTTTTAGCGACGACCGCGCGCATGCGATTGCGCTCAAAGCGCGAACGCAAACCTATTGCACGGTGCGGCTGTCATCTTTATGCCATGTGCCGTCGGCTTAAGGGATGCGGTCTCGAAGACCCGGCCCTCGGGGCCGAGATCGCAGTCTCGTCTTCCCGATCCTCTGCACGATTTCGCTTTGCTTGGAACATAAGGGGGTGAAGCATGACAGTTATCGATCGTGTTGACACCGCGGCGACGCCGTCGCCGCCGGATGTGTCCTTGCGCCCAGCCTCGGCGGTCCGGCTCCGCTTCGTTGGCGATCGCGGCGACTATTGGCGGCTGATGATCCGCGGCGGCGTCCTTCAGGCGATCACGCTCGGCATTTACCGCTTCTGGCTCTTCACCGACATGCGGCGGTTCCTGTGGGCGAGCACCGAGGTCGAGGGCGAAACGCTCGAATACACCGGCACGGTTTACGCGTTGCTGTTCGTGGCGTCGCTGGAACTGGGGATACTCAGCATATTGTCGGGCGTCCTAGCGTTCGTCGTGCTGGCCGGTTTTGGCCAATACGCTGTTTATCGCGCCCGCCGCTACCGCCTCACCCGCACGGTGTTTCGCGGCTTGCGGTTCCATCAGGGCGGATCGGCGGTGCGCTATGCGGTGCGCGCCATGCTGTGGTGGATTCCGATCGGGATGACGCTAGGTCTTGCCTCGCCGTGGGCGACGGCGAATCTCGAACGCTACAAGATGCGCAATACGTTCTATGGCAGTCTCGGCGGCAGCTTTGCGGGCGCCGGGGGGCGACTGTTCGGGCGCACCATCCTGGTTTGGTTCCTGGTCGTAAGCCCGCTCGTGGTGGCCCTCGTAGCGGCGGTGAGGACGATCGATTGGGTTACAGTCGCGGACGCACTGGAAGACGAAGATACCCTAAACCTGATTGTCGCCTTAGGAATCGATGAGCCCCTTACGCGCGGGCTCGGGCTGCTGATCCCCGGTGTGATGTGGGCGGTCATCGCCGGCGCCATTCTGTATCCGGCGTATCAAGCGATCATGATGCGGTGGTGGCTGGGCGGATTGCGGCTGGGTGGGACGGCGGTCGCATCGGATTTGCGCATGCGCGCTTATTACGGAGCGTATCTGCGTTATCTGCTCTACGTGGCGCTGTTCTCGATCGCATTTTCCATTGTCGCCGCTGCCATAGGTGGGCTCGGCTACGTGGCGCTGCGCGGCGAGATCGATTTCGCCCGCGCGTCGCTGTTGCGCGACGGGCTTCTGGCGGGATCGGGCCTGATCGCCTATGTGATCTACATCGTCGGCGTCTCGACCATCTATCAGGTCGCGGTAAAAATGCGGCTGTGGCAGGTGGCTGTGGAATCGGTGCTGATTTCGGGCATCGCGGCGCTCGACCATGTGAAAGCCGGCGAGGCAACGTCTTCTGCAGTGGGCGAGGGCCTCGCCGACGCACTCGGCACCGGAGCCATCTGAGCAGTCGAGCATGACGACGAGCGGAACCGGCATTTTCTACGACGGTCTCACCAGCGATCGCCGCAAAGTCGCGGTGGAAATCGGTGGCGACGCCATCGAGGTGCGAACGGGGGACGGCGCCCTGCTGGCGCGGTGGCGCTTTGCCGACATTTCGCCGCTGGCGGCGCCGGCGGGAGTGCTGCGGATCGGCCTCGCCAACGCCAAGGCAGCGGCGCGGCTCGAAATCCACGATCAGGCGCTGGCGGCGGCGCTGCTCGCCCACGCCAAGCCGTCCGACCACACCGGCCTGACCGACCGCCGCACCCGCGCGAAGGTTGTGGCCTATAGCGTTGCCGCCATCGCGACGCTGGTCGGCGGCGCCATCTGGGGCGTGCCGCTCATCGCCGATCGGATTGCGCCCCATCTGCCGGTTGCGCTCGAAATGCGCCTTGGCGCCGCCGTCGACACGCAGGTGCGCCAAGCGCTCGGCGCCTCGACCGGGGGAAAGCCCCTCGAATGCGGGGCCAGCGATTCCCCCCGGGCGGTGGCGGCGCGCGCCGCCCTCGCAAAGCTCGTCGCCGCATTGGAAGCTGCGGCCGAATTGCCGTTGCCATTGCGTACGCTGGTGGTGCGGCGTGCCGACGTCAACGCGATTACGCTCCCAGGCGGGCGTATCTATGTATTCGATCGGCTGCTGGCCGAGGCCCATTCGGTCGATGAGGTCGCCGGTGTGCTCGGCCATGAGATCGGCCACGTGGCCCACCGCGACGGCACCAAGTCGGTGCTGGAGACCGCCGGGCTTTCCTTGCTGTTTGGCATGCTGCTCGGCGATTTCACCGGCGGCGGCGCCGTGATCATCGCCGCCAGAACGGTTCTGCAAACCGCGTATTCCCGCACGGCGGAAGCCGCAGCGGATGAATTCGGCGCCAGACTGATGTACAAGGTCGGCGGCGATCCGCAGGCGATTGGCGCCTTTTTGTTACGCATTTCCGGCACGGCTGCAGTAATGCCGCACTTTTTGCTCGACCATCCGGCGGCGCAGGAACGCGCCGACGCCATCGCCAAGATTGCGCAGCCGTCGCCGATGGGGGCGCTGCTGAGCCCTCCCGAATGGGAGGCGCTCAAGAGCATCTGCACCGAAGGATGATCCGCGATGTCCCTGGTCATGTCACGTCTGCGCGCTTTGGAGGAACCGACCTCGCGGTTAGCCGTCTGGGCGCGCCGGATTGCCGTGTTCGCGCTCGTGGTGGCGGCGCTCGCCATCATCATCGAGCGCGCGGATCTGCTGGAGATCGTCCCCGTGCTGGTCACCTTCGGGGCGGCGCTGGCGCTTTCCATGCTGGCGATCCTGCTGGCGCTCGCGTCTTTCGTTTCGCTGTGGAATAACGGCGGCCCGGGATTTGCCCAGGCGATGACCGCGATGGTGATCGGCATCGGGCTGCTCGCCTATCCGGGCTACCTCGCGTATCAAGGGTACCGGTTGCCCGCCATCACGGACGTCACCACCGACCCCGTCGATCCGCCTCGGTTCGAGGTGGTCGCCCGCCTGCGGCCGCCGAACAGCAGCCTTTATCCGGGCCTTGCCACCGCCGAGCTGCAGAAGGAGGCATGGCCGGATATCGAGCCGCTACTCGTCAACGTCAGCCCCAAGGCCGCGTACGACGGGGCCATGGCGGTCATTACCAAGCGCAAATGGCGCGTGGTCGATGCGCGGGCGCCGTTGCCCAATCGCGACGGACACATCGAGGCCATCGCGCGCACGCCGATCATGGGCTTCCGCGATGACGTGGCGGTGCGCATCCGGCCGACGCGCGAGGGGGCAAAGATCGATATCCGCTCGGCATCGCGCTACGGCAAGACGGATTTCGGCGCCAATGCGGCACGCGTGCTCGCCCTGCTTGACGACATCGATGATGCTGCGACGCCCGCAAAGACCGACCGGCAAGAGCGCCCGAAGGCGGCGCCGAAAGCGTCCGCGAAGCCCGGTCAGGGCGGCAAGCGATAGCGCCCTGAAATCGACGGCGCGCCGTCGGTTGCGACCAGTCCCCGCGCCGTCAGGTCTTCCAGATGCGCCAGCGTCGATAGTGCGGCGGCGCCCGCAAGCCGCGGGTCGAGCCCGATATAGATTGCCCGCACCAGCGCCGGAATGTCGGTCTCGCCCTTGCCGAGGCGATGCAGAATTGACGCCTCGCGGCCGCGGCGGTGCGCGATAAACCGGGCGACGAGATCCGGCGCGTCGCGGATCACGTCGCCATGGCCCGGCAGATAAACCGTCTCGGGCCTCGCCGCGAGCCGGTCGAGCGAGGCCATGTAGTCGCTCATGGAACCGTCCGGAGGCGCCACGATCGAGGTCGACCAGCCCATCACGTGGTCGCCGGAAAACAGCACTTCGGTGCCTTTGAGCGCAAAGGCCATATGATTTGCCGTGTGCCCGGGCGTCGCAATCGCTTCGAGCGCCCAGCCGTCCCCGGCGATGACGTCGCCGTCGGCGACGCGGTGGTCGGGCACGAAGTCAGTGTCGCCGCCGGCGTCGAGCCGTTTGGTCTCGCCGATGAATAAAGGCCGCGCCAACCGGTGCGGCCCCGCGCCGAAGGTCGGCGCCCCGGTCGCCGCCTTGAGCGGCGCGGCGCCCGGGGAATGATCGCGATGGGTATGGGTGATGATGATGTGCGTCACCGTCTCGCCGCGCACCGCATCAAGCAGCGCGGCAGTGTGGCGTCCATCGCGGGGCCCCGGGTCGATGATCGCGACCTTGCCGCGGCCAACGATGTAGCTCAGCGTCCCCTTGAAGGTGAACGGGCCCGGATTGTCGGCGAGGATACGCCGCACGCCGGGCGCGACGTCGTCGACGACGCCAGGAGCGAGGTCGAGAGTGCGATTGAAAGGGATGTCTTCGGACATTGCTGTAGGGGCGACCCTAAGGGGCGACCCTTGTGGTCGCCCAGTTTGCGCGCCCTCATGGCACTCGCGACGGCATCAATGGGGCACGATCAGGGCCATCTTAAGCGGTCCATTGCGTCCGCCGGCAACGGGGCGACCACAAGGGTCGCCCCAGGGTCGCCCCTACGTCATCCTCAGGTCGCCATCAGGTTGCGGCGTCGGCTTTCGCCGCCGTGGCGACGGTCTCCACCAGCGAGATGATGTTTTTCCGAACGGCGTTGTTCTGGATTTGCCGGAATGCGCTCATGAGCCGGAAGCCGTCCTTGAGTTCCGGCACATCGAGTTGTTCTGCGACGGCAACTTCGATGCCGGCATCACCGGACGCGGAAAAGAAATAGGTCACCGGGACGTCCAGAATCTTCGAAATTTCATAGAGCCGGCTGCAACTCACCCGGTTGGTTCCCTTTTCATATTTCTGCACTTGTTGAAACGCGACACCGAGCTTTTGTCCCAGGTCGGTTTGCGAAAACGACAGTTGCAATCGACGCAACCGAATACGCTTTCCAACAATGACATCGATTGGATGAGGCATTAACGCACCACTACTTTCCTTGACGTTAGACTTGACCAAGTTTTAGCTCGACTCGACGACGTGTAGCGCTGGGACGAGGCATGAATTACTTAAACGTACTTGTAATTTTACTCAACGTCTACGTTTACGAAATTGGAACCATTACGTGATTTCGGGGCGCCCATCATCACCAAAGAAGGCTTTTTCGGGGCATTGGCGGCCAGGATGGCGCAGCGAGACGTGATTGCAGGTAATTTCATACCAAAAATCGACTGCTTGCCGTTTGGCACCGCTAGCCGTCGGCGAGCAGATAGCCCGCATGGGCTCCTGCTGTTCGACGCCTGGTCCCGGCACTCAATTTATCCGAGCCGCCTTCGCAGCCGGGGGGCTTCCCGTCGAACACCCCGTCTCGATCGTGTTGGTGAGCTCGATGGCGGCCATCCGGAGACATTCGACCACGACCCCCGAGACGCCAAGGCGCAGAGCCTCCTCCTCCGAATAACGAATGAGACGGGCCAAGGCCACCACGTCAGCTTTCATCGTCACCAGCTAATCTCCCGTCAGCAATACGGCTTCGAAGCCATAATCTGCCCAGTTTGCCCATACTATCCGGAGAACCGGCCGCCGCATAGCGGCCAATGAATATGCCGCCCATGCCGGAGCGATTATGGTTTGCGACGGCCGCTCGAAGCAAGCGGGCCGCTGAGGTGAGCGTTGCAACTGCGGGTAGGCAATCGACCGGCGTGTCCTTGCGACGAATGCCAAGACAGCGCAATCTACAGCGCAGTCTACGTCTCTCGATTTCAAAGCAACGATTGAGAGAATTTGCTGAAAATCAAAACCTGGAGGGAGGACATGCCTCGCAACATAATCCTGGCCGCCTTGTGGTCGATCGGCCTCGTTGCGATTGCGCCGGCAATCGCCGCCGACGTGACGCCGCAGCGGCTCGTGAACGCAAGCGACGAGCCGCAAAACTGGCTCATGATCCATCACGATTACGACAATTCCCGCCACTCCTCGCTCCAGGAGATCAACCGCGACACCGTCAAAAATCTTGAACTCAAATACGCATTCTCCATCGGCGGCCGCTCGACCGGAGGCATCATGCGGGGCAAGGAGGAATCCACTCCGCTCGTCGACGATGGCTACATGTACGTGACCGATACCTGGTCGCGGGTGATGAAATTCGACGTGCGCAGCGGGACGCAGGCGATCCCGCTGTGGCGCTACGATCCGAAAATCCGGGTGTCGCGGACCACCCGCGGCCTCGCCATGTACGGCAACAATATATTCCTTTCCAGCTATGATGCGCGCCTGATCGCGCTCAACCGGGACACCGGCGAGGTGGTCTGGGAGGTGCAGGCGGCGGCGCCGACGGACCCTAAGACCGGCACCCCGTCGAAAACTCAGGCGTTCTCCGGCGCGCCCTTGGCCATCAAGACCGCAGCCGGCCGCGAACTCCTCGTGCAGGGTGAGTCGACCGGCGGCTCTCTCGGCACCAGGAGCTGGATCGGCGGCTTCGACATCAAAACCGGCGAGCTCGCGTGGCGCACCTTCACGATTCCGGCTCCGGGCGAGCCCGGCTCCGAAACTTGGAAGGACAATCACAATGCCTGGCGCATCGGCGGCGCCAGCGTGTGGCAGACCGCCTCCTACGATCCTGCCACCAATCTCCTCTATTTCGGCACCGGCGACGCCTTCCCGACCTTCGATCCCGAATATCGCCCGGGCGACAACCTCTACACCGCGAGCACGCTGGCGGTCGACGCCGATACCGGCAAGATCGTATGGTTCTTCCAGGAGACGCCCAACGAGCATTGGGATTTCGACACGCCAAGCCCCAAGATGCTCTACGAGGCGACCATCAACGGCGAGACCCGCAAGGTGGTGGCGAACTTCTCCCGCAATGGCTTCTACTACACGCTCGACCGCGCCAGCGGCCAGTTCATCCGCGCCGACCAATACCAGGAGAAGGTGACCTGGACCAAAGGCATCGACCCCAAGACCGGCAAGCCGCTCGACTACGATCCGGCGAGCGACGTGCAGCGCTATGCCGGGATCGGCCAGCGGCGCGGCAAGCCCGGGCAGGAGGCCTGCCCGTGGTACAACGGCTCGCCCACGTTCTTCCCGCCGACGTTCGACGCCAAGCGCATGATCGCCTATGTGTCCGGCGCCGAAGGCTGCTCCGGCGGCACCATCGTGCAGACCCCGATGGACGAAAAGAAGGACTGGGTTGGCCTGCGCATGTGCTGCCAGGAACAGGGTCGCGCCACCGCGCATGGCGCCCTGTGGGCGCTCGACGTGCGCACCGGCAAGATCGTCGGCAGGACGCAGTATCCGGCGCCGAACCAGTCCGGAATGCTGTCGACTGAGGGCGACCTCGTCTTCACCGGGCATTCCACCGGCCGCTTCTCGGCCTACGATGCCGATACGGTCAAGGAATTGTGGAGTTTCAGCCTCGGAACGCCGATCACTGCGCCGCCCATGACCTTCGGGGCCGGCGGCAGGCAATACGTTGCGGTGGTGGCGGGCGGCGAAGCGGACCTGCGCGGCGCCGTGCTCTACCAGCCCTCGGCATTCGTCGCGGTGTTCGGGTTACGGTGATCAGGAATCAGTCATCAGGGATCAGAGGGCCAGCCCGTGGGGTGGGCAAAGCGAAGCGTGCCCACCGTTACGAGGCCTCATCGGTGGGCACGGCGGAATGTGCGCCATGCCAATGCGGCTATGACTCGGCCGCCTTTGCCCACCCTACAGCTGATCCCCCTCACGTCGGCCACGGCTTCGGCGGCGTGAACGACGTCGCGGTGTTGCGGGTGCATGAGCGTCGTCATGTCCTCGTCGATGAAATATCCGTCCGAGCCCACCAGCCTGCCATAGTGAGCGAAGTTCTGGGCGCCGATCGCCTGAGCAAAGTCGGAAAAGCGCACGCCCGTCCATTTAACGGTGCCGCGCGGCATCGGGGCGCCGCATTGCAGCCGAACCACGTAGGAGTGCCGCGGCAGCTTTTCGAGAACATCGAAGGTCAAGGTGCCGGACAGCTTCGCGGTGCCCCGCGCGTCAATCTTGACCTTCATCTTGCGGACATCGTACTCGCCGTCAGGCGTCTGGTTCTTGGTGCGCCACAGCACGCCGGTGATCGCGCCCGCTTCCTGGGGCATGTATTCGACGGCCGAGCCGTCGGGCTTGAGCGGCAGCGTCGAGATGTTGCGAAGCTGGGTGTCCACCAAGCCCTCGGGCTGCGGCCCCGCTTGAGCCGCGGCGGCCTCAGGCGTGAGCCCCGCAAGCGACAATCCGGCGACGGCCGCGGCGGAAAACTGCATGGTCTCGCGTCGAGACAATTTCATAGCGCACCTCCCATACGGGCCGAACATTTTTGAAAGAAAATGCGGCTGTGATCCCCAGCGTAGCGTTTTTGCAGCAGCATAGATACTGCACGTATCAATGAATCTCCGGCTCCGGAGTGCTCTCCCCCGCAAGCAGGAAATCGAAATCGCAGCCCTCGTCGGCCTGCCCGATATGGGCCGAATACATCGCCCCGTATCCGCGCTGGTAATGCGGCGCCGGCGGGCGCCAGGCGCTGCGGCGGCGCGCGAGTTCTTCGTCGGCGACGTGGAGATGGATGCGCCGCGCATCGGCGTCGACCTCGATCTCATCGCCGGTCTCAACGAAAGCAAGCGGCCCGCCCACGTAGCTTTCCGGCGCCACATGCAGGATGCAGGCGCCGTAGCTGGTGCCGCTCATGCGGCCGTCGGAGAGGCGCAGCATGTCGCGCACGCCCGCCTGCACGAGCTTCCTGGGGATCGGCAGCATCCCCCACTCGGGCATGCCGGGTCCGCCCTTCGGACCGGCATTCTTGAGCACAATGACGTGGTCCGGGGTGACGGCAAGATCGTCGCGGTCGATCTCACGGGCCATGTGGTTGTAGTCCTCGAACGCAAGCGCCGGGCCGCGGTGTTTGAGCAGCCGCGGATCGGCCGCGGATGGCTTCATGACGCAACCGCGCGGCGCCAGGTTGCCGGTCAGCACCGCCGTCGCGCCGGCCGTCGAGATCGGGTCGTTGAGCGAATGGATGATGTCGCGCAGATGCACCTTGGCGCCATCGATGCCGTCGGCGAGCGGCTTGCCGGTCACCGTCAGGCAGGTGAGGTCGAGGCGCTCACGTAGTTCAGCCATCAGGCCGCGGATGCCGCCCGCATAATAGAAATCCTCCATCAGGTATTTGCCGGAAGGCCGCACGTTCGCGAGCACCGGCACTTCGCGCGAAATATCGTCGAAGCGCTTCATGTCGAGCGCGATGCCGGCCCGACGCGCCATCGCCACCAGATGGATGATGGCGTTGGTCGAGCCGCCCATCGCCATGTGAACCCGGATGGCATTGTCGAACGATGCCGGCGTGAGGATGCGGGCCGGCGTGAGATCCTCCCACACCATATCGACGATGCGGCGCCCGGCGGCTGCGCACATGCGGATGTGGCTCGAATCGACCGCCGGTATCGACGATGCGCCCGGCAAAGCGAGCCCCAGCGCCTCGGTGATGGCCATCATGGTGGCGGCGGTGCCCATCACCATGCAGGTGCCGAAGCTGCGCGAGATGCCGCCCTCGATCTCGGCCCACTCCTTCTCGGTGATGCGGCCGGCGCGTTTCTCGTCCCAATATTTCCAGGCGTCGGAGCCGGAGCCCAGAGTCTCGCCGCGCCAGTTGCCGCGCAGCGACGGCCCGGCCGGCACGTAGATCGCCGGCAGCCCCATGCTGATCGCCCCCATCACCAGGCCCGGCGTGGTCTTGTCGCAGCCCCCCATCAGCACGGCGCCGTCGATCGGATGGCTGCGCAGCAGCTCCTCGGTCTCCATGGCGAGAAAATTCCGATAGAGCATGGTGGAGGGCTTCACCATCGGCTCGGCGAGCGACATCGCCGGCAGCTCGATCGGCAGCCCGCCCGCCTGCAGGATGCCGCGCTTGACGTCCTCGGCGCGCGCCCGCAAATGGCCGTGGCAGGCGTTGATGTCGCTCCAGGTGTTGATGATGCCGATGACCGGCTTGCCGTTCCAATCGTCGGAATCATAGCCGAACTGGCGCAACCGTGAGCGGTGACCGAACGAGCGCAGGTCATTGACCCCGAACCAGCGATGGCTGCGCAGCTCTTCGGGGCGTTTGCGGGTCATGGGACGATCATGGGCATGTGTAGGATGGGTTGAGCTCTTGCGAAACCCATCAACGGGTGCGCCATACCGCGACCCTGATGGGTTTCGCAAGAGCTCA
>WNFD01020504.1_pt1 | contig 10673 bp, 5 predicted proteins | sample 5400491 | NCBI WGS metagenome assembly WNFD01 (sample SAMN13153343, study PRJNA577476) | soil metagenome | isolation source: 120 cm saprolite under Douglas fir tree site 2 hole 2 replicate 2 | place: USA:California | collected 2015-04-18 | reverse complement strand
TCCTGGCGCCGGGCGCGAGCAGCTGGACCATCGCCCAGGCCTACTCGACCAGCAGCACCTTCATCTGGAATACGACGGGCAAGGCAAAGGGCAACTACCAGGTCGCGGTCTGGGTTCGCGACGCGAGCAGTGGGGGCGCTTTCAGCAACAGCTTCGGCACCTTTGACGTATTCATCTCAAGCCAGTACGCGCTGACCTGAAGAATTAGCTCTCCGCGGGCCGGTCGTGTAGGGTAATACGCCGCCGAAAGGCCCGCCATGGTCTTGCAACGGTCTTTGCATTTCGTTGTTGCATCCCTCCTCGTGATGGGCATGTTCGCCATCACGGATTCACACGCGTCCGCGGTGACGCCGCCGGCGGCCACTCACAAAGCGGTTGCTTCGCACAGCACCGCATCCGTGCGCGCGACAACGCCGAGCCCGAGGCGCGAGGTTTTCGGGTTCGGGCTGGCGAGCAGCCTGGGCGATCCGACTTTCGGCTACCCGAGCTGGAACTTCTCGTTGTTGAGCACCGTGGCGTTCTTCGGTCTCCATATCAACTGGGACGGCACCATCGTCTCGGACTCCGGCTCGAGTGTTTGGAACTCGAGCACGCTGACCGGCCTCGTGAGCACCGCGCATGCAAACGGCACCAGGGTCGTGCTCACGATCGTCCTGCAGGACTTCGCGTCGGGGACGCCGAATATGTGCGCCGCCTTGATCAATCGGTCGGTCACCGTCAGCCAGGCCGTGGCGCAGGTTGCCGCCAAGGGCGTCGACGGTCTCAACGTCGACTACGAGGGACTCAACGGCACATGCCAGAACGGCCAGACCGCGCAGGCGATGATGACCGACTTCGCCCGCCAGCTCAGGGGAGCCCTGCCTTCAGGCTCCTATCTTTCGGTCGACACGTATGCAAGCTCAGCGGCCGACTCTCTGGGCTTCTTCGACATTCCGGGCCTGAATGCGTATGTCGACTCGTTCTTCGTGATGGCATACGACCTCGAGTATTCGAACTACCACTACCCGCCGCTCAACTGCGTGAGCTTCTGCCTTGGGCCTACAGCCCCTCTGGCCGGCTATCACTACAACGACACGACGACCGCGAGCCAGTACGCGGCGGTGGTGACCGCCAGCAAGGTCATCCTCGGCGTGCCGTACTACGGCCGAAAGTCGTGTGTCGGAAGTGGGGTCCCGAACGCCTATCCGTCCGGCTCGGTCAACGCCGACTCCTACCTGGACGCGTCGGGGGAGAACGGCACGGCCGGGGTCAGCAGCTTCGCGTCGCATCGCGACGCCAACGACCCGAGTGGCCAGGAGCGATGGGACACGTGGTTCAACTCGTCGATGAGCTGCACTCGCGAGCTCTACTGGGACGACGCAGTGTCGTTGGGCGCGAAATACGACCTGGTAAACGCCGACAACTTGCGCGGAGTCGGCATCTGGACGCTCAACTACGGTGGCGGAGCTCCAGAGCTGTGGTCGGCGCTGTCGAGCCATTTCGTGGCATGCGCGGCGGCAAGCCTCACCACGAGCCCGCCGTCACAGGCAACCGTCGGCACGAGGGTCACTGTCACGGCAACCGCATCCGGTTGTCCGGATCCCAGCCCGCTCTACCAGTTCTGGATCCTGACCCCCGGCGCAACGAGCTGGCAGATGGTCCAGGCCTACTCCACGACCACGACCCTTTCCTGGAACACGTCGGGCGCACCGGCGGCCACCTACCAGGTGGCCGTCTGGGTACGCGACTCCAAGAGCCAGGGCGTCTTCGCCAACAGCTTCGGCAGATGGGACGCATCCACCTTGATCCCGTACGCGCTGATCTCCAGCCCATGTTCTGCCGTCGACCTCTCGGGTTCGCCGGCGGCATCGGGCGGCGCGGTCACCCTGACGGCTCACGCATCAAGCTGCCCCAACCCGCTTTTCCAGTTCTGGATCCTTGCTCCGGGCGCGACAAGCTACCAGGTGGTTCAGGCTTACTCGTCCACCCCCACGTGGACGTGGAACACGAGCGGCGTCGGAGCGGGGACATATGTCGTCGCGGTATGGGCCCGTGATACGAGCAGCACCGGCATCTCCGGAAATAGTTTCGGCAGGTGGGACGCATCCAACTCGATCCAGTACTCGCTTCCCTGCTCGGCGGTGACACTCACGTCCTCGCCGTCGGGTGGCGCTCCAGTCGGTACCGTCGCAACGATCACGGCGCAGGCATCCAGCTGCGCCAACCCGCTCTATGAGTTCTGGCTCCTGACTCCCGGAGCGACGAGCTGGCAGATGGTACAGGCCTACTCCACAAGCGCTACGTTGCGATGGACCACGACTGGAGCGCCCCTGGGGACCTATTCGGTCGCGGTGTGGGCTCGGGACTCGAACAGCACTGGCACATCCGGCAACAGCTTTGGTCGCTGGGACGCCTTCGGCTCGAGCCAGTACATTTTGAGCTCGAGTGCCTGCGCCGCGGTCACCGTTTCCTCGGCGCCGCTTGGCTCTGCGACGGTGGGCGCTCGTGTCACCATCACGGCGCAGGCATCCGGCTGCGCCAGCCCGCAGTACCAGTTCTGGATCCTGACGCCCGGCGCCAGCGCGTGGCAGATGGTCCAGGCCTACTCGACCAATGCGACCTTGCAGTGGAACACGAGCGGTGCGCCTGTGGGCATTTACAGCGTCGCGGCGTGGGCGCGGGATTCGAACAGCAGCGGCGCCTCCGGGAACAGCTTCGGCCGCTGGGACGCGTTTGGCTCGACCCAGTACGCATTGAGCTCGAATGCATGCTCCGCGGTCACCGTTTCCTCGGCGCCGCTCGGCTCCGCGAACGTGGGCACCGGCGTCGTCATCACAGCGCACCCATCGGGTTGTGCCAACCCTCTCTATCAGTTCTGGATTCTCACGCCTGGAGCAAGCAGCTGGCAGATGGTCCAGGCCTACTCGACTAGCGCGACGCTGCAGTGGAACACGAGTGGAGCGCCGAAGGGGACCTATCAGGTCGCGGTCTGGGCGCGAGACTCGAGCAGCACCGGCACGTCAGGAAACAGTTTTGGTCGATGGGACGCATACGGCGCGACCAACTACGCATTGAACTGACGTCGAACTCAACTCGTTCCGAACTCACATCTCTTAACCTTGCGGCCTTGACAGACCCCGTGCCCTAAACAGTAGTCTGGGGTGCTGTGCTTCCGCGGGCCTGGGTGCGGGGCTTATACCTGCTGCCCATCTTCCTCCAGCTTCTCAGCGTCCAGGCGGCTCATGCCGCCGCTCCTGTCACGGCTGCTCACTCTGGTGTGACCCAGGCGACACCGACGCCGACGCCGACTCCCGTCGCTCCGGACCAAACTCGGCCAGTGGCGACGCCCAACGCGACGTCGCCGGTGGCCGCCGGTGCGGCGAGTCCAAGCGCGACGCCAAGCAATCCGGCGCTTCCAGCAAGCAATGCCCAGGGATTGCGCCGCGAGGTCTTCGGTTATGCAACCGGAGGCAGCCTCGGTGATCCGAACATCGGCTACACGACTTGGAACTTCGACCTGCTGTCCACGGTCGCGTACTTCGCCATCCACGTCCAGTACGACGGCCAGCTGGTGGGTGACTCGAATTTTGGGGTGTGGGATTCGAGCACCTTCGCAAACTTCCTCAACACCGCCCACGCGCACGGGACCAAGGTCGTGGTTGCCATCACAGGGCCCAACATCCCGGTCGAGATGTGTGATGCCTTGTACAACGACCAGACGACCATCGCGCAGCTCACGAACCAGATGAAGGCGAAGGGCGTGGATGGAGTGAACATCGACTACGAAGGACAGATCGGCAACTGTCGGAACGTGGTGAATCCCGCGCTCGACAACATGAGCAACCAGACACTGATGGTGAGGTTCGCCAAGGACATGAGGGCGGCACTTGACGCCATCAAACCCGGCTACTACCTGTCGATGGCGACCTACTCCGGGTCGGCGTCCGCCAACGACGGCTTCTTCAACATCCCCGAGCTCGACCCCTACGTCGACTCGTTCTTCGTGATGGCCTATGACATGGACCAGGCCAACCAGGGCTACCCACCGCTGAGCAACTGCTCATCGTTCTGCATGGCGCCGGTCTCTCCCCTCGCCAACTACTACTGGAACGACACCACGTCGATGACCCAGTACTCATCGCTGGTCGGACCGGGGAAGGTTATCCTCGGGCAGCCTTACTACGGGCGTGTTGCGTGCGTGGGGAGTCCTGCAGACCACGCGACGGCCACGGGCTCGGTCGACGCGGCAACGTACACCGGGGCGGCTTCCGTGATCAGCTCGCCCGATGTCCAGGCTGGTTCCTACTCCGTGCACCGCAACGCCACCGACCCGAACGGCCAGGACCGGTGGGACAGCTGGTACGACCTCAGCCTGGGCTGTTGGCGGGAGATGTACTGGTCGGATACCACCACGCTGGGAATCCGCTACAACTTCGTCAACCAGATGGGCCTTCGTGGGGTCGGCATCTGGACGCTCAACTACGGTGGCGGTTCGTCTGAGCTCTGGTCCGCTCTGTCGACGTACTTCAAGGGTTGCTACGGGGCTTCCGTCGGCGCCAGCCCTTCCTCTCCATCTCTGGCTGGAACTCCGGTCACTGTGACGGCAAGCGCAGGGTGTCCGGATCCCAACCCTAACTACCAGTTCTTTGTCATGGCGCCGGGCGCGAGCAGCTACCAGGTCGCCCAGCCCTACTCCACCAACGCGACATTTGCCTGGAACACGAGCGGGCTGTTCCCAGGCGTTTACCGAATCGCGGTCTGGGCACGTGACGCCAACAGCACGGGTCAGTTCGGCAACTCTTACGGCACGTTCGACACGTCGGCCGAAACCACATACACGGTGACCACCAATCCTTGCTCTGCGGTCAGCCTCTCGGCTGCGCCGGCCAGCCCGGCCAAGGTGGGCACCGCGGTCATCATCACGGCGCACCCATCCGCCTGCCCGAACTCGCTCTATCAGTTCTGGATCCAGGCTCCAGGCGCGAGCAGCTTCACGCAGGCTCAGGCCTACTCGACGAGCGCGACGTTCAACTGGGACTCGACCAACAAGGCCCCCGGCGCCTACGTTTTCGCGGTCTGGGCGCGGGATTCCAGCAGCCCCGGCACGTACGGCAACTCGCTGGGGCGCTTTGACGCCTCGAGCACATCTCAGTACTCAGTCACGACGTGCTCGGGGGCCACCCTCGCCGCGGCGCCGCCGTCGACGGCGAGGGCCGGCGCCACGGTGACGTTCACCGCCGTGGCCACCGGCTGTCCCAATCCCAACCCGGTCTACCAGTTCTGGGTCCTGGCGCCTGGGGCAAGCGGCTGGGCGGTCGCCCAGCCCTACTCGACGAGCAACACCTTCAGCTGGAGCACCGCGGGCAAGGCGCCCGGCAGCTACCAGGTCGCGGTCTGGGTGCGCGACGCGAGCAGCGGGGGTGTCTTCAGCAACAGCTTCGGCACGTGGGACGTCTCGAGCTTCATCCCGTTCAACCTCACCACCACCTCCTGCACCGGCCTCGGCCTGTCCGCGGCCCCGCCGGCCACGGCAGCGGTGGGCACGTCACCGACCTTTACCGCCAGCGGCACCTGCCCCGACGCCAACCCGGTGTACCAGTTCTGGGTCCTGGCGCCTGGGGCAAGCAGCTGGACGGTGGTCCAGCCTTATTCGACCACCAACACCTTCAGCTGGAACACTGCCGGCAAGGCGCCTGGCAATTACCAGGTTGGAGTGTGGGTGCGCGACGCGAATAGCACTGGCGCATACAACAACAGCTTCGGCACGTGGGACGTGTTCACCTCGAGCTCTTACACCGTGACCACATGTAAAGGGGTCAGCCTGTCCGCGGCGCCGGCCTCGCCGGCGGCGGTGGGCACCACGGTCACCTTGACGGCGACCGCGACCGGCTGCCCCAACCCCAGCCCGGTCTACCAGTTCTGGGTCCTGGCTCCGGGAGCCACCAGCTGGACGGTGGTCCAGGCCTACTCGACCAGCAACACGTTCAGCTGGAGCACCGCTGGCAAGGCGGCGGGAACGTACCAGGTTGCTGTCTGGGTGCGCGACGCGAGCAGCGCCGGGGCCAGCTCGAATACCTTCGGCACCTGGGACGTTTTCAGCTCCGGTCAGTACGCGCTGAAGTAATTGCTAGCTCTGCCAGCGTTCGAGCATCAGCATGTCCCACAGGATGTACTGGAACTCGTTGCTGCCGCTCATGTGCGTTCGCACCATGGTGCGCACCGCCTCCGGCTTGAAGTAGCCGCGCGCCAGGGCCTGGTCGGACAGGACGCTGTCGACCAGAATCTCCTTCAGGCTGCCCCGCATCCACTCGCCGAGAGGCGCGCCGAAGCCCATCTTCGGGCGGTCGAGGATGGCGTCGGGAATGGTGCCGCGCAGCGCGGACTTCAGGAGATGCTTGCTCTCACCGCCGCGCAGCTTCATCGATGCCGGCACCCGGGCCATGAACTCCATCAGCTTGTGGTCGAGAAATGGCGAGCGCGCTTCGAGCGAGTACGCCATCGTCGCCACGTCCATCTTCACGAGCAGGTCATCCGGCAGGTAGTGGTTGACGTCCGTGTCGAGCATCGAGTCCAGCAGCGCTGCGTGCGGCGCGTTGCGCATCTGCGCGAGGGTCGGCGAGATCTGCCGGCCGACCTGCGCCCTGAACTCGTCCGTGTACAGGCTTGACTTGCGCGACGGGTGCACGTGCACGAGGGTCGCGTAGTAGGCGTCGAACTCGTCCCTCACACCAACCCCGGCGATGCGGCGCCCGCGACCCAGGAACCGTGCCGCCGGCCGCGCCATCGTCTGGATGCCCATGCGGGCCGGCCACGGCAGCTTGAAGTACGGCGCGAGGCGGCTGACGCGGTAGCGGTCGTAACCGGCGAAGCTCTCGTCGCCGCCGTCGCCGTTCAACACGACCGTGACATGCGGGCGCGTGATCCGCGCGACGTGGAACGACGGCACTGCGGACGAGTCGCCGAAGGGCTGGTCGTAGTGCCACACGATGTCGTCGATCAGCTCGGGCGCGCCCGCCTTCACGACGAGCTCGTGGTGGTCGGTGGCGAACCTCTCCGCCACCATGCGCGCGTACTTCGACTCGTCGAACTGGGACGGCTCGAAGCCGATGGAGAAGGTCTTCAGCGGCTGCGACATCGCCTGGGCCGCGAACGCGACGACGGCGCTGGAATCGATCCCCCCGGAGAGAAATGCGCCAAGCGGCACCTCGCTCTCGAGGCGAATCGAGACCGCCTCTCGGAGCAGCCTGAGCAGCTCCTCCTTGAGCTCTGGCTCGGGCTCGCGGAACTTGTCCTCGTACTCGAGCCGCCAGTAGCGGCCCGTCTCCACCTTTCCCGCGCGCCAGCGCAGCCAGTGGGCCGGCGCGATCCGCTCGATGCCCTGGAAAGCGGTCATCGGCGATGGGACGTACTGCAGGGTCAGGAAGTGGTCGAGGGCCTTCAAGTCGGGTTCGCGCCGCACGCCGGGGTGCTGGAGGATCGCTTTGATCTCGGAGCCGAAGACGATGCCGCCGTCGGCCAGGCTCGAGTAGTAGAGCGGCTTCTTGCCCACCCGGTCCCGAGCCAGGAACAGGGAGCGGTCGCGGCGGTCCCAGATGGCGAGCGCGAACATGCCCCGCATGTCATCCAGGCAGCGCTCCTTCTTTTCCTCCCAGAGGTGGAGGACCGTCTCCACGTCCGAGCGCGTGCGAAACCGGTGACCTCGATCGACCAGGCCCGCGCGCAGGTCGTGGTGGTTGTAGATCTCGCCGTTGAGCATGATGGCGGCCGATTCGTCTTCGTTGAAGATCGGCTGGTGGCCGCCGGCGACGTCGATGATGCTCAGCCGCCGGAAGGCGAAGCCCGCCCGGTCCTCGACCATGAGGCCGACGTCGTCCGGTCCACGGTGTGCGATGGCAGCCGCCATCCGCTCGAGGACCGCCGCGTCGGCCGGGGTGCCGGCGAGGCCGGCGATTCCGCACATGGCTAACCCTTCGCGCTCAGCGCGCTACTGACTCTCCCACGGCAGGCGGCGCTCGGCTCTTGGCGACGGCTTAGCGACGAACGGGCTGAGCCTGCCGAGCACGTTACGAGTGTCGATGATCTTGGGCGAGTACTGCAGGACCATCGTCCAGTCGATCACATCGTGGTCGGCGACGACGATGGCGCAGTCCTGGCTCGTAAGAAAGTTGCCGAGCACCCGCTCCGATTTGAGCTGCTGCCCGTCCACCGTCAGCGAGGGGACGTGAGGGTCGTGGTACGCGACCACCGCGCCCGCGTCGTGGAGGAGCTCGATGATCTTGATCGCGGGAGACTCGCGGACGTCAGCGCTGTTCTTCTTGTACGCGACGCCTAGCAGGCCGACGCGCGAGCCGTTCAGTGCCTTGTGGCTCTTGTTGAGCAGCCGCACGACCTTGCTCACGACGTAGGCCGGCATGTTGGCGTTGACCCGTCCCGACAGCTCGATGAACTCCGTGTTGACGTCGTACTGGCGCGCTTTCCATGCGAGGTAGAACGGGTCGACCGGCACGCAGTGCCCGCCGAGGCCCGGGCCTGGATAGAACGGGGTGAAGCCGTACGGCTTGGTCGAGCACGCGTGGATCACTTCCCAGACGTCGATGTCGAAGGCGTCGCAGATGACCTGGAACTCGTTCACCAGGGCGATGTTCACGCCGCGAAAGATGTTCTCGAACAGCTTGGTGATCTCGGCGGTCCGGATGTTGGAGACGGGGACGAGTTTCTCGACGATGGTGCTGTAGAGGGCGATCGTCGCATCCAGGCAGTTCTTGGTGAGCCCGCAGACGACCTTGGGCGTGTTGTTGATCGTCCACTCCTTGTTCCCGGGGTCGATCCGCTCGGGCGAGTAGCCTATGAGCACGTCGACGCCAGGCATGAATCCCTTGTCCCGAAACGCCGCGACGATGACTTCCTCGGTCGTGCCGGGATAGGTCGTGCTTTCGAGCACGACCAGGCTGCCTTTGGGCATGACCTCGGAAAGGCTCTCGGCCGCCGAGCGGACATAGCTCAGGTCGGGGACCCGAAACTCGTCGATCGGAGTCGGGACGGCGATGATGGCGACGTCGGAGACGCGCGCGGCCTGGTAGTCGGAGGTCGCGGTCAGGCGGCCGGCCTCAACCAGGCGCGCCACCTGGTCGTCCGCGATGTCCTCGATGTGCGAGCGTCCCTTCTTGACGCCCTCCACCTTCTCACTCGCGGCGTCGATGCCGATCACGTGGTGGCCGGCCTCGGCCAGCGCACAGGCGAGGGGCAGGCCGACGTAGCCGAGGCCGACGACCGAGATCGTGGCCTTGCGGTCGGTCAGCTTGTGGATCAGAGCCTCAGGTCCCTGTTTGCTCACGGTATACCTCGATTCTCGATTGATTCGATGCGGCGTAAGGGTCGACTCTCAGGAGCACTCCCCAGGCCACCACGAAAGCCAGCGCGATCGGAACCGCCAGCCAGGCCTCTGCCAGAGGATAGAGGAGGGCGAGGGCCGCGCAGGCCCAGGCGATCGACGATCCCCAGATCGTGGCGCCTAGGATCACGTAAGGCGACCAGCCGACCAGGCGCAGGCGGTGCGAGAAGTGATCCTGCCCGCCGAGCTGGACCGGGCGGCCCGTCATCAGCCTGGAGACGATGACGAGGGAGGTGTCGAACAGCGCTAGCGCGACCGGGAACGAGAGGATCACGAACGAGTGCAGCCCTCTCGTGCTGTTGGCGGCCAAGATCGTGCCGACCGCGACGCCGAAGCCGAGCATCAGGCTGCCCGCGTCGCCCATGTACATCCTTGCGCGCGGCCGGTTGATGACGAGGAAGCCGAGCGCCCCGGCGGCCAGCGGCAGGGCCAGTCCCGCGGTCGACGGCGCGAGGGCCGCGATCATGACCAGCGAGCAAGCCGCCGCCGTGGAGGACAGGCCGTCCATGTTGTCGAGGAGGTTGAAAGAGTTGGTCAGCCCGACGATCCACAGGACCGAGAAGGCGCCGTTGAGCTCGGACGAGTCGGTGATGTGCCACGAGAAGCCGAGCCTGACCGCGACCACGGCGATCGCGACCTCACCACCGAGCTTGAGCCAGACGGGCAGGTACTTCAGGTCGTCGACGAGGCCCAGTGCCATCACGTAGACGAGCATCAGCAGCACAGGCCACAGGTCGGGGCGCAGGGCCAGGATGGCGACGCCCGCGCCGATCAGGATGGCGACGCCGCCGAGGTAGGGCACCGGCTCCTTGTGGGCCTTACGCGGTCCCGGGACGTCCATGATCTTGAACCCGAGGGCGATCCGGCGCAGGGGCAGCAGCGTTGCGAGCGTGACCGCAAACGCGACGATGGCGGGGAGCAGGACGCTCATGTCGGCGCGGAGTCTCTCGCAAAGTCGATCATCAAGTCCAGGGCTTCGACCAGCGTGCTGTCGCACTTGAAACCGATCCTGGATTCGAGCTTGGTCGTGTCCGCCGCCCGGCGGGTCATCTCCTCGAAGCCCTCGCCGTAGACCTCCTCGAAGGGCACGAGCCTGATCTTCGAAGACGAGTGCGTACGGTCGATCACGAGCTGGGCGAGGTCGCGGATGGTGATCTCGTTGTGGGCGGCCACGTTGAACACCTCCCCCTCCGCCTCCGGGCTGGCCATCAGCCTGGTCATCGCCTTCACGACGTCGCCGACGTACGTGAAGCTGCGCGACTGCGTCCCGTCTCCATAGACGGTCAGGTCCTCGCCGCGCAGG